>Ga0310344_10004239_pt1 | contig 10653 bp, 8 predicted proteins | sample HC15DNA20200_MG_FD_203801 | JGI IMG/M metagenome (GOLD analysis project Ga0310344, IMG submission 203801) | Marine microbial communities from station ALOHA, North Pacific Subtropical Gyre - HC15-DNA-20-200_MG | ecosystem: Environmental > Aquatic > Marine > Oceanic | place: Pacific Ocean: North... | reverse complement strand
GACATAGAGTCAGATGCCCCTCTGACGGGCGATCGAACCGTTGTTAGCGGCGAGTCGTTGGAGAGTGTATCATCTTGGTTCTGGGGGTTGACACGTTTTGGAGATTTTTATGGCTGAAAAAAAGCAGACGATTGTTGATAGGGAACGTGCCCGTGTTGATACGGAAGAAATTTTTCGGTTGATGCGTGGTGATGGAAACCAGTCCCGTATTAATGACGGGAAGTGGTCGCCGTCCTGATTGCGTTATGACAATCGAGGATGTTGTTGAAAAGGCGGATGTTTGGTCTGAAGCAATTAAGAAGATTGTTAAGGCTATTACTGCGGCGGTTGTTGCTTTAGGTACTGCTATTGCTGCGTTGTTGGCGTGGTGGCCTTCTAGTGGGCCGCCGGAGTCTGAACCTTTGCTGCAAGGCACAGGGTATGGCCCCCAATGTTCTCAGCTTTACAATACTATTGACCATACTTGGACTGAATCCCAGTGGACTGTGTGGGAAAGTCTTAAAAGAGATATGGACTGCTAAATGGCTGAAGATATAGAAAACGACTTCAAACAAATCAAAGTCAGCCGCCTAACTCTCGGGCTCATCATGTCCGTAGCAGTCACTTCAGGCGTAATCGTGTGGAACGCAGCCCAAGTAGCAGGCCGAATAGGGGAACTTGAAGACACAGTGAACCGGGTCGAACAAGACATGGGTGAGTTGCAAATAGAAACTGACCCCACGATCCTCCTCAGACTCGACTCGTTAGAAGAAAAAATCGACGAGCTTGCCGATACTGACCACAATGCGGAACTCACGTCCCGTATCGTGGAACTCGAAGAGTGGATTGAGGAACTCGACCGAGACAACGGTGAAGAATTTAGATGGGAAATAGACGATCTTCACCATAGGGCGTATGTGTTAGAAGAGGCAATCCGTAGTAGATCTTGGGGAGAAAATTTTCTTCGGGAACATTTTGGGTGGTAACTAATGACAAAATGCCCGAATTGTAATTGTGAGTCATGCCCCTGTAGCTGCAATCATTGTGATTGTTGTGGACATATGGATGGCTAATGAAAGTTTGGATCGACCAAGATCTCTGCACCGGTGACGGACTTTGTGCAGAAATATGTCCCGAAGTTTTCGTTATGCGAGATGACGGACTTGCCTATGTCCAAGAAAACGGGCATGTGTTCGACGATCCGGGGGGTGCGCTTGGGTTAGCGAACTTTAAAGAAGAAGATTTAGAAGCAGTTATAGAATCGGCAGAAGAATGTCCCGGGGAATGCATCTACATTGAAGTAAGTTCTGGATAATGGTTATTTACGGTTGCAATTGCGAAGAAGAAGAATGCATTTGTCACTTCTATCATTACGAATGTGCCTGCGATCATTGCCCCAACTGTGCTGAAGATTGTTTTTGTTTTGAATACGCCGAAGAAATAGCTGGGTCAGACGAAACACTTATGGAACCATTGACACTTATGGAAATTTTTGAAGAATACCCTGAACTGTTAGGGGAACGATTAGAAGTAGATCCTTTCGATGACGACGAAATCATTGAATGTGACTTAGAAAACCCAGATATTTGTGATTCTTGCCAATAAGGGGCTGGTATGCCATCAGGTAAAGCGACAACGATAGAAAAATGGGCGGATTATCAAGCACTCCGCCGACAGGGAATTTCTTTGTATGCAGCTTCAAAGCAAACAGGGCTCTCCTACCACGCTTGCCGAGACGCAGAAAACGGCAAAGCCCCGAGAAACTACATCGCCGCCCAAGAAGCCCTCGGCAAAACAATTCAACCGGAAGTTCCCCAATATGATGACCTTTGTCCCGAGGCGCAGGCTGCTTACGATAATATCGAAATCTTTGCCAAAAGGTATTTTGGGATTATTTTACAACCGTGGCAAATTGAAGCAACTGAAAGGATTATGGCGCTCCTCGAAACCGAATTCGAAGAGTATGTGGTAATAAACGCCCCTCCCGGTACTGGAAAGTCCACATTTTTCGCTAAAGTGTTACCTGCATGGGCGACTGTGCGTAATCGTGCCGTTCGTGGCATGATCGGGTCTTCTACGCAGCGTTTGGCTGAATGGTATTGTCGTAGGTTGCGCGCCGAGTTAGATCGAGCGCATCCGGTTAGAGCAGAGTTAAACGATGTTCGTTTAAAACTGGCGATCGATGCTGAAGCCACGCTGCAAGAAGACTTCGGCATGTTTAAACCAGACTCTTCAGAGATTTGGCGTGCCGAAGCGTTCACTGTTTTACAAAAAGATGATGTGCCGCTCTCCCAGAAAGAACCAACATGGTCTGCGTTTGGTATGGACTCCGGTTTCTTGGGTGGCCGTTTCGATTTAGTCATATGGGACGACGTATATGATCCACGCAAAATGCGGTCAGCGGAATCCCGTGAAGATATGCGAAGATGGTGGGATGAAGTCGCAGAAACCCGGCTTGAACCCGGCGGACTACTTGTATTACAAGGACAAAGAATGTCCGCTGATGACATTTACAGGTATGCACTTGATAAGGTCGCACCGCCAGACGAATACGAACTCGACGAATTTGATCCCGAAGACGCACCAGACGAATGGCGGAAGTACAGTCATCTTAAATATCAAGCGCATTATGAAGAAAATTGTGAAGGCGAGCACAAACCTGACGCCCCACCTTGGCCCGAAGGGTGTTTACTTTACCCTCGCCGACTCCCGTGGCGACGACTCCGCCACATCAAAGCCCAAACACCAGACCGATTCGAAGTCCTCTACCAGCAATCAGACGTAAACCCAGCCAATGTTTTGGTGGATCCGTTGTGGGTATCAGGCGGAGAAGGTGCCGATGGAGTGCATCACCCCGGATGTTGGGACAACGACCGGGATTTGTGGGAATTACCCAACGGCATATCAGATGATTTGTTTGTTGTAGCTACAGCAGACCCATCGCCAGCAAACTTTTGGGCTATCCAATGCTGGGCTTACAACCCGGAAACAGAGTTTCGATACCTGTTAGAATCGTATCGAAGGAAAATGGATGCCCCAGATTTCCTTGATTGGAGCCACGAACGGCAATCTTTCTCGGGAATCGCAGAAGACTGGTGGCAAATCAGTAACGATATGGGGCATCCAATAACTCATTGGATTATCGAAGCGAATGCAGCCCAAAAATTTATTCTCCAATACGACCATTTCAGGCGTTGGGCAGCGCTTCGCAACGTCCAACTTATTCCGCATTACACGCATTCTCGGAATAAAGGCGACCCGAAGTATGGAGTGCAGATGCTCGCTCCGTTATGGCGTGTTGGCCGAGTGCGTTTGCCCGGCAAAAGAGACACAGAAGCACGCCCACATTCGCTTCTTCTCATCAACGAAGTAACCCGTTGGAACCCCGAAGGAACCGGTTCTCGCACAGACGACTGTGTTATGGCAGAATGGTTCTTAGAGCATAACTTAGAGAAGATCTATGTTCCGAGTATAATCAATAATCGTCAGTGGCGACCCACGTGGATTTCTAGTGCAGCCGAAGCATCGGTGAGGTAAATGTGAAGACAGTCGATGAAATTGTCTCCCTGTACACAACCCGTTCCCGAGCTAACGACGGAGCAAAAGCTCGGATGCGTAACCTCCGAGACTACTACAACGGTGACGTTATTGTACCATTACCAGAACTCAATTCCGACGAAACATCTGCGGTAGCTAATCTTCTTTCACAAGGTTTAGATCAAACCGCTATGCGAATTGCGTCTACTGCACCAGATATTTACTGTCCACCAACAGATCCATCCAAGAAACGGGCACGAGACAACGCTTCCAAAACACGGCAAGCGTTATTCGGTTGGTGGGAAAACAGTCGCATGGATCTTCAGCTTGCAAAACGGGCAAGACATCTCATCGGTTACGCAACAACGTGCACACAATTACGATGGGATTACAAAACCGGTGCACCACAATGGCATGTTCGTGATCCTCTGACAACCTATCCAGCAAAAATGTTGGGTGTAGACGATATGCGTCCCCGTGACATCATATTCGCTTACGAACGGTCGTTAGGGTGGGTACGTGAAATGTATCCCGAAGCTGCTCGACAGTTCTCTGATGGTGAAACACTTGGTTGGGATCACCCAATAGAACTTATTGAATATGTTGATAATGAAGAACAAGTTCTTATTGGTAGTCGTGCACCCATAAGTTCAGGGATGTGGCCTAAGACTAGCGGTACTGACAGTAAGAGTGCAGTAACAATAGAACTTGAACGAGTCGAAAACCGGTTAGGGCAAACTCCTGTTGTCTGTGCAGAACGAATAAATCTTGATGCAGCGCAAGGCCAGTTTGATGGCATTCTTGGCATGTACCAGATGCAAGCCAGACTTATGGCTCTTGAAGTTATTGCTGTTCAAAAAGGTGTGTTCCCCGACACATGGCTCGTGGGCCGACAAGGTGAAACTCCCCAAATAGTCAACCCGGCTGACGGTCTTACAGGCGAAGTTGGTGTTATACGGGGCGGCGATCTTAAAGACATGCAGATGCAACCCGGTTACATGACGAACCCAGCGATTGACAGACTCGAACGTGCCCAGCGTTTAACTGCTGGGATACCACAAGAATTTGGTGGCGAGTCCACATCCAACATTCGGACAGGACGACGAGGTGACGCTGTACTTTCAGCAGTTGTAGATTTCACTGTTCAAGAAGCACAAAAAATCTTGGCTCGTTCCTTGCAAGAGGAGAACCGTTTAGCGTTAGATATGTCGAAGCGTTATGCCGGTGGCCGAGGCCGCAGTTTCTATGTGAGTACCAAAAATGCTAAAGGTCGAGTGAACTATGTTCCCAACGACAACTTCGAATCAACCGACAATGTTGTTTCGTATTCACATCCGGGTGCAGACATCAACAACCTTGTTATAGGCGGCGGTCAACGTGTCGGAATGGGCACCATGTCCAAACGATCCTTCATGGCTATAGACCCTCTTGTCGATGACCCAGAATTTGAACACGATACAGTAATCGGAGAGCAATTAGAACAAGCATTGTTGTCTTCGGTGCAGCAGCAAGCATCCCAAGGAGCTATACCCCCTGCGGATCTTGCACGAATTATGGATCTTGTGATGCATGACAAAATGGAACTCGCTGGGGCCGTAGAAAAAGTTCAACGAGAAGCCCAAGAACGACAAGCTGAACTGGTAGACGCTATGGCTCCCGAAGCACAACCGGGATTAGCGATGCCGGGAATGGGAGCAGAAGCAGCAGTCGCTGTTGAAGAAGCACCCCTAGCAGAACCAAATCTTGAAGAGTTACTCGGAGCGTTATAATGCCACGAACAGGGATGGGTCAAAAAGGACAGGCTGTCCGTACTGCCACTGGACAAGAATACGGTCAAGCGACACAACAGGAACAAGCACAACAAATAGCACCCTTGCCTGACGAACTTGGTCCAACAGAAATGCCGACTCGGGCTCGACGGCAAGAACCGGCAGGTTCCCGAGGAGATCCTTTCCGTCCGTCGGAACGCACACTCGAAGATGTGAACGCTTTACCGCCCGTAGACGATGCTGTCCCTGATCTTCCCCCTGAACGTGCACGGCTTATAGCTCCGGCGATGCACATGATGTACACCATCGCTGATAATGCTTACTCCGATCCGGCTCTTCGCCAATTTGTGCGACGTATGGAAAACTTTATTCCAGCTAAATATGAACCGTTGCCATGAGTTTCAGCGAACGGCTCGACAAAATAGTCGATGCTCCTTTTGATCTTGGAGCACAAGCCGCCGACTTTGTTATAGACGCAGCAGTTCACACAGCAAAAAACATTAACCCAATAGATGCTCTCATTGAGTCTTTCAAAGACAACATTATGGGGAAGCAGTCCGAAACTGGGACCGGGGAAAAAAATGTTGCAAGTGCATTAATGGGGCCGGAAGGGGTTTTCGGTGCACCAGCAGGCGCATTACCCGGTTTTGTACGTGACCCATTCAGCACTCTTCTTTGGACTCCGTTCATGGAGTCAATGCAGTTCACCTACAAAAACTTTATTGACCGCCCAATCGGAACACTTGCCACAGTCGAACGAATGGTTGCGTCAGAAATAGGTGGCGAAGATACAAACATTCTGGAGAGATTCGGCAACCTTGGCGAACAACTCATTCCCGGTTTGGGTGACAGTAAAATCTACAACTGGAGTACATACCAACAAGCGTGGGATGTGACACAAAGCCGAAGCGCAGGCCAAGCGTTAGCGTTATCTATTTTCCATGTAGACATCATGGATCCAAAAGCTCTTGAAGAGTTCAAGGGAACTGACTGGTATTTCGCAACGTCGGGCATGATTGACTTTGCGTTGAACATTGGGCTTGACCCTCTCTATTTGACTGCTCGTGCAGCACGTTGGTCGTATGCAATGCGACGAGCCAAAGAAACTTATAATGCGACCGGTGTTTATGACCCAAGAATGGTGCAAACAAGTCTCGCACCATTCGAGTTTCGTGACGTAAGACCGAACCGTAAAGGCCAGCCACGTTTACGTGACGAAGCATTCTGGGAAAACTGGAGTTACCGACCCACATTCCTTAATGAAACAGTCGCACCCACCGTAGATGAAGTAATTAATAGTGCAGGGTTCGACAAGTTCCGTGCAGAGATCTGGAACATAGCCGAAGAAGTTCGAGCTAAAAGGGCTGAAGATCCTGATGCTTTAGCTCCAGATAATCGTTTAGTTCATCCAGTTGTATATCTTGATATTGGAGAAACTTTTGGGCCACAGCAAGGTTTAGTTCGTAAACAGGTACAGGAATTAGGGGGTGGACCTATTGCGGATGAAGTTCTTTACCACGGTTCACGTCATGCGGATTCTGCCAATTTGGGTACATATATTGATCCTGAAACTGGTGATCTTATTTTCTATGCTAGAGAAGCTGTACCGGGGCAATCAGGAATTTCGTTTGGTACTGACATAAACGCTGCTATTGGTTATGCCAAAAGAACAGAAAGCTCACTTTATGGTCCATCAACAGGGGATGGGGTTATTTTTGAAATTGATGCTTCTGTAATGGCTCAGGTTGTTGAAGACGCTGGTGCGATTAAAGATACTCGTTTCACTTCTGAATATCGTGTTGCCTTCGAAGGACCACATAATCCAGACAAGTTTATAAGAATCCCTAAAGATAAGTTTCGTGTGATAGACACTAGGGCTGCTCGTACCGGTGTTGTTACCGACTCCGCAGCTTCTCGACGTTTGGAATTAGAAGCTAAAACTCCAGAAGAACTGTGGGCCGAGGTTAGAAATACAGAGAAGACCACAGGCAAAAACCATAAGGACGACGAGGCTAAATTCCCTAAAAGGCGTGAAGGGTCAACCCTTAGAGAACCTAGTTTGCAAGACCCGGCGCATCAAGCCAAATTAATTGATTGGATACTTGAAACAGAAGGAAAAGCCAGTAGTCCCAAAGTCGCAGGTCCGACAACATTTGAAGATGAGTTCGGGAAAGCATTTATCGACGCAGGTCAACAAGGTCGCCTTGGCAAAGGCTGGGATCGACCAGCAGAAGACATGTATAACTGGGGTCGAACTATTGCCAAAGTCATAGGCGACGGACCAGTTACTAATCAGAGTTGGTTACCGTTCGACAATCTAATAAAGGTTGCTTTAGCTGGTACTGGTGGCTTCCCGGCATTGGAACGGCAAGCTAGTTTACTTGCCTCAATCATGTTCCAAGTAGACAACCTTGGCGGTGGCCGAGCGCTCGTAGATGAGATGCAAAGGATGACCGACGAGATTCTTGAACTTGAACAACGAAGTAGAAATGCTGAGGATTTACAAGAAGTTGATGCGATACGTCGTCGAGTTATAGAACTTGAAAGCGCAAGAGCGGCGTTAGCTAATTCGAATCCTCAACTTGTAGACGACGTTATGGAAATTGTCGCTGACGCTTTAAATCAAGGCGAAACCGGGGTCGCTAACCTTTTGGGGCAAATAGATACCCCATCGTTCCGCACTCCCGAAATGGGGACACCCGAGTTTAACCAAATGTGGAAAGACCTCGGGGATTTAAAGAATACACCGTGGAACGCAATTCTTTCCCTTAAAAACAATATCGTAGAAACACTTATTAAAGATGTCCCCAACGGATTCGGGACGCCCACAGTCTTAGATAAATACGCTACTGAAGTTGGCAATAATGTTGTTAAAGCAGCAGCAAACGAAATTCTTGACGCACACCAAGTACCCACTCTTCCAGATGCACAACTCCCCTATCTAGGTCCAAGCAACAGACTTGGCTACAAAGCCAAAACTTTCTTCGAAAAATCTGGGACCTATCGAAATGTTCGGGGTACGAACGCTGTCCAAATGATTGTCGATAAAGTTGCTCAAAACATTATTGATCTACAACAACCCAGCGCTGCTTATATACAAGTTGAACGAATGCTTCGAGATGTGGAACGCATCCCGGCGGCACTAGCAACAGAAGTTCCTTACGCCCAAAGAAATATTTTGGAAGCTGCTGGTCTTAATGCCGACGATGTACTCATAGAGTTTCTCAACAAATCCAACGACCGTAATGCTCTCGCAGCACACTTTGATGATGTTGTCAAAAGAATCAACGACACAATCATTGAACAGTTAGGACCAATACTTGACGACGGCGTTGAAGTTACCTTAGGCGCAGATGACTTACGGCAAATTCTTAACGGCCAAATCATTGAAGCAAAAGAAATTCTGAATAAAGCCGCCGACGAAACACAACGGTCCTTTGGCAACGTGGACTTCACGGAAGTTATTTGGGAACAAAGCAGAGGCGAAACAATTAAGCGGCGTATCCCAATCAGCCCAAGCCAAATGCGTAAAGCCTCGTTGGTGCCACGCTACGACCTTATACATCGTTACGTCAAAATGGTTGAGGGCGACATGAAAACCATTCCCACACCAGATGGCCCCAAACAAATCAACATAGCCCCCGAACGTGCCAAAGTGCAAGCAGCACGACGAATGATAAGTACTGCTTGGAAACGAGGAGTTCTTTTAACTCCACGTTGGCAAACGGTTGTCAATTTTGACTCCATGTTGCGTAACTTCGCTCATCTCGGAGTAGCAAACTCTATGGCCGGTATGGGGCAGAGGCTTGACAGGCTTCGGGCTCGTTGGTTGGAGCGTGCCGGTACTGACGTTCAAGGAATTGTTCTCGGCAAAGTTGATGAAGTATTAGGCGAAGATGCAGTAGGGCTTACTTTTACAGAGAAAGTTCAGGAATACAACAAGCGTTATGACAGAGGGATAGTAGAAACAAACTATGAAGGTTTGATGGATGAAACCATCAGAGAAGAATACGCAGCAGGTAGACAAAAACGTCGCACAGTATTCATGTCTGGACTCGGCCTTTTCTTCGCTGGACCAGCAGGCGCAGCAGCATCAGGAGCAATGTATGGGCGACATGCACGCAAAAGCCAAGTTCTTTTAGCTCGACGTAAAGTAGCTACAGGATACGGCGAAGCGTTACTTCTTGATGCCAAACACATGATTGATGAACTAGAACAAGCTGAACGTGCATTACTAGAAGGACTCGACGACAGGTCAGTTCTCGAACTTGATTTGCTAACTCCTGAAGAAATAAACAAACTCGGTGAAGATATGACACTGGCCGAAGTTCTCGCCCAAGCAAAGAAAGACAGACGAGAAGCAGCGAAACTATTGGCCGCTCGTTCCGAAGGAGTAACCAGCTACCAAAAAATGGTGGTTGAAAACTTTCGGAAAGAACACCCAGAGATTGCAGGCAAATTTGATGAAGCAGCCGAACTCTTAGGAGACATAGGGTACGGCCAGTCGATGCTCGGATCGAACGCTATGCCTAATCCGTGGGGCGACAACCCACAGATCAGAGCAGTAAACGAACGTCTCAATAGTGCTAATCCCACGAAACGCCAAATCTGGTCTGACACAAATGCACAAATGCGGCGGACTGAAGCGTGGGAAGAATCTCACCAATACAACATTGCAGATCCTTACGAAGCAGAAGCCTTCGTGCGAGCTTACGACGCATTCATCCAAAATCATGCGAGTAGTCCGGGGATGCCGGGTCAGTCAGTCCAAAGAGATTTCTGGCGGCAACAATGGCTCGGCAAAACAGATGACGAAATCTATGAATGGTTGAGTACTGAAGGGCGACCTGTTCTGGATAGTTTGCCTGATGAGTGGCGAAGCCCAGAAGCACGAATGGAACTGATTCGCCGTACACGATACGAAGCGAACAGTCTTGTACCGGACTTACCTGAGTTCGCAGGTGTCCGAGAACGACTTGCCAGAGGTGAACTTATTACATGGAACAGGGACATAAAACCTATTGTCGATTCGCTAGCAGCAAGATCAAAAGAAATTCTTAACGAAGTCGCTTACACAGGAGATATACGAAATATCCCGACAGGAACCGTTGTCGATCAAGCTGTTTACTATGCAGTCATAAATAGGTTGGATGACGCAGTTTACTTGGAGGGAAGTAGCGCAGTTTCCAATGCGGCAAAAGATGTACTCCAACTCAAATTCATTGAGTTAATCCGAGGAATCGGGAAACAAATCGATGCCGACGATCTACGAGGAATCAATCGAACTGACTTCACTGATCGTCTTGCACCCCTCATCGATTTTGGTAAAACAGTTAATGACTCCTCATATTTGGATGGACTTAAAACT
>Ga0310344_10004237_pt1 | contig 10655 bp, 10 predicted proteins | sample HC15DNA20200_MG_FD_203801 | JGI IMG/M metagenome (GOLD analysis project Ga0310344, IMG submission 203801) | Marine microbial communities from station ALOHA, North Pacific Subtropical Gyre - HC15-DNA-20-200_MG | ecosystem: Environmental > Aquatic > Marine > Oceanic | place: Pacific Ocean: North... | reverse complement strand
TGGCAGAAAAAGCACGTTTTCATTCATCTCCAAATCCCTGGGTTGGAGCTGTAGTTGTAGCTAAAGATCAGATCGTAGGTGAAGGTGCAACCGGACCTTTTAAAACAGACAACGAAATAAATGAGTCGCCTTTATTTTTTCACAATGCAGTAGCAGCAGATGGTGTACATGCAGAAATAAAGGCTCTTGAGGATGCAGGAGAACTAGCAAACGGAGCAACTTTATACACAACTCTTGAACCTTGTAATCATCGTGGCCGTACAGACCCATGCACCGATGCGATTATTCAATCAGGAGTTAAGAGAGTGGTTGTGGCATTAATCGATCCAGATGAAAGAGTATCAGGGGCAGGAGTTGACGCACTCAGAGCCGCTGGGATCGAAGTGGATACAGGTCAAAACATTGCTGATGCTGATAAGCAACTAGCTCCTTACCTTCATCACCGACGCACAGGCCGGCCTTATGTGCTTCTCAAATTAGCTGCAACATTAGACGGCCGTATTGCCGCACCTGATGGATCGAGCAATTGGATCACAGGCGAAGAAGCAAGAATTGACGTGCATAATCTAAGAGCAGAAAGTGATGCTATTTGTGTAGGGGCAGGAACAGTCAGGAGCGACGACCCCAGTCTTACTGTCAGATCTGTTGATGGTCCTAATCCACGTCGAATTGTAATTGGTGAAATACCAGAAGGTGCTCAAGTTGAACCTGCTGAATCATGGAAAGGGCCTTTAGGAGGTTTGATTCAAAAGTTGGGAAATGAAGGAGTGTTACAACTACTCGTTGAAGGAGGAGCTGATTTAGCTGGACAGATGCATCGGGAGGGACTGATAGACCGCTACGTAATTTATGTTTCCCCTTCAATCATGGGAGGTGATGACGGTAAGCCTTTATTAAGTGGTGCTGGCATAGCGACTATGGAATCCATCAAACGAGGAAAATTTGTCAATGTTACCCAATTGGGTGAGGACGTTCGATTGGATTTAGTTCTTTCATGAAAGTTATTTAAAATCAACACACTTGCAGGTCACTCAGTGGCTAAGTTTGTATTGTGCTAAAAATTGTTTTACCAAAAGGCTCCTTAGAGCAAGCGACGTTGGATTTGTTCGATTCTGCTGATCTCTCAGTTAGACGCTCTTCAAAAGTTGACTATAAAGCTAATATTGATGACCCGCGAATTGATGAAGTCAGAATCCTGAGGCCGCAAGAAATCCCTGTCTACATTGCCGATGGTTTGTTCGATATAGGAATAACAGGACGTGACTGGATTGAAGAAACTGAAAGTGATGTGATCTCATTAGGGGAGTTGCATTACTCCAAAGCTACGGCAAGGCCGGTAAATATTGTTGTAGCTGTTCCTGAAGGCTCTCCTTACGAAAAAGTGCAAGATTTGCCTTCAGGTGTAAAAGTTTCCACTGAATATCCAAATCTGACGAAAAATTTTTTTATTGCACAAGGTGTCGATGCGGACATACATCTCAGTTACGGGGCGACTGAAGCTAAGGTGCCTGACATAGTTGATGCTGTAGTGGATTTGACCGAGACGGGTAGAGCACTAAAAGCTGCAGGTTTGAAAATCATTGACACGATACTCATAAGCCATACTGAATTGGTAGCGAATCGTGAGTCTGCCGAAAACCCTGAATTGCGTCATGCCATGGAGCAAATTCACACACTTCTGGAAGGTACTTTAGAAGCTAGAGGCAAGGTTCTTGTAAAAATGAATGTTGCAGCAGAACAGTTGCAGAGTGTTCTCGAAGCCATACCGTCCATGAAGGCTCCAACCGTTAATGAACTTGCTAAGGGCGAGGGGTACGCTGTTGAAACTGTTGTAGCAAAAACAGAAATAAATATTTTAATTCCAGAACTTAGGGATAAAGGTGCTTCCGATATTATTGAACTGCCTTTATCCAAGATTGTTCATTAAAAGCAATTAAAGGGTTCACTCTTCGCCAGGGTCGTCTTCCTGGTTGCCAAGTTGAACAAAGGCAAGACGAATTTGATGCAAGGCATCTTTAAGAGTTCCTTCAGCTTCTCCTAATCTTCCGGCTAGAGAATCTAAAACTGCTGCCATGGCATCGATAGCCAGAGAAGCTTCATCCATTTTTGGTGGTTGCTGAGAAAGATGTATTGCTGCAAGTTCATATAAACCCATTAGGTGGTTAGCCACAACAATTTCAGCAGGTGCTGCAGCCAGCTGTTCTCGCACTGCGTTCATCTCAGCAGCTAATGCCTCAGCCTGTTCTTGTTCTTCTTGTGAGAGTTCAGAAAACTCCGAAGACTCTGCTTCTTGTTCCGGATCGACACTGTGCTCTCCATCCGGCGTCCATAAAGTATTCATTGTTCCTCCAATTTATTAAATATTTTCTGAGATAACTCTGCACTGCTTCAGTTCTATGTTGGTACTCTAGAGGGCGAAAATAAATAGAAAGCGGGTTCCCACCCCACCAGACCACTCTAAGTGAGTTTTGGTTTTTACGGCGGGCTCCTTTTTCTATTGCCCGCCTTTATTCTTTAGATGGCGATAAAAGTCTAAAGGATATTTGTGTGTAAGAAAATGTAATCAACCACGGAGGAGTAACTACGTGCCACACAGGAGTGATGAACAATAGCTAATCCAACTGAAGAAGAACCGAGAGTTAATGAGGATATTAGGGTAGAAAATGTCCGACTAGTTTCCGCTGAGGGGGAACAGGTGGGGATTAAACCGATTTCAGAGGCCCTTCGTTTCGCACAAGAAGCAGGATTAGATTTGGTAGAAGTCGCAAATCAGGCAGACCCTCCGGTTTGTCGTGTGATGGACTATGGGAAGTTCAAATACGAACAATCTCAGAAAGCCAAGGAATCACGAAAAAAAGCGACCCATGTCCTCGTGAAGGAAATGAAATACCGTCCAAAAATAGGATTAGGTGACTTCGAAACAAAAACTCGACAGGTGGAAAAGTTTTTAACAGAAGGAAGTAAAGTCAAAGTGACCATCATGTTCAGAGGTCGGGAAATTCAATACCCGCAACTCGGACGGAAAATCCTGGACGATATAGCTGAATCTATTTCACACGTTGGAAGAGTTGAGGTTTATCCAGAACAAGAAGGTCGCAATATGACTATGTTGCTAACTCCTGGAAAGGCAACACGTAGGCAACGTGAAGCTATTGAAGCTTTGCAAGCGGAAGCACTTGAGATGGAGGAAGCTTTAGAAGAGATTGAATCTTCATCAGAAGTTGATGAAGAGCAGACAAGTGATGAAGTTGAAGAACAAGAACAAGATTTAGAAACGGATTAGAACTTAAAACAAGCGGGAGTAATTATGCCAAAAATGAAAACCCATAGGGGCGCTGCTAAGAGAATAAAAGTTACAGGTAGTGGTCGTTTGCGACGCCGCAAGGCAAACAAAAATCACATGCTTGAGCACAAGAGTTCCACTCGTAAGCGACGTTTGGGAAGAATGACTGAAGTAGACGGAGCTAACAGTAAAGCAATACGCAAACAGTTAGGTATTTAACAACACCAGGATCCTCATTAAAGAGGTCTCCGATAAAAGGAGTTAAAGATGGCCAGAGTAAAGAGAGCTGTCCACAGCAAAAAGAAACATAAAGCAGTTTTAAAACAGGCCAAGGGCTATTACGGAAATAAAAGCCGTAGTTTCAGAGCTGCGAATGAGCAAGTCATGCATTCAGGAAATTACGCGTTTAGAGACCGCCGTGCAAAAAAAGGCCAATTTAGACGTCTTTGGATCCAGCGCATTAATGCAGCATGTCGAATTCATGGTACGACCTACAGCGTGTTTATTGCTGGTCTCAAAAATGCTGGCATAGAGGTTGATAGAAAAGTTCTTGCTGATGTAGCAGTAGTAGATCCTGATGCTTTTGCACAACTAGTGGAAATTTCCAAACAGTAATAACTGATGACACTTCATGGCCTTCCTTTAATCAAGAGGATCTGAGAAGAGTTCTTAATTAATAAGATGTCGTTCAACAGTCAACGTATTCGGAGAATGCGGCGTTTAGCGAGAGATCCTGAAGTCCGGGAATTGGAAGGACTCTTCGTGGTCGAAGGTCCAAGACTCGTTGAAGAATCGATAGGTGCAGGCCTTGAAATTGATGAGGTTATTTTGCCAGAAGACGAGTTGGATCATGACCTGATAGAAGTTCTAAGTCAGGAAAAAATTCAATTTCATTTGGTTGCTAGAAAGATCTTTGAAGGTTTAACAACCTTGCGTAATCCTCAACCTGCCATAGCTTCTGTTAGTCAGCATGGGATCGAGTTGGGAAGTCTTGTTGAGAAAAAAGGTTTGCTAGTTGTTTTATCCGGTGTTTCTGACCCTGGCAATTGTGGCAATTTGATCAGAACAGCAGAAGCATTTGGTGCTTCAGGGGTTCTTTTTCATGGAGGTGTTGATCCCTACAACCCAAAAGTGGTTAGATCATCTGCAGGTTCATTTTTTAGAACGAGATTTACTGTGATAGATGAAGAATTTCCTTACGAAAAACTATTTGAAGAATTGAAAAAGTCTGATTATAGATTTGTAGCTACTTCACCTTCTGGTGGGATAGCCCCAGAAAATGTTGCTGACAATGCTCAAATAGCAGTGATCCTCGGAAATGAACCTAGGGGGCTACCAAAGGAAATAGAAGCCCTCTGTGACGAGATTGTTACTGTGCCAATTGAAAATACTGTTGAATCTCTGAATGTAGCGACTGCAGGTGCGGTTGTTCTTTATGGAATTAAAAGATCGCGTATTTAGTGTTTCAGTAAAATAACCCTTCTAAGCCCATTCATATGGCGTAACCTTCGATAAACGGATTCGAAAAACTTACAACTGGTATTTGAGAATGAATCAAGATTATGACCTGCATTTAAAAGAGGCAAAAGGAAAGATTGAACAGTCTTCCGATTTAGAAACCTTGAAGAAATTAGAAGTTGAACTGTTGGGTAAACAGTCATTAACTGCTCAAGCAAAAGGATCTTTAGGTGAATTAGAGTCTGAAGAGCGTCGAGAATTGGGACTTATTTTGAATGAGACCCGCACAAAACTTGAAGAAATGTTTGAGATGAAAAGAAAAAAGCTTGACTCGGAGCTAAGGGGGGAACAGTTAGAAAATGAGAGACTGGACCTGACCGAGTTTGACCAAGGTCACCGACTTGGCCACCGACATGTGGTTACTCAAACATGGGAAAGACTGGAAGATCTTTTTATCGGTATGGGCTACACGGTTTCTGAGGGGCCAGAGATAGAGGATGAATGGCATAATTTCGGTGCTCTCAATTTCCCTCTTGGTCACCCTGCACGTGACATGTACGACACTCTTTATGTCGAATATGGAGACCCCATGAGCACTCTTTTGAGGACACATACTTCGCCAGTTCAAATAAGAGTAATGGAGGAAGAAGATCCGCCAATTTATTCAATCATGCCAGGAAGAGTTTTTAGAAGCGATACAGCAGATGCAACTCATATGCCTGTTTTCCACCAAATCGAAGCATTGGTAGTGGACAAAGGTATTACCTTCGGGGATTTAGCGGGGACTATAGAGACTTTCACCAGCGCGTATTTTGGAAAAGATTTTGAATCGAGGCTTCGGCCATCTTATTTTCCTTTCACGGAACCATCAGCCGAATTTGATATAAGACACTCAGGTGGCAAATGGTTAGAGCTGGGTGGTTGCGGGATGGTGCATCCGGAGGTTTTGAAAGCCGGAGGTTTGGATCCTGAAGAATGGCAAGGATTTGCATTTGGATTCGGTCTTGATCGTTTGGCTTTGATGCGTCATGAAATTGATGATTTGCGTGAGTTGTTTCGTAACGACTATCGATTTTTGGCACAATTCTGATGCAGATTTTACAGGTTCGTTTAGAACCCGAAAAGGTAGTGGGGTTATGAAAGTTCTACTCTCTTGGTTGAAAGAGTTTGCCCCTATCGAGGGAGAGCCAGATTTAATAGGTGAACAGTTGAGTGAATTGGGTTTGACTGTTGAGGACATGACTCGAACCGGAGAGCACCTCGAGGGTGTCGTGGTGGCAAAAGTTTTAGATTTGAGACCTCACCCTGATGCAGATCGTATCCAAATAGTCGAAGTTGACAGTGGCGATGGTCAACCATTACAGATTTGTTGTGGAGCATTTAATATGTCTCCTGGTGACTTTGTTCCACTCGCGACCATAGGAACAATAATGTCCAATGGAATGGAAATAAGCCGTCGAAAGTTACGCGGTGAGTGGTCTAATGGGATGCTTTGTTCAGGAGCTGAAATAGATCTTGGCGACGATCATGACGGAATCCTTATTTTAGGAAATGAAAGCGAACAGGGAACTGCTCTAGCTGATTCATTGGGAATTGAATCCGATGTTCTTTATGATCTTGAAGTAAACCCTAACCGACCGGATGCTATGTCTGTAGCTGGTGTTGCACGAGATTTAGCCGCATATCAAAAAATACCTTTCAGTATCCCAGTCCCTAAAGTTTCCGAAAAAGGAAAAGATGTTTCTGAGATTTTGAAAACTGAGATAATTTCTCCGGATCTTTGCGGCCGCTTTGTGGCCAGGGTAATTGATGGAATTTCAATTCAGGATTCTCCTCAGTGGTTGAAAAATAGAATTACAGCATTAGGAATGAGGCCAGTTAACAACATTGTGGATATATCCAACTATGTAATGCTGGAATTGGGTCAACCCAGTCACACTTTCGATTTGGCTTGTGTAGTGAATTCAGAATTTAGAGTCAGATGGGCTACAGAAGGGGAAGAAATTGTAACCCTCGATGGAGTTGCAAGAAATCTGACAGCACACGATGGCGTGGTGACCGATGGCTCAGATTCGCCAATTGGAATTGCGGGTGTAATGGGCGGCGTTTCAACAGAAATAAGTGAAGGCACTTCAACCGTGGCTTTGGAAATGGCCTGGTGGGATCCTTCAGCAATAGCAAAAACGTCAAGAAGACTTGGATTGAGAAGCGAAGCTTCAGCTCGTTTCGAAAGAGGAACCGATCCAGAAGTAATTGAAACCGCCATGTTGAGGTTCTGTGAATTATTGGGATCTGAGGTGCTTATGTCTCCAGGTGTAATTGATGAGAAAGGCGATCTGCCTGCAAGAGAGAAAATTAAAGTTCGTATTTCTAGGGTTAACAGCATTCTTGGAACAGATCTTGATCAGGATGACATTCTTCAGATACTTGAACCAATAGGTTTTGAAGCTGAATCTGTTGATCAAGATATTGATGTTGTGCTTCCAAGCTTTCGACCAGATACTTCATCAGAGATTGATGTGATCGAAGAAATAGCGAGAATTTACGGGTATGAAAACATTGTAAAGACAGTTCCAAAGTCTAAAACCTTTGGTTCGCTCACACGGAAACAGAATGACCGCCGGGTAATTAGAACGACAATGATGGGTCTAGGTTTAGATGAGGCAATGCCAGTGCCTTTTCTGGCTCCGGGTGAACTAGAAAATGCGGGACTCGAATCTGATGGAATAAAAGTTGCGAATCCTTTAGTTGCAGAGGAGTCGGTAATGCGCTCTTCCCTGCGACCTGGCTTATTGAAAACTTTGGCTTATAACGAGTCGCATAGACTTACCGGATTAAGACTTTTTGAACTTGGTCATGTCTATAGACAGCCTGACAAACCTCAACCGCTACCAGATGAGAGAGAGCAACTTGTAGCTGTTCTTGCTGGAAATGAAGCTGGAGAAATTGTCAAGATCTGGTCAGCTTTGGCTGACGCGTTGGCTTTTGATGATTATGAACTCGTCACTGACTCTCCACCAGGCTTTCATGCTACTAGAACATCCCGAATTGAGATTCAAGGCAAAACGGTTGGCTTCTTAGGGGAAATTGACCCATCGGTTCTTTCTTCATTCGAGGTTAGTGAGAGAGTTGCATGTCTTGAGGTTGATATAGATGACCTTTTATCAATACCTCACGGGCAGCGTTCATATGCGCCTTTTAGCCGCTATCCGTCGTCTGACATTGACTTAGCATTTGAGGTTGATGAAGGTATCTCATCGAATGAGGTAAAAAGATGTTTACAGGAACAAGCAGGAGTGTTGCTTGTGGATATATACCTGTTTGACATTTTTAGAGGGGAACCCGTTTCCGAAGGTCGAAGAAGTCTCGCGTTCAAGTTGCGGCTCCAAGCTGAAGACAGGACTCTTACGGACGCGGAGGTGGCGAAAGTCCACGGAGAGTGCATCGAATCGGTTGAAAAAAAGTTTTCCGCAAAACTTCGGAGTTGAACTGATTCAGAAAAGAAAAATGTTTGAAAGGATCTAATAATGAAAGCATGGCAAATACACGAACTAGGAGAACCAAAGGAATCTTTGAAGCTTCAAGAGATGGAAACTTCAGAACCCATGGCTGGCCAATTGCTAGTAGAAGTTGATGCAGTGGGGCTGGCTTTCCCAGATGTGCTTCAATGTCGAGGAGAGTACCAAGTCAAACCACCCCTGCCCTTTACGCCAGGAGGTGAAACAGCAGGCAGAGTAATAGCTGTAGGTGAAGGAGTGGAAGATTTCAGTGTAGGGCAGAAGGTTATTTCACTGGGAGGAGGTTTGTCTGAGCAAGCTTTAGTGCATGCGCATATGTCTTTTGGTGTGCCCGACTCAGTGGATCAAGTTAAGGCTGCTGCTTTGCCAATGAATTATGGAACAACCTGGTTCGCTTTACATGACCGTGCCCTCATACAGAGTGGGGAAACACTATTGGTGACTGGGGCATCAGGTGGGACTGGTTCTGCAGCAATACAGTTGGGATTGGCAGCTGGAGCAAGGGTGATAGCGGTAGCAGGTGGACAGGAGAAGGTAAACGCATGTAGAGAACTTGGTGCAGACGTAGTGATCGACCACAAGGAAGAAGAAGATCTTGTTGAGAAGGTCAGGGACGTTACAAACAATCAAGGTGTCGATGTCGCTTATGACCCAGTCGGTGGAGATATGTTTCAAAAAGTAAGAAGATGCATGGCGTGGGATGGGCGATTACTAGTCATTGGTTTTGTAGCTGGGATACCAGAGATAGCAACGAATCACGTATTGCTTAAAAATTATTCAGTGGTGGGAGTCCATTGGGGGGCTTCGTTAGGAAGAGATCCGAGTTCTTTTAAAAGGCAAATGTCGTCGGTAGTAGATTTAAGTGGGGAAGGCAAAGTGGACCCTTTGTTGCATCCAACTTACGCTTTTGAATCTTCAAATCAGGCTTTGCAGGATATTGCTGACCGTAAAGTAGTAGGGAAAGTGGTAGTGGATCTAAATAAAACCTAGAAATATTGAATTTTTATACATAAAACTGTATGATGATACTATGTTTTCAGTAGGTATTATTGGCGCTTCAGGTTATACCGGTGCCGAATTATTAAGAATTTGCTCAATGCACCCTAACTTTGAAGTTAAAACGGCTGTTGCATCGACCCTTGCAGGAACAGCTATATCTGACGTCCATGCACATCTTTCGCCTGAATTTCCAGAAATGTTGTTTGAGGATAAAGACTCTGCACCATTAAGTGAATGTGAAATTATTTTTACTGGGTTACCTCATGGGGCCTCACAAAAAGTAATTCCAGAATTCCTCGAGACTACAAAACTGATTGTTGATTTAGGAGCTGATTTCAGACTCAAGGACGTCGAAACTTACCGGCAATGGTATGAAGAGGATCACACTGTTCCAGAACTTCTTGATTCTGCATCCTATGGTCTGCCCGAACTTTTTAGAGATGGACTAGAAAACAGTTCTTTAGTAGCTGCGCCTGGCTGTTACCCCACAGCTGCATCTCTGGCCTTGGCGCCTTTTATTAGGGCAGGAGTAATTGAATCTGATGAAATTATTGTTGACGCAGCGAGCGGCGCTTCGGGTGCAGGAAAAAATCCCCAACCAAATAGTCTATTTTGTGCTGTCGATGAGAATTTTGCTGCCTATGGTTTGCTTTCGCACCGTCATACCCCTGAAATAGAACAGGCGCTTAGCACTGGGTCAAATGGGAGTCCGATAGGTGATGCATCAGTTCTGTTCACACCGCATTTAGCTCCAATGAATCGGGGAATTCTTGCTACTTGTTATGGGAGAGTCAAAGGTGCACTTGATACAGATGCCGCTCTTCAAATTTTGACCGAAGCCTACTCTGGGATGCCTTTTATTGTGGTCGACGAAAAATCACCAACCACAAAATCAACTTTTGGATCAAATGCCGCTCACTTAACAGCAAGAGTTGATCCAAGAACAGGGCTGTTAGTTTCATTTTGCGCAATAGACAATCTGGGTAAGGGTGCTTCCGGCCAGGCGGTTCAATGCGCGAATATAGTTCTTGGCCTCGATGAGTCAGATGGCCTAAGTGCAATTGGAATAAGCCCATGACGATCACAGATGTTGAAGGTTTTCTGGCTAGTGGCGTGGCCAGCGGAATCAAAAATAACAACGAACTAGATCTAGCGTTGGTTGCAACCGAAGATCAAAAACCGGTACCGGCAGCGGCTGTCTTTACATCAAATAAAATGACAGCAGCACCAGTCTTGGTATCGCGCAAACACTTGGAAGCAACTGGAGGTGCTGCTTCTACTGTCGTTCTTAACAGTGGAAATGCAAATGCAGCTACAGGCGAGCAAGGTTTGCTGGATGCTGAACGGATGTGTCAGTTAACAGCACAGGGTCTTGGATGCGAATCGAGCGAAGTCCT
>Ga0310344_10004236_pt1 | contig 10656 bp, 7 predicted proteins | sample HC15DNA20200_MG_FD_203801 | JGI IMG/M metagenome (GOLD analysis project Ga0310344, IMG submission 203801) | Marine microbial communities from station ALOHA, North Pacific Subtropical Gyre - HC15-DNA-20-200_MG | ecosystem: Environmental > Aquatic > Marine > Oceanic | place: Pacific Ocean: North... | reverse complement strand
TAGCATGTTTGGGCGTTTGCGAGTGTCTCGAGCATGGTGTTCTGTGTCTCGAGCACTGGTAAAGGTTCGAGCGCATTGGACACCTTGAGGAATGTGAGTTCGCCGGAGGTGGCGGTCAGTTCGAATACCCGGTCTCGCTCACTCGGAAGTTCTCGTGCAGTGGTGTTCCGGCTCCAGTACACGGCAGCCAAGCGTTCCGCAGCAGTCTTGCCTACCTTTGGTCGTGCGTCGGCATATGCAACATCGAGAGTTTCCATTGCGCCGAACATCAGACTAGAGTCCGCTGTGGTCAACCGGCGACCGTCTATAGAAGCATTTCGATCAGGGTCATCTTGCGCAGGATAACTGAGCTTCAGACTATGGCGTAGTTGTTATTTCATCCGCGCAATCAAGTTGGAGCCTCGCCATGAATCGTAACTTTCGATCTCGTAACCTCGCATTCATACTCATCTTACTCTCCGGTTCTTTCGTTAGCCTAACGGCCCAAGAGGGAGCGGACCGATATCAACTTCCAGCTGCTGAGCTTGTGGCGCTTGTGGATGCGGCGCCCACGCCAGGTGTCAGTCTTAGTCCCGATGAGACAATGATGTTGATCAACGAATCCGCGTCCCTGAAGTCAATCGCTGAAGTTGCTGCGCCTGAGCTTCGACTTGCTGGGATGAGGATCAACCCGCGTACGAACGGTCCTAGTCGTGCGCGAGTAACGACGACGGGAATGTTGCTCCAGGTGATTGGTGGAGAATCACATCGTGTTACAGGCCTCCCAGCAAACCCGAGAATCCGAAACACTATATGGGCCCCAGATGGGAACCATATTGCCTTCACGAACGAAACCGAGGATGCCACTCAGCTCTGGCTAGTTGATGTTCAGTCAGCGGTTGCCCGCCGGATTTCGAGTGTGCAAATCAACGATATGTTTGGAGAGTCTGTCAGTTGGGTTTCGGATAGTCAGTCATTGGTTGTGCTCGCAGTTCCCCGTAGTCGAGGAGGTGCCCCTGCAGCGCCGATTGTCCCCACGGGTCCTGTCGTGCAAGAGAATCAAGGTGAAGCCGCGCCGGCATGGACCTACCAGGATTTACTAAAGAACCGTCACGACGAAGAACTCTTCGAGTTTTATGGTCTGTCTCAGGTGGCGGTTGTCTCATTGGGTGGGAATGTGACGCCATTAGGCGAGCCGGAACTCATCCGGTCGGCCCACCCTTCACCTGACGGACAGCACATCCTCGTTCAGACTATACACCGGCCATTCTCATACATCGTTCCGGCTGCGCGCTTTCCCAATCGAATTGAGGTTTGGGACATGCAAGGCGCGGTAGAACACGAAGTGGCGAATCTCCCTCTCAAGGATCAAGTACCTACTGTTTATGGTTCCGTACCTACCGGTGTACGTTCGATAACATGGCGCCCCGACGCTGACGCGACGTTGTATTGGGCTGAGGCACAGGATGAAGGCGATGCTTCTCGAGACGCGGAACTACGAGACGCTGTTTTCATGCATGCGGCTCCGTTCGTTGGCGAACCAACGCGGATCGCTTCTTTACCGTTACGCTTTGTGGGGGTTCGTTGGGCGGAAGGAAACTTTGCGTTGGTCAACGAGAATTGGTGGCTGACGCGTGAGAGCCGGATGTATCGAATTACACCTGATGGCCCGCGTGGCATGGATGTAATCTTCGATGTTTCGACAGAGGATCGCTATAACGATCCTGGAATTCCGATGTCCCGAACAACTGATCGCGGGACGTCTGTTCTTATGACTGCGGACCGGGGACGCTCCATCTACTTGGCAGGTACTGGTGCATCTGTCGAGGGGAACCGTCCTTTCCTTAGGAAGCGCAATCTTTCTACTGGTGATCAAGAAGAATTGTTTAGGTCGCAAGCCCCCTACTACGAGGGGGCCGTGGCCATACTGGATGAAGGGAAGTTGCTCACTCGCCGGGAATCAAAGGATGAGCCGCCCAACTACTTTGTTCGTGACCTTCAGAGCGGAAAAATCAACCCGATTACAGACTTCCCGCACCCGTACCCACAATTCGCAAATGTCCGCAAAGAGGCGATTCAGTATCAGCGTTCGGATGGAATTCCACTCTCCGCGACCCTCTATTTGCCGGCAGACTACGAACAAGAACGGGATGGGCCGCTCCCCACATTCGTTTGGGCTTATCCACGTGAGTTCAAGGACGCAGCTGCAGCTGGACAACGGAACGACTCACCTTATGAGTTTACTCGGATCAACTTCTCGGGTGCCGTCCCCTACGTGACGCGAGGTTATGCGGTTCTTGATAATGCGTCGATGCCGGTAGTGGGAGAAGGCAATGAAGAGCCAAATGATACGTTTAGGGAGCAGTTGGTTGCCAACGCACAAGCGGCGATCGACGAGGGTGTGAGGCGTGGCGTCGTCGACCCGGACCGAGTTGCGATCGGCGGACACTCCTATGGTGCCTTCATGACAGCGAACGTTCTTGCCCACTCTGACCTGTTCCAAGCTGGGATTGCTCGGAGCGGCGCTTTCAATCGAACACTAACTCCGTTTGGCTTCCAGCGAGAACAACGGCTCTTCTGGGAAGCGCCAGACATCTACTTCTACATGTCACCATTTATGCATGCTGAGAAGGTTAATGAACCGATCCTCCTTATCCATGGAGAAGATGACAACAACTCAGGTACATATCCCGTTCAGTCACGCAGATTTTTCGCGGCACTGAAAGGTTTGGGAGCAGTGGCTAGACTGGTGATGTTACCGGGCGAAAGCCATGGTTATGCGGCACGAGAATCAGTTTTACATGTCCTATGGGAAACTGACCGATGGCTTGAAATGTACGTTAAGAAAGCACAGGCGCGGACGACGACTGAATAAGAAGGAAGGTGACTGCTTCAATGGAGTCTCCGCTGCTCTGTGAGACGAAGGGTCAAATCCGGATCCTCCGTCTTAACCGCCCTGATCGGCTTAATGCAGTCAGCCTTCCGATGTATGAGGCACTCGAAGTCGAGCTCGAAGATATTGCTACAGATGAACAGATTCGGGCCGTTGTTGTTACGGGTATGGGACGAGGTTTTTGTGTCGGTGCTGACCTAAAGGCACACCACGGGGATGAGCCGACCATCGAGGAACGGCACGAGTACATCGATACAAGCCAGCGCGTATTTCGAGCGTTCCAGACACTCCCTCAACCAATCGTTGCTGCAGTGAACGGGCACGCAATCGGAGCAGGAATTGAATTAGCCTTGTCCTGTGATTTTGTAATCGTGTCCGAAGATGCCAAGCTGCGGATTCCAGAAGTAACGCTGGGTACCTTCATCGGAGGTGGGACAGCGTATACTCTGAGACGTCGCGTCGGTTACGCACGGGCGGCAGAACTCATCCTTCTCGGCCGTTTTTTCAAGGCTACAGAGGCTCTTTCGTGGGGTCTCGCAAACCAAGTTGAACCAGCCGGTAAGGTGCTTCCGGCTGCACTTGATCTCGCGATTTCATTAGCGAAAAATGCCCCCATCGCTATGCGGCTTGCTAAACGATTGCTTGATCGTGCGGAATCGATTGGACCGGATGAAGCCTTACGTCTCGAATCAGAAGCGCTTTTTGCCTGTATGACATCGGAAGATTGGGTGGAGGGCTTAAAGGCGTTCGCAGAAAAGCGCGAGCCAACTTATCGAGGAATTTGACGACTTCCGTCATAATATTGGTCCAGCAAGAGCATATCTTCTAGTGATGCTTCACTCACATTTACAGTGTCTCTGATGACGTTACCACATGCCCTCACTCCGATACTGGAGCCACAATCTGTAGCGGTCATTGGTGCCTCATCCGATCCCGAGAAACGTGGTCACCAGGTCTTAGCCGCACTCCGTGCATCAGGCTTTCCTGGCACCATATACCCTGTTAATCCAAAGGGTGGCGAGATTCTAGATTTCACCGTATTCAGATCACTCACAGAATTACCGGAAGCTCCTGATCTTGCTTATGTGGCGCTGCCGGCTGCTTTGGTTCCCAACGTCGTTCGGGAGTGTGGCCAATACGGGACTAAAGGGGCAATTGTACCCGCGGTTGGCTTTCGAGAATCTGGGAAAGAAGGCGCAGAACTCGAGGCTTGTCTTCTCTCCGCCGCCCAGGAGACAGGAGTCCGGGTGATTGGCCCCAATACTTCTGGTCTTCTCAACACGCACGCACGCCTTCATATGGTAGGTGGTGAGCCACTGCCTCCTGGTGGTCTCGCAATTCTTGCTCAGTCCGGGAACATTGCGCTTGATTTAATGACTGCGGCATCTACCCGCCCCATAGGTGTCTCGATCTACGTTGGTCCGGGCAATGAGACCGATATTGGATTTCATGAATATCTTGAGTTTTTAGGAAGCCATGAGCCAACGCGTGCCATTGTTATGTATTTAGAAGGTGTGGCCGATGGGGAAGCGCTTTTTGAGATGGCCTCTAGGGTAACCCGATATAAGCCAGTTGTAGTTTTAAAAGGTGGGATATCTAGAGCAGGTGAACGAACGGCTCGCTCGCACACGGGTGCGGTTACGGGTTCTCACAAGGTGTTCAGCGCTTTAGCCAGAGAAGCACAGATGATTGAGGTGGTGCGCGCGGATGAACTCCTGGCTGTCGCAGAAACGCTTGCAACTCAACCACCTGTGAGACCACGGTCGGACGATACCGATGGTGGAGTCGTCGTGCTGTCGGACGGGGGCGGGCATGCGACTCTCTCTGCCGACCATCTTTCTAAGGCTGGGGTCCCGCTCGCCCATCTTAGCTCCACAACTCAGGAAGCTTTGCGTCAACGGCTTGGCCCCGCGGCAAATGTGAACAATCCTATCGATGCTGCAGGAGCTGCAGACCAAGCACCGACTGTCTTAGGAGACGTCCTACAGATCCTAGCCAGCGACCGCGGGTGCCATGCCATTTTGATCACTGGACTTTTTGGTGGCTATGCAATTCGGTTCGCTGAAGAACTTGCTACGGAAGAGTGTGAAGCGGCGGATCAAATTGTTGAAGCGGTTCGTAAGGAAGCTGTTCCGATTGTTGTACACTCGCTTTATGCGGCCCGCCTTCCACCCCCGCTCTTGCGATTATTGGAGCGCGAGATCCCGGTTTATGGGTCACTCGAGACGGCAATTCGATGTCTCACTTCGCTTTGTGTGCGAGGCGCCACGCCGGAGTCTCTGATCGGCATATCAGAGGGTCAGCCGAATGCCAACAGGAAGGCCAGATATGGTTCGGAAGATGTGAATTGGAGGAAGCGGTCGTCACAGGGTTCTTGGCTATCAGAGCTCGAAACACGTGAACTTCTTACACCGTTTGGGGTTCCGATGGTGCCAAGCACTTTCTGCCACGAGAGAAAAGATGTTGCCGCTGCAGTTGGGAAAGGACCTCATGTTCTTAAGCTTGTATCACGCCATCTCCCACATAAGACAGAGGCGGGGGCTGTCCGACTGGGTATTGAGGGCTCCGGCCAAGCGGACGTTGAGTTAAAACTTGCCGTCGACTCAGCATCGACCTATCTGGCAGAGCGTGGCCTTCCCTTAGATTTCGACGGTTTTCTTGTGTCGCCCATGCAGCCAAAACCCTTGGCGGAGCTTTTGATAGGAGCACAACGGGATCCCCAGTTTGGTCCTATCCTAACGCTTGGGATGGGTGGGGTCGAAGTAGAGCTCTTCGATGATGTCGCTATCAGAGGACTTCCCATTGAGGAAGATCAAGTGGTACGCATGTGCCACGAACTCAAGTTTTCTCCACTTTTGTTTGGATATCGTGGCCGAGCCTCTGTCGACATCAACTCCATAGCAAAAATCGGAGTAGCTATAGGTGCTTGCCTGTTAACACACTCCAACATTCTTGAGCTGGAACTGAACCCTGTATTTGCTTACGTGGATCGTGTCGTTGCGGTTGATGCGACCGCGTACGTTGGGAGTATTGTTTGATGCGGTCTCTACTGTCGCTGTTACTGATTCCTTTGCTGGCATTTTTAAGTGCCGCGTGCGGTGATGCACGCACTCCCGTCATTCTTGCTGCGACCACATCAACGTACGATTCAGGCCTGCTTGAGGTGTTGATCGCGGCATTCAATCGAGAACACGGGACGATTCGGATTCGTACGGTCGTCATGGGCAGTGGAGAAGCTCTTGAGTTGGGCCGTCGCGGTGACGCCGATGTTCTCCTCATCCATGCTCCTGAGGCTGAGGAGCATTTCATTGAGGAAGGTTATGCTGATGAACGCGTCCCAGTCATGTATAACGACTTTGTGATTCTTGGCCCCGTCTCTGATCCGGCTGAAGTTGCGGAAACAGATACACCGGGTGCCGCGTTCGAAGCGATCGCTCAATCCCGAGCACTTTTTGTTTCACGAGGGGACAGCTCGGGAACCCATTATCGTGAACTCGCTTTATGGAAAACGGCTCGAATTGATGTGTTCGGCCCCTGGTATGTCGAGTCAGGCCAGGGACAGGGAACGTCTCTCCAGATTGCGAGCGAGCGAGCGGCTTATACGATTTCCGATCGCGCCACGTTCACAGTGTTACAAGACATTCTTGAACTCAAGCCACTCTTTGAGAGACATCGATCGTTGTTAAATCTCTATTCAGTGATCCGGCCGGAAGAGGCCTTACGTAAAGGCGAAGCCCAGGTGTTTGTGGACTGGCTAACGTCGGAATCTGGCCAGGAAGTGATTCTCCGATTCAGGCACCATGACACAGAAGAACCTCTTTTTAGACCGTTAGTTCGGGGGTCAACAAATCCGGTGTTGCCTGTCCCCGATCTTGAGGAGATGTACTAGGTCCTGCAATTTCAATTGGTGGACCCTCTTCTTGAAGCGCTTCGACTGATCACCTCGGGTGACCTGTACGTCTGGAACGTAATCCTGCGTTCGCTCCAGATCAGCGGGCTGTCGCTAGGTTTAGCCGTCGTGATTGGGCTCCCTATCGGGGTAGCTGTCGGTCTTGCGAACTTTCGTTGCCGGATGCCGGTGGTTGCACTGATCAATGCGGGACTTGCGTTTCCTCCGGTAGTTGTAGGTCTCGCGGTCTTCTTGTTTTTGTCCCGCTCTGGGCCATTAGGCGAACTCGGCCTTCTGTACACTCCGCTTGCCATGATCGCGGCGCAGGCGGTAATCGCCGGACCCTATGTAGCGGCGGTCAGTCTCGCGGCTGTCGAGGGTATCCCCCCAGACATAGCGCTTCAAGCGCGCGCCCTTGGCGCGAGCCGTTGGCAAGCGATCATGCTGCAACTCCGCGAAGTGCGAACATCGCTTGTGGCAGCGGTCGCAGCAGGATTTGGTGCGATCATTAGTGAAGTGGGCGCTGTGATGATCGTAGGAGGTAACATCCTCGGTGAGACTCGGGTGATGACAACTGCAATCGTACTCGAGACGCGACGTGGAAATTTCGAGGTTGCGATTGCGATGGGTGTCGTTCTTATGTTTATCGCTCTTTTTGTTAATGTCCTGTTGCTGATCCTCGGCCGAAGGTCGATACGGAGACCGTTGATCGCATGAGCCAACGCGACCCACTTCTTATCGGGCAAGGGCTGCGGAAGGTCTACGGAAATCGCACCGTGCTAGAGGTCGACCAACTTGAGCTCTTCCGTGGCGAACTTCTTGCCGTGTTTGGTCCTAATGGAGCAGGCAAATCGACGTTATTGCGAACCCTCGCTATGCTTGAAAAGCTGACTGCTGGGCGGGTCGAATTCCACGGCAAGTCAGGAAAAATGGGCGAAGAAGCTCTTCGGATGGCATCGGCTGTCGTATTTCAGAAATCCCATTTCTGGAATGATACTGTCGAGTACAACATTGGGATCGGTCTCAGGCTCCGCGGTATGTCACGGATCACATCACAAGAACGAATACACTCGATATGTGACCAACTCGCCATCTCTGATGTGCGAACTGCCCATATGTCAGAAGTGTCCGGAGGGGAGGCGCAACGGGTGGCACTCGCAAGGGCGCTGGTTTTGGATCCGGAGGTCCTCTTCCTTGATGAACCGACCTCAAACCTTGATACAGATGCGAAGCTTGATTTGAGAACGGACCTTGAACGGGTCGCCCGAGAGCGCGCCGCGAGCATCTTTTTAATTACGCATGATCGAACTGAAGCTTTTCATATGGCGGATAGGGTTGGTGTGATGCGAAAGGGTCATCTCGTACAGCTCGGGACGCCAACCGACATTTACGACAATCCGACGGATGTATATACGGCACGGGTTACTGGGGCCGAGTTTACACTTGCAGGGATTACGAAAGCGACGGAAGAAAGGATGGTGAGGGTAGACGTAGGTGGAGCGACCTTCCTCGCCCTTGGAGAGGCGCAGGTTGGACAGCCTGTAAAACTCGTCTATCGTCCGGAAGACCTAGTATTAGGCCCCCCCAGTTCCCCTCATCGTGAACTGAGCACGAGAAACCTTGTCTATGCGACGATCACGGATCGACGAGATCTGGGCGGGTTAGTGAGGTTGCGAATGCAGGGCCCTCCCGAGCTTGTGGCTCTCGTGACTCGAGATGCGGCCCGAGAATTATCTGTTGAGGTTGGAACACGTGTTGCAGTTCGGATCAAGGCAACGGCGCTGCACGCTTTTCCGACTGCCTCCGACAGAAATATCTAGCGTTAACGTGGGTGAAGATCACCCGTTCACCCCTGTCCAGATAACGATTGCGCCGCAACGACCGACAGAACCTCCAAATTCAGCAGGGATCTCCGATGGGCCGCGATAAACCTCGATACCTGCAATATCTGAGGTGGATACAAAGTTGTCGATCGAGTCTTGCAGGCCCTGATTGTCTCGGATGACGCGTATACCGTCGATATATACGTTTGCATTCACGCAACCCCACTCTGCCCGGCGGCTTAAACTTGGACTGCCGCCCGTCATGCGAATTGTGCAATTGTTATTGGCAGACCCGGTACAGTCGACTCGAACTCCACTAAGACGACTTAGGTAGTGTGTGACCCTGAGGGAATTTGCACGGCGTAGATCTTCCTTAGTTATAAAGACTCCATTCGCTATCTTCTCTCCCAGTTCTTTGCGCTCATAAAATCCGTTAAATTCTAAGCGCTTGTCCCGCACCGCTGTGACCACCAGTGGTGCGAGTTCGATCGGGTCAGCTGTCAGCTCGAAATTCACCTCAAGGGTGTGATCACTGGGGACATTAATCAGCTGGTCAATGGTCTCATACGCTAAATGCTCAACGGCGAGTCGATATACGCCCGGACTTAGGTTGTCGAAAGAAAACCGGCCGCTGCCGTTGGATAATCTTTGTTGATCTTCACCCGCGAGTACTAGGGCGGCGGCTTCAACTGGACGACCTGAGTTACGGTCCGTTATTTGTCCAACGACACGTCCGGGGGTGCGAAGTCTGGGGCGGAGATAGGCCTGTGCCACTCCGATCTCAAAGTCCCAGCCTGCCGGAGGTCCCGGCTCAATCGTCACCTCACGTGGCGTCGAGACCGAGGTGGCAAATGCGGCTTGAATGGATAGTGCTTGCCTACTTGGTAAACCGCAGAGCAAATAGGTGCCGTAGCCATCAGTCTCGGTGGTTGCGGTCTGCTGTTGCCCTGTTTCATCGGCCCAATTGGCAAGCACGCGCGCTCCCGGGATAATGATTTTATCGGTCGATTCACGAACTAGGCCTGCAAGACCGGTCAATTCCGGATCGGTCTGTCCTGCACAAATAGCGATCTCTTGGTTTGGAGGAACAAGGTTGACCTGTGCAGTGATACTGGGTGTTCCGACTGCAAACGCGAAGATGGCCAACCAGTGGTTTCCTCGGCAGCGGTCAGTGTACTTCCTTCGGGTTATTTTTTTGTGCTTTTCTAACATCGTGAATCGTGACCTTAGGCTCTCTTGTCCCCTCGACTTTAGCACCTCGGCGCCGACTTGGTCAGGTCTCAACCGGCCGCTGGTTCTGGTATCGCGTTTATAATTACCCCTAGACCTAAGATACGCTGCTAGGATCGGAACTGAAGCGAGGTGCAAGATCTAGTTCGCCAAGATTTTTATACGCCCTCGAATGGCGTTCATTTTTGTGTTGAATTCTAGGTCTGCTTTGGCCCATAGCTCTAATAGGTGTTTGTAAGCGGCAAGCGCCTGTTTCAAATGCGTTTCGCGGGTCGATTCATCGCCCGAAACCGCTTTCCACTCGTATAGCGCTCCTAGCCGGCCTAGCGAATACGGCACGGAAAACGATTCCATTGCTCTTTCCTTACCGGACTGATTACTGAGGTGGCGTTCAAACGCAGCGATCGCGGAATCTCTTTCTGCCAAGGCTTCGTAGGCGATGGCAAGATCGAAATTTGCGTGTACACCGCACCTATTTGGATCGGTGTGAAGCTTGCGAAGACGAGCGATCGCTGACATGGGGTTCCCCAACGCTATTGCAAGGAGTGCTTGAACATGGTCGTACTCGACGTGTGGCCCTTCTTTTCCTCTTGTCTCCGCCCACGCATCAACGAATGCTTGGGCCCGATTTGCTTGTCCCGCTCGTGCAAAAAAGTTGGCAAGCAGTAGTCCCGCTTCCATCCGAGTCGATCCTGAAGCCAGTTCTTCCAGAACAACATTCATGAATTCTATGGCTGCTTCTGCGTCACGAAGCCCGTATAGCATCAGATACGCTGGGTGGAGAGCCACACAGTATGTCGCATTGCTATCACCTGTGGCCCACTCAGTATGGACCAATTCTC
>Ga0310344_10004234_pt1 | contig 10659 bp, 10 predicted proteins | sample HC15DNA20200_MG_FD_203801 | JGI IMG/M metagenome (GOLD analysis project Ga0310344, IMG submission 203801) | Marine microbial communities from station ALOHA, North Pacific Subtropical Gyre - HC15-DNA-20-200_MG | ecosystem: Environmental > Aquatic > Marine > Oceanic | place: Pacific Ocean: North... | reverse complement strand
TATCAAGCTTTTTCTCTTTACTGTTCCATGGTAACTCGATCATCCAGTCTAAATAGTTTCTTACTACAGTAGCTTCTGCTGACATAGAGCTCATTGATTTAAGTTTTTTTAATTCTGACAAGCATTTTTTAGTAGCTTCTTTTGACATTTTCGCTTTTACAATTGCTTTTTGTAGATTTGCAATTTCATCTTTCCCATCTTCTATTTCCCCTAATTCTTTTTGAATTGCTTTCATTTGTTCATTTAAATAATACTCTCTCTGTGTTTTTTCCATTTGATTTTTAACTCTTCCTCTTATTCTTTTTTCTACACTAATTACATTAATCTCATTATGAATATGTTCCATAATTTTTTCTAACCTACTTTTTAAATCTACCGTTTCTAATAATTTTTGTTTATCAAAAATAGAAATATTTAATTGTCCTGCAATATGATCAGCTATTTTTGTAGGATTTTTTTGTTGTTTTAAAGTATTCATTAAATCAAGTGAAATTTTTTTATTTAGATTAGTTAATTTTTCTAATTTTCTTGTTATGGCTAAAGCTAGTGATAATAAATCTTCTTTTGAATCAACCTTGTCTTTGACAACTTCTGTAGATGTCATTAAAAATTCTTTGTCATTTTTACATTCTGTTATTTTAACCCTATCAACACCTTCAACTAAAACTTTTACTGTTCCGTCAGGTAATTTAAGTAACTGAAGTATTTTGCTTTCACATCCGTAAGAATAAATATCTTCTTCGTTTGGATCGTCTATCTCTGCATTTTTTTGTGTTATTAAAATAATTTTTTTATTCGTTTTCATTACCTCATTTAATGCTTTAATTGATTTATCTCTTCCAACAAATAGTGGAACGATCATCCCTGGAAAAACTACGATATCTCTTAAAGGTAGTGACGGAAAAAAATCATTTTTACTCATACGTCTAATATATGGGTATAATTTAACCTATTTCAACTGTTATTTTAAGCTGCTGTGGTTTTTTTGTTTTTTGCGTGGATTATTATTGGTTCTACATTATTCTTGACTACAGACTCATTTATAACAACCTCGACTACATTTTCCATAGTTGGAAGTTTAAACATTGTCTTTAGAAGAAGAGCTTCAATTATAGATCTTAGTCCTCTTGCTCCTGTTTTTTTATTAATTGCTTTTTTTGCAATTTCTAATACGGCCGAGTCTTTAAAAACCAATTTTACATTTTCAAACTCAAACAATCTTTTGTATTGTTTAATTAAAGAATTTTTAGGTTCTTTTAAAATTTTAACTAAAGAACTTTCGTCTAAGTCATTTAAAGTAGCCAGAATAGGCATTCTACCAACAAACTCTGGTATTAATCCATATTTTATTAAATCTTCAGGTTCTAATTTTTGAATTAGCTCATTGGTTGATTGATCCTGAAAGTGTTTAACATTTGCACCAAAACCAATTGATGTATCAGACCCTCGTTTTGCAATAACCTTGTCCAATCCAGCAAAAGCTCCTCCACAAATAAATAAAATATTTGTTGTATCCACTTGCAAAAATTCTTGTTGAGGATGTTTTCTTCCTCCTTGAGGTGGTACACTAGCAATTGTTCCTTCCATTATTTTTAACAAAGCTTGTTGCACGCCTTCACCAGAAACATCTCGAGTAATCGATGGATTTTCAGATTTTCTACTAATTTTATCAACTTCATCTATATAAACTATTCCTCTTTGTGCTTTTTCTACATTATAGTCTGCGGCTTGAAGCAATTTAAGTATTATATTTTCTACATCTTCTCCTACGTAACCTGCTTCGGTTAGTGTAGTAGCATCAGCCATTGTAAAAGGGACATCCAAAATTCTTGCAAGTGTTTGGGCAAGCAATGTCTTTCCACACCCTGTGGGGCCCACTAGAAGAATGTTTGATTTTGATAATTCAACATCCTTATTATTTTTAGAAGCGTGATTTAGTCTTTTGTAGTGATTATGAACGGCAACTGATAAAACTTCTTTTGCATAAGATTGACCAATTACATATTCATCTAAAACTTTACAAATTTCTTGAGGTGTTGGTACACCTTCTTGATTTTTAACAAAAGAGTCTTTGTTTTCTTCTTTAATTATATCCATGCAAAGTTCAACACATTCATCACAAATAAATACTGTTGGACCTGCAATTAATTTTCTAACTTCATGCTGGCTTTTGCCGCAAAAAGAACAATACAATATATTTTTATTATTTTTATCGCTCATAAATTTTAAATCGAATCACTTTTATTAAAATAAACTAATGTTTGGACTTATCAAGTATCAGTTGAGCACATAAACTAAATATAGTGTATCAACTTCTTTTTTCTACAACTTCGTCAATTAATCCAAATTGCTTGGCTTCTGATGGAGTCATAAAATTATCTCTCTCTAACGCTTTCTTTATTTCTGATTCATTTTTTTTTGTATGTTTTGCGTAGATTTTATTTAGTCTTTCTTTCAAAGCTAATATTTCTTTTGCGTGAATTTCTATATCTGTAGCTTGCCCTTGATATCCTGCAGATGGTTGATGTACCATTATTCTGGAGTTAGGAAGTGAAAATCTTTTACCTTTTTCTCCTGCTGCTAATAAAAAAGATCCCATTGATGATGCTTGACCGATACATAAAGTAGAAACTGGAGGCTTTATGTATTGCATTGTATCATAAATACCTAGCCCAGAAGTAACTAATCCTCCTGGACTGTTAATGTAAAAAGATATTTCTTTTTTAGGATTTTCAGATTCTAAAAATAGCAATTGCGCTGTAACCAAAGTAGCCACACTGTCATTAACTGGACCAACCAAAAAAACAATACGTTCTTTAAGTAGTCTTGAATAAATATCATAAGCTCTTTCACCTCTATTTGATTGTTCAACAACCATAGGGATCAAATTATTCATATGTTCTTCAATTTTATTTTTCATAACGAATCAACAATTTGAAGTTATACAACTTATGATTACTTTTTTCTAATTTTTTTCGATTTTTTATTTATTTTAACAGTTTTTTTCGATTTTTCAGACTTTTCTGTATTATCTGTATGACTATGGGAATGTTCATGGTTTTTATAGTGCTGTTTAATTATATCCTCAGCTTCTTTTGTTGTTATTGTTTTTTTTGTTTGTTTTGATTGTTCTTTAATTAATTTAATAATTTTTTCCTCATATATAGATCCTCTTAAGCTAGCTGCAGCTGATGGATTTTTTTGATAGTAATCGAGCACTTGTTTTTGTTGTCCTGGCATTGACTGTATCTGCTTTTGTATTTCATTTCTTAATTCTTGCTCTTCAACCTTTAGATTGTTTTTTTCTCCCAGCTCGTTTAAAATAAGCCCTAGCTTTATCCTCTTTTTAGCAATTTTTTCAGTATTTTTTTTATTCTTTTCAACGTCTTCTTTTTTTAAACCTTGAGAAATCAATTCAAGTTCTTGCTGTACTAAATTTTCGGGTAACTCAACTTTATGTATTTTTTCAATTTGTTCTAAAATACTTTCTTTAGCTAAGGCATCTAAATTCATTTTATATTGTTCTTGAGTCTGTTTTTTTATTAATTCCTTCAAATTTTTTAAATCCTTTGCACCAAGACTTGATGCAAATTGATCGTTTATTTTAACTGGCTCAGGTTTTTTTATATTTAAAATTTTACATTTAAAATTTGCCGTTTTTTTTGCAAATTCTTTTTTTGGATAATTTTCAGGCAAAATAGCTGTCACTTGTTTTTCTTGATTTTTTTTTACTCCCAGTAATTGTTTATCAAATCCTTTTATAAATAAATCTTTTCCAAGAACTATTTGGGTATTCTTTCCTTGACCTCCTTCAAATTTTTTTCCTTCTATGGTAGCCTCATAATCAAACGAAATCAGATCACCTTTTACACTAGTTTCTTTATCATTTTTTTCTATAAAATTATTTTGATTTTTTGAAATATCCTCTATTCTTTTTTGTACTTCGCTATCTAAAACATTAATTTCATAATCAGTAAATTTAATATTATTCAAAGGTTGAATTCTTATAGAAGGAAGTTCGTCAATTTCTAGAGTATAATTTAAATCTTTTTCTTCACCATGAGATTTTAATTCAAGCTTTGGTTGACCAGCTACTTTTATTTTCTTTTCCTCCAAAGCTTTTGTTGTGGTTTCTCTTAAAATTTTTTCTAAAATTTCCCCATAGACTGCTTTTCCAAACTGTCTTTTTAAAACTTCTGTAGGAACCTTGCCAGGTCTAAACCCTTTTATATTTGCGGTTTTGCTAAGCTCAACTAGCCTGTTTACAATTTTTTCTTTAATAGTTTTTTTATCAACAAAAATTTGAAGATTTGTCTTTAATCCTTTTTTGGAATTTACTGTTACTTTCATAATTTTGGTGGGCAATGAGGGAGTCGAACCCACACATGTTGCCATATTAGATCCTAAGTCTAACGCGTCTGCCAGTTCCGCCAATTGCCCGTGATAGCTTTATTATCAAATTAAATTAAAAAGTCCATTTATTAAACTAATTTAATTTTACTACCTTTTTTTACAATATAAATTCCTATTATGACAGTAATCAACGCAATTATTACTTTTGAAGTTATTGCTTCGTTTAAAATTAAAAAACCTAAAATAACTCCAAAAATTGGAATTAGATAAGCAACCTGTGCCTGAAAAACTAAACCATTATTTTTCAATATATAAAATCTCAACAGCCATGCTATTCCAGTCGAAAAAATTCCTAAATAAATAAGAGAAAGCGTTGAGTCTAATCTTGGTGTTAAATTCCAAGGCTCTTCAAAAAATAAGGATATTGGTAATAAAAATAAAGCGCCCCATATTAAAATAGAAGCTGTTACATTTTCGTTTTTTTTATTACTTATTTTTAGAGTAAGCAGACCTCCAATTACATAAAAACATGATCCAAATAAAATTAAAAATGCTGAGAAAAAATTATTTTTATTTATTAGTATATTATCGGAAAATAAAAAAATAATTCCAGAAAAACCTACTAATATTCCAAATGATTTAATTAAATTAATTTTTTCATTTTTAGTAAAAAAGTGAGCTAATGCTGCTGCAGTTAATGGAGTGCTAGCCATCAAAATAGCAGCTAGATTACTTTGTACTTTTTGAACTCCATAAGCAATTAAAAAGAATGGTATTACTAAATTTATAACACCAATAGTGGCGAACCAAATCCAGTCTTTTGAAAAAGCTTCAATTTTAATTTTCTTTAAGTAACATAATAAAATAACTGGAATGGCACCAAAAAAAATTCTTAAAAATGCAATAGTTAATGGTCCATAAGAATACGTTGCTATTTTTATATTAAAAAAAGCAGATGCCCAAATAAGAGCTAAAATTGTAAGTAAAAAATAGTCTAAAGGTTTTGATTCTCTCATTCAGATATCTCTTCCTCTAGACCCTTAGTAATTTTTAACAATTCATTGTAAGTTATTTTAAATACACAATTTGGATGTCCAGCTGCAGCAAAAATATATTGGAATCTGTTTAATGATTTATCAACAAATATATTTAAAATTGATGTATGAGCCACCGGAGCTACTCCACCTATTGAAAAACCAGTATTTTTTTTAACTTCTTCTGCGTTAGCCATTGAAACATCTTTTTTTTGTAAAATTTTTTTTAATTTATTTAATGAGCATCTCCTGTCTCCAGCAATTAGACAAATTAAAAAGCTACCTTCTGCTTTAAATAATAAACTTTTAACTATTGCTCCCACTTTACAGTTTAAAGAGTTGGCCGCATCTTTTGCTGTTCTTGCTGTATCATCTAAGACTATCACATTAAACTTAGAGTCAAATTTTTTTATAAATTCCTCAACTCTTTTTACAGGTTCTTTATTTAGCAAATTTTCCATCTTTTAATCTTTTAAGTGCACCGGGAATACCTTTAATTATATCCTCTGATATTAATCCTGTGCCATATTTTTTTGCAATATCTCCATGTAGCCAGGTTGCCGCACAACCAGCTAAAAAAGGACTCATTTTTTTCTTTCCTATTAGACTTGCAATAATACCGCTGAGAACGTCCCCTGATCCAATTACTGCTAATTCTGGGGATGAATGGTAATTAATTGCTATTTTTTTATTGTAGGAAAGAATAATCGTGTGAGGACCTTTAAGAACAATATTTGATTTAATAAATTTTGTAGCTTCTTTAATTTTTTCAATATTACTAATATTTTTTTTAATTTTAGGAAAAATTTTATGAAATTCAGCTAAATGTGGAGTTATGATTTTATCTTTATCAAGCAATAAATAAAGAGATTTTAGATCATTTTTAAAACATGTTAGTGCATCAGCATCTAAAACAACATATTTAACTTTTTTAAGAATTAGTTTTACAGCTGTTTTAATTTTTTTATTAGTCCCTGCACCAGGACCAATAAGTATAGAGGTTATCTTTTCTTTTTTAAGAAATTTTTCTAACTCCTTAATGCTGTTAATTTCTACTTTTAAGGCAGATGGAAACTTAACAGAATAAGTGTTTATAGTATGTTTTGAACACACTATTTTAACTGATCCAGTCCCTATTTTTAAAGCCGCTAGAGAAGATAGCATTGTGGCTCCAACAAACTCTTTTTTTCCTCCATACACCACTACTCTTCCTCGGCTATATTTGTGACCTAAGTGTTTTTTCCAAGGAAAATTTTCTATCCATAAATTAGGTTTGTTTTTTGTTGTTTTATACCTATGTTTGTTTTGCATAACTGACATATAATAAAATCACTTCATTAAAACACTTAGATTGATATAGATACAACCATAAAGTTCAAAGTAATGGTTACACGTGAAAATAAAGTAAAAATAAGAAATAAATGAGCGCTAGTAAAGTTTTAAAATTAATGAAAGATAAAGAGGTCGAGTACGTCGATCTACGTTTTACTGATCCAAGAGGAAAACTTCAGCATTTAACCATGGATGGAAAAATGGTTGATGAGGAAATGCTAAATGAAGGAGTTTTTTTTGATGGATCGTCAATAGCTGGTTGGAAGGCTATAAATGAATCTGACATGATACTTAAGCCTGACCTTAATAGACAGGTTATTGATCCTTTTACCTCTCATAATACTCTTATTTTGTTCTGTGATGTATTGGATGCTGTAAAGAAAAATCCTTACGAAAGAGATCCTAGAAGTATAGCAAAAAAAGCTGAGGCTTATTTAAAGAAAACAGGTATAGGAGACAAAGCTTATTTTGGACCCGAAGCGGAGTTTTTTGTTTTCGATGACGTCAAATTTAAAAATGATATGAATGAAACTGGTTTTAAAATAGACAGTTCTGAAGGGCCTTATAATTCAGGAAAAGATTATGAAAATGGTAACATGGGTCATAGGCCAGGAATAAAAGGTGGTTATTTTCCAGTTCCTCCAGTAGATAGTGCACAAGACATGAGGGGGGAGTTTTTAAAAGCTTTAAAAGATATGGGAATTAAAGTTGAAAAACATCATCACGAAGTAGCCCCAAGCCAACATGAACTCGGTATGTATTTTGGAACTTTAACTGATCAAGCTGATAACATGCAACTTTATAAGTACGGTGTTCACATGGTAGCACATTCATTTGGAAAAACAGCAACATTCATGCCCAAACCTGTTAAAGGAGATAATGGTTCAGGTATGCACACTCATCAATCCTTATGGAAAGGAAGTACAGCATTATTTTCTGGTAATAAATATGCCGGCTTGTCTGATACAGCTTTATATTACATAGGTGGAATTTTAAAACATGCAAAAGCTATAAATGCTTTCTCTAACTCAACTACAAACAGTTACAAAAGATTAATACCTGGATTTGAAGCTCCTGTATTACTTTGTTATTCAGCTAGAAATAGATCTGCTTCATGCAGAATTCCTATAACTTTAAGTAAAAAAGCGGCTCGATGTGAAATCAGATTTCCTGACGCTGCTGGAAACCCATATCTAACTTTTGCTGCTATGTTAATGGCAGGGATAGATGGCATTAAAAACAAAATTAATCCAGGAAAACCTGTAGATGAAGATTTGTATGCAATGCCTGAAGATAGGGTAAAAAATATTCCTACTGTTTGTGGATCACTAAGAGAGGCAATGGAAAGTCTTGATAGAGATAGAAAATTTCTTACTCAAGGTGGAGTTTTTACGGATGATCAAATTGATGCTTATATAGCTTTAAAATTTGAAGAAATTTATAAACTCGAACACACTCCACATCCTATCGAGTTTGATATGTACTATAGTTGTTAATATTATTTTTTGCTTTTTAGGATTTTTTCGTCAGCAATCTTATTCTTGTTTACACCTTCTTTTATAGTGTAATCTAAAGTTCCGTGAGCTCCGGCTTCAACGGCTTTACGCTGAGTTCTAAACAATGCTTTTTCTTTAGCTTGCTCGGCAAGTTTGTTTGCGTGTTTTCCTAAATGCTTAGTGTCTCTCATAGACTATATTATATACAATTCTTGATTGAGCGGCAATATAGAATTAAATTTTAAAAGATTCTCCACATCCACAACGTTCAGTTTCGTTGGGATTTTTAAAAACAAATGTAGAGGAAAGCTCCTCTTTTTTGTAATCCATTTCGGTTCCCAAAAGATACATTATTGCCTTTGGATCTATTAAAACTTTTACACCCTTATCTTCAATAATTTCGTCATTTGGACTAACTTTTTTCGCATATTCCATAACATAAGACATGCCTGCACATCCGCCCGAAGCTACTCCCACTCTAACACCAATTATTGGTTCTTTTGCTTTAGCGATAATTTCCTTAACTCTTTCAGCTGCTCTATCACTTAATTTTATTACTTGTTTGTTCATAAATTTAATTCCAATTTTGCGGCCTCTGACATTTTATCTTTATTCCATGGTGGTTCCCAAACTAAATTTAAATTTACTTCTGAAACACCTTCAATTTTCATTATATTATCCTTTACTTGTTTTGGCAAACTTTCGGCCACAGGGCAATTTGGTGATGTGAGCGTCATATCTACATTTACCTTATTTTTGTTATCTACTTCTATCTTGTAAATAAGACCTAGATCATAAATATTTACTGGAATTTCTGGATCATAAATTTTTTTAATTTCTTCAATCACTTTACTTTTCATAACACTCATTAATCAATAACCTCGGTATTTACTTCTTCTTTTTTTTCTTCAATTGCAGATGTTAAAGTATGCCAAGCTAAAGTAGCACATTTTACTCTCATTGGATATTGTTTTACCCCAGATAATGACATAATTTTTATTTTCTGATCTTCGTCAAGATCATTTGATTTAATTTCTTGAGTATTTTTAATCATATTTAGGAAATCCATTACTATTTTTTTTGCAACTTCTACAGATTTTCCTTTTACTAATTCTGTCATTATAGATGTAGAAGCAATGGAAATAGCGCATCCAGTTCCCTCAAAAGTTACATTATCTACTCTTTTTTCATTATTTAATTTTAAATAAACATGAACTTGATCTCCACAAAGAGGGTTGTGGCCTTTTGCTTCGTGTGTATATTTCTCACACTTCCCAAAATTCCTAGGGCTTTTTCCATGCTCTAAAATTATATCTTGATACAATTCCTTTAAGTCCATTATTTTAATTCAAAAACCTTTCTGCAATTTTCTATAGCTTTACAAAGAATATCTATGTCCTCTTTGCTGTTGTAAACACCAAATGAAGCTCGAGCTGTAGCCGATAAATTTAATCTATTATGCAAAATTTGACAACAATGGTGACCCGCTCTAATAGCGACTCCTTCTTCATCAACAATTGTAGAAATATCATGAGGATGAATGCCTTTTATTACAAAAGAAATTACTCCTGCTTTATTTATTGGATTTCCTATAATTCTTACAGAATTGATTTTTTTAAGTTTTTCTAAAGCATAATTGGTAAGCTCTTTTTCATGTTCAATAATATTCTGAATACCTATTGACTGCATAAATTTGATTGATTCATTAAAAGCAATAACTTCAGCGGTTGGCATTGTTCCCGCTTCATATTTTTCCGGAATACGTGCATAAGTAATTTTATCTTTATTTACTTCGCTAATCATACCTCCACCGCCTATATAAGGTGGTAATTTTTCAAGCCATTTTTTTTTGGCATATAATATTCCAACTCCTGTTGGGCCATAAACTTTATGACCTGAAATTGCATAAAAATCACAATCTAAATCTCTAACATCAATTTTAATATGCGGAGCACTTTGACATCCATCTACTAAAACAGGAATATTTTTTTTTCGTGCAATCTCTACTATTTCTTTGATGGGCACTATTGTTCCAGTTACATTTGATAAGTGAGTAACTGCGATAATTTTTGTTTTAGATGTAATTAGTTCTTTTAATTTACTAATTATAATATCTCCATCATCGTTGATAGGTGCAAACTTTATAATTGCACCTTTTGTTTCTCTTAAATAGTGCCAGGGTACATAATTAGAATGATGTTCTAATTCAGTTATTAAAATTTCATCTCCTTTTTTAATATTTTCTTGTCCAAATGTGTTGGCAACTAAGTTAATTGATTCTGTGGCATTTTTAGTAAAAATAATTTCATCTTTAGAATTAGCATTTATAAAATTCTTTACGCTCATTCGTGTTTCTTCATACTTATTTGTGGCATTTACTGCTAAAGAATGAATGCTTCTACCTATATTTGAAAACTCATTTCTGTAAAAATAATCAAGACTAT
>Ga0310344_10004233_pt1 | contig 10659 bp, 7 predicted proteins | sample HC15DNA20200_MG_FD_203801 | JGI IMG/M metagenome (GOLD analysis project Ga0310344, IMG submission 203801) | Marine microbial communities from station ALOHA, North Pacific Subtropical Gyre - HC15-DNA-20-200_MG | ecosystem: Environmental > Aquatic > Marine > Oceanic | place: Pacific Ocean: North... | reverse complement strand
TTCAACAGCCGTCAACGGTCGGCGCCAAGCTCGATCGGCGATCGTGTTGACCGATTGAAGATGTGTGGGTTCGTCGCGAATCATTTGTTTTCGAAATCGCTCAGCCCGAGCGGTGACACCCTCAACCAGCGGAGCCCATTCCTTCACCAGGTCAGGTCGATCCTGGGTAGCAAATTCTCGAATCTGTTCAAAAGCCACTTCATATTTGAGTGGTTCACGGCTGACATAGAGAAGCTCTTTCCACATCTTATCCAGAGTCGCTCGCTGTTGATCATTCAGCATCAGCTGCTGCAGACGATGATCTTCTCGGAAAAAAAGTGTCAACGTTACCACTCGATCAACCGGAACGATCTGCCCGTAACAAAGAGATGGGGGAAACAGTTGCCGAAAATCATGGAATGCCGCATGGATCCGCTTACTGGCCTTGCTGCCCTCCGTGAGCACAATGGGGCCATTGGAAGACTCGGCCTGATTCAGCTCGCCATTTCCGAGTTTGACGTCGAGCTGGACACTTCCTTCAGCACCATGATTGGGAGCCAGTCGGCCACTCACGACCAGTGTGCGGCCTTCAGCCAACTGAGCTGGAATGGACACCGAGGTAGTCGATGGTGCCGCCACATAAAGGTCTTCTGGTTTAACCTGCTTTTGATCTGGATGTATACCAAAACGCTCATCGGATCGGATACCTGACAAGGTTGTCACGTCCCCCAGATCAACCTTTAGGGCATGGATCTGCCGAACCAGTTTTGCGTCGGCAGATTGCCCCGGTTTCGGTGACTCGGACAGCACCAGCCGCTGGATCTGTTCGGCCAGAGACGCTTTTCTATCGAGATCCTTTTCAGACTTCCATCGTTCCAACAGCGAGCCCGAGGGAATGGGCAACGTCTGTTTTGGTTCGGTGTCCAGGGATGCCATCTCTCCTTCATAGATATGCCACGTTTTTTCATATCCGTGAATATCGTCTATCGGATTGCTGAGATGAATATTCAGAGACATTTCAGAAGCCATATCCCAAACACGTTGTTGGTTCTCGATTTCTGTGACAATCAGATTGATTTCTGTCAAATCGCAGGCATGGTTTCCTTCATTCGGACCGACAATAAGAGAAATCAGGTCACCTTTATTAAGATCTAGTTCGATGGTCGGTACGGTCGCTCGTCCTGCCGGTCCTAATTTGCCCTGATCGAGTGTGTTGACTCCTCGAATGGTACGGTGTTGCAAGAACCATTCCTGGCCGTTTCCACATTCGGGATGGGCATCTTCAACCAAGGCGTCGATCGTTACCATGCCATAGACGGGGCTTCGCCATCCGGCTGCCGCAAAAAGGCTTGGTGAAGGATGAACCATCAGCGACCGTGGTTTGGCAATCCCTGGAATGCGAACTGTTTGGTCGGACTGATTGGCCAACACTATTGGGGTCTCTGGTCTGCCCCAGCCTTTCACAAAATCATAGTTCCCAGACTTTTCAATTTTGTTCGTCAAGTACGCTGTGATCGGTACGAATTCCCCAACACCGACACCGAGGTAATCCAGCCAAACAGCCAGGGAAGAGGCGTCCACGTCATGCTTTACTGCCAGCGTTTTCAAATCTGGTCGAAGTTCATTCGGTCCAGCTGTCATCACTTCAGCTGCTGCTTGAAGAAACTGTCCTGTCTTTTTAAGCATTACCTGTCTCAGTTCAGCGATCCTGTCTGCTAAACCCATCACACGATGCAGTGGGATATTCGCTCCATTACCGACCAGTCTTGGATTCTGCCAGAGTACCCAGTCACTATCGGTTCCATCCCCCGCATCTGAGGTGATCAACTGTACTGTGATTGATTCGCCGAAAGGTACCATGGGCAGCTGGATTTCAAAATTCTGTTGAACGGTAACCGGTGAGATATCCGTTAACCATGCTCGCGGACCTCCAGCACGTCCAATGTGGCCGATCGGATTGAACTGAAAGAGCCGTGACTGCCATTTGTCAATTTCCGCAGCCAGTGTATTCAGATCACCGGCCTCTGTGCTTTGCCATCTTGTGCGAATCTGGTCGAGTACCAGTGAATCCTGATCGGATGGCGTCGAAAGCTCATGGTACAGTCTCCGGAGGTATTGTTTATTCAGACGGTATCGTGAAGCAACCTCATCGAGCGTTATTTTCCGTTGCTGTAAATCGGTTCGTTCACGAATTGTCGCTTCCAGATACTTCTCGAAAGGGAATCGACTTTCCTGTTGGAAGTTCACCCAGGCTGGCTGGCCATCGGTGTCCATGGAAGCGACATAGGGCTGGTAGAATTCCTGAATCCGTTTCATGAACGCATCGGTGCGATCACGTTCCGAAGTGAATTCGCTAAATGTAATCCGATCGGGTAGCAAAACCGTGTGCTCTGCAATCTGTTTGCCAGCATCCAGGTATTTGCTAACCAGCGATGGGGACATGGCCTGAGCAGCGCCCGTGTTAATGAATCCTTCACCGGCAGCTCCATCTATCGGAAATTCACGAGTTGGCCTGAGTGTCATGATTCCAGTAAGGTCGCCAATGGTGTAGTTATACTCCTCGTTGTTGAGACGCCGTAGCACGATCGGGCCCGGATCTCCTGATCGGGACCTTGCTTCAAAGGCAAGAACATCACGGACCCACTTCTGAAGCATGGTTCTTTCAGCAGCCGTTGGCTGAAGGGCATCCTTTGGAGGCATCTGGCGGGTATCAAGCATTTCCCGTATTCGCAACCAGGTGTCCAGGTCCTGACGGATTTGGTCAACCGTCTCAAATTGACTCAGGTCAACTTCCGCCTCCGCCGTATCTCCCTGATGGCATTCCTGACAATAGCGAATCAGAAGTGGAAGGATCTTCCGCGGATACTGATGGTGGAGCGGTTCCATACGGTACACATTCTGGGTCCCTGACCGGGTTGTGTCCGTATAGGAGAACAAGCACGCTGTGGCCAGAACAAGTACCCTTGTAAACCGATCTCTCATTCACAGGCTCCCGTGATTTGAACTTGGTCAGTATAATCGCAAGCACAATAGAAAAGAATGTGAGATTTCATACATAGAGAGGGCTGGGATGACCCTCCGGGGGTGGCTAGTCCAGAATGTCAGGTGACCGATTTAACAGTATCCGTTTGATAGCATTCAGGTGCAGATCGGATTGATTCATGTCTTCCATGATCTGTCGATGTGTTTCCTGACAGATGTTCTCGGGAATAATTTTTAACGGCTTTCCACGAGATTCAGCGAGTACCTGGGTTAAACAGGCTCGCTCCAGGTAATACAGATCATCGAATGCCAAAGCGACGCTTTCGCCAGTAACCACCACTCCATGATTGGCAAGAAAAAGGACGTCGTAGGCGTCTGCCAGGTCAGCCATGCGATCTCCCTCCGTTTGATCCAATGCCAGTCCATGATAACTGTCATCGTAGCCAATACGGCCGTAGTATCGCAGCGCATTCTGACTGCACCATTCCACTCGTCCCTGTTCATTACAAGCAATCGCGGTAGCATACGGCATGTGGGTGTGCATGACGCATCTGGCATTCGGTTTCGCCAGATGGATGCGAGAGTGAATAAAGAAGGCCGTTGGTTCCGCCCTGTGCCTGCCTTCAACCAACTTTCCGTCAGCATCCACGGTAAGCAGGTCACTCAGTGTGAGTTCTGACCAGTGCAATCCCTGCGGGTTAAGAATAAAATGGTCGGTTGTCCCGGGAACGAGCACACTGAAATGGTTACAGATGCCTTCACCAAGTCCCGATGCCTCAGCCCACCGTAACGCAGCCAAAAGATCCAGTCGTGCCTGAAACACAGGATCGGAATGATTCAGGGCCTCCTCTATCCGTTTGTCCTTCATGCAACTCCTTTCAAATGACTAACCTTAATGGTGTCTCATTCAGGTGTTCATGTTATCCGGTTACCAGACGTTCAGCCATTTCATGACGTCAAGTTTTCTTAAATAAACGTGGAAAATAATACTCTGAAAAACAGGCGTTGTTGCCATTGCAAGTACAAGTCCAGACTAAACGCGAGTCTGCGTGAGATCGTTTAGGCGGTCCCACTTAATAGAGATTACTAATTGCTTGATTGCTTACCCAAAACTGATACGGTTCGGTGGTGCAGTTTCAATACTGAAACCGTTTCCAGCAATGAAACGTGGTGATCATAGTTTAACGCATTCGACTTATAGAAAGACCCGTTCAATGAAAATGAAAGGCCGCGTTGCCATCGTCACTGGAGCCAGTCGTGGTATCGGACGTGAAATTGCACTCGGCTACGCCAATCAAGGAGCTCACGTTGTGGTTTGTGCCCGAGATGAGGCAAAGCTCCAGCAACTCGCGCAGGAAATTCGTCAAACAGGGGTACAGTCGATGGAGGTGCGTGCCGATGTCTCACAGGAAACAGATGTCCAGTCAGTGATCGACGTGACACTCGATTCGTTCGGCAGGATCGACGTTCTTTGCAACAACGCAGCGGTGTCGTATCAGGGTGCCGTACACGAGCTGACTCCCGATCAGTGGGATGCAGTGATTGCTGTCAATCTACGTGGCCCGTTTCTTTGCTCGCGTGCCGTACTTCCACATATGAAACAGCAAAACTATGGCAGAATTGTTGACGTGTCCTCTGGTTCCGCCGTAATCTGTTCACCGGGATTCGCAGCATACAGTGCCTCGAAAGCCGGAATGAATGCACTCAGCCGCACGATAGCCGGGGAGGTTGTCAATCACGATATTCTTATCAACGCGATGAGCCCGGGGTTTCTGAAGACCGATATGAATCCAAACGGGACGCGGCCGCCAGGTGATGCCGTTCCGACAGCTGTGTTTCTCGCATCACTTCCCGCAGGTGGTCCGAATGGAGAGTTTTTTCGGTTCATGGAATCGTTCGAGGTAATTCCGGATTTCAGTAAGTTTGACTGGACCAAGTGAAACCTCACACGGTTATCGGTCGGGAGTGTTAAACAGCACTCGAGATCCGTGTCGATAACACGTAATAAGCCCTTCAGGTTATTCTGAACTCTTTACAAATATTACCTGTTTAACGGTTAGGTTCGCTTATGGAATGAAATCATGAGACTGGGAATTTATTGCCGATGCTCTAAACAAACGCATCGAGTATAGTTCGGGCATGAACAGAATCTCCTTATTGGTGGCGATGGTGGCGATGGTGGGGTGCTTCCCGACAGCGCGGCACTACTACAGGCCTACGTCGAGCATTGGTATGGCTGTACCGATGATGGTTAACTATCAGACGGGGCCACGTGAAGGCCTTTTTATTAACAGAGACTGGGGTGAGATCTACGTGAATCTGGTAAGTGATGCTTCCGTGTTGGAAATCACTCTGTACAGTCAGGAGGGAGAGCCTTTACTGATCAGCCCAGTACTTGAAATGGGTATTGGAAATGTAGAAAAGATCACACTTCCGGTAACCGAACCTGATGTGTTAAAGAACTATGTTCGAGGTCGCCACTGGGGTGGAGGATGGACCAGGGCACGTTACCAGATTCCGCTGCCAGCGGATAACCGTGACACTCAACCCGAAAAGCTCATCCTGTCGTCTTTCGAAGTATCTTTCAAAGAAGATCAGTTTGTGACGTCAGAAATTGTTTTCCGTCGGGCGTTCTCGACATACCTGTTACCTGTCAACTACTGACACTACGACTGCGAACCCGTGTGCCTCCACTACGATTGCTGCCATGTTTTAACCGCATGACCGGACCTATTCCGGATAACGGGAACCTTGCCGTGGATGGCAGGCGGCTCCTCTCGACATGGTTTGAGATGTACTATGGCCGGCAGCAGCCGGATTATCTCGACGTATCAGATACGACGTGTGAACTCCGTGTTCTTACCGGAGTCTCAATACGGTGATTTGATTCCGGTCATATTTGGTTGGAAAAGCAGAGGTCCAGGTAGATAGCATCAGGTCAAATCTCGGTACTCATGTCTGGAAAACCAAAACATACCCAGTAAAAGAAAGCCGACTGCGATCGCGATAAGGGCCATGGCCGCATCGCCCCCGTCAACTGGCTGAAACATCACTTTATTTCGTGGACCAACCCCATACTCTTTTCCTGCATCGTAGAGCATGCAGCGGACGTAAAAACTAATCGAAATTCGCTTGAGTACCCCTGGCGTCTGACTCATGAACAATTCCACCAGGAAGACATGTGCAATTCCAATTAGCGTTGCATTACGAAAGACCGTGCCCAACCAGCCAAAAAATGTCAGATAGGCGAGCGTGCCCAGTATGATCGTTGGGAGAAAAAGCCAGGTGACGGTTCCCAAAGGTGAAGATAGCCCGCCGCAAATCGAGGCGGTTATGCAAATTCCGAAAAATGCTCCAACGGCTATCCCCAGAGCCAAGGGGATACTACCCAGTATCTTGGCTAGATAAAGACTCCAGCGAGAAAAAGGCCGGACCGTGAGATAGACCAGGGTCTTGTCTTCCCGGTCATCACCGATAATGGCGGCACCCAGAGTCAGTGTGATAATAGGCAGGAAGAATCTGCAGAAGGGCAGTCCTAGGATCCAACGGGCAAATCCCTGGACACTCCAGGGATTTGTTAACCCCATCAAACCTACCAGTAAGGCAATAGCCACAAACAGAATAAAAGATACAACAAGGCGCTGTGGACGTAGCTGACGCCGGAAACTGAAATAGACGAGGTATAGCCAGGAGTTCATTCATGCCCCTCTGTTTCATTTTCCATCAGATACCCGAATACGGCTTCGGCCGAGCTATCCAGAGGGATCAAACGCTCAATGGTAATGTCCAGTTCGATGACCAGGTCCGGCAACTTCCGATAAAAGCGTTCCACCTGAGGAACACGGAGAACAATATCCTCCTCACGGACACCCGCCTCTTGTTGATTGAAAACAACTCCTGTTACCAGGCCCGATTCGAGAAGCCGTGATCCGAGCTTTCTTGGGGCATTGGATGTGATGAGCAGCTTCTGCGGGTGATTCTTGAGAAGTCCTCGAACTTCGGTCAGGCAACCCGAGGCAATGACCTGGCCCTGTGCCATGAAAACAATTCGACTGGTTACCGCTTCGATCTCATCAAGGATGTGACTGGAAATGATGAGCGTCACCCCCGTAGATGCCAGTTCTTCAAACAGCCGAAGTATTTCACGTCGTCCGCCAGCATCGATTCCACTTAGCGGTTCATCAAGCACCAGAATGTCGGGCTTGTGCACCAGGGCTTGTGCCAGCTTCGTGCGCTGACGCATCCCCTTAGAGCAGGCTCTCAGGCGTTTGTCGGAAAATTCAATCGCCCCTGTTTTCTCGAGTGCCTCGCGCGCAAAACGATCTGCTGATTTACCCAGTCCAGACAGATGTCCCATGGCACGCACAAAGGCAAGGACCGTCATGTCTTCATAAAAAGTATCTCCTTCAGGCGCGTAGCCGAGTCTCTGGCGAACGAGAGGTGTCTTCCAAACATCCATGCCGTATATAAGTGACTGGCCGCACGAGGGTTTCAATTGTCCTGTCAGGATTTTCATGAGGGTCGATTTGCCGGCACCGTTAGAGCCCACAAGTCCCGTGATTCCCGGCTGCAGTTCGAGGCTGACCTTGTTGAGGCCAGCGATCTCTCCATACCACTTGGCAATGTTGCGAATCGAGACCGGGTTCATGAGAAGATCTCCACCGCTTCTGTCTTATGCCAGAACGCCCAGATCGAAGCACCAAACCAGAGTGATAAAGCAGCTATGGGATACCAAGGCTCTCCGGTGTATCTTCCGGACTCGATACCGAAGAAATGATTGGAACACCACAGCATTAGGGACCAGACATTCATCAAGCCCCAGTACTCAGAGCCACCCGCGGCGTCCTGGATAATCACAGTAATAATAGGGAGAAAAACAAACATCAGTCCCCAGACCATCACGATTGAGATGGTTTTCTGCAACATCGAGGCCACGCCCAAAAGCAGCACAGACATGCCGACACTGACCAGTAGACCATAGGCCAGAATTCCAAATAGGATACGTCGGGAATCAATCACATAACCAAAGGAGTCAGTGAAAAGTCCATATTCAATAAATAGTGCGAGGCAAGGCAGCAGCGTCAGCATGCTGACCAGCATGGATGTGGCGACCAGTTTGCCCAGGAAATACTGCCATCGATCCAGTGGTTTGGAGAGGTAGAAGCTCAGGGAATTGAAGCGGAAGTCGTTTCCAACCAACACGGATCCACTGATAGCAAGCAGTAACATAACAACGATATTTTGACCCGATATAAAGTCTCTGTAGGACTCACCTGTGCCGCTAAAGATAAACTGGCTGGCAAACTCGAGTGATCCCCGTCCGAACGGCTGTCCATTAATCTGTTCGGACAAACCTGCCAGGAAATAAATCATGGCGCTGAAAAAAAGGAAGTTCATCAGGCCGAGACCTAGAAAAACTTTGAAGAGGGCTCGTTTCATCACCAGCTTCAGACCGATCCTGGCCACTGGCCACCAGACCATCGACGACCAGCGAGACAGTTCTGGAGCCGGACTGAGTGTCCATCGATTGATCACAATGGCTTCAGGGTACTCTTCCAACAGGTCAGTCTGATTGAAGTCCAGAGATTCCTCAGTCATGGGATGTCCGTTCCACGTTACCGGTAACGATTCGTTCAAAGACTGTTTGCAGATTTTCTTCATGTGGCCAGAGAGCGGAAAGCAGACAGTCAGGCGCAAGGCCACCCCTGTCAGAAAAAGCTTCCAAGAGCCGCTTGGTGTCGGACTTTTCGGGAAGGGTTACAATCAAATCATTGACGGTCATGCCTGTTCTTGAGGGCAGGGTAGCCACGTGAATCCCTTGTGATTCAAGCCGTTCTGTCAGCGTTTCCAGGCAGCCGGACACTTGAATCCGATAGCTGTTGGAACGCGTAGATACAAGCTCTGCCACCGTACCGTGTGCCAGTACTTTCCCTTTGTCAAGGATGACGATAAGATCACAGACCCGCTCTACATCAGTAAGTAAATGGCTCGAAAACAGAATCGATTTTCCCTGTTCTTTGTGAAGGCGCGATATCAACTCCAGCATCGCTGAGCGACCCGTTGGATCGAGACCATTGGTCGGTTCATCGAGTATGACCAGGTCCGGGTTGTTGATCAGTGCCTGGGCGAGCTTGGCACGCTGCCGAATACCGGTCGACTGTTCTTCTATAAGGCGGTAGCGTTCCTCCTGGACACCCAGCAGCCAGAGCACTTCGTGAGCACGTCTACGTGCATCGACGGGTTTCTGTCCGTGCAGTTCGCCGGCAAGTGATACAAACTGCAGGATGGACAGCCCGGCTACAAAACTGTCAGTTTCGGGCATATAGCCGACTTTTGAGCGTATCTGACGTGACTCTTTTATAGCATCCAGGCCCATCATCCTCGCATTTCCTGAAGAGGGAGCCAAAAGTCCCATAAGCATTTTCATCAGGGTTGACTTACCCGCTCCATTGGGGCCCAGGAGGCCGATTACTCCATGGGGAAGAGTCATATCGTCGGCTTCGAAAGCCAACTGGGAACCATAGTATCGCTGGATTTTTTCAAGACGAATAAGCTCAGTCACGTTGTGATCTCTTAAAGGATGCTAGGTAAATCATGGTGTATCCTAACATGAGCGTGTGTCTATTTTATTCGACAGGAAACAAGGTGGTTACTGAAATCCATCACGTGTCACTCTCGGTTGTAGAAGTTGCAAGATGGGTTCGCAACCCCTCCAAAAGAATCATCGGAAGGAGGAACGACTCAGCGTTGTCTTGATAGAAATCAACCCGTCATGCGGGTGCGATCGTTAATGAGGTTGTAAGGGATTATCGACCATCACCTCAAGTCAGATGAATGCAATGTCAAGAATGCACATAGTTCGATCAGGTAGTCCATAATTCCTGAGGTGAAAGTATGTCCGATATGGCATCGTTGTTTAAACCAGGCGGGACGCTCTGGTTCATTATGCCAGGAGTTGGTATTTTGCAGCTACCGTAACACCTGATCCAATCGTCCTTTCAAACAGACAGGCTGTCTTCTCCATGATTCCGATCGACGGTTCCAGACGTTCCTTTTTGAAAACCTCCGCCACGCTTGCCGGTGCTCTGCCTCTGACTCAAGGTTTGATCCAGGCCAAATCCCAAAAAGCTTCCAAGCCACTCTTTGCCTATGTTGGAACCTTCAGTTCTCCGCTTGGTGATGTGTTACCAACCCAGGTGGACCTTCCTCCTGGAAATGGTCGCGGTATTCACATATTTCAGGTAGATCGGGCCAGTGGATCTATGGCGCCTGCCGGAATTTACGAGATGGGTACAAGTCCGAGTTGTCTGGCCTTGAATGATTCTGAAACTCGACTTTATTCAAGTAATGAGACCGATCGAGCCGGGAGCAAAGAAGAAGGTACGGTCAGTGCGTTTGCCATTAATCGTAATGATGGGAAATTAGAACTGCTTAACACGGTTCTTTCTGGCGGCGATGGACCAACCTATGTCAGCGTTCATCCGTCAGGAAAGTTTCTTCTGGTAGCCAACTATTTTGGTGGCTCTGTGGCCGTACTTCCAATCCTGTCCGATGGTCGTCTGGGTACTGCTACCGATATCAAGATCGATACCGGTACCATTGGCCCTACCACGGCAACCAATGCTCCACCGGGCAGTTTTGCCATCAGCGGGCATGATCGGACCCATGCTCATATGATTCAGGCCGACCCCTCTGGAC
>Ga0310344_10004232_pt1 | contig 10659 bp, 7 predicted proteins | sample HC15DNA20200_MG_FD_203801 | JGI IMG/M metagenome (GOLD analysis project Ga0310344, IMG submission 203801) | Marine microbial communities from station ALOHA, North Pacific Subtropical Gyre - HC15-DNA-20-200_MG | ecosystem: Environmental > Aquatic > Marine > Oceanic | place: Pacific Ocean: North... | reverse complement strand
TCAACATCCCATTTCTCATCAAAACTCTGTGGAGGAATGAATGTATCGATGAATTCATTGACCACATCATGGCGAATACCTTTGATGTTATCTGCAACATCATCCGCTTCCATCAATTCGCGTCGCTGCTCATACACATGCTTGCGTTGATCGTTTGCAACGTCGTCAAATTCCAACAATTGTTTGCGGATATCAAAATTTCGACCTTCGACTTTTCGCTGCGCGTTCTCGATCGCTTTTGACACCCATGGATGTTCGATCGCTTCACCTTCTTCCATACCCAACTTCTGCATCAAAGTCGCTACTCGCTCGGAGGCGAAAATCCGCATGAGATTGTCTTCAAGCGACAGATAAAACCGACTCGAACCAGCATCTCCTTGTCGACCCGCCCGTCCGCGTAGCTGATTATCGATACGCCTAGACTCATGCCTTTCGGTGCCGATGATATGCAGCCCGCCAGACGCTACCACTGCATCATGTCGGATTTGCCAATCTTCTTTAATACCGGAGATTTTCTCTAGATCAGTATCCTTAATCGCCAATAGCTCTGCTTCCAGGCTACCCCCGAGCACAATATCTGTACCTCGTCCCGCCATGTTAGTCGCAACCGTCACTGTTCCCGGGCGTCCAGCTTGCGCAATAATTTGTGCCTCACCTTCATGGAATTTGGCATTCAAGACTTGATGCTCTATTTTTTCTTTATTTAACGAGTTCGATAAGTATTCTGAACTCTCTATCGATGCTGTTCCGACCAACACTGGCCTACCTGAATCGATGCACTCGCGAATTTCTTCGTTAATTGCATCGTATTTCTCTTTAGCTGTCAGAAATATCACATCACCAAGGTCTTCGCGCACCATCTCCATATGAGTTGGGACAACTACAACTTCGAGGCCATAAATTTGCTGAAACTCATAGGCCTCCGTGTCTGCAGTACCCGTCATGCCCGATAGTTTCTCGTATAAACGAAAATAGTTCTGATAAGTTATCGATGCTAGAGTTTGAGTTTCTTGTTGTATCGAAACCATCTCTTTCGCCTCAACTGCCTGATGTAAACCTTCCGACCAGCGCCGTCCAGGCATTGTCCTACCAGTAAACTCATCCACGATAAGAATTTCCCCATTCGACACGACATAATCGACGTCGCGCTGGAATAATGAATGGGCCTTCAACGCCGCGCTAACGTGGTGCATTAGGGAGATGTTCCGCGCGCTGTATAAGCTATCGCCACCGGCTAAGAGGCCAATTTCGCCCAGTAGTTTTTCAACTTTCTCGTGGCCTGCCTCCGTTAGAAAAACCTGACGCGACTTTTCGTCTACCGAATAATCTCCGTCATCACCTGCTTCACCCCCCTCATCTTCGGCTTGCTTGACCTGTTGCGACAATTTCGGGACGATTTTATTTATTTTGACATATAGGTCACTGCGGTCGTCGGTCGGACCAGAAATGATGAGCGGCGTGCGAGCTTCGTCGATAAGTATTGAATCCACTTCATCGACGACCGCATAAACGAGCTCACGCTGAACCCGTTGATCTTGCGTAAATGCCATATTATCGCGCAGGTAATCAAACCCAAATTCATTATTCGTACCGTAGGTGATGTCCGCTCGATAGGCCTCTTTGCGTTCAGCCGAGCCCAAACCGGATAGTACAACCCCCACACTGAGACCAAGGGCTTCATAGAGCTTTCCCATCCATTCCGCGTCACGTTTTGCTAAATAGTCATTAACCGTGATCACGTGAACACCCCGCCCTGGTAAAGCATTGAGATAAGCGGCAAGAGTAGCTACAAGAGTTTTGCCCTCACCGGTTCTCATCTCTGCAATCTTCCCTTGATGCAGTACCATTCCCCCCAACATCTGAACGTCAAAATGACGCATTTCCAATGTTCGTTTACCCGCTTCTCGAACAATCGCGAAGGCCTCGGGTAAGAGGTCATCAAGAGTTTCCCCCGCCTGCAGACGGGATTTAAATTCCTTGGTTTTAAGCGCTAAATGCTCATCTGTAAGAGACTCATACTCGGCCGCAAACTCATTGATCACATGGACCGCTTTGCCTAACTTTCTTAAGAAGCGATCGTTACGCGTCCCGAATACAGAACGGACAAGCTTTTGCGGCAATTTGAGTGGATTGGCGCTCATACAGGTCTCAACTTTAATCTGGCCTTAATTCAATTCGTTTAGAACACGCGCCACAATCCGTAGATTTGTTTACCTACAATCACTAACGGCAAATCACAAACGAAACCGCGCTGCATATTCATCTTGTTGTGAGCATAGCGGGCGACGTGGCAGTTACCCTGGTTTATTTCCACCATTTTGCTGCGGCCCTAGCGCTTTCCGGACCACGCTACTATACCAGCGCCAATTGAGCACACTGCGATTTTGAGACTAGTATGAGCTCCATCGTCTTTTTTTGTACCGCAATCCCACCCTTAAGGTTAGACTTAACCTCAGCACAATGAGAGCAGCCTAGATGTCATTCCCCACGAAACTGGACACCATTGTTACTCATAATCCCATTTTACGGAAATTATTCCGTAACGCAGCTAAGCATCAAAATACCGCGCTTCGTGTCAAGAACTTGGTGGCGCAACCTTTACGTAGCCACATACAGTTAGCCGTCGTGCACGAAGATACGATCGTACTTACCGCCGATTCATCTGCTTGGGCAGCTAAAATGCGGTACCAGGTTCCCAATTTGATTACACAAATAAGAAAAATTTCTGAATTTTCCGAAATCCAGACGATTCGCGTCAAAGTATCGAAATCTTCGTCGGCAGATAATCAGCCAAGGAACCGCAAGGCCCTCCCTATAAGTACGCCCTGCGCCTCGGCATTGCAGAAGAAAGCTTCTTCTGTCAATGATCCCGCGCTCAAAGAAGTGCTTTTACGGTTAGCTAGTAGACGTGGTGGGTAGCCTTCAGCTCCTGCAACTAGCTCGCGACCGAAACACAACTCGGACTTCTGGGCTTCCTAGTGCGCTGGCATCGGCTGCATAAAAGAAATCGGGGCTACGTCTTCATTTTCGAACGATACCAATTCCCAAGCCGACTTATTCGCTAACAACTTTCTAAGTAAGCGATTATTTAGCTCGTGACCTGACTTATGGCCATGAAATGAGCCAATAAGACTGTACCCGAGCAAATACAGATCACCGATTGCGTCCAATATCTTATGCTTTACGAACTCATCTTCGTAACGTAAACCGTCTTCATTTAGGACACGGTAATCATCTACAACGACCGCGTTATCTAAACTACCTCCAAGTGCCAGATTTTTCTCTCGTAAAAGTTCTACATCGCGCATGAACCCAAACGTTCGCGCTCGACTCACCTCTTTCACGAACGAGGTCGTAGAAAAATCAATCTCGGCACGTTTGCTACTTTGTTGAAAAAACGGATGATCAAATTCAATTGCAAACGATACCTTGAATCCGTCAAATGGTTCGAATCGCGCATGTTTGTCGTGATCTTCGACCGCGAGGGCTTCTCTAATCCGAATGAAACGTTTTGCTGCGTTCTGCTCCTCAAAACCAGCCGACTGGAGAAGGAACACGAAGGGACCAGAGCTGCCATCCATGATGGGAACCTCGGATGAGCTGACGTCAACGTAGGCGTTGTCAATTCCCAGACCAGCGCAGGCAGATAACAAGTGCTCCACAGTCGATATCCGCCTTCCGTCTCGCGATAAACTCGTGGATAAACTCGTGTCACCTACGAATTCCGCTCGCGCTGGAATTTCTACAGGAGGCGTGAAGTCAGTTCGGCGAAACACAATTCCTGTATCGGTTGCTGCGGGTCGGAGCGTCAGAAACACTTTTTTCCCAGTGTGCAGCCCGACGCCAGTAGCACGAATAACATTTTTTAGTGTTCGCTGTTTTATCATTGTTCTCAGCTTTCGCCTCAGCAAAGCTAATTTGCTGAAGATACTACCACAAAAGCATAGAGCTCGCGTGAAATACACTAAAAATAATGGCTGGTAGATACAGCTATATTCTGGTGAAGCTTGCCTCCATAACCCTAGTATTTAATCTGCCTGCCGTCGCAGGAAAGACGGAATATCCAGATAACCCTCTGCCGACGTCTCGTCGGTGGCTTCCACTCCCTCCGATTGGTTTCGAATTACTGTTGGCCGTTCGAATACTTTGAAGTCGCGTTCGGAATCTTGTGTCTTCGGGACTACCGAAGGCTTTGCGTCCGTACCATGGTTATCGCAGCCAATGCCAGTTGCGACCACCGTTACTCTTAATTGATCTTCCATATCCTGATCGATTACCGTTCCAACGACGACGGTAGCGTTATCGGAAGCGAACGCCTTAACAGTATTGCCAACCTCTTCGAACTCTCCCATCGTTAAATCTAAGCCTGAGGTAATATTGACCAAAATGCCCTTCGCGCCAGACAGATTAATATCTTCTAGTAGAGGGCTATGAATCGCTGCTTCTGCAGCCTGTAAAGCCCGATCTGACCCGCGACCACTTCCGGATCCCATCATCGCCATACCCATTTCTGACATCACGGTTCGAACATCGGCAAAATCAACGTTAATCAATCCTGGGCAAGTAATTAATTCCGCGATTCCCTGAACCGCTCCTAGCAAAACATCGTTTGCTGCTTTAAACGCGTCCAATAAACTTATGTCACGCCCGAGAACACTCAATAACTTCTCATTCGGGATCGTGATCAATGAATCGACGAATTGACTCAATTCATCGATTCCGTCGTTCGCGATATCACTTCGCTTTCGACCCTCAAACGAAAAAGGCTTTGTGACAACCGCAACCGTTAAGATACCCATTTCTTTGGCGATTTGGGCCACCACCGGCGCTCCCCCGGTGCCGGTGCCGCCACCCATACCAGCAGTGATGAAAACCATGTCCGAGCCTTCTAGGACATCGCTTATACGATCGCGATCTTCCAGAGCTGATTGACGTCCGATTTCTGGATTAGCGCCTGCTCCTAAACCTTTAGTGATATCACTGCCCAATTGTAACGCTGTCTTCGCGGACGAATTTTTTAAAGCCTGGGAGTCCGTATTAGCACAAACGAAATCTACCCCGTCTATCGCCGCCCCCAGCATATGTTGCACTGCGTTACCACCACCGCCGCCAACCCCAATCACTTTGATAACAGCACTTTGGCTGTAGGCATCCACAAGTTCAAACATGTTAGCCCCTCCGAATTACACAGAATCTGCGTATTCCACTATGGTTATGGTGAGTTAATCCAGAATTTATAATGTCGAGATCGTGCACAACTGTGCTTAACCTCATCGCTATCTCTTTGTCGTTAAAGCTCAAGTACATTCCCCTCTAGTCCTATCTTAGAAATTCCCGTAAAACCAATTTTTCATTCGGTCCCACATGCTTCCCACATTTTCAAATTTGTTATGTGACGCTACAGGGTCACCCGCGTGATTTCCGAATAACAATAAACCAACTCCCGTTGCGTAAATCGGATTTCTGACAATATCAACCAAACCCGCGATGTCCTGTGGCGCACCTAGGCGGACGGGCATATGAAATACTTCTTCAGCCAAATCAATAGCCCCTTCCATTTTTGACCCGCCACCCGTCAAAACGACACCGGCGGCGACCATGGGCTCGAATCCACTACGCTTCAATTCGGAGTGCACGAGACTGAAGAGTTCTTCATACCGCGGCTCTACCACTTCCGCCAAGGTTTGTCGCACTAGCCTTCGCGGCTGGCGATCACCGACACTCGGAACTTCGATTGTTTCTTCCGGATTCGCGAGTTGAGTTAGTGCACAGGCATACTTAATCTTAATATCCTCAGCATGATGCGTCGGTGTACGTAAAGCGACTGCAATGTCATTAGTTACTTGGTCGCCAGCAATCGGAATAACTGCAGAATGGTGAATCGCCCCATTGACAAAAATCGCCATGTCCGTAGTTCCGCCGCCTATATCACAGAGACAAACGCCCAAGTCTTTCTCATCTTCTGTCAAAACTGAATGAGACGATGCGAGTTGCTGCAAAATCACGTCGTCTACTTCTAGGCCACATCTCCGTACGCATTTTATGATGTTTTGCGCCGCACTGACGGCGCCTGTAACCATGTGTACACGAGCCTCTAGGCGTACCCCAGACATTCCGATCGGCTCCCGGATTCCCTCTTGGCCATCGATGACAAATTCCTGCGGTAATATATGAAGTATCTTCTGATCCGATGGAATCGCGACTGCGCGAGCCGCGTCAATTACCCGCTCAACATCAGTTGAATTTACTTCACCGTCACGGATCGCAACGATTCCATGTGAATTAAGACTCCGTATGTGACCGCCCGCAATTCCCGCGTAAACCGAATGTATCTCACACCCAGCCATCAACTCAGCCTCCTCTACTGCCCGTTGGATCGATTGCACGGTCGATTCGATATTGACGACAGCACCCTTCTTCAATCCTCGCGATGCATGTGAACCAATGCCGATAATTTCAAGGTCACCTTCTGGCGAAACCTCTCCAACAATAGCCACAACCTTTGAGGTGCCTATATCGAGACCAACAATTAAATTTTTATCTGGCTTTCTTACCATTCGGCAAAGCTCCGATTATCCGTTTTATTTCTCCTATCCATTATCTATTTCACTCATTTTTTCACGGATCGCAAATCCGTTCGTATACCGGAGATCAACGAGCGCTATCTGACTCCAATTATCCTTCAGCACGCGCTCAAAAGCTCGGCTAAAACGCACTAGGCGTTCGTCGACAGCATGGCGGCCGATCATCAAGGTCGCCCCACTTTCTAATTCAATTACCCATGCTCGCCTTTCAGATAAACGGATCGTCTCAACATGGAGTCCAATACTGTGTAGGATCTTTCGCATAAAGAAAAAACGCTGCAGCATCTCCTCTTCAGTGCCTATCGGTCCAGTGAAGGCAACCAAATCTTCGGGGATCGCACTAGGTTCTGGTACAAAAATATCTGCCACTGGATTGAGTAATGCGTATTCGCCCCAACGGGCGACTGCGACCTGCTCACGAATGCTGACACGTATCATGTCAGGCCATACGCGACGAACCGTTGCATCAGAGACCCATGGTTCATCTAATATATGTGCACGCACGGAAGTTACGTCAACATCGAAGAATCCACCATGTACGGCATTCGATACCACTGTTCGCATATGCTCTGCGGTTAAATGATGAAACTCACCGTCGACAGCTATTTTCCGGATTGGGAATGCCAACGGATCGAATAGTTGCTGGGCCAAGAATCCAGTGTATAGAAACATCAGAAACGCCAATACGCCAATAATCAGTAACAAAGGATGTCGACGTCGCGACACTTCGAACTCTCGAATTCGATGCTTCTTTAACATTACCGCAGATTTACGCACTATGGTTCCTCGCGGAAGCTTGTGCCAAGAATTTTTATGACTAGCTCATCAAAGCTAATGCCAATCGCTTTCGCCGCCATCGGCACTAGTGAATGATCGGTCATGCCAGGCACCGTATTCAATTCGATAAACCACGGATCCCCTTGTTCGTCGAACATAAAATCCACTCTACCCCAACCACTGGCACCTAACGATTCAAATGCGAACAAACCTAAATCTGTACATCTGTCTATCTGAGAGTCAGATAGACCACAGGGGCATATATACTGCGTTGTATCCGCTACGTACTTGGCTTCGTAATCGTAAAACTCACGGGGTGTTTCAAGTTTGATAATTGGTAACGGATCACCAGCAACGATCCCAAGCGTATACTCTGCTGCATTTACCCATTTCTCTATAAGAATGACGTCATCGTAACGGGCCGAGTTTTCAATTGCAGCTATAAGATCCGATTCTACTCCCACTCTAGAGGCCCCAAAGCTGGAACCCTCTCGTGAGGGCTTCACCATCACTGGGAAATGCAAATCTTTCGGAAGTTTTTCCATTTTGCCGCCACGCACGTACACTGAAAATGGTGGCGTTGGGACGCCGACAGCCTCCCAAACCTGCTTAGAGCGAACTTTGTCCATACACAAAGAAGACCCCATAACTCCGCTACCCGTATAGGGTAGATTCATTACGTCAAAAGCACCTTGTACGCTGCCATCCTCACCGCCTCGTCCATGCAAAGCGATAAACACTCGATCGGGGCTACACTCTGCAACCTGAGACAAGAGGTCACCGTCCCACAGCAACTCCGTAGCGTCAATTCCGGATCTCAGGAGCGCCTCGGTAACCGCACGGCCACTTTTTATGGATACTTCCCGCTCCGCGGACCGTCCTCCCATGAGCACTACAACCCGACCGGCAGCAGAGACAATCTCTTTTTTTGTCAGTTGTTGTACTTTAACCATCTGTCAACCAGTCGCGTTTTCTTGCTGCAATGGGCGTCCAATTATTCGAACTTCGGGTTCCAAGTTCACACCAAATTTTCTCTCCACAGAGGCTTGCACTTCCGCAATTAAAACTTCGATGTCTTCCGCACTTGCGTCGTTATCGTTGATAATAAAATTGGCATGTTTGTTAGAAACATAGCAACCACCGGCTCGCATACCCTTGAGACCGGCTTCATCAATTAGTCGACCAGCAAAGTCACCCGGCGGGTTTTTGAACACCGAACCACAACTCGCCCGCCCCGTAGGCTGAGACGCGTTTCGCTGAGCCAGAAATTCTCGGATCTCATTTGATCCGTCGCCAGCACCCCTCGCCTCGAAATGCAAGACTGCCGTGACGAACCAATGGTCAGTTGGTACCTCAACGTGTCGATAAGAATGTGAAAAATGCGATTGATCGTAGCGACTCACCTCGCCGTCTCGTCGAATCAGCTCGACACTATCTACTAGCATCCAAATTTCCCGGCCAAACGCTCCCGCATTCATAGCTAATGCCCCGCCGATAGTACCGGGGATTCCGGCAAGGAACCCACCCCCACCAAGCTCCATCCTTGCTGCTTCCTTTGCAACTTTTGCGCATGACGTCCCACATTCCACATTCAGGTGCGTCGCATCAAGCCAGCCGAAGTTATTACATGTTTTCGCAGTCGAAATCACCGTACCTGCCACACCGCCATCACGTACCAAGACGTTACTGCCAAGACCTAGCCAGGTTATCAATTCTGTTTCACTCGTTTGCTTAAAATACGCGCTTAGGTCATCAATATCCGCGGGTTCGAAAAACCGTTCTGCCGATCCCCCAGTACGCCATGAGCAATGCCTCGACATCGGCTCCTCAAGAGAAATTTTTCCGCGAACTTTTAGCATGTCAAATTCTGAAGACACTAATTCCTCTTTTTTTTAATTTAATTGGTCGTTCATAACGGATGGGACCCCGAATGTCATCCCATCGGCGACCCGACCAATACTTCCAGCACCTGATAGGAGTAAAACATCCCCTGTCCGAGCAATATTTTTTAAGACATCGTCCAACATTCCAATGTCCGAGACGAATACCGGATCGACCTGGCCACGCTGTCTAATCGCACCACAAAGTGATCTTCCATCGGCACCCGGAATTGGATCCTCACCAGCAGGGTAAACTTCGAGGAGAACTAAAGCATCAACGGTATTTAAAACCTCCACAAAATCTTCGAACAAATCCCGAGTTCTCGAATAGCGATGCGGCTGAAACGCCACCAACAACCTTCTGTCAGGCCAGCCTGCCCGTACCGCCTTAATTGTCACGCGGAGTTCACTTGGATGATGCGCGTAATCGTCGATCACAGCGATTACGGCTCCGCCAATCTGAGTTTCGCCCATCCATTGACACCGCCGACCGATCCCTTGAAATGAAGACAACGCATTGGAGATCGTTTCATGCGGAATTTGCAACTCAAAAGCAACTGCAATTGCAGCAAGCGAGTTAAGCATATTGTGCTCGCCAGGCATGTTTAATCTCACTGACAGTACTTCCGACGAATTACGTCTTGTCACCTTGAAGCTCGATGTTCGGCCATTTTGATGGAATTCGAGACCCCGAACATCAGCCTGATCGTGTGTACCGTACGTCACGACCCTTGTACGTAACTCAGATAGCATTGAATGTACGACAGGATCGTCGATACAGACTATGGCGACCCCATAAAAAGGTATCCGTTTGAAAAATTCAACGAATGTTGCCCGTAGCTTTCCAAAGTCTCCATCGTAAGTTCCCATATGGTCCGCATCAATATTTGTGAGGACCGCTATTAATGGATTCAGCAACAAAAACGAAGCATCGCTCTCGTCTGCTTCAGCAACTAGAAAATCGCCACTACCGAGGCGCGCATGAGAATTCACAGCATGCACAAGACCACCGATTACAAACGTCGGATCCATTTCTCCTTCCGCTAAGATGCTAGCGACCAGACTTGTAGTCGTGGTCTTACCGTGCGTCCCGGCAACCGCTATCCCCTGTTTAAACCGCATTAGCTCAGCTAGCATTTCAGCTCTTGGAACGGTTGGAATCCGCCGTTCCTGAGCTTCCAGAATCTCTACGTTATTTTCTGGAATCGCACTCGAGTATACGACGACATCGGCACCAATGACGTTCTTGCGTTCGTGGTTTTTAAAAATCAAAACTCCGACAGAAGCCAAATGCGCCGTCATACGGTTTGCATTAAGATCAGATCCAGAAACGGTGTAGCCCAAATTATTGAAGACCTCCGCGATACCGCTCATTCCGGCACCGCCAATACCAACGAAGTGTATCTGTCGCACATCTC
>Ga0310344_10004231_pt1 | contig 10660 bp, 13 predicted proteins | sample HC15DNA20200_MG_FD_203801 | JGI IMG/M metagenome (GOLD analysis project Ga0310344, IMG submission 203801) | Marine microbial communities from station ALOHA, North Pacific Subtropical Gyre - HC15-DNA-20-200_MG | ecosystem: Environmental > Aquatic > Marine > Oceanic | place: Pacific Ocean: North... | reverse complement strand
ATTAATGGAACTGTTAGACAAGACTCTACAACATCAAACATGTTCATAAAAATTCCATCAATCATTTCAATACTTAGTAAATCAATTACACTAGAACCAGGAGATATAATTTCAACAGGAACTGCAGCAGGAGTTGCATTGAACAATCCAAACATTCCATATCTAAAAGATGGAGATCTAATAGAGATGAAAATAGAGAAGATTGGTTCTATTCAAAACAAAGTAAAATTTGTAGATTAGAGATTTTTTTCCATTAAATAAAACGGAAATTTGTTTTCTAAATTTTGAATTTGTGGTAATGAATTAAGCTCAGTCAATATTCTAACTTTGGAATAATTTTTTTGATGTGCAAGATTTTGGACAAAGTTTATTATATCTTCCAAGTCAGTTCCAGAAAGAATTTCCAAAATTATTGTATTTTCAAAAGATTTAGATTCTGTGATTATTCCTAGTGCAGTAGTTTCGTTACCATTTTTTTTACATACAATTTTTTTCTCTGTATCTAGTTTCATTAATCGGTCATTTGTTAAAGGAATCCATCTCCAAGAATCAATAAAATCAAAGTTTTTGCCATCAAATATTTCAAAATCAGAAAGACATGAATCACATTTCACAGGATTTTGTTCATAGATTTCTTTTGATTCTAGAGAAAAATAATTCCATTTAGAGATTTTTTCATACCCTAACTTTTGTGCAAGAGATAAAGAAGGAATATTTTCAGACGCAACAAGCATTCTAGAAAGTGTGAATCCTTTGGTTAGGGCATAATTTTCAAAATGAGTAATCATTTTTTGAGCAATTCCATTTTTTCTAAAATTTTCATTTACTCGAATTCCTTCAATCCAAATCATTTTTTCATCAGGAAATAGTGCTGCATGTGCCATAGAGATAGGCGAGTTTTCATGTTCAATTACAATTAGATTTCCTTCTTGAATCCAACTGTCCCATACTTCATGTATGTAATCACCCCAAGAGAATGTGTTTTTACAAAAACTCAAGACAGGTTCTTTATCTGAACTTTGAGCTAATCTAGTAATCTGGTCCATAAAATAAGAAAAATTATTAAGAATATTAAACGAATTCAATGAATGGGACGAATTATTGCTTGTAAATCATCAGAATTAGAGTCAGGACAGATGAAAAAGGTTGCAATAGATGGAAGAGATATTCTTGTTGTAAACGTTAATGGAAACTATTTTGCATGTGATGACACATGTACACATGCCGGAGCCAGTTTATCTGAAGGTAATGTTGAAAATTCTACAGTCACATGTGGTTGGCATGGAGCACAATTCAACTGTGAGACAGGCAAAATGGAGAAATTTCCTGCAAAAATTAATGATTTAAAGTCATATACAGTATCAATTGAATCAGAGGATGTATTCATAGAGATTTAGAAAATGAGCGAAGAAAATAAACAAGCAATGGAAAGCGCTATTCAAACGCTAAATCAATTGGCAACTAGCCATTCAACACCAAAAAACTTCAAAAAAACAATTTCAGATTTGATTATAGAATTACAGACAGAGGAATATTCAATATCTGTCAGAGCAGCAAATGCAATAAGTAGCCTAGATGATATTACACAGGATCCAAATGTTCCTTCATTTGTTAGAACTACATTGTGGCAGGCTGTTTCAGTGTTAGAGAGCATAAGGGAATAAATTCCCTTAAGATTTCATCATTACATTGAAAATCGAAGAATATCTTTCAACATTACCGCAATCCATTCTATCTGGAGAGGAGATTCAGATTCCTCCAGATTCATTAAGAGAGATTTTTCGGTTTGTAAATTTGGGAGAAAACGACAAATTTTATCATCTTGGATGTGGAGATGGAACCAGTCTTTTAATTGCGAGAGAAGAATTTAATGTAAAAAATGCAATTGGAATAGATAATTCAGAGAAGATGATTAGTCTCTCACAAAAAATGATTGATGAAAAGAATTTTTCAAATGTAAAAGTAATTCAGCAAGATGTAATTGATAGTGATATTGAAGATGCAGATGTAATTTTATGCTGGTTTATGGATGCAGAAATTTTAGAAAAATTACTTGTAAAATTTAAAAAATTAAAAGATGGAGTAAGAATTATCACAATTTGGGCACCACTTCCAGGATGCATTCCAGAAAAAGTTGATTTCCCATACATCTTAAATAAAATTCCGTTAAATGAAACAGATGACTTGAAGAAGCAATTGTTGGCTGTATTTGATACAGAATGTATTGGTTTTGTCACTGCATGGGAGTATGCAGAGAGATATACGAAATCAATAGGAAGAGATAATCCAGAAAATGATAGATTTCTTGTGATAATTCAAGCGTTAACAATTTGGATAAATGCAAAAAATCTTGGAGTTGCGTGTGGAGAAGAAATTCCAGAATCAATCAGATCTTACATTGCAATACTTAAAGAATATTTTGGAATTGAAGTTGAGCACTTGTTAAAATAATCTAGTCAACCTTTTATTTCCAGAGATTAAGTAATTAACATGGAAGAGAGAATTAACATCAATGTTTCAGCACAAGAATATGATAAAACCAGTAAAGAGATAGAGAAAACATTAGCTAGAATGGAAGAGATGGTTCATGGACAAGAAGATTTTGTGATTACTGATTCAGAATTTGCATTTGGATGGCATTTCTTTATAGTTTCTGTAAATAGAGAAATGGTTATCAAGTTAGCAGATATGATGGGAGAGCAGTTTGATAAATACAAAGGAAAAGGATTGGATAAAAAATTCATTTCGTTATTATCAGAAAAGATGGATGGCACGGATCTTAAAGTAAAATTTGCCATAAAAGAAGAGATGGAATCTAGCAAATTTGGAATTTTCTAAAAATAAATGGGCCTCTGGGGGGAATCGAACACCCATCCGGGGATCCACAATCCCCTATCCTAGCCATTGGACGACAGAGGCCACAAAGAAACTGAATTTTTTTGTTGTATTAATCTTATAGCTGTTAAAGACTAATTGAGACTATTTTCTAAATTTACTTTTGATACTTTTCAGTCTAGATGAACCAAATGGTAATATCCTATACTGTTTTGTCCATCTGAATGTGATTACGGATGATATGATAGTTGCGATTATCAACACAGGAATAACCCATACAAATGAAAATTCTAGACCTGGAATTCCAAATATTGTTGCAAGTGTATTAGGTACTAGAACAGCAGTAGCAGCTACTGTTAGCCAAACTATTAGTTTTGTCAATTGGTTTGTAGATTCTGTCTGAATAACTGTAATACCTGTAGAAATTACTTCCATAACGTTTTCTGCCATCTGAATTTGTCTGTCAAGAGTTGCAAGGATAACTTCAAATTTTTCTAGAATATCGTCATCATCAGTTAGCATATCAGGATCACCATACTTTAGATTTCTTACAGTATCATGAGTAGCCCATACAGCGTTAAGAAATGACAAAAGAGATCTTTTCATATTAGAAAGTTCTACAGATAAATCTCTGTGTATTTGACGAGAACCAGCAAGATCAATCTCAATTTGTTCTGCACGTTCAACAATAGTTCTAAGAGCAGAGAAATTTGTCTCACTAACTTCATCTAGAAGTCTAAAGAGTAACATTGTTTGTCTGTCTGCCCAATTTTCTGGAGTTTGTGGGAGTTTTCTCATTAGAGAAGTGGAGTAATTATATAATTTTGTAATCTTTCCACCATAGTCATCATGAATTGTAACAATAAGATCTTTTTTTACAAAGATTAAACATGGTGATGTTTGAGTTCTGTTTTCGCCAGTAAAGATGAATGGAACCATAATTCCCAGAGTATCACCAGCATCCTCATATTCTGTAAGATAACCAGATAGTAGTGTACTAGAATCCATTTTAATATTTAATTTTTCAAGAATTTTTGGAGTTTCGGTTACAATATCATCTACAACACACTCTATCCAAGTAAGATTACCAATTGAGACTACTTGTGATGCCTCATCTAGACTGGTACTTTCTTTTTTGAATGGAACTCCTTGTTCCTCAATTCCTGCAATACTTACTGTCTTGAGCATGGCAGAGAGACATTTTTTCTATATATACACTTTTTTTTTTGATGAGTTTACTAATTGGTTGATTCTTTCTTTTTATTTTGTGAGCGACGAATTATCAATGATAATATCGCACCCACAGGGATACCAACTATAGTACCTATACTGACATATGGTGCAATAAAGAAATCACCAATCCATATTCCACCATCGTTTGTTAATTCCATGAATGTTTTTGGTCTGAGAAGTAATGGAACTGATTGTGTAGAAGTATTTGTTTCTCCAAGATCGTCAGTATAAGTGAGAATAACTTTAACAGGTATGGTATATTCGGTAGTGACATTTTCAACAGGAGTGATTAATTCTGCAGAGATTGTATATGGTGTATGCTTAGCAAGTGATGATAATTTGTAAAATGTGTCCCCTCGGAATTCAATATCTGGTGCAATTATTTCAAGAGTAATGTCTTCAAGATCGATATCTTCAGATGTGATTGTAGCTTGAATTGTGAATTCAGATTCTGCAAAAATAGATTCAGGAGTAATTGTTTCAATCAAAACTTGAGGTTTTTTCTGTACTTCAATAGGTAAAGCCAAGTTCATCTTGGTTGCTGGCATTGGATCAACATTATTACTAAGCAAAATTTGGGAATAATCAATATTTATGAAATGGGTTCCTTCAGTTGCATCTTCACTTACAGTATAATCAAGCGTTAAACCAAAAGAACTAGTAGATGTTAATTCGTCAATGAATATTTTATTTTCAGATATTGGAGTAAACGTGTTATCTGGATTATTTAGTGTCAACGAAATTTCTTGTTTACTTTCCCAACCATTATTTTGTATTAAAAATGAAATTGAGAATACTCTATCAGCTAAAACAGTATTTGGATATGTAATTTCAAGATCCATACTTCCATCCATTGATTGCTTAATTGAATCAGAATATGCTGGCATTGCGTATTCAGTACTAGAAAAGAATAACATTGGAATGATTGAAAGGATTATTAGATAATTTTTCATAATTTTCTTAAATACAAATCAAAATTAAAGTTTCAGTAATGAATTATTCATCTGGAATAGGCGTCATGATTTAAGTAAAACAATGAAATGGTGAACATATGAGTTGTTCAGGTGAGATTGTTGATAAAGAAGAACAATTAATTCAGATCAAATCAAATATTTCTAAACAATTAAAAAAAGCAAAATATGGAATAGCAGATCACTCCACTGTTGAAATTTGCCATTGGACAAAAAAATCTTTTAGAAATGAAGGAAGTTGCTACAAACACAAATTCTATGGAATAAGTACGCACAGATGTATGGAATTCTCACCAGCAGGAATGCATTGTGAAAATAGATGTGTGTATTGCTGGAGACCAATGGAATTTTATGATTCATTGAAAATGGATGAGCAAAAAGTTGCAGAGCCAGAAGATATTATGAGAAAACTAATGGAAGAGAGAAGAAAGTTAATTGTTGGACACTACGGCGATCCTAGTCAAGACAAACAGAAGATAGATGAATCACTTACTCCTAGTCATTACGCCATTTCACTTTCGGGGGAACCAACTATGTATCCAAAACTTCCTGATTTGATCAAATATCTAAAATCACTGGAAGCTACAAAATCAATTTTTCTTGTAACAAATGGTCAAGAACCAGAGATGATTCAAAGATTGGCAGATGAGGATGCATTACCAACTCAACTTTATCTTTCCACAAATGCATCAGACTATGATTCATTTCTAAAAATTAACAGACCAAAATACAATGATTCATGGGAAAGATGGAATAAAACTTTAGAAATGCTTGCAGATTTGGACACAAGAACTGTTCTACGAATTACGTTAATCAAAGATTGGAATAATTTAGAAAAAATGATTCCTGGTTTTGCATCAATATTTGAAAAATCAAATGTTCATTTTGTTGAGATAAAATCCTATATGCATATTGGACGCTCAACAAATCGTCTTGAGTATGAAAATATGGTTGATATGGAAGATATTAGAAAATTTTCAAAACAGATAACAAATCATTCAGATAGATTTAGTGTGATGGATGAAAGTGAGATTTCTCGAATAGTTGTTTTACAGAATAAGAAGCGGTTTACAGAACGCTATCTTAGTGCTTATGTCTAAACCAATCCACAAACTTTCTCAAAGATTCTGCTCGGTGAGAAAACTGATCTTTATCAGAAATATTTGCATAAGTTTTTGATTCACCATCAGGTATGAAAATTGGATCATATCCCCAACCACCTTGTTCAATTACAGTTGAAATTTTTCCAGATATATTAGATTCAAAAAGTTGTACATTGTCTATACCATTACAATATGCAATAATTGCCACAAATTTTGCATCGCGTACTTGATAATTTTCTAACAGCTTTACAATTCCTTTGTTTCCGATTGTGTCATATACATATGAAGAATATGGACCAGGAAATCCATCTAATGAATCAATAAACAGACCATCATCTTCAATAATTACGGGTTTTTGCACTTTGGTGTAGGCATCTATAGCTTTACGCTTTGCTATATCTGCTAAAGAATTTGATTGAATTTCTTCCAATTCTGTTTTAAATAATGTTATATCTACTTGCATTTTTGAGAGAATTCTTTTAGCCTCTTCAAATTTGTGTGTATTTGATGATACAAAAAATAATTTAGACGACTGTTGCATATCTACCTCGACTTTCAATGACAGCAACTAGTTCAAGAATTTTTTTGCAGTATTTTTTACCAATGGATCTTTCATACCCAGATACAAAATTTTTCCATGATTTCTCCATTACATTGGCATGTGCACTATTAAGAATTTCCTTGAATAAACGTAGATCAACTGCATGATCATCAGGTTTCTTAGTTCTATTTGCAAGTCCAAAATCAATGAGGAATAGATGTTTTGTAGTTGATATGAAATTTGACGTAGTTAAGTCGCCGTGCATAATTCCATTTTGGTGCAATCTTCCAACAATTTTTCCAATTTCTAGACATATTTTAGGGATAGATTTTTCATTCATGTCACGAACCAATTTTCCATTAACAAATTGCATATAGATTGAAAATTTTTTGTGATCTACAAAATGAATTAACGGTGTAGATATTCCAAATGATTTAACATCAGATATTAGTTGGGCTTCCCGAATAGTTCTTTGTTTTCTAATTCTAGTATCGAGTGATGGGTTTCTATATTTTTTTTCTTTTCTTATTTTTAAGATAGATTTTTGTCCATTCCACGAAGAGAGGTATACGTCAGCCTCAGCGCCTTTTTTAAGGATCTTCATTAAGATTATAACCAATTCTTGTGTTTAATAGACATAATGATGTTGAATTATGATGCACCACTGTATAGACCGCCATCAGAAGCAAATTCACTGATATTTCAAGTGACGTTAGGTTGTTCATTCAACGAATGTTCATTTTGTGACATGTATAGATCAAAGGAATATTCCGAAAGAACATGGGATGAAGTGAAAGGAGAAATTGATATGATGGCAAAAATAATGCCAGATACAAAACGAGTTTTCTTGGCTGATGGAGATGCAATTAATCTATCTACTGAATATATGATCCAAATTATCAAATATATTCGTGAAAAATTTTCATCAATAGAAAGAATTTCTTGTTACGCAATGCCAATGAATCTACTAAAAAAAACCCCAGAAGAACTACAGAGTTTACGAAATGCTGGACTAGACATGCTATACCTTGGAATAGAGAGTGGTTCGGATATCATTCTCAAAAAAGTAACTAAAGGTGCAACATCAAAGACAATCATCAAATCGTGTAATAAGGCAAAAGATGCTGGATTCAAACTATCTTGTATGGTAATTTTAGGTCTTGGTGGAAAAAAATATTCAAAAGAAAATGCCATAGAGACAGGTAAAGTGATCAGTGCATCAAAACCAGATTTTGTTGGGGCACTAACACTTTATTTAGAAAATGGGATCAAAGATGAATTTATCACCAAATGGGAAGGAGAGTTTGTTAGGATTAATGATCAGGAAGCATTAGAAGAATTAGAGTTACTTGTTTCAAACATTAATACAGAGAATAAAATTGTTTTTCGTGCAAATCATGGTTCTAATGCATATAACATTGCAGGTACATTTCCTGATGATAAGAAAGAAATGTTAGAAAAAGTTGGATGGTTAACAAAACATCCAGAAAATGCAAGACCAGAAGGACTAAGAGGTTTTTAGAACTAAATCTTATCTAATAACTCTTTGACGTTATCAGGTAGTTCTGGTAATTCAGTATGACTAGTATTATTTTGAATTATTTCAGGACCAATACGTCTAACTTTTTGAGTTCCAATCAATGTATCCAAACTTCTTTGAATATCTTTTTCTGATAAAATGGAAGAAAGTTTTGATATTAATTTTTCTTCATTTTCATATTTTTCAATAGAATACTGGACAAGTGTCATCTTATCATTCATTGAGAGTTCTGACATGTATTTTTCTGGTTTCAATGAATTAAAAAATATTCGGTAGTGGGCCCGCGGTGATTTGAACACCGGATCTTCGCCGTGTAAGGGCGACGTCATAACCGAGCTAGACTACGAGCCCGCCAAAAATTTCTTCGTTAAAATGCATTTAAATCTTGACGATGGAGAAATAATGAATTAATAGAGCAATGTATTTCTAAACTAATCATGAGTAAACTGACAATTGCCAAATTTGGGGGAAGTGCGATAGGAATTGATGGAGAGGGAATACCACAAATTATTGAAAGGATAAATGATCTTAAAAAAGATAGTAAAGTGATTGTTGTTTGTTCTGCACCACTAACAAAAGTTGATGAAAAGAAGAGATCTTTAACGGATGTAATTCTGAGTATAGGTAAAAATGTAGAAAATGGAGAGAAGTATGATTTTTCAACTATTGAAAAATCATATTCAAAAATTCTTGAGTATGTAAATGACGAATTCAAGAAAGAATGTAAAGAAAAAATTGATGAGTTTTTGAATAATTCTAAAAATGCTATTGAATCAGCATCTACAAAAAAAGAATTTTCAGATGAAATTCGTTCAAAAGCACTTGCATTTTCAGGTGAAGTACTAATGTCAAATGTATTAGATTTTATTTTGAAAAGTACAGGAATTAAATCTGATACAATTCCATTGGATGACTGGCCAATTATCACAGATGACAACATAGAATCCACAAATTTTCTCTTTTCAGAATCAGATGAGAGAATAAGCAAAATGGAAGAAATTCTAGATGTAAACGATGTGATTTCAATTGGAGGATTCATTGGAAAAACAAAGGATGGGATTATCACCACGTATGAAAGAGGAGGATCTGATAGAACTGCTGCAGATTTAGGAATTTTATTTAATAAAAAATATGATACTATAATTGATCTTGAAAAAGATAGTTCTGTAGTTTCTGCAGATCCAAAAATAGTAAAAAATGAATTAGAACCAGTAAATGAGTTATCATATAATGAAGCTAGATTAGCTGGTATGTTTGGAATGAAGATTGTAGATCCTATAGCTATCAAAGAGATTCTTGAAAATGGAGTAGAAATCCCATTAACGATTACTAACATGAAATCACCTGAGATGATTACAAAAATTCAGAGAAAACCAGAGAACAAAAGTGGTCATCCTTTGAAGATTGTAACAGGTAAGAAAAACTGTGCTATACTGCGAATTGAATCTGAAATGATTAGAGATTTGCTTGTTTCATTAGACACCGATAAGAGATATAGTGAATTTATTGTGCTTTCTCCATTCACAAAGGATGGAATAGAGTTTAGTAGAATATTATTTTTGGATGGAGATTATGTAAAGAGAAATGAGAAATATATTCTGAGTTTTGATGCACTTGCAACTATTGCATATGAAAGAGGAGTTGTTACATTAATTGGGGATGAAATGTGGAGAGTTCAACAGATTGCATCAAAGGCTAGTTCAAGAATGGGAGATGCAGGGTTAAACATTTTGAATATGGATGCACAAGAAGAAACATCAAGAATAATTATAGTCATTGAAGATACTGCAGATAATGTTGAAAAAGCAATAGAAGCAATTCATTCAGAAAGATCAAAAATTAAATTTATTTAAAAACCAGTTTGGCGCTAAAGGTCTTGTGACCAGTAGTGCCAAGGTGGGTTTGTTCTTGGACCATCGTCTAGAATTAGTCCGGCGTTACCCAAAACACGCTTAATTCTAATACGTATGGAAGATTATTTAATATGATCTATGTATAGTATAGTGATTTAGGCGTGATTGTTTAAATTACGAGAAAGTTTTTGCCCGATATGAAAGAAATAGGAAAAATCTGGATGAATGGAAAATTAGTTCCATTCAAAGATGCCAAGGTACATGTTTTAACACATGCATTACATTATTCAACTTCAATCTTTGAAGGGATTAGATGTTATGATACTCCAGAAGGTTCAGCAATCTTTAGACTTCCAGAACATGTTGACAGATTTTTCAATTCAGCAAAAATGTATTCTATGAAAATGTCATATTCAAAAAAGAAGATCACGGATGCAATAGTAAAGACTGTAAAAGCTAGTAAATTGAAACAATGTTACATTAGACCATTAGCATATTATGGATATGGAACTATGGGATTAACTCCAACAAATAATAAAGTAGATGTTTCAATTTCATGTTGGGAATGGAAGATGGGAGAGTCC
>Ga0310344_10004230_pt1 | contig 10663 bp, 18 predicted proteins | sample HC15DNA20200_MG_FD_203801 | JGI IMG/M metagenome (GOLD analysis project Ga0310344, IMG submission 203801) | Marine microbial communities from station ALOHA, North Pacific Subtropical Gyre - HC15-DNA-20-200_MG | ecosystem: Environmental > Aquatic > Marine > Oceanic | place: Pacific Ocean: North... | reverse complement strand
CCCCCGGAGGAGTCACCCCCTCCTCCCCCTGACGGCTGAACCGGAACTGGTTCGGGTTTGGAATGGGTGGGAATGGGCCGATTTTGTAGGTGGTAGAAGAAAGAAAACCCACCTCCCGCTCGGGTTTGTAATACAAAATCGACCCAATCCGTTGAGTCTATTCTCCAGAATAGGAGAAAAAGGGTAGATTTTGTAGAACCGGAACTGGTTCGGGTTTGGTGATTTCTACAAAATCGCTTGAATATCCCGGGGCTCTGTCTCTCCAGCAGCCACAGTAGCGGTCCGAGGCCGCGCCACAGAGTAGACATTTAGCCATTCAGCCCCTCCTCCGTAGGTTCCCTGCATCGTATTCTATGTCATATCCACATTCGCTACAAAGGCGAACCCATGCTCCATGAGTCATATAGCGGAATCTGTGACAGTGAGGACAGAAATGAATGCGGTTGTATTCGCTCACTGTTCCACCTCCGGCCAGTCCTCAATTATCATCTTGAGTAGTTGCTGCCTAGCCCATTCCTTCGACTGGCCGTTGGCGGTCGCGTACGGGCTTTCTAGTATCTCTATACAGAGAAGGGCCGTAGCGCGAGGTGAGGGGGTAGTATCCATTGTCCTTGTACTGATGACTCCATCTTCGCTCATAGTGTCACTTCCTCTTGGGGAACCCACACCCACTGACCCCCTCTGAATACCTCGACATAGCCGGAGGATTCCATGTAAGCCCTCCAGTCCCAGTCATCCATATCGTCTAAGTCTTGAGTTGAGAGGGTAAACGGAGTCTTCAACTTAGGTGAGGATTTGCCCTTCTTTGCCCCTTTGCGCTTGTTCTGAGCCTTCTTCTTGGGCTTGGAGCCCCTGAACCCAGTCCAAGTGGTTTGAGAGCGGCTAGCAGCATGGCCCCACCAGCCTTGGTCAGGGGCGCATCGCTCGGCACTTACAAATTCGCTGCGAATCATCCCATCGGGTTTGATGGTGTAGACCTTGAATGGTGTTGCGTGAAAGTAGGTCTTGATAGTGAAGTCCGATTCTTCTAGTATGTCTATTGTAGAAGCCCATACAACATGGTTGTCTGTGGTTCTAGCAATCACTAGGGGGTTCCTTCCGTTAGTCATCAAGTGTACTGTGTCGCTGTCAGTGGTAGAGTCTACCCATGCGACAGACATAGAGCCGTTGATATTGTCTAATGCCCATCCGGGAGACTCATGGCGCAGTGCAGCGTTAATGGCCTCTGTGTCTACATCGGCAGTAGGTGAGACTCCTAGGTCGTCAAACACCTGTCTATCATTGGCTAGAACGCCATTGTGAGTGACTACTATGCCATCTCTGACTACTGGGTGATTGTTAGCATTATTCTCGGTACTGCCCTGAGTGGTAAACCGGGTGTGTAGGAGAACATACTGGGTAGTGGTTCCATCTCCCATGAAGTTAGAGAGGCGATTTTGTAGAAGGTCGGTTGCTCCGGGCTGCTTGACGATAACTGGTTTATCGGAATCTCGCCAGTGAAGAGCGAAGCCCGAGGCGTCCGTTCCTCGACCCTCTAGGGCTTCCCATAGGCTCAGGGTAGCCTGAACCGGGAGAGGCGTCTCAGACGCCCTGTAAATGCCTCCTATGCCGCACATTCAGAAGCACCCCTCGTCGTTGCAGATGTTCTGACCTACGACCTCTGCTGTGAAAGGAGCGCCACAGCAGATGCACTCAACCTCACTGGAGAGGACCGCTAGTCTCTCGACGCGGCCCTCTCGGTGGTTGTTGTATAGTTCTAGGATGCGGGCTCGTAGTTGCTCTCGGCGGGCTAGAGGTAGTCCTAGGTAGGTAGCGAAGGAATCTACGGTCACTGGCTGGTCTTCTAGGACTAGACCAGCGGAGCGGTGGTTCTCGTTGAGCATCATGCTAACCATCTTGTTGATGATGGCTAGCCAAAGGCCAATCTTGTCCTTACTCAGAGTGAATCCGGGCTGGCGGAACTCGATTCGTCCGTACTGAATGTACTGACCGATGTTGATAGCAGTTCGACCCATGTAGGACTCTCTTGGGACTCCGACATAGGGGTTGCGAGCAGCGTTGCGGCAGTTAGGGCTCATGCCGTCAAAGATAGGTAGGAAGTGTTGGTAGACGCGGATTAGTTGATTGACGCGCTCCATCTTCATCTCGTCAGTCATAGCGTTCCAGCGGGCCTTGTGGTTCACTCCAACGCTGATGTGAGTTCCACATGAGCGGTCTACTTGGGCTCCGGCTCTGTTGATGCGTGTCAAGATTCGGTTGAGGGTCTTGACTCCATCTGCTCCGTAGAGGATAGGTGAAATGACCTCGATGCAACCCTTCTCAGTCATGGTTGCAGTTCGACCATTGAGGGAAGAGTCTGACTCCATCTTCCACTGACCGGAGTCTGCACTCGGTCCGGCATGGTATCCACAGATAGCGGGGTAGCACTCAGCCCCGGCCTCTGTGATAGCAGCCACTACTTCGTTTCCTGTTATGTTCGTCATTTCCAATTCAATTCCAATCTGTATTGTCATGTTTTTCATCACCTCCGATGTTAGTCCGCCTTGGCGTTCTAACCCAAGCCACTCGATAGGGGGTATATGAACTAAGCGGCGTTTTTGTAGAAGATAGAGGTCAATACAGCGTTTAGTGTTTAGATGGAGAATTGCTCTTTCCACTTCTGAAATCGGGTTTTAGGTCTCTTGAGTTTCTTAGGAAGGGGAACTGGATTCATGTTCTGAATGGAGGCCTTCTCTAAGTCAAAGTGAATGAAGGAGTATGGCTTCTCCCGAATCCTTTCATCGGCTGCTACGAAGTCCACGCCCCATCTCTTAGTCAGGTTGTCTGCATCAACAGGGAGCATTCTGAATAGCATGACCCGACTTAGGTTGGCATCGAGCCAACGATTAGTCAGAGGGCGCTGACTGATGAAGTGGGGAAGAATACCCTTTGCTCTACCCTGAACACTAAGTCGCTTGAGGGAGGGTGGGACTCGGGTTGGACTAATGACAACAGATGCTTCGTCGAGAATGAAGGTGAAGGTCGGCTCGTCTTTGGATTTGGATAGGTCGAACATCTCATCTACCATAGTTGAAATATCGGCTTCTAGGGTTGCTTGGTCGAACTCGGGATAGTCGGGCCAGTACAAGGTCACGCGCTCCTTCTGCATAGACCCTAGGGCTTCTTCTAGGGAGTGTAGGGGCTCGGCTAGGAGGTCATAGTCTCCCCGCTGTACCTTGGGGTCAATGATAACGAAGCGATGGAACTCTCCAAAGGAGTCTGAAAGGATAGCCTGTCGTAGAGTGCTAATGACAGCGGTAGTCTTTCCACTTCCACTGGTTCCAGCCCATAGAACTCCTAGTCTCTTCCGGTTAGGTTTGTAGAGAGCCTCTATGTTCATTCTACAACTTCCCCCTCAAAGGAGTTGCCATGAAAGGGAGGAACTGTGGTAGGTTGAGGCCGTCTCCTTCTCTTGAACCACTGTGAGGGGCGCATGAGCCATTGGCCGAATCTCCGAAGGATGGAACGACGGATGGCCGGGTCCGAATTACGCCCTATATGGGCAATAGGAGGTGCATAGGCCGCAGCAACGACTACTCCCCATACCAAGGTAGGGCTGAGTTCGATAGATAGCCCATTAGCGTCCATAGCGTGATTAGTCGCGGCTTCTAGGGCGTCATAATCCGCAGGGTGTCGCTCGATGCTCCATTCAGGTTTGTTCATCACTCCCCGGCCCCAGTGTGTAAGCATCCGGTCTGCTCCCATGTAGCCCCATCGAACAAGTTGAGATTGGGTCGCTCGGTGAGCATCACCTATTGGCCCATCTCCAGTAGATAGCCTTCGGATAGGGGATGGGATAGTGGGAGGGTTCTCGGGTTCATCTCCTTCAAGCCAAGGTATGTCCTCCCATTGTTCAGTTTGGTCCGTTTTTGTAGAACCGGATGGTTCGGTTTCTACAAAATCGCTGCTCTCTTGAGATTGGTCCGTTTTTGTAGAATCGGACAGGCTCGCAGTGTCCTTGTTTTCAGAAGTCGTAGATTTAGACGATTTCTTGTAATGTTTGTAGACCGCTGCTCGGGACTTCCCATTTCCTTCTCCGTGACCGTAGGTGTCGAAGGTAGATTGGAACTTCCCTGAATCGGTGGGGTGCTTCTCTACTCGACTCATTCTTCTTCCACTCCATGTTGATGAATCTGTTCTCTATCCTCTAGGCGGTGAGAATGCTCCATGTGACTTTGAGACATATTGAGGTCATGATTGTGTTTAGCGATAGCCTTCTGTATCTCCATCTCTAATCGTTGAGGGAGGGTATTCAGTTTGGCGGTCTGTTCAGCCTTCCATGCTTCTAGGATGGCTTGAACATAGAGTAGGGCCGGAGCCCCGATGGTCGCCACCAATGCGATGTAGAAGTCTAGGTTATCTTGGATGAATCCAGTTTCGTCTTGGACTCCACTGTAAATGACATAACACGCGAAGGAGAGCCAAGATAGGATAAGAGGGACTCCGACTAACATCATGACTGAATTATTGAATGAGTCTCCAGTCTTCACTCGCTCGCCCCCATTTTTGCTACTCCACTATCTATTGACTGATTGACCATCCCCTGCATCATTCCGGCGAATTGAGGATTTGCGACGGTCTTTTCAAGGGCTAGAGCGAATGCCTGTCGGGGGTCATTCGCCTCTTCTCGGGCGGTATTGTATGCAGCCATCAGTTGCCCCAGTCCACCGAATAGTAATCCCTTCCAATGGGCATCAATAGTGCTAGAATGTTGATGCATGATGTCAAGGAACTCTTTGGTGTGAGGCCATGCGTTCAGTAGTAGGTCATCTAGGGCGTCCCACACTTCGGGGTTATCCGTCCAATTACTCATACCCGCTGCGGGTAGACAGGGGCTCTTAGACCCTCTCATGGGGGCGTGAGGGCCACCATTGACTCAGGAGGTCTCCAAAGTAGACAGGGGTTTGTGCTCCCCATAGGCGCTTTGTAGAATCACCAGCCGGACGGATGGTGAAGTCTACCTCTCGGAAGCGATTCATGAGTTCCATGTCACCTCGGACTCTAGCCTCCCCTGCTGAGTAAGGGCGACGAACGGTAGTGGAAAGGTTCGATTTTGTAGAATGGTCATGACAGAATTGGAACAAGTCAGTTCGATTTTGTAGAAAGAGGGAGGCATGACCTCTGAATACTGTCTTTACAAAATCGTTGCTTTTCATCGAATAGACCCCACTCATCAGTAGGGCGAGTTCCCCCTGCTCTTCTAGTTCCCACTGACCGAGGTTCCTCGGTGCAGGTAGAGGCCGCTCAGGAATACATCTCAACTTCTCAGTAGGGAATAGGATTCCATCTGTGGCTACGCTTAGGGCTGAGTAGTCATTGAGCCGTAGGAGTTCTGCTAGACGCGCTCTAGTGGCTCCTGTGACCGTACTAGCATACATGGGGTTCCATAGTTGCCCCGCCTTGTCGTTCACTGCTTGACGGGTCTTTCCATAGATGCTGTTGAGCATCACCTTTGATACTGCATACTCAATCTGACGATTCTCCCTCCCGGCTTGATGCTTCATCTCGTAGAAATGCTCGATGAAAGGGGCGAAGGGACGGGTGGGTTCTGCCTCGTCAAAGTAGCACCATCGTCCTATCTCGTATTGGAGATGAGGCCATTTGATTGCCTCTGCTATCTCATCAGCACTGAACCATCCTCGGGCCAGTCTCGGCGTCACGATGGTTCCGGTAGGGGCCATCTTCGCTAGGGGGTGCCAGTTCATTCCCGGCTCAAAGAGAATGGCGATTTCAGCGAATCCTATCGAGTAGGGAGAGCGATGCTCTAGCCAGTCTAGGAATTCATCAGGTTCATCGCCCATGAACCAAGCACCTTCCCTATCGTCTATGTCGGGAAGGTGATGGAGTATGTAGGGATAGGCACTGGCTAGGTCAATACCCTGAACATCTTCCCAGTAGCCACTCCCTGTTGTCTCAAACCAACCTCCCCGATATGCTGAGTGAGCGTATTGGAGAATCTGCCTACCTTTGGGACTATCCTTAGTTCCTGAGATGGTGGGGATTTTGCAGGTATCGAGGAGAGCCCTCTGAGCGACATTGGCTAGGGAGTAGGGTTGGATGAATCTCACTCCTGTTTCTACAAAATCGTTCCTTTTCATTCTCGCTAACTCACCAGCCAGTTCCGCATCAATGACAGCGTACTTCTCAATATCTTCTCGATAGTAGTCCCGATAGTCAGGCTCATCAAATCGGGAGGCATCGAGAATTGAACCGTCGAAGCACTCCTCCAACTTTGTCCGGTTCAAATACTGTTGAGCCGCCGAGTTTAGTCTGATTTTGTAGAAGAACTGACTGATGTCCCACTTCCAGCAGGGGCCCAGTTTGTATGCCCCTCGATACCAATTCTTCGGGGTGATGACTAGGGACTTCCCTTCTAGGTATGAGAGTTCGACCATGCGCCCTGTCCGTTCAGGTCCGAAGTTTCCAGTATCGGCATTGACAGTGACCTTGTTGGAGGCTATCTCTCCTTCATGGTCGCGGGATGCTGTCAGTGCCTCGGCTACTTCGGGATGGAGTAGACGGAGGATTGCCTGAGCATCGAACTTGAGGTTCCAGTAGAAGTGTTGGAGGCAGCGGCGACCACGCTTCCCTCCCTTCTTCCATTTTCTAGTATGGGCGTCATTGTAGAGGACGCTCATCAGATGGTTGAAGGTCGGGCATTCCCACACTCCCTGCTCAGTGCTGAATAACCAAAGTCGCCCCTCAACTGTCTCGGTATCGGAACCAATCATGTTCCATGTTTGGAGATTAGACTTAGCGGGCTTCTTCCGCCTTTGGTGTGGGAGTTCGGGAAGAGGCTCTAGGGTGTACCCTAGTCCCGCTCCGCCTCGGTCAATGAAGAGGATGGGGTCATGTTCCAGTTCTCGCGGCATAGTCAGCCCTCCACGCATCCCACTCATCGTATTGCTCCGGGTAATCATCCCAGTAGTCGTAGCCATCTTCTCCCTCATATTCTTGGGCTGGCGGTTCTCCCACTATGTCGCCCCCAACTTGAATCTCTCCTGATGGCCCTACGCGCCCCGGCTCACCAGCAACTAGGCGCTCTCGTCTGATTGCGATAGCCGCTGCTTCATCTTGAGTTAATCGAGTGGGTAGCATCCGGGCTGCTCTCATCTGTCTCTCACTTCCAGTTCGTCTCGCTCTCCGCATCTCCGCCTGACGGACTCGGCGCATCCGACGATTGATGGATGCAACTGCATTGAGTGAACCACCTCTAGCGATGGTACCCTCCTGAGTGAATCTCCCTCTAGTCCTGACTTGTTGGGCTTGAGGAGCCCCGGCAGTGAGCCCTCGTCTTCTGACACTTTCACGGCGGGCTTGGGATGGAGTGGTATCTCCCCGGAGCCATCTCTGAACAGTACGGCGCGTGACGCCATACTGTCTCATTTGTTGCTCGATTCCCTGCTCTTCGACTAGGAACTCTAATCGCGCTCGGAAGATGTTTGAGGAGGTTCTTGTCATGTCAGCCAGCCCCACGCCCCAGTCACAGCGAACAGAGCGGCGAGAATCCGCCAGCACAGCAGACTGTCTTTCAACCTTTCATTCTCTACCCTTAGCCTACGCTCCGACTTGGAGATTGCTAGGGCCGCTCCAACGCTTCCAATAATTGCAGCGACAGCACCTAGAACTTCACTCGACTTGGGCATCTCCAACACCCAGCCGTTCATGCTCACCGTAGTAATCACGAACCAATTGAGATACCCGAGCGGGAGTCACTTGGAAGAGTCGGGCTAACTCAGCCCCGTTCCAATTCCCGCTAGAGTGCATCTCGATAATGGCTCGCTTTTGCTTGTCGTTGAGCCTTCGATATTTCCTCGACATACCCCGTCCAAATAGCCTCGGTTCTTGAACCTCTCTATCTAACTAATCGGACTACTGAGAGAAATAGGGCCTATTTGCCCCTTTGCGCGTGTTCTGACGGCCTCTAGCGTATGTAGTGGCATCATCACCCTCGGAGTATAGATAGACGCCCTATACACCCTCCCCCTACGGGGGAGGTGTGTAGAGGGTTTGAGTAATTTAGATGGTGTAGATTCTACACTCCCTATCTAATCACCAAGTATTATGGGACGGCGATTAGTCGGATTTGGCATGAGCAATTTGCTGACACCTGTGGTAGCAGGGGCAGGGCTAGGATTTGGGGTTGTCTTTCTAATGGCAATCGCTAATGGAATCTCAGGTCTTGTCTTCAATAGAAGCATAACCGAAACTGTAAGTGGCCGCCTAGGAAGTGGTGAGTAATGGCCGTTCCTTTGCCGAACTGGTCCGTATGGGGAATAGCCGAATATATGCTATTCGCCGTTGGACTTTCCGCTGGCATGGCACTATTCGCAGAGCCTATGTCCCGCGTAGAGAGTCTAATCGCCAATCTAAGGAACGGAGCGTGATTTCATGCCCGTCACCTATTATCAACTCGATAAGTCCACCACGAATATTCCATCGGTTTCCGGTGCTACTTCGTATGTGGATGGTTTCTACGGCGTCAATGGTACTCTTGAGTACCTAATCGCTGAGTACAAACTAGAACTCAGTGGTACTGTAGACGCGAGTACGGACCTCACAGCATTAATCAAATCTGCTAAAATTGTGATTAATGGTGATATTATCCATGACTGGATAAGTGGCTCTGCCCCAGCAACAGGTTCTACGATTGCTGGTCGCTATGGCTACTTCATCAACGCGATTGGTGGAAGGTCACTGACTGTTCCTCACTCGGCTTCACATACTTCACTAACTGCGTATGTGGCTATTCCAGTCGGATATGTTCTCAACACTCCAACACCTCGCTTTGAGATTAGCATGGACTACTACGACGCTAGCCTAACCCTAGGTGGCTCGGCTGTCATAGACAGTGGCTCCGTGACATGGTGGGCTCGCTTCAATACTGCTTGTGAGCGCAGCACTAGAGTAATCAGTGCTACCTCCTACTCATTCGCAGGTTCCAATGTGGCAGAGCAGGTAGTTGTGCGCGTTCCTAAGACAACCATGACTGGCGCTACAACCCTAGGCTGTCTGATACAGAATGATAGTGAGGCCGATGAGTTCTCATCCGGCAACTCGATTCGACAACTGGCTCTTAGCCAGTTTGAAATGCCAGCCTCAATGCATCGCTGGGCGTCAAACGAATTGGATAATGGCGTCGTCGCCTCTATCCCGGGTTCATCCTCTACCTCTCAGACTCTAGCAGACAAGAGAGCCGGGGCACTTTTCGTGCCTCTGTACGGATTGGCTGCAAACGACCTGACTTGGATAATCAGCAGCAGTGCTGCAACTACTCGATTTTTCCATCCTGTCTTGACCGCTCCACTACGCGGCCCAAGTGAGGAGCGACCTACACAGACAGCCGTTGCCCGAGGTAATGTGCAGAAGACTGTGGTGTCCCGCTCAGAAGCCGGAACAGGGAACTGATTACGACTCCAACGCCTCCGGTGGGAGGTTCGCGGTAGGCTGCAACCAGCCGCGTCCTCCTACCCCCGGCGCAGGGAGAGGTGAACCTATGGCTAAAATGAAGCGACGAAACCCCTTCAAGCGTACCAACGGTACGCGAACTAGGCGGGCTAAGGCGCTCACTATACGAATCAAGAAGGCTCGCCTTGAGAAGATGGATAGGTGGCTATGATGGGTAAGTGGTTTGAGATGAACCTATTTGGCCGCTTTGGTGCTAAGTGGTTCACCTTTGCCCGCACACCAGCGACCAAGACTAAAGGGCTCTATAATCGCCCTTCGATGCTTCCCTTAGTGGGTGCTAAGAAGGGTGGTAGAGTACGCCGTAAAGGTGCAGAGTGGGAATATCAGGAGCGGCGTTAGAATGGGTCGAATCTCCTCTATTTCACTAACTACTGACAGTCAGTATGTGGATATGACTGGCCCCGGCAAACTTCATCTTCGTATCTCGGGGGCTGACAATGTACGCCTAGCCCTAGACCAGTTCAGCCTAGACAATGGACCCTACTTCACCCTCGACAATGGCTCGACCTACATCTACGACGAGCCCAACCCATTTACCGGGCAGAACTGTTGGGTCAGGGCTGACTCCTCTACTGCCACTCTTGAGGTCATGCTGACCGGGGGTGGAATTGAATGAGTGAGAATGCTTGGATGACCTTTGCGTTCGGTCTAGTAGTTGGTTATGTGTTTCGGGACGAGATAGCAGACCTCATTTCTACAAAATCGAACCAAGGTGAGTCTCAATGAGTGGCCCAATCCGACCTCCTCTCCGAATCAAGGAACAGGATGGGACGCCCAATGTCATCCCGGTCAATACCGTCAAGGTGAGCAACGGTACGCTCACTGACGATGGAGGGGCTACGGTTTCTATCACTACTGGGAGTGGTGGTGGGGGAGGTTCGATGGATGACTTCGTGGTGGCTGGAGATACAGGCGTAGACCAAACTATCGAGAATGGTCAGACTCTCACAATCAAGAATGCCTCGGGAGGGGCCATCAAGACTGTTGCTGGAGCAACCCGAGAATTAACTATTGATTTGACCAATACTGGTGTGACTGGTGCTTCCTATACCAACGCAGACATTACCGTTGATGACCAAGGGCGCATCACGGCTGCTTCCAGCGGGTCTGCTGGTGGTACTATTGGCGGTTCAATCGCGGAAGACCAAGTTGCCGT
>Ga0310344_10004229_pt1 | contig 10664 bp, 12 predicted proteins | sample HC15DNA20200_MG_FD_203801 | JGI IMG/M metagenome (GOLD analysis project Ga0310344, IMG submission 203801) | Marine microbial communities from station ALOHA, North Pacific Subtropical Gyre - HC15-DNA-20-200_MG | ecosystem: Environmental > Aquatic > Marine > Oceanic | place: Pacific Ocean: North... | reverse complement strand
GTTGAAGGCCAGCAGGCAATTCTCTTACTGGCAATTTCCAGAATACAAAAAGTCCAAAAACAACTAGTATCATCGAAAAAACCGCTGAAACGACTGGTCTACGAATAGAAAGGTCAGTAATAAACATTGTGATTTCTTATTGTGATTTAATAATTGGTTTTACTTTCATGCCAGGTCTAACTTTTGTTAATCCTTCAGCAATTACCTTATCGCCTTCATTTAGACCACTAAGCACTTCAAGGTTTCCTTTACTTCGGATACCAGTTTCAATTTCAGATTTTTTAATCATATTATTTTCAATTATTTTATAAATAAACTTTTTGCTACCTTCATACATAATGCTAGTATCGGGGACACTTAGAGCATTTTTTTCATTATAAAATATTTCGATCTCAAGAAGAGAACCAGGAATTATTTCAGATTCTTCATTATTAATTTTTGCTCGAGCTAATATCGATCTTGTTTGAGCGTCTACACGAGATGCAACAGATTCAATTTTACCTTTATAAATTTTATTTTTATAGGCAGAAAATTTTGCATTAAGATTTAAACCTTTTTTTAATGCAGCCGCATAGACCTCGGGTATTTTTAAGTCACACAAAACGTTTCTAGAGTCATCCAAAGTCAAAATAATTGTATTTTCTGAACCTAAACTACTTCCACTTATACCCCTTTTGCCAAGCACGCCGGAAAAAGGTGCAGCAATAGTTTTGGTTGTTAATTTAGCAATAATATCGCCTTTATTAACTTTAATGTTAAAATTAATAGGTTCTAACAGCTCATTTTTTTTTATTTTAAACGATGAAGTTTTGCTACTTAAAGAAGTGCAATAACTTTCCAAAGATTCACTAAAGTTTTTATTTGATACTATCTCAACAATTACTCCAGGTGGAGGACGCTTAGAAAATTTTTTTTTAAAATAGAGGCCTACTCCGTATCTACCAATTATGATTAGTGCAATTACTAGAAAAAATAATACTATAAAAATTGTTATTTTTTTTGATCTTTTCATTTATTTTTTTCCGAATTCAGTCCAGCTCCCAATATATATTTTTGGGATATAATCATCATTTATTAGTGAATATGCAAGTGCTAGACTTGCCGCTGATACTGAACTTCCACAGCTCATTACTATTTTATTACTATTAATTTGGTTTAAGTTAAATATATATTGCAATTTTTTTGTATCTAAAAATGTATTGTCTTTTATATTGACAATTTTAGATAGTGGTATTGATTTTGATTCTTGAATAGAACCACTTCTAATTCCAGGTCTAGGTTCAGGTTCTAAACCTAAAAAACGTTTTTTGCTTCTAGCGTCTAGTACGGTAAAATCTTTTTTTTTTATATTTTCATTAATTTGTGATTTTATCTTAATCATATTTTTATTTTCCTTTGCTTTATATTTAGATGGTATTATTTTAGTTTTTGAATTTGTAATTTTTCGACCTTCTAATTTCCATTTTTTCATTCCTCCGTTTAGTACTGAAACTAATTTTGGGTTGTGTCCAAAATAAAGAAACTGAAACCAAGCACGACAACTGGAAATTAAGTCACTGTAACAATAAATAATAATTCTGTCGGTATTTACTATACCCATTTCGGAAATAGATTTTTCATGGTCACTTAATGATGGAAGAAAATGCCCATGTGGTAAATCTTTTCTCTGATTAGAATTTTTATCAAGATCAAAAAAAATTGCATTTTCTATATGTTCTTTATTATATTCTTCAACTGCATTTCGATTTTTTACTAGATGCCAAGATGCATCAATAATTTTAACTTTATTTAAATTTTCGTTAAGCCAATTTGTTGAAACTAAAGTCATTTTTTACTTCGTTTTTCAAAATACTTTTGATGATATTCTTCTGCTTTACAGTAATTTTTTTCTTTTCTTATAACTGTAACTACTTTACCATTAAGCTTTTTATTTACTTCATCCAATACTTTTTGAGCGGATATTCTTTCTTCTTCAGTTGTGTAAAAAATTTCAGATCGATACTGGTAACCAACATTTGGACCTTGACGATTAAGAGTTGTTGGATCATGGATCTTGAAGAATAATCTAGTTATATCCTCATAAGAAATAATTTTAGAATCAAATGTAACTTTAACAACTTCGATGTGTTCAGTATCTCCGCCACAAACTTGTTCATAAGTTACTTTTGAATTTTTTCCACCACAATAACCACATTCTGTTGAAATAATACCAGGAATTCCTTGATATTCAGTTTCATCCCAAAAACAGCCAATGCCACCTATAAATTTTTGCATAATTTTTTAATTTAATGATAAATATAAATCAAAATACCAAAATGATCAAAAATCAAAATCACCTAGGAGGAATATGCATGATCCTAAGTGTTTTATTTTTTTCACTTATGGATGTTTTGATAAAAATAACCAATGAATATGATGTTGGGCAGGTTATGTTTTCAAGAGCTATATTTGGTTTAATTCCAATATTTTTTTTAATACCTAAAAAAAAACTTAAAGTTTTTTATAAAACGAAACGTGTGAGCTTACATTTTTATCGATCTTTTATTGGGGCTATTGCAATGTGGGCTATTTTTGTGGGACTTAGAAATTTAGAACTTGCGGAAGTAACTTCTATTGCGTTCTCAGGACCAATTTGGGTAGTTATATTTTCAATTTTATTTCTGGGTGAAAAAATTAAAGCTAAACGTTGGACAGCAGTAGGACTTGGCTTTATTGGAGTTCTTATTATTTCAAAACCAGGATTTGATAATTTAAATTTTTATTATATTTACCCAATAATATTTACTCTTGGCTTTGCTGGTGTGTCTATATTTATTCGTAAACTAACTCTCGTCGGTGAGCCTGTTTATTTAATTGCCTTTTATTTTTCTATTTGTTCTGCAATTTTTGGTCTTTTTACTTTACCATTTGGTGGATGGTTAATACCTTCAAGCTATGATTTAGGTTTATTAATTTTAATTGGTGTTCTAGGAAGTATTGCAAATTTACTTCTTACAAAATCTTATCAGTTGGCAGAAGTTTCACTTACAACACCTCTAAAATATCTATCACTTGTTTTTGCAATTATTTTTGGATTTTATCTTTTTGATGAGATTCCTACTATTTATACTCTATCTGGAGCAGGTTTGATCGTAATTTCATCTGCTATAATATTTGTTAGAGAGCATCAATTAAAAAAACCTATTACCTTACCCAGACAACAATGAAACAGCCCCCATTTTATTGGCGTGAAGCAAAGAGAAAATTATCAAAAAGAGATCCAATTTTAAGAAAATTAATAAAAAAATATAAAAAAGGTTTTTTAAGCACCAGAAATAATCCTTTTTTTTCATTATGTCGTACTATTGTGGGACAACAAATTTCAACTAAAGCTGCAGATTCAATTTGGAGTAAATTTGAAATAAAATGTAATAATCATATTCATCCAAATAAAGTTTTAAAATTATCTTCACGCACATTAAGAAGCGCAGGTTTATCTCGTCAAAAAGTAAGTTATTTAAAAAATATTGCTAAAGGTTTTAGAAATCAATCTTTTAGTGTTAAAGAACTCAAAAAAATGAATGATAAAGAAGCTATTAATTATATAATTAAATTAAAGGGTCTAGGAGTTTGGAGTGCTGAAATGTTTCTCATGTTTAATTTAAATAGACCAGATATATTTCCACTTCAAGATATCGGTTTACTTAGAGCAATATCAAAAAATTATAAAAAATCTTATCCACCAAGTAAAAGATTTTTAGATAAAATTTCTAAAATTCATGCTGGTTATCGAACTGTATTTACTTGGTATATGTGGAGATCTATTGATCCTACTGATGTTGAATATTAAAAACTCTTAGTTTTAAATTCTTTTAAACGAAAACTTGCAATTTGTTTTACTTGTTTAACTGCTTCATTGAATTCCATTTCCGAGTCTGAAAAAATTCTTTTTTTAAAATTATTCAGAATTTCAATTTTAGTTTTTCCTTTGATAGCTAAAATAAAGGGAAAACCAAATTTTTTATAAGAATCATTAAGTTTTTTAAATTCATCAAATTCTTCTTTGGTACACTTGTCTAACCCAGCGCTATTTTGTTCTTTTAAAGAATCTGAGGTTAGTAAGCCTATTTTTGTTTTATTTGCTAAGTCTGGATGAGCGTTGAGTATTTTTAATTTTTTTTCCTTAGAAGCTGTATCAAAAATATTAAGCATTTTTAAGGATAATTCTTCAAAATTATTAAAAGGCACTTGATTGTATAGTTCTTCCGCAATCCATTCTGTTTTTTCAAAAATGTTGGCAAAAACTTTAACAAATTCGCTCCGAGATAATTTATTAATTTTATTGATCATATTTATTTACTTTATATAATATCTTATGACAAAATTAACCACTCATTGCCTAGATACTTTTTCAGGAAAACCAGCAAGAGGTATTAAGGTTGATGTCTACTTTGTTTCAGACAAAAAGATAAAAATAAACTCTACTATATTAAATAATAATGGACGACCAGATAAGCCTTTAGCCGAAGGAGCCAATTTCAAAGAAGGCCAGTATGAACTTGTTTTTTTTGTAGGTAGCTATTTTAAAAATATAACTGATTTACCCAAAATACCATTTTTAAATGAAGTGGTAATCAAATTTGGAATATCTAATCCAAATGAGCATTACCATGTGCCTTTGCTTGTTAGTCCTTGGAGTTATTCGACTTATCGAGGAAGTTAATGACCTCGAGTATTATAAAGTTTGTTCATGAAAATAAAATTGTAGAAGTTAAGAAACCAAATCCTAATGAAACTTTACTTAATTACATTAGAACAGATTTAAAAAAAACTGGTACCAAAGAAGGTTGTGCCGAAGGTGGTTGTGGTGCATGCACTGTTGTAATAGGTGAATTAAAAAATAATAAAATAAATTATAATGCTGTAAATTCTTGCATAATGTTTTTGCCTACGCTTCAAGGCAAACAATTAATACTCGTTGAAGACTTGGTTTCCAAAGATGGTTCATTGCACCCAGTCCAAAAAGCAATGGTTAATTATCATGGCTCTCAGTGTGGATTTTGTACTCCAGGTTTTGTTATGTCTTTATTTTCAATGTTTAAAAATCATAATAAATTTAAAGATAATGTAATTAAGGAATCTATTGCTGGGAATCTTTGTCGTTGCACTGGATATCAACCAATAATTAAAGCTGCAAAAAGTTTAAATAACAAAAATAAAATTGATCATTTTGCAAAAAATAGACGAAGCACAATTAGTCTACTAAAAAAAATAAAAGATGAAAATATTGTCATTTACGAAAAAAATAAAAAATATTTTGCTCCGAGGTATGTTCAAGAATTAAAAAGAATTCTTAAAAAAAATACAAATTCACATTTTCTTAGCGGTGGCACCGATTTGTCTTTAATTGTTACGAAAGAAAGAAAAGATATTGATTCTTTAATTTACATGAATTCAATTAATGAATTAAATTATATTAAAAATAATGCCAACTATATCGAAGTCGGCGCGGCCACCCCTTTAACTATGGTAGAGTCTTATATTCAAAAGTATTATCCAGATTTTACTGAAATCCTTAAAAGATATGGATCAGTACAAATAAGAAATGTAGCAACTATTGCTGGTAATATTGCTACAGCATCACCAATAGGCGATACTTTACCTTTATTATTATCGCTTGATGCTAAAATAGTTTTAAAAAGTTTAAAAAAGACAAAAATAATATCCCTAGATAATTTTTTTATTGATTACAGAACAACTAAATTAAAAAAGGGTCAATTCATTGATTCAATAAGAATTCCCATATTTCGAAAAAATATTTTTAAAGCTTATAAAATATCAAAAAGATTTGATGATGATATTTCGTCAGTTTGTGCTTCTTTTAATCTCGAAATAATAGATAAAAAGATCAAAAATATAAGAATTGCATATGGAGGTATGGCTTCAATTCCTAAAAGAGCTAAATATTGTGAAAAAATACTTTTAAACTCACCAATAACAGAGCAAGTTATTGATAAAGCTAAAAAATCTTTAGAAAAAGATTTTAAACCTATAAGTGATATGAGAGCCAGCAGAAAGTACCGTATGAAAATAGCTAAAAATTTACTTAACAAATGTTTTTTAGAAATTACACAAAGAAAATTAATAAGAGTAAATAATTAAAATGAATAAAGAAATTTTTATTCAAGAAAAAAGAGCACACGAAAGTGGAGTTAAGCACGTAACTGGTTATGCTCATTATACGGATGATATTCCTGAGTCTGAAGGGACCTTATACGGGGCAATTGGATATGCAAAAAAATCGCGCGCAATTATTAAAAAAATTGATTTAAAAAAAGTAATAGAAAGCGAAGGAGTTGTTGCTGTTGTTACTAGCAAAGATATTCCGGGTAGAAATGATGTGGGTCCAGTTTATGATGGTGACCCTATTTTCCCTACAAAAAAAGTTAATTATTTTGGTCAACCATTATTTGCTGTTGCTGCTAAATCAACAGAGCTTGCAAGAAAAGCTGTTTTAAAAGCAAAAATTAGTTACAAAACTTTAAAACCAATTATTACAATTAAAGACGCATTAAAAAAAAGATCATTTGTTTTAAAAGGACAAACAATACAAAAAGGAGATCCCGAAGCAAAAATTCGTGAAGCGACCCATAGTTTGAAAGGTGAATTTAACACGGGTAGCCAGGAGCATTTTGCTCTTGAGGGACAAGCTGCATTTTCAATACCCCAAGAAGATAATGATTTTAAAGTTTACTCAAGCACTCAACATCCTAGCGAAACTCAACAAATTCTTGCAAAAATGCTTAATCAAAAAAGCAATACTATTACAGTAGTAGTTAGAAGAATCGGTGGAGGTTTTGGAGGAAAAGAAACTCAATCTTTTATTTTTGCAGCTATTTGTACGCTTTTGGCAAAAAAAACTCAACTTCCTGTTAAACTAAGAATAGATAGAGACGATGATATAATTATCACAGGAAAAAGGCACGATTTTTATTCAAAATATGAAGTAGGGTACGATGAGCTTGGAGTTATAGAAGGTTTAAAAATAAAATTAGCATCAAGGTGTGGAATTTCGCCAGATTTATCTGGAGCAATTAATTCTAGAGCTTTGTTACACATAGATAATGCCTATTATTTACCAAATGTTACGGTCGAAAATTTCCTTTGTAAAACAAATACTTCTTCATCAACGGCATTCAGAGGTTTTGGTGGCAATCAAGGAATGATGGTTATAGAAAATATTATTGATAATATAGCAAGAGCATTGAAAAAAGACCCCTTAGAAATAAGGAGAAGAAATTTTTATCAAAAAGAAAGAAAAAATATTACTCATTATGGAATGAAAATCGAAGATAATATTATAGAAGAAATTTTCGATAGGTTAGTAAAAACATCAAATTACAAAAGCCGCCAACTTAATATAAAAAAATTTAATTTAAATAATAAATATTTGAAAAAAGGAATTGCTATTACCCCAGTTAAGTTTGGTATTAGTTTTACAACTTGGCATCTTAATCAAGCAGGAGCTCTAGTTCATATTTATTGTAATGATGGAAGTGTTCAGGTAAATACCGGCGCTATTGAAATGGGGCAAGGCACTTATACAAAAATTGCTCAATTAGCCGCAAATGAATTGGGGATTCCTTTCAGCAAAATTAAAGTTTCAGCTACGCGAACTGATAAAGTGCCTAACACATCCGCATCTGCTGCGAGCTCCACAACTGATCTTAATGGAGCAGCAACAATTAATGCTATAAATAAAATAAAACAAAATTTAGCTTCATATGTTAAACGTAAATATAAATTAAAAAATACTGATGCTATTTATGAAAATGGTCTAATTAAATTTAAAGGAAAAACATTTAGATTTAACTCTCTAATTAAAGAAGCGTATTTGAATAGAATTTCGTTGTCTTCTTCGGGTTTTTATGCAACTCCAAAAATACATTTTAATAAAAATGATTTTTTAGGAAGACCCTTTCTTTATTTTTGTTATGGTGCTGCAGTATCTGAAGTTTTGGTTGATATTTTGACCGGTGAAAATAAAATTTTACGAGCTGATATAATACATGATGCTGGCAGGGCCATTAATCCAGCAATTGAACTTGGTCAAATAGAAGGTGGCTTTGTACAAGGAGCTGGTTGGTTAACCATGGAAGAAATCAACTGGAAATCAAATGGACAGCTTACCACTCATTCCCCATCAACTTATAAAATTCCTGCAGTTAATGATATGCCAGAAAAATTTAATGTAGAAATTTATAAATACGGAAAAAACAAAGAAAATGTTGTAAACAAATCTAAGACAACAGGTGAACCCCCACTAATGAACGCTATGTCAGTTTTTTTTGCAATTAGGGACGCTATTGCTTCTATAAAAAACTACAATATTACTCCCGATCTTGATGCTCCAGCTACACCTGAAAAAATTTTGACGAGCATAAATAAATTAAAAAAATAAATTATGAAAAAAAAATCAGACAAAAATATTATAAAAGGTCGTTGGTACGATATTAACAAGAAAATTGAGAAAAAAATTACAGCAAAATACCACAGAATTAAAGATTGGAGAATGGATCCAAAAGGTTATTTTTTAATAGCGGTAGATAAGAATAAAAAAATTATTAGAGTGGGTTACTGCATATTTACTAAATTAGGAAATTCTCCTATCAATGATATGATTGCTGAAATTACAGGAAAAACAGCAATAGAAATTGTTAATACGTTAATTAAAGAAAAATTTATTTCTACTTTACAACATGCTGGAGACATGGGAATTGAACTTCACAAAGCTGAAATGTCATTGAAGTATGGTTTCAAATACGTTCAAGATAAAAGTTTAAATATTGACAAAGGTAAAAAATTTAAATAATTTTTTTAAAAGTAAAAATAGTATAACTAGAAGCATTGGAACAATATAAATTGGAAAAACCTTTTTTTTCTGTCGTTATCCCGACGTACAATCATGAAGTTTTTTTAGAAAAAGCAGTTAAGTCTGTTTTAAATCAAACTTTTACTGATTATGAGATAATCATTATTGATAATTATTCTGATGATAATACAGAAAATTTAATCAAAAATTTTAACAATAAAAATATTAAATTTATAAAAAATCGCAACGATGGAATAATAGCAAAATCTAGAAATATTGGGATAGAGCAATCCAGATCCGAATGGATAGCTTTTTTGGATTCAGATGATATCTGGTGGAAAGATCGACTAAAGATATTGTCTGATTTTATAAAAAAGCATAACAATTATGATGTAATTTGTAATAATGAATTATGGATTAATAAAACCAATAATAGAAAAAAAATTTCAAAATACGGGCCTTTCAAAAAAAACTTTTACAAAATTTTAATTAAACATGGAAATTGTCTTTCGATGTCTGCATCGATCGTCAAAAAAAAATATTTAGTAGAAAATAAAATTCTTTTTAGTGAAGAAAAAGATTTTGCGCCGTACGAAGATTATGATTTTTGGATGCAAATAGCCAAAGATAATGGTAAATTTAAATTTTTAGATCAAGTTTTGGGAGAACATCTTTTTCATCAGGAAAGTTGGATGCAAAAAAATAAACTTCTTTTAAAAAAAAGCACCTTATCAATATTGAGACACCACGTTTTTAGTGTGCAAAATTTTACGAATAAAAAGAAAAATTTATGGTCACATATAGAATGTGGTTTAATTTTGAATGACATAACAGGCTTATTATTTTCTAAAAAATATCTCAAAGGATTTACTGAACTATTTAAGCTTTTTTGTAGATATCCAATAAAATTAACCGCTCATATTTTCTTTAAATTAAAAAGGATATTTTTATTTCAGTCATACAACAAATCTTTTTTCAAATAAATCAAAACATATAATATCTACACAATCTAAATATTTTTTTAATGTTTTTAATTATTTGGGCTTATCTTAGATATGTCTTTGCTTAATATTTTCCACACCCCTGAAGCTGTAGCAACGATTTTGTCTTCTGCTGTTAATTCACAAGTTAAAAAAACCATTGATTTAGTTTTTTTTTGTATTTTTGTTTTTCCTACCAGTGTTTGACCTAGTTTTATTGCTGAAATAAATTTAAGCTCTAGAGAGATGGTTACACAAGTGCCTTGATTTGCTGATTTGTGCGCAGCAGTTCCTGCGCCAGCATCAACAAAAGCGGCAATAAAACCACCATGGGTAATACCAGCGGAATTAAGGTGGCTTTCTTTTATAGTTGCTTGAAATTCATACTCGTCTTTAGAAATAGTTCTAAACAAAAGCCCACCATTATGCTTCATAAAACCCGGTTTTAGACTTATCTGTTTAAAATCTTTACTCATAAATTTTCAAAATAGTAATGCCAAAACTATTATAAACATGGCTATTAAAATTAAAAAATAGATAACTGCTTTCTGCAAAGATATATTTTTCATTAACTTAAAATTTATACGATTTTTTTAATGTATTCTCCAGAATAAAAAACCCGTCGTATAAATATACGACGGGTTTTAAATTAAGAATTTACTTTATTATCTTTTTTGTGAAATCGCTAAATGTATAACAGCTCCCAAAGCCGCACCAATTATCCATGCAAATCCTCCGCCAGCGTTAGCAAAGAAATCTTTTAATGCATCAAAAATTAATAAGTTTGGCCAAACTGTTCCCATAGCAACGTAACCAGAAATAATCCATGCATA
>Ga0310344_10004227_pt1 | contig 10665 bp, 10 predicted proteins | sample HC15DNA20200_MG_FD_203801 | JGI IMG/M metagenome (GOLD analysis project Ga0310344, IMG submission 203801) | Marine microbial communities from station ALOHA, North Pacific Subtropical Gyre - HC15-DNA-20-200_MG | ecosystem: Environmental > Aquatic > Marine > Oceanic | place: Pacific Ocean: North... | reverse complement strand
GCGGTCCGGCAGGGGCCGTGGCGGGCGCAACAGACGAACTCACGCTGAAGGCGATGCAGAACGGGCAGCTTAAGCTTTTTTCCGGAAGTGCGCACCCGGACCTGGCGACCGAGATAGCTGACTATCTTGGCGTCGCGCTCGGGCGATCGAATCTCCGGCGGTTCTCGGACACCGAGGTTGCGTTTCAGATCGACGAGAACATCCGCGGGACGGACGTCTTCATTCTCCAGCCTACCTGCACTCCGGTGGATCTGCATCTGGTAGAGCTTTGCGTCATGATCGATGCGTTCCGCCGATCGTCGGCGGCGCGGATCACCGCCGTCATGCCCTACTACGGGTATGCTCGGCAGGACCGCAAGGACAAGCCGAGGGTGCCGATCTCGGCCAAGCTCGTGGCCAATCTCCTGAGTGCGGCGGGCGCTAATCGAATTCTTACCATGGACCTGCACAAGGCGCAGATCCAGGCCTTCTTCGACATCCCGGTAGACCATCTGTTTGCGGCTCCGGTCTTTATCGATTTCCTCTCGCAGGCGCAGGACAAAGGGATCACCATCGTGTCGCCCGATGCGGGCGGGGTGGAACGTGCCCGGGCGTACGCGAAGCGGCTCGGAGCCGATCTCGCCATCATCGACAAGCGGCGTTCCCAGGATGGCACCGCCGAGGTGATGCACGTTGTGGGCGAAGTGAAGGATCGAGTCTGCATTATTCAGGACGACATCGTGGACACTGCCGGGACGCTGACCCAGAGCGCGGCTGCGCTCCGCGCTAACGGGGCGGCTCGGGTGCTGGCGTGTGCCGTCCACGGCGTGCTCTCTGGGCCGGCCCTCGAGCGTATCGCCGGATCTGAGCTCGAGAAGCTGGTTGTCACTAACACCATTCCTCCGAAGCCGGAGTTCGTGGCGACCAAGCGGGTTGAGGTGCTGTCGGTTGCGCCCCTGCTGGGCAAAGCGATCCAGAGCATTCACCAGGAGACCTCGGTGTCTTCGCTGTTCGTGTAGCGACACCGATTCCCGCCCCTTACACGAGTCTTGTTATGGCAACCACACTAGCGAGCGAAGCGCGGTCAGACCGCGGAAAGAACGTGGCCCGTCGTCTCCGTCGCAGCGGCCGGCTTCCGGCCGTCGTCTACGGCGGAGATGCCGAGGCGGCGACGGCCATCAGCGTTGACCCCGAGGCGTTGATGCGGATCCTGCGATCCGACACTGGGGTCAATACTCTGATCGGCCTGCAGGTCGATGCGGGTGACTCCACCCAGGTCCTGATCAAGGACTATCAGGTGAATCCGCTCGATCACCAGCTGTTGCATGTCGACTTCTATCGGGTCTCGCTCGACCAGGTCATCACCGTGGCGGTGCCGATCGTGCTGCACGGTGAGGCCCAGGGCGTGAAGCTACAGGGTGGCATTATTGACTTCATCCAGCGCGAGATTTCCATCGAGTGTCTGCCGACCGAGATTCCAGAGCATCTCGACGTAGACGTCTCCGAGCTCATGATCGGACAGGGCGTTCGGCTCAGAGACCTGCTCGAGGGGGTGTCGTGGAAGCCGGTGACCGATGCCGACACCTTGCTCGTACACGTCGTTGCCCCGCGGATCGAGGAAGAGGAGACCGCTGACGCCGAGGGCGAGGGCGAGGGCGAGGGCGAGGGCGAGGGCGAGGCTCCGGCCGACGGCGAGAAGACCGAGAAGGCTGACGACGCCGACAAGTCGGACTCGTGAAGTTGATCGTCGGGCTGGGCAATCCGGGGGCAGAGTACGACGGCACCCGGCACAATGTCGGGTTCGACGTTGTGGACGCGGTCGCCAGCCGCTGGCGTGTCGACTTTCAGTCGGCACCCGTCGACGCGCTGGTCGCGCGTACCTACCCGGTCGGTGAAGGCGAAATCGTGCTCCTGGCCAAACCGCTGACCTTCATGAACCTGAGCGGGCATGCGGTCGGGGCCCTGCTCCACTACTACCGGATTGCGACCCCGGATCTGCTCGTCGTGACCGAGGACGTGAATCTGCCCTTGGGGCGGCTTCGCGCCCGCCGCCAAGGGTCGTCTGGGGGGCACAACGGGCTCGCTTCGGTCATCGAGGTCGTCGGCACCCACCGATTCTCGAGGTTCCGCGTCGGCGTGGGTCGAGGCGACCCGCACAGGCGTCTATCGGGGCGAGTCCTGTCGCGGTTCGACGCAAACGAGAGGCCGGTTATCGATGATGCAATCGGCCGTGTTGTCGACGCCGTCGGGCTGTTCGTCGAGGAGGGGATCGAGCCGGTCATGAACCGGTTCAACCGCCGTGAGGAGGAGGAGGGCCCCGAGGACGAGACAGCGCCGTCTTGACCGGCACCGAGAGGGTTCGATACCCTCGTAGGGCTCAAGTGGCGTCTTTGGGCGCCGTCTTTCAGCTCCTTGCCACTTTGGTGGCCGTCAGTCCAGAAGGAGGCACATGCCAAGCGAACGTCAGTACGAACTTGTCTACATCGTGGCCCCTACCGCCACCGATGCCGAGGTGGAGTCTCTTCAGCAGGAATTCGACGAGCTGATCGAGAAGCTCGGCGGCGGGGTCGAGGAAACCGACGTCTGGGGCCGTCGGAAGCTCGCCTATGAAATCGGCCACTTCAACGAAGGGATCTACATCGTCCAGCTGGTCAACGGTCCGGCAGAAATGGTGTCGGAGTTGGGCCGGCGTCTGCGAGTGCGCGACCAGGTGTTGCGCTATATGACCGTGCGGGTCGATGAGGATCTTCGTAAGTCGCGCCGTGCCACCGAGCGTCGGAAGGCTACCGTGGCTCGACGTCGCGAGGCGAGAGGCCTGCCGCCAGTCGTCGAGGTGAAGGACGAGTCCGAAAACGCGCCAGCGACCGAGGCGCCTGTGCCTGAGGTTCCAGTCGCGGAGCCCGCGCCAGAGCCCGCGCCAGAGGCCGCCCCAGCGGAGCCATCGGACGACGGGGTTGGTAGCGAGGAATCCGAGAAGGCCCCAGAGGTGAGCAATGAGGAAGAGTGATCGCAGTGCGGACCGGAAGCCACGCAGTGACCGCCCCAAGCGGGGGATGTTTCGGCGCAAGCGGGTCTGTCGCTTCTGCGTAGACAAGGTCGACTACATCGACTACAAGGACGTCCGCATGCTGATCGCAAGCATTCCCGAGCGGGGTAAGATCCAGCCCCGTCGTCTGTCGGGCACCTGTGCAAAACATCAGCGCAAGCTGCAAACGGCCATCAAGCGCGCCCGGCAGATTGCCTTGATCCCGTATGCGACCGATTAGCGGGGTAGAAGACGATGTCTGTCGAGGTCATTCTAAGAGAGCCGATCGAGAACCTCGGTCGGCGAGGCGACGTGGTGAAAGTCGCCAACGGGTACGCTCGAAACTACCTCCTGCCACGCAAGCTCGCCTTGCCGGTGACCGAATCGAATCGGCGTCAGGTCGATCGGGAGCGGGTGGTGGCCGACGCGCGTGATACGGCCGAGAAAGAGGCCGCCGAGGCGTACGCGAAGCGTCTTGAGCAGGTCACCGTGGTGGTGGTTCGGCGAGTCGGCCAGAACGACACGCTATATGGTTCGGTAACGAACGCGGACGTGGCCGCCGCGCTGGCCGAGCAAGGCTTCGACGTCGACCGGCGGAAGATCCTGCTCGCCGAGCCGCTGAAGCAACTTGGGTCACACCCGGTGACGGTCAAGGTGCATCGCGAGGTCAGGACCGACATCACGGTGCGGATTGCCAAGGAAGGCGCCGAGGACGAAGCGTACGGGGGCGAAGCGGCGACTGAGGGCGCTCCGGCCGAGAGCGACGACGCTGCCGACTCCGAGTAGGGGTAGGATCGGCCTGAAGGGCATGGCGGGTGCGACCCGCCAGCCTAATTGTTCTCCGGTACCATGGCCGACCTGGTTCCCAGCGCCCCCTCCGCGAGCGAACGCTCGCTCCCACACAATCTCGAGGCCGAGCGCTGCGTGCTCGGCTCGATTCTGATCCACAACGACGCATTCAACTCGGCAGCCGAACTGCTGGACGCGGACGATTTCTTTCGGGACGCGCATCGCCGCGTCTTCGACAGGATGGTCGACCTCAACGAACGCGGTGAGGCGATCGATCTCGTCACGCTCAAGGACGAGCTCGGACGGGCCGGTGACCTGGATGCGGTGGGTGGTCCGGCGTATGTTGCCGGGCTGGTCGATGGGGTGCCTCGCTCGACCCACGTCGAGCACTACGCTCGTATCGTCAAGGAGAAGGCGACCCTACGGAACCTGATCTTTTCGGCGAACCAGATCCTCGACACCGCCTACAGCGGAGAGGACGAAGCCGATACCGTGCTGGACCGGGCCGAGCAGGCGATTTTCTCGATCGCAGATGACAAGGTCCACGACGGGTTCGTTCCCCTGCGTGATCTGGTGCCGGGCACCTTCGAGGCCATCGAGAAGATCCAGGGGCACACCGGTCATGTCACCGGCGTCCCGACCGGGTTCCCCGACCTCGATGAGATGACCCAAGGTTTCCAGCCCTCGGACCTGATCATCGTGGCGGCCCGTCCCTCGATGGGGAAGACTTCCCTCGTCCTCAACATCGCCCAGCACCTCGGCGTCAAGACCAAGATGACGGTCGGCTTCTTCAGCCTCGAGATGTCGAAGGAGCAGCTGTTCATGCGAATGCTGACGGGCGAGGCCAAGGTCGACTCGCACAAGTTCCGCGGGGGGTTCCTGGGCGAGCGCGATTACGGCGAACTGGCGTCCGCGCTCGAACGTCTGTCCGAGGCGAAGGTGTTCATCGACGATAGCGCCTCGATCGGCGTGCTCGAAATGCGAGCCAAGGCCCGTCGGCTGAAGTCGGAGCACGGTCTGGACATGATCGTCGTTGACTATCTGCAGCTGATGCAGGGGCGAGGGCGGTTTGACAATCGCACCCAGGAGCTGGCCGCTATTTCCCGTTCGCTCAAGGGACTGGCCAAAGAGCTAAATGTTCCCGTTGTTGCGTTGTCGCAGCTGAGCCGCGCACCGGAGAGTCGTTCTGATCGGCGGCCGCAGCTCTCTGATCTTCGGGAGTCGGGAGCGCTCGAGCAGGATGCCGACGTCGTCTTGTTCATCTTCCGTGAGGAGGTCTACGACGATAAGCCGGAGCTCGAGGGGTTGGCCGAGATCATCGTCGGCAAACAGCGCAACGGGCCGACCGGGGTAGTCAAGCTCGCTTTCGTGAAGCCGTACACGACGTTCTCGAGCCTGGCCGCCTCATACGAATAGCGTCGCTTCGACCTTGCCCGGCGGCAGAACCGATCCGTCCCGTGGTCAGACCTACTTACGCCCACATCGATCTCGACGCCGTGGCGGCCAACTTTCGCGCTGTCCGCTCCGTACTCGGAGGCGACGCCGCCCCGGAGATCATCGCGGTGGTCAAGGCGAACGGGTATGGACATGGGGCAGTCCAGGTGGCCCGCGCACTCGAGGCCGCCGGAGCGCCTATGCTGGCCTGCGCTGACATCGAGGAGGGCGTCGAGCTGCGGCAGGGCGGCGTGCGCGTCCCGGTACTAGTGTTCGGGGCGCTGAGCGTCAGCGACCTCGACGGGGTGTTCTCGTACCAGTTGACTCCGACCGTGTCCTCGCCCTTCGCGGCGCGCGCGTTGCGCGAAGCCGCCACCCGGCGGCAGACCCGGGTTGGTTGCCACCTGAAGATCGACACCGGCATGAACCGCCTCGGGTTCCGCCACGACAACCTAGGGGAGACGTTGCGGGATGTGCTGAAGGCCCCCGGTCTGGCGGTGGAAGCGGTTTACACCCACTTCGCGACCGCGGAGGACACCGACCACCCGCTCTTCGAGCAGCAGCAGCGTCGTTTCGAGGCAGCTGTCCGTGCCGCTTCGTCGCTGGGTGCGTCCCCTCGGATGATCCATGCGGCGAACAGCGCAGCGCTGCTGCGAGACAGGGCCACGTGGTATGACGCGGTCCGGCCGGGCTTGCTCCTGTATGGTGCGTTGCCCGGCGCACTGGGGCGGGACGTCGGTCTTCGGCCGGCCATGACGCTTCGTAGCCGGATCGTGGCTGTTAAGGGGATGCGGGTCGGAGAAACGGCTGGTTACGGCGGACGGTGTCCGGTCGACCGTCCTACCACGATCGCCGTCGTGCCCGCGGGCTATGCCGACGGGCTCGACGTTCGGCTGGCCGGTCGAGGCGAGGTGTTGATCCGGGGCCGCCGGGTCCCGATCGTGGGGTCCGTCTGTATGGACTCCATCACCATCGACGTCACCGGGCTCGATGTCAGCCCGGGTGACGAGGTGATTCTGTTGGGCCACGACGACCGACAGCGGATCGACGCGGGGGAGGTCGCGGAGACCATCGGTACCGTGCCCCATGAGGTGCTCTGTCGTATCGGTACTCGCATCGAGCGTAGCTACGGAGGGGAACAGGCCGTCTCTGGGCGACCAGCCGGCGCCGCGCCGGCGGCGGGGGGGACCGGGTGAAGGGGCCCACCACCGTATATGTCTGCCAGGAATGCGGCGCGCGGTCCAGTGGGTGGTTGGGACAGTGTTCCGAGTGCGACGCCTGGCACTCGTTGGTGGAAAAGCGTGCGCCACGAGCGGCGGCTGATGATCCGCGACCTTCGCTTGGCGGCGAACCGGCGCGTCGGTTCGCCGAGGTCGACACTGCTGTCGCCGCCCGTGTCGAGACCGGCGTCAGCGAGCTGGACCGCGTTCTCGGCGGTGGCCTGGTGCCCGGGTCGCTCGTGCTACTGGGCGGCGAGCCAGGGATCGGTAAGTCGACCTTGCTGTTGCAGGCCGCCGCTCAGGTCGCAGCGGCGGGACACTCCGTGCTCTATTGCTCGGGGGAGGAGTCGCCCCATCAGGTGCGGGCGCGCGGCGATCGACTGAGTGTGACCGACGTACCACTCTTTCTCCTTGCGGAGACTTGTCTTGAACGGGTGCTGGAGGAAGTGTCTCGATTGTCGCCCGGTCTCCTCATCGTGGACTCAATCCAGACGATGGTCTCCACGTCGCTTGAGTCGGCGCCCGGTACGATTGGGCAGATTCGCGAGGCGGCGACCCAGTTACTCTTTGTGGCGAAGGGTAGCAATCTGCCCGTGCTCATTGTGGGACATGTCACGAAGGGGGGCGAGCTGGCCGGTCCAAAGGTGCTCGAGCACATAGTGGATACGGTCCTTCATTTCGAGGGTGATCGGCATCACTCCCAGCGAGTCGTCCGGTCGGTGAAGAACCGATTCGGTGCAGTGAGCGAGCTCGGCGTCTTTCAGATGACCGCCGGTGGGCTCGACGCCGTGCCCAATCCTTCGGAGCTGTTCCTCGCCGAGCGGAAGACCGACGTCCCCGGCTCCGCGGTCTTCTGTTCAATGGAAGGGTCCCGGCCGATCCTAGTCGAGGTCCAGGCGCTGGTGGGGGCTGGGGTGTATGGCAACGCCCAGCGGGTGACCACCGGCGTCGACCGTCAGCGCCTCTCTCTCCTGCTGACGGTGTTGGAGAAGCGGGTGGGGCTTCCACTGACCGGAGAGGACGTGTTCGTTAACGTGCCTGGCGGAATGCCGATGCTTGAGCCGGCAGCTGATTTGGCCGTGGTCGCGGCTTTAGCCTCGAGTCTGCGAAACCAGCCGCTACGGGCCGGAGCGGCCGTGTTCGGTGAGGTGGGGCTGGCTGGTGAGATCCGCGGCATTGCCCAGGCCGAGGCGCGAGTCCGAGAAGCCGCGCAGATGGGCTTCACCCGGTGTGTCCTCCCGTCCGGGAACGTGGGTGGCGGCTTGGAGGGCGTGTCGTGCGAGCTGGTCGGCGTCCAGACCGTGGCCGAGGCTCTGGACGCGCTGTGCCCATGAGTGTCAGCCCGACGCGTCCGGTCAGTGCTGTCATTCCCGCCGGTGGCGTGGGGGTTAGGATGGGCGGCGACCGCCCGAAACAGTGGCTCGACCTGGCTGGTATCTCGATCTTGGAACGAAGTATCCGGATCTTCGATGTGTGTGCGCAGGTCGGTGAGATCGTTGTGGCGCTTCCACCTGGATCGCTCGCGCTCGAACTGAGGGGGACGCTGCAGACGCCCCTCCACGTGGTCGAGGGTGGCGCCACTCGTCAGGATTCGGTGGCACGGGGGTTCGCCGCCACCGCCGAGCAGGCCGAGTTCGTCGTGGTGCATGACGCGGCACGGCCACTGTGTCCCGTCTCGCTCGTCGAGCGGACCCTGGAGGCAGCCGCCGTTCACGGTGCCGCGATCGCCGCGCTCGCTGCCCACGACACCGTGAAGCAGCGCGCCGCCGGCGATCCCGGGGTCATCGGACGTACCTTGGCTCGGGAGATGCTCGCGCTGGCGCAGACGCCGCAGGCGTTCCGCCGCGAGGTGCTGGCTGACGCGATCCGGCTTAGCCCCGCCGGCAGTTCCGCCACCGACGAGGCCACGCTCGCCGAATGGGCCGGGTATCGCGTGGCCCTGGTCGACGGAGTTCCGAACAACATCAAGATCACGACTCCTGGAGATCTGGAGTTCGCGCGTCGCCTGCTTGGAGATGCCATGACCATGCCTCGTGTCGGTATCGGGTACGACCTCCATCGGTTGGTCGAAGGGCGGCCGCTGATACTTGGCGGGGTCGAGATCCCGTTCGAGCGGGGCTTGGTGGGACATTCCGACGCGGATGCGGTTTGTCATGCCGTCACTGACGCGCTGCTTGGCGCTGCGGCCGCTGGTGACATCGGGCGTCACTTTCCAGACACCGATCCGCGCTGGAAAGGCGCGTCGAGCATTGAGTTGCTGCGGGCGGTGGCGGCACTCGTGCGGGAGTGCGGCTTCGAGATCGGCAACGTGGACGTGGTCGTCGTGGCCGAGCGTCCTAAGATTGGCCCCTATGCCGAAGAGATGGTCGCCTCGGTGGCCGATGCGGTTGGCGTGGCTCCGAGCCTCGTGAGCATAAAAGGCAAGACCAACGAAGGCGTGGACGCTACGGGACGGGGGGAGGCGATTGCCACCCACGCGGTGGCAATGCTGCGCGAGGCGCCGCGTCCGTGATCATCTACGGTCTCAACCCGGTACGGGAGGCACTACGGGCCGGGCGGGTGCGAGAACTGCGGATTGCTGGCACTTCATCGAGAGTGGCGGACCTTGAACGCCTGGCGTCCCGGGCCGGGGTGCCGGTGCGCCGGGTGCCGGCCGCCGCACTCGCCCGTACCACCTCGGGAGGCAGTCACCAAGGCGTGACCGCTGAGGTCGACACACCCCCAGATCTAACTCTCGAGGCCCTGCTGGGCCAGGCCGGGTCTCCCCTGCTGCTGGTCGTGCTGGACGGGATCGAAGACCCGCAGAACGTGGGTGCCATCCTTCGAGTAGTCGACGCAGCCGGAGTAGACGGGGTAGTCCGGCAGACCAGACGGGCGGCGTCGCTCGGCTCGGTCGCCCGCAGCTCGGCTGGCGCACTGGCGCATGTACGCTTGGCCTCGGTCGTGAACCTCGCGCGCGCCCTCGATGAGCTGAAAGACGCAGGCGTGTGGACTGTCGGACTCGAGGCTGACGGGGAGCCGCTGTACGAGGGGGTGGATCTCACGCTGCCGACCGCGCTGGTTCTCGGCAGCGAGGGGAAGGGGCTTCGTCGGCTGGTACGGGAGCGGTGTGACCGGGTGGTGTCGCTGCCGCAGCTAGGACGAGTCAACAGTCTGAATGTGGCCGTGGCTGCCGGCGTGGCGGTCTACGAAGCGATCCGGCAGCGACGGCAACAGGGCTGAGGAGCCGCTGATTCCAGGTGGATACTGGCGTGTTGCGAGGTGGCATGGGTTGTGCTACGATTTCCGTTTGGTCCGGCTGGCGTAGCTCAGTCCGGTAGAGCAGCTGATTTGTAATCAGCAGGTCGGGGGTTCGAATCCCTTCGCCAGCTCCAAGGAAATGGCGCTTGGCGGTCGAGCGCGCCATCCATCGACGCGGGTCCACTAGGGAGCGTTCCGAGCAGTCTGTCTCGTTGTTGACGATATCCCGGGGGCGGCAGGGGTTGAGCCGTTTGAGGGATGCTTGGGACGAGGTGACGGTCGGGTAGGGGCGGACGACGAGCAGCGGAGTGGATCATGTTCGGCGAGGTTGCGGAGCGGTCAAACGCAACAGACTGTAAATCTGTCGGCCTAGCGCCTTCGGAGGTTCGAATCCTCCCCTCGCCACCAGCCTTTGCTCGCTGTTCGCGGGTGAGGCGCTCTGGACGGCGCGCGATGGCTAGCAGGCCGTGCGACGGCGGGTGTTGCGTGAGGCGGGTCTGCCCGCCGAAATGAAGGGGCGTAGGGTTCGCGAAGGCGGGAGTAACTCAGTGGTAGAGTCACAGCCTTCCAAGCTGTTGGTCGCGGGTTCGATCCCCGTCTCCCGCTCCAGTTCCTGCCGTCAGGCCGATGAACCGGCGGCGGTGGGTTCGGTCGGTTCTGGCGTGTCGAACGGCATTGTGGTGAGACGCCAGCCGCGAGAGGTAGACGTTCTCGAAGACGAGCCGATGTAGCTCAGTCGGTAGAGCGCGTCCTTGGTAAGGACGAGGTCACCGGTTCAAGTCCGGTCATCGGCTCCAGTTGCTTGACCCGCCTTGGGCGGGAGCGGTAGATGCGCAAACGGTAGTTCTTCAGACAGAGCGAGCGGACACATGGCGAAGGAAAAATTCGATCGATCGAAACCGCACGTGAATATCGGCACGATTGGGCACATCGATCACGGTAAGACGACGCTGACGGCGGCGATCACGAACGTGCTAT
>Ga0310344_10004223_pt1 | contig 10671 bp, 13 predicted proteins | sample HC15DNA20200_MG_FD_203801 | JGI IMG/M metagenome (GOLD analysis project Ga0310344, IMG submission 203801) | Marine microbial communities from station ALOHA, North Pacific Subtropical Gyre - HC15-DNA-20-200_MG | ecosystem: Environmental > Aquatic > Marine > Oceanic | place: Pacific Ocean: North... | reverse complement strand
CCCAGGGTCTTGCCCTTGAGAATGTTGAATGTGATGCCTCGCACCGCTTCAACATGTTTTCCGACGGTGGGAAAGGTGACATGGAGGTTGTCCACCTCCACCAGGACATCCTGGGACATGATTGCTCCTCTAATTCAATGTTTTCTAGTGGAAAGTTTCCGCGGTGAGATACTTGGAAACCGGATGCTGATCCCGGTTGACGTAGTTTGATGAGTAGTGCTGCTCGGGACGGGTGACGGAAGCCACTAGCATTTTTTCTTTGAGCTGTTTTGAGGTGTGTAATTTCACACCGGCTTTGTTCAACAAGGTTGCGACCCCACACAAAATTTCCTGAGCTTCCGGAACATTTGCTTGCGGAAACCACCAATTCAGCACTTCCGACACTGCCTTATGATTGCCGCGCCGCTTTTCGGAAATCGCGTAGAGCAATTGCATTTCGAACAGAGTGGCTTTCGGGTCTAAAAGGGGCTTGAGCTTTACCGCAAACGGGTCTTGACCACGCAGTAGATCTATAAAAAGCTGCATGTAAGTTTCAATTTTGTCGAACGTCACCTTGCTTTCCGCGGGCAGCCATACGTCCGACCCCACATCTATATGTCTTCGCATGGCCTGTATAATTAGCGTTTCAAGAGCATCAAGCGTGATAGGGGTCATCATGTTGGCGTCGATAAATATTAATAGATGGTAGTAATAATTATTCGCAACGCTTGTTTACCGTTACTAATAATTAATTGCAACAAAATTGGAGGGGATGTTTTTGTTTAGTGTATTAATTTGATGCGCAGATATCCGATTTGACGGACATTCCTGCAAAAATTGGAATAGTGTGTTGTTTCGATTTAACGGCAGGTCACCCATGAAAAATGTGGTGATAATTAAATCATATTGCAATTAATTATTAATTGCATTAGGTATGAGGAGGCATTTGTTACCAATTACTTGCTTCTAAAATCCGTTTGCGATTCCGACAGCACGCATCGCCGCCGCCGCGTGTCTCTTTCTAGACAAAGGGCAGAGCTGCATCGTGCCAAGCTATCGTCAAATTCAGTCCATTATCGCGCCGACGCGAAAATCAAAGCCGGTCACCAATGCATTGCAATTTGCCATGCGGCCCGGCCAACGAATATTGACCTTGACTGGGTTCGTGACCATCGCGGTATGGATCCCGGATGGCGGAGCAATTGCGTTAAGGGCGATTAGCGAGGCGTACCTTGCGGTTGCTGTATTTGTGGCCGGAACCATGATGCTGTTGTTAGGCGCCGAACGCTGCCTCAAAACCGATCTTGGCCGCTGGCTTGATCAGCGAAGCGTCTGGCAAGTTCCAGCCTCCACCCTGTTAGGAGCGCTTCCCGGCTGTGGTGGTGCGATTATTGTGGTCACACAGTTCTCCCGCGGCTATTTGAGCTTTGGCTCTGTCGTTGCGACCCTGATCGCCACCATGGGTGACGCCATGTTCTTGCTGCTTGCCCGGGAGCCGAGAACGGCGCTCTGGGTCCTCTCGGTCAGCGTTGTGGCCGCCTTTTGCAGCGGTTACTTGGTTGATTTGGTGCATGGTAAAGAGTTTCTGCGGCCGGCAGCACCAACGCGGATCCGACAGAATAGGTCTACCGGCAACCCAAATATTCTTGCTGCATGGCGTGTTGTTGGCATTGTCTGGCTTGCGCTCTTTATACCTGGAATAACGCTCGGAATCCTGGGCGCTTTCCAGGTCGACATCAATACCTATGCGATGGCGCTGTTCCAGATACCCATAGCGCATTGGCTAGGCGTCGCTGGTTCAGTTCTTGGCCTGGTGATGTGGGCGGTCCGCGACGATGGCTCTCCCGGATTTGCGGGAGGATCGATTGACGAGACCAAAGATTGTCCCCCGCTGCTGTCCTCTGTGATGTTCAGCACTAATTTGGTTATGGCCTGGGTGATTTTTGCCTTCGTCGGCTATGAACTAGTGGTAGCGGTCAGCGGACTGGACTTAGCTCAATTGTTTATCGTATGGGCGCCAGTTGTACCTGCGCTCGCCATACTTGTTGGTTTTGTGCCTGGCTGTGGGCCACAAATAATTGTGACCAGCCTTTATCTCTCCGGCACGCTCCCGTTATCTGCGCAGTTCGGCAATGCCATCGCCAATGATGGTGACGCGCTATTTCCTGCGATTGCTGTTGCGCCGAAAGCAGCGCTCTTGGCCACCCTGTATAGCGCCATGCCTGCCGCAGTAGTTGCCTATATCTGGCACCTACTGAGGGAAGTGCCGGGTTAGCGTGGTGGCCAGAAAATGAACGAAGCTGAAGACCGACAAAGTGCTTAACGGAGTATGGGAATGAATAAGTTTTGGACATTCGCAATCATTTTCTTGTTTACGACAACCCACAGCTTAACGGTGGTGGCTCACGAAGCCGTACCCGGGAGTTCAGGGTTTTCCCATGTCATTGGTGACTTGGGTCATGCCCTTGGCTTCATCTTAATGGGCATGTTTGGCGGGATTTTTATCCGCCTTTTTGGGTGCCGACTCTACATTTTTGTCTGTATGGCGCCATTTGTCGCCTTATCGGCTCACTCCCATGCAGCTATTTCGACCGTGCCTGGATTGATGTTTTTCCTAGGCTTCTGCGCTGCCGGCGCAGTTATCGCCTGCTGCGCCATCAATCTTGGCGGCACGCTTCTTGCGAGTTTGGGAGTTCTTCCGTCTCGTGCGAGGCAGGATTGAGGCTCTTGCTCAAAACAAAACACATCATCAAATCCAAATTATGAGGGGTCACCTTAATGCTATACGAACTTGTGCACGCGATAGATAGCGTTGTCGAATTTGAAAATGTTGACGCCCATTGCGACATACCCTGCAAAATATATGACCCTTCTGCGGCGCAAATCGCCGCGCTTTCGGTTGTGCGGCTCCTGGACATTTTGGAAGAAACAGCGGGCGGCGGCGCGATAGCTTCACTGGAGGCGCAAAATACAATTACCCGGTGCATTCTCCAAAAGGAGCAAGAAGCTGAAAAATTGAAACATGAAGTCCGGATAATCTGGGGAGATTATTTTAAGGCGCCGCAAATTGAAGCACACCCTGAAATCCACGACCTAACGCACCAGATAATGATGAAGGCTAGCGCGTGCAAGCAGAGCGTATTACGCAAGGATGGAGAAGCGCTGGTAGAACTGGTTAACCTTTTTGCGGAAATATTTTGGCAGACGAAGGAAATTTCTACGACGCGGCAGCTCTGCCCATTCCCACCGGAATTGACTACCGTCTACCCCGTTTTTTGATAGCCAATGTTTGGGCTGCGGTTAATCCGTATTCGGGGCCATAGTATGGCCCCGGTTCTAAACCATGGCGACTTTGCACTTGCTAAGCGATTAGGGCCAACGGGCGTTGTTACTGTTGGCGACATAGTTGAAATAGATCATCCGAACTATGGCTTGATAGTTAAGATGATCAAGAAGGAGTGTTTCGGGAAGTTTCAGTCCCATGGTCTTTCCGTGCGATCCATCGAATTGAGCCAGATTGGATGGATACCAAGATCGTGTGTGGCAGCACGGTTATTATTGCGAATTTCGCCCACCGGTGTGTCGTGTCTGCGACGCGGCGCTAGCGGTTTTAAAAAACATAAGAGTGCAAAAAGCCGGAAAGCTAACAATCACCTGTAACAGCATTTTCGCCATAAACTTCGTAGCCGTGCGAAAGAGCTTCGGCTCATTTGCACGGCCTTATCCCTCCGGATGGCGTTTAGATCCGATTTGCGAAGTACCTTGGAGCCAAAAATTTACGACATTTGCGACTGGACGTAATTCTGCAAGCCCATCTTGTCGATTAGTCCCAACTGAATTTCACACCAATGAATGTGATCTGTCTCGGTGTCTTCAAGCAGCTTAAGGAGGACCTGGCGGCTAACGAAGTCGCTCTCGTGTTCACATATGGCGACAGCGGCGACCAGCTCTTTCTGCACTAATACCTCATATGCAAGATCGTTCTCGATCATCCCCTTTACGTCGGCGCCTATATTAAGCTTCGCGCGCGCTGCGACGTCGGGCGTACCTTCCAAGAATAGGATGCGTTCGACAAGCTGCGCGGCATGCCCCAATTCCTCCTCTTGCTCATGCTTGAGGCGCTCATAAAGCTCATTCAGGCCCCAGTCCTGAAACATGCGCGAATGGATGAAATATTGGTCCGCTGCGGACATCTCATGAGTAAGAAGGCTGTTCAACGTATCAATAACTTTGGCATTGCCTTTCATCGATCTGTCCTTTCTAAGATTGTGATTGGAGGTAATTTTCGAGGCCCACATCCCGGATTAGTCCACCCTGAGTCTCAAGCCAGTCGAGATATTCTTCTTCCTCCTCCAGGATGCCATCGAGGATTTCGCGCGATAGGTAATCCTGTTCGCGTTCGCATAGCGCGATAGCAACGCGCAGCTCAGCGATGCTGTCAGTCGCGAGCGCAAGCTCACAACTCAAAATTTCCTGAGTGTCTTCGCCGATGCGAAGCTTGCCAAGATCCTGAAGGTTCGGAAGACCTTCAAGGAATAATGTACGCTCGATCAAAGCATCGGCCTGCTTCATGTCTTTGATTGATTTTTTATATTCGCGTTCTCCGAGGTGTTTCAAGCCCCAATTATTGAACATGCGCGAATTCAGAAAAGTCTGATTTATAGAGATAAGTTCATTTTTAAGGACGGCATTCAATTGTTTAATGACAGCTGAACTTCCTTTCATGATCCCTCCTAAAAATTAACCTTCCATTAATAATATGTAGTACCTTAAAGATAGATACAATAAAAAAATATAATAAAAACAAATGTTTATAATAATAATCAATATCAACTATAATTATTTTATTGATAATCATTAGCGCAGAAAAATTTAAAGCTAATGCGAATAGATTGCATCGTACCTTTAACTATTAGAATTACTTATTTTCAATATAGGATCAGTGCAGACATAAAAGTGAAATACGGTCTAACTCGTAAAGGTGCGTCGGGTTCATTGAGAATTAGCCGGACGGAAATTGGCGATAATGTTGTCCGAAACAAATCAATGCGGACAGGCCTAATTGGTGGCCTGACTAACTTTCACTATGTGATTAAATCGATGTTGCCGCTAATTTAAAGAAATCAGTTCAGCCGAGTTAAACTATAGAAATAAAATTTTGTGCTGTTGCTCGTTGAAGCACTTAAATTTATGCATTTGAGATATCGGCGTAATTTTGGATATATAGGTTTTTAAGGAAACTTTATCGGTAGAGAAATTCATTGCGACGTGACCCTCCACGACCGAGCTCCAAACAAAATCAAAAGTCCTGACGCGAACCCGAAAATACAAAACACAGTAAGAGAGACGTCGTAGCTACCTGTGAGGTCGAAGATAACACCGGACAAAAGGGGCCCAGTGGCCTGCGCAACTGTTTGCACTGGCAGCGTAATCCCGCGTATCGCCCCCAGGTTCTGTCGCCCGAAACTGTTGGCCCACGCTACCGGCAGGAGGGTCAGAAGTCCGCCAATGCCCGCGCCAAATGTGATAGCGGAGAGGTATGCGGTCCAAACCCCTGATATCATAAGCATGGTTAAGGCACCGAGTGCCATCAGTATCGATGCGCCTGCTAGGCTTCGGTAAGCGCCAAGTCGCATTTCAATTTGGCCGAAGAAAAGACTGCCAACAGCTGCCATCAGCGAAAACAGGCTCACAGCGATGGCAGCGGCGCCCATCGAAATACCACGTTCAATAAGATGTGGGGCTTGATGGAGGCTCACACCAGCCTGTACAGGATAGATAAGCATTGAAAATGCGATCAAGAGCCAGAATGTCCGCGTTCGCAATGCTTCGCTACGCGTTAGGCTTTGTTCTGTATGGGCAACATCGCCATTGCAATTTGTTTTGCCATTCGATTGATCTTTAGCATGGGGGCGCAGCCCGGCATCTTCTGGCCTCTGGATCATAAGAAAACAGTTGGGGACGACACCTACCAACAACACGAGAGCAGCGATGGTGACCCAGCCCATTCGCCAACCCCACCAATCAATGGCCGTGAACGCGACGATTGGCAAAATACTAAGCCCGATACTATGAGCTAGTGCGGTAAGGGACATGGCGCGGCCGCGCAAATGTATAAACCAGTTTGCGACTGCGCTGGTGATGGCTATTTCGAAAGGCCCTGCGAAAGCCATACGGCCTAGGCAAAATGCTGCGTAGAACCATATCAGCGAATATGTCTGCGATAATAAGAGCATACTGACGCCAATCGCCAGCGTTCCTGCCACGAGGATACGTCCGGCGCCCCGATTGTCGATTATAACGCCGACACTCGGAGAAATTACGGCACCGAGCAAACCACCCAGGGATACCGCACCCGAGAACTCGGTCATCGACCAGCCAAACGTCGACGACATAGGAACAGCAAAAATCGACAGGGTAGCAACCGCAGACCCCTGGCGAGCAAAATTCGCACACATAGCGCATCCCACGATGACCCATCCGTAAAAAAATGGAATTCGTCGGATTATTCCTACGAGTTTCGTATTCACTTGTTTTTAGATTTGGTCTGGCTGGTATGATACGGACGAGGTCGTTCGGTCCAATTGCGAATTCTTCGTTAGGCGGAAAGCTCTGCCATCACACTTTGCGGAGACGAAGCGCCGTAGGGGTCTGTTTCGCAATTGTCACTGAAACCGGGTTCTTCGAACCAATCTTCGATTACACCGTCGTTAACAATGGCTGCATAGCGCCAAGAACGCATGCCAAATCCAAGATTATCCTTAGTCACAAGCATACCCATTTTACGGGAGAACTCACCAGACCCGTCCGGTATCAGCTTAACATTCACGATGCTCTGATCCTTTGCCCAGGCATTCATTGTGAATGCGTCATTTACCGACAGGCAATAGATTTCGTCTATACCTCTTGTCTTGAATTCTTCGAACAAATTCTCGAAATCCGGCAATTGGTATGTTGAACAGGTCGGTGTAAATGCACCGGGCAATGAAAATAGAATAACGCGTTTTCCTTTAAAGTAATCTTCGGTTGTTACTTCTTGCCAAAAATAGTCATCAGTAGTTACGTCTTCCCACCTATAGGGGTTAGGTCCGCCTATGGTATCATCGCGAACACGGGTTTTGAATGTAACGTTCGGTAGGGCTCGTCCAATCATTAGTATTCCTGTGTTTTTGTGGCCTGATTTACACTCGATGTATTATCGGCAGATAGGAGCGTATAAAATATATTAGTTGAAAATGCGAATTATTCGCATAATATCTGGATCACCCGTCTGGTCAAGGTATTTCGGACTTTACATACAGTGTATTGCGGTCCGCCAGGAACCACTCGCATCACCCTGGTCAAAGCAGTGGCTGTGTTGCGGAACGCTAGGCTGAGAAGGAGTGAAAATGTTTATAGCAATGAATAGGTTCCGGGTTCGAGCGGAATACTCAAGTGCCTTTGAAAAGGTATGGCGCGAGCGGGATAGCCACTTAGAAGCGGTCCCAGGCTTTGTAGGGTTTTATTTGCTAAAAGGTGCCGAGGGAGACGACCATGTTTTGTATGCGAGCCACTCGACCTGGCATAGCCGCGGAGACTTTGAAGCTTGGACTAAATCCGATGCATTCCGTAAAGCACATAAGAATGCCGGCCAAAACAAGGGACTTTATTTGGGCCATCCGGAATTTGAAGGGTTCGAGGCTGTTTTTACGACTGAAAAGATGGAACCCCCAACGTCGGACGCATAGGTTTCCCCCGGAAAAGGGATAGGCCCTATCCTGGGAGCATCGTGCCTTTTACCCCCAAATTTGCAGAAATTCCAAACCAAGGCTTCCTGAGTTCCGGAAACGCATGTATCTCGGAGCGACCCTGACACGGAATTTTAGCTAATAGTATGAACCAAAGTGAGAAATCAGCGCGCAGCCTGATTGGAGCGCACTTTTTTTGTGAACTATAGTGTCTTCCTCCTGTCGTTAAATTTAAAAGCGTTACTTCATCCAGTCGTTGTGAGATTCGTCCTTGAGGCCGAGTGGCGCCGAGTACCCGCCGTTGTCGCCAACTTCGGTCTCGGGGAAGTACTGTCCTGGGTTATCAACTGCACTCCTAGATTTCAAACTAGCGCTAATGTTCTTAAACCGCTGCTGACTATTTTGTTCTGTCTGGATATCGGAAACTTTTTCGATAGCAGCCTTTTTAACCGGATTAGAAGGCACGGCGGATGAAGCGTCAGAAGATCTGCCTGGCTCTTCAGGCTTCGTGTTATTCATCATTTGGGCAGGAGTGTTTCCCTTCGTCGAAATAATTTTTTGAGGGGGTGCCGAGGTAGTCTTTGCCTCGTTATCTGTAGTGCTAAGTGTGCCAGCTGACATTATCAGGGCAAAGACGATGGGAGTTAGGGCGAAAGGTGGCATGACAGCCTCCGTGTAGTTTCGGTTTGCGATAACCGACATCAAGACGGAAAAAACCGACGTCTACCTGGCTAATTCGTGGCAATCTAGTGATGGTTTGTGGCCTGATCGTGACTGTTATCAGGTTTAAAAGATTACAATTGGCAAAAGCATAAACGCGTTACGAGTTTTTCGGTAATGGTGTTTGCGGGGCAGGGGTCTGGTCAAGAAAGTATAAGCCGCCGCAGCCTATGTTCTGGTTCCCATTGCCACGTTCTGAGGTCCTGAAGCGTTGGTACTCAGTTACTGGTGCCCGCAACCCATCCTTTGGCTTTTTCCCTTCACCAACGACGGTTGCCCAAGTTGCCTGATGCGCGTAGATCGTGGGGGCGGTGTCGATTTTGGCCTGCTGCTGGCGGTTGGCGCGGATTTGGCCGATCTTTGCGGTTTTGATTATTTTTGTGTAAAGAAAATTTCCGTTTGCAGTCTGGGCCAACACATTATTGAGGTCATGCCACGGTTAGAATGGCATAAATTACTTGAATGTCTGAACCAAAGTCGGGGTTGCCCGGGAGATAAAGCTTCGGGTCTGAAATGACGGGGTCCTTATAAACCCGCTCATCCACTAGCTCTTGGATTGTCCTGTCGAATGCTCGCTCTTGGAAGAGGTCATTTCTCTGGGTCACAAGAGTTATTCCGCCTGGTCGTACGAGGCGGGCAAATTCCTTCAGTATAGCTTCGCTGTCCAAGACATAAGTCAACACGCCAACGCATGTCAGTGCGTCGTAGGTGTCATCTGAAAGAGCAAGGGGTAGTTGCTGAAAATCGACAGGCTGCAAGTCGCGGTATACGCCCCTTTCCTCAGCTTTTTCCAGCGAGGTTGGTGACAAGTCGATCCCAGTTATGTCACCCGTAAATCCGACACGCCGCAATGCCGTGCCAACCAGTCCAGTTCCGCAACCAGCATCCAGGACCTTACTTGTAACGGAAGTATGGGATTTAAGAAGTAATGCTGCGTCTAAGGGCGCTCGGTAATCCCAATCCGAGAGGTCCTGGTCGTAAGAGCCGGCCCAATTTTCATAGCTCTGGCGGACATCAGCGCTGGATGTGCTGCCCTGTTTCAACCAATCGTGGTCAACTGGACCGGGCATGCCGGCGCCTCCCGCAGTCTACGATAGCTTCGAAAGTAACTGCTGGACCCTAAATCCTGCAAATTTATCAACGCCAATTTCAGTTAAACCTCGCCCGGCTGACAGCCAACAGACAAGTGTCATGGCAGGCGGAGCAAGCGGCCTTTCATGATTGCTTAGAAACGACATTAGCAGCTACGTCTAATCAAACTTGCGTTCTAGAGGCTAGGTTGGCGGCTGAGTGGCGCAATCACAAGCGCGGAGACGCATGAATACCTCGTTGGCTAGGTTCCTGAACCCGAAGGGGCAATATAGACTTACCGGCAAATTAAGGGATACGGGGTATAATGATGAGTGCCGGTACAAAGTCGCAATACAATGAAACGTTTGCGGAAGCCCTGCAGTGGCTGTGGGGTGATGGATATCTCGCTCCTGGTGGTGCGGAAGACGTTGAGGCCCTGCTTAGTGGTGTTGAGGTTGAAGGCCGTAACGTGCTGGATATCGGCTCTGGCCTCGGTGTCATCACAGTCATGCTTGCCAGTGAATATGGTTCAAAAAGCGTTGTCGGGATCGATGTCGAACAGCATCTGATCGATCATTCGATGAAGCGTGCGGAGGCCGCTGGGGTTTCAGATCGGGTTACCTTTAAATTGGTCGAACCCGGGCCTCTTCCATTTGCCGATGCTTCTTTCGACATGATCTTTACGAAGGACGTCATTGTTCACATCCGCGACAAGGAGGAGTTCTACAAAGACATTCTCCGCATCCTGAAAACGGGTGGGGTTCTGGTTGGTAGCGACTGGCTGCGCGGTGGTGAAGGGCATTTTTCGGAGACAGCGGATCGATGGCTTGACCTAGTTCATCTCGATTTTCAGCTCAAGAACCTCGAGCAGACCCGTGCCGCATTACAGGCAGCTGGATTTAGCAGTGTCAGCCTCAATGATCGCAATGCATTCCACCGTGGAGAGGTTGCCAAGGAAGTCGCGCAACTCGATGAAAAGTTTGAGAAACTCGTAGAACGCATAGGGCGGGAGCAGGCTGACTATCGTTTGCGTAGCAGCCGTATGCGCCAGAAAGTCATCGATGAAGGATTTCTGCGTCCAACACATTTTGTTGCCTATAAACCATGAATAACAAGGAACCAGACGACGAAATACCGGAAGCGATGAAGCCGTCCCAATTCACCAGAGATCTGC
>Ga0310344_10004221_pt1 | contig 10674 bp, 1 predicted proteins | sample HC15DNA20200_MG_FD_203801 | JGI IMG/M metagenome (GOLD analysis project Ga0310344, IMG submission 203801) | Marine microbial communities from station ALOHA, North Pacific Subtropical Gyre - HC15-DNA-20-200_MG | ecosystem: Environmental > Aquatic > Marine > Oceanic | place: Pacific Ocean: North... | reverse complement strand
AGAGGTCAACATCGGGAACTTCTGAGATATTCATGACCCTGATGGACCCATATTCCTTCATTGAAAATCCAAGACCATCGTGGTCGATTGGCGATTCTGGCAGCATAACAGAAACCTCTCCCACCGATTGGTACGGAGAATACTCCGGCCCATCAATTGACAACCTCGGCTACGGCAATTTAGTTGTGTCAAACGATACAAGAATCACTCATAGCACCGAATGGAGCACCAATCCAGATATCGATATAGACGAGTACGGCAATCTGCATCTGTCGTGGACTGATGGACGTTTCAATGTCATGGATAGAGACGGCCCATCCCAGATTCATTACATGCAGATTGATCCCAATCGCGATGGCAATCTGGACGGTGAAGCTATCAATCTGAATGACACAGTAACGGTCGTCGATTCAGCTATAGAATCTTCAAACCTTACTTGGGGAGTCAATTCTAGAATTGTCGTAGATTCCGACGATTCAGTCAATCTGGTATGGTTTGAAACAGAGAATTTCCGTACTGATATCAGGTGGATGCGATTACAACTCCCTCAGTATGGATTAGGAAATCAGTTAGGAATTGATTTGGAACTTGATGAGGCCTATTCTATTATCGAGACTGAAACCATCGCTTCAGGAACCTCGGGTCTGCTTGGTGTAGATGGTGATGATGTTAATTCGGTAAGACAGCCAATTGTGAGCTTCATGTGGCCCTATCGCAGCCTACTGTGGACCTCGGCTGATTGCTCGTCTTCAAACATCGATTTTGATGTAGAGACTGAACTATGCCTCTGGTCTGAGACTGATTATTTGATAAGAATACAACTCGATTCACAGAATTCAAGCAACATCACTCTCACCCCAGAAGGAACTGCCCACATAGGGATGACTCTGTTTGGGGAGAGCATACCAGGCGGCTCTGATATTGTCAATATCAATACCAGCGAAACTCCCGATTACTGGCTGGCAACGGCTGGAGCTGGCTTCTCTTACATGACATCAATCACTCTGACAGACGGCGGATCGGTGCAGATGGGCCTGTTCCTACGGGCACCCAATCTGCGACAAGTCAACGAGAACCAATCCTTCGATGTACGGATAACTGCTTACTCGAACACATATGAACTGAGCACGGCAAGCATTTCTTTACACGTTGATCTAATCAATCTAGGAGACTGGGACGATGATGATGGAGATGGAGTACATGATGACGATGACTATTGCCAATGGGGCGAATCTGGCTGGACTTCAAACTCTTCCAATGATTACGACGGGGATGGGTGTAAAGACTCAACAGAAGACCCGGACGATGATGATGATGATGTCTTAGACGTATACGACTTATGCCCTACAGGATACATGGGTAACGATACCATCGACCGTGATGGTGATGGTTGTGATGACCGATATGAGGACGATGACATAGATGGTGATGGCATCCCTAATCACCTCGATTTATGCCCTGATGGCGTACTCAACATGGACCCCTCAGAGGATCATGATGGTGACGGTTGTCATGACATAGATGAGGACGATAATGATGACGGAGATCCATACCTAGATGTCGATGACGACTGCCCCTCTGGTGCAACCTGGTGGGATGATCCTAGCTTCGACTTTGACAACGACGGCTGTCACAATTTACTCGAGGATGATGATGACGATAATGATGGAGTGCAGGACAATTTAGACGATTGTCCCGAGGGCTCTATCGACTGGTCCTCTTCTCCAAGTCTAGACTGGGACGGCGATGGCTGCAAGGACTTCGTTGAGGACGAGGACATTGACAATGATGGTGTGTACAATGATTTTGACGAGTGTCTGTACGGAGAGGTCGGCTGGACCTCCTCGCCATTCACTGACTGGGACGGCGATGGCTGCAAGGACTCTAGCGAGGACGACGATGACGACAACGACGGCCACCTCGATTCGAATGATGATTGCCAACGTAGCCCGGAGGTAAGTGCCGCCTCTGTTGATGCCGACAGAGATGGCTGCGATGACAGATTGGAGGATGATGACCTAGACAATGATGGAGTTGTATCTGATTTAGACGCATGCGAAGGATCTCCTTTATCTGCTTGGACGTCCAATCTATTCAACGATAGGGATGGCGACGGATGTGCTGATGAAACTGAGGATGATGATGACGATAATGATGGTGTTGAGGATGAAATAGACCCCTGCCCTGATAGCCCTCTACCAGGTATCGAACCAGATTACGATTCAGATGGCTGCATGGATTACTCAGAGGACGATGATGACGACAATGATGGCGTAACAGATGAGATTGATTTGTGTCCAACGGGTGAGTTGGGATGGGTTTCCAATTCTCGCAACGATCGCGACGGGGATGGGTGCAACGACAAGCTAGAGGATGAGTCAGTACCAACAAACATCCTAGAGATAATCCAAGAAAGTACCCCGTTGAAGATTCTCATTGCTGCAGCTTTCGCAATGCTAGCTCTACTTGCCATATCTAAATCAGGCCAATCCAGCAGCTCTCTGCTATCCAAGCGCAAGGGCAAGCGAAGACCGAAGCCACCTGAGCCATGGGCACTCAGAGAAGAGAAGGACTTGGATGAGATTGTAAATGAGAAGAAAAGAAAACCCAAGCGAAAGCGTAAGTCAAAACCCAAGGATACACCACCTCTGACCGATTCTGAACAGGATTCACCCGAGCCGAATTCGGAGAAGGTGGAGGAAATCATCGAGGAGATACATAGTGAGCCAGAAGAGACGACCATAGACGATCTATGGGAAATAGCCGATGGTAACGAAACACCAACAATTCCTGCCGAACTTGAATCTGAGGAGACACCGCCACCGCCTCCACCGCCTGAGCCTGAACAACCTGCAACCGAAGATGCAACTCCTACAGAGAGTTCAGATCACGACCCCGACGACCCGGTCTCATGGCTAAGACTCGCTGGAAAGATGGCTGCAGAGGGCCGCCACGACGAGGCAGAGGCGTGTAGAAAGACGGCGATGGACCTGATGCAGAAGAATTCCTGATCATCGTTTTCTCAAAAACTCCGATAACAGCCTCCTAGAGGCGAAAAACGGACCTGTCCGGTCGACACACTATGGTTACTGACCCCTCTGACCATCCATGGACCGCATAGCCGAGCTCCGAAACAGACAGCGCGCAACCACGAAAGCATTGACACTTGCCATTCTAATGGTAATCATGGATCTCTCAGGATTCTCGGGTGCATTCGCAGGTGAGCTGGACGAACGTCAAGACAAGCTAGAGACCCTATCTGGGGTCAACATGCCCGGATTCCAGTCGGGCCTTGTGAACTCGTCGCAGACCTTTGACATCTATGAGGATGGATACACTTCTTGCGCCGTCCTCGACAACTCGTCTCTATACTGTTGGGGTGACGGCGGATCCTACTCTCTCGGGCGAGGCAACTCAACCTCTTCCTCCGTCCCAGTCCCCGTAGCTAGGCCAGAAGGGTGGGTCGAAAAGACAGTCTCAATTTCACTCGGAGGCCATTGGGGTTGCGAACTACTATCCGACGGCGTTGTGCAGTGCTGGGGGACTTACTACCCCACAGGCACGGACACCCCGTCTGGATACGCCGACTACTATGAAGAGGAACCACAACCGGTCGAAGGACTGGCTCGCGACGCGGTGCTAGTGGGAACAGGAGAGCAACACGCATGCGCCGTCCTCGACAACGGCAGCGTACAGTGCTGGGGCTACAACTACTATGGTGAGCTTGGCCTCGGCTACCGATGCGTCACAGGCTCAGAAGGGCACTGCTCTACCGATTCTTCAACTGGTTCGAACAGGATTGGCTACCCTCAATACATGGAGCTCCCTATTGGCAGGACAGCGATAGGACTCAACCTCTGGCAGCACAACACCTGCGTGATCCTCGATGACCACTCATATGTCTGCACGGGCAGCATGGGCGGCAACACTTACTCAACCCCTATCTATGTCAACCACACCAGTACTGGTGATGTCACTTTCAAAATCGCATTTGCCGAAGAATTCTCTGCTGTTGACCCCTCGGGGGATCTCCTTTATCTCAATACTAATGCACACATGGGCGAACAAAGTTTACTTCTGTACAATAGGAATTCAGCTAATACGACCTACGGCACATATTCTTACGAATCTTCCAATGTTCGAATATTGGATGGCGGTGATGGGGCCGGTAGTAGTACCACTGGTATGTGCGTTATTTTTCACAACGATAGCCTTGGTTGCGGATACATGTATGGATACCAATCAGACAATGCTGACCAGTTTGCAGGGTACCTTTCCCAAGCTTGGATAGCTCTTCCATCAGGTAAACTTCCTGCCTCCGTCATATCAGCAAATGAGATGATGACCTGTGTGGTCTTAGATGATGGATCAATCCAGTGCTGGGGCATCAACAACGGCGGATACATCGGAGACGGAACCGCTTGTGCCTATGGCATTTCAGACCCTATAGGGTGCACCACAAACAACTACGTCAACTCTCCAAGAACAGTCTCTCTGCCAGCCGGCAGGCATGTTGCTTTGGGAGACTTGGACACCGATGGTGATGGAATTGCAAACTTGGTAGATAGGTGTAATTCAGGAGCTTCTGGCTGGACTTCAAACGGGTCTACTGATAATGATGCGGACGGATGCCGTGACATCGACGAAGACTCTGACGACGACAACGATGGCTACGATGACTCAGTAGATTCACAACCACTTGACTCCTTGTTCCACCACACGCTAACGATGGAAGATGGCTGGATTGTCGGTGGACGTTATGAAAATGTCTCAGCATCTTGCGGAAACTATGTAACAGAGCAATCTAGTTCTTCAAAGCGAGCAGTGGGATGCGGTAGCTATTCAATTTCTGTAGATAATCAACTACTTTTCTGGGATGGAGAAGTCGAACCGGTAAACTGGGATTCGAGTGATGAAGTCACCGCAATTTCTCAACAATGTGTTATTTTGGAGAGCGGGGCAGTACGCTGCTGGGGTAGCAATGATGATGGCCAAACAGGGGCCGGGAATACAAACAACGACTATACGACTGCATTAACTAGTGCAAATGTATCATTCCCAGTAAATTACGGAGCCAAGCAAATTGGACATTATCAATACGGAAATTTTGCTGTTTTGGAGAATGGGGAAGTATACATTTGGGGGAAGAACGCGGCTCACAATTACAATGGCCTTGGATTCGACTGCGGTAACGACGACTATTCAAATGGATGTGATGGCAATGAGAATATACTAACGCCAACACCGATGATACTACCACAGGGAAGTAAAGCCAAAGCAGCATATGCCAGCTCGTACAGCTATTACACTTGGAAATGTGTTGTACTTATTGATGGTAATGCTGCCTGTGTGGGCGCAAACTCTGATGGACAACTTGGAGATGGAACAACTCAACATAGAACCACTTTGACCCCGGTATATCTTCCTACTGGAATTTCACCAAACATAACCTCAATGGCCATGATAAACAACGATTATTGGTCATATAAGGGATCAACATGTGCTTTATGGGAAAACGGCTCCATCTACTGTTGGGGAAATAACCAACATGGGCAGTTAGGGGACGGGACTACATGCCCAGGCAACAATTACGAAAACAATTGTAATGGCGAAACAGATAAACCGATTATCTATGACCCCGTAACAATTCCTTCAGGCACCTTTGGAATTGCACTTTGGAGCAATGCTCAAAGCAGATTCTGCTCATTACTAAACACTGGGGGAATATGGTGTTGGGGCTCCGATGTCAACAATGGAAACGGTACCGGCGCATATCAGGACATCTTTAATCTCGGTGATTTCATCCAACCTGGCAACAGGGACTGGGATTCTGATGGTGTTTTCAATACAGAGGATAACTGCGCTGCTGGTATCCAAGGCTGGACCAGCACCTCCGTCAACGACTTCGACTCTGACGGCTGTATAGACGCGACCGAGGACGATGATGATGACGGTGACAGCTACAGCGACTCGACGGAGATTGCCTGCGGCACCGACCCACTCAATGGAACAGATGTCCCTCTTGACCCGGACAACGATGGAATCTGCAACGCCTTCGATGATGATGACGACAACGACGGTGTACTGGATGTCGACGATGAGTTCCCCAACGACCCCTATGGTTTCGTACAACTCTCTTTGGGAGATGGCTTCCAATCCGGTCAGCCCGAAGATAACGCCACCCTCGGAAACTCCGGTGAGACTACCTGTGCTATCCTAAGTGATGAGACTCTACGCTGTTGGGGAGAAAACAATCGTGGGCAGATTGGCGATGGTACCCGAGGCACCCAGAGGTACACTCCAACAAATGTCTCTCTGCCCGCTGGCAAGACAGCGGTATCAATCTCGACATCTGGAACATATGGTGAGACCATATGTGCCGTAATGGATGACGGCACCCTCTACTGCTGGGGCGACAACCAATACGGTCAGATTGGCATAGGAACCAATTGCGAATCTAGCTCTTACATTAACGGATGTAATGGCCAATATGGTGTATCGACCCCTTCCAAGGTCTCACTGCCAACAGATCGGACAGCTACAGCAGTTTCTGCAGGAAATGAGCACACCTGCGCTATCCTCGATGACGGCTCGGTGTGGTGCTGGGGCCGCAACTACTACGGCGAACTGGGAGTTGGAAACTCCTCCAGTTCAGGTGATTGGAGATACTCGCCCAACGCGGTCATGATGCCTTCGGGTGTTACCGCAGTGGGACTTTCCCTAGGTGATGGCCATTCCTGCATGGTGGTTGACGATGGTAGAATCTTCTGCTGGGGTTATAACGGCCACGGGGCACTCGGCACTGGAGGCCCTGACTCCGGTAGCAACATACCGGCCCAAGTCTCAGGATCGGCATCATATGTCTCGGTATCCTCCGGCCCACAGTTCAACTGCGCGATAACCGATCTCGGAACAGTCCAGTGCTGGGGCCTGAACAATTACGAGCAACTCGGATTGGGTTACGATGGGCAGCAAGATTACTACACACCTCAGAATACTGCTCTACCAGCGGGAATCGAGGCCAGCAGCCTTGCTTTGGGCTCCGAGCACGCTTGTGCAGTCATGGAAACCATGAGCGTTTACTGCTGGGGCATGGACGATTACGGACAACTCAATACCGTGTACGAGTGCCAGAACGACAACACCAACGGGTGCAGCGGCAATGGGCGATCGACCCCTGCACCAGCCCAACTACCAACAGGCCGAGGTGGCATTGCTGCAATTGCTGGATATCACTACACCTGCGTATTCATCAACAATGGAGGGGTCTATTGCTTTGGTGTAAATAACGATGGCCAACTCGGCACTGGGTCGACCAGTGAAACTGGTCCAAGTTACGTTGGCATGCCTGTAGGAGTCTCTCCTGAGACCAACGACCGTGATCTTGACCATGACGGCGTCTTCAACAATGAGGACGATTGTATGGAAGGAGAAACCGGATGGACCTCTAATAACACCACAGACAATGATGGCGATGGCTGCCAGGACTCGAGCGAAGATCTTGATGATGACAATGACTTCCTTAGTGACTCTGATGAGGCCATAGCTGGCACCAACGCCACTAATCCGGACACCGATGGGGACGGCTACTTGGACGGGTTGGATGACTTCCCATTGGATTCCACAGAGTGGCTTGACACCGATGGGGATGGTATTGGAAACAATGCTGATACTGACGACGATAATGATGGCTGGTCTGACTCAGCTGAGTACTACTGCTTGACAGATCCTCTGAATGGAACCGATGTCCCATCCGACTTCGATGGTGACGGAAACTGCGACTATACTGACAACGATGACGATAATGACGGTACTCTCGACAATCAGGACGACTTCCCCTATGATGCAGGTGCTGACACAGATACTGATGGAGATGGAATGCCAGACACATTGGTGGCTAACTACACAGGAAACCTGACTGAGGATTTCGATGACGATAATGACGGTTGGAATGATACTGCAGAACTCGACTGTGGATACAATCCTCTTAGCAATATGAGCACCCCAACTGATTTGGATGGAGACTCTGTATGTGATACACTAGATGCATTCCCAAACGATCCAAGTGAATGGGATGATACTGATGGTGACGGAGTGGGAGATAATTCTGATGACTTCCCCAACGATGCCAATGAGACTACAGATACAGATGGAGATGGTATTGGAGACAATAGTGATCCAGATGCTGACAACGATGGATGGTCGAATACAGATGAAGGATTATGCTTGACCGATTGGCTAGACAATACTTCTGTACCAGGAGACATCGATAATGATGGCATATGCGATGCCCAAGAGCAGGATCTAGACAATGATGGATGGACCAACTCTAACGAATCCGTCTGCGGAACAGATTGGGACGATGTAAACAGCGTACCAACTGATACCGATGGCGACTGGATTTGTGATATCATGGACAATGATGACGATGGCGACGGATACTTCGACGATGTCGATGCCTTCCCTCTGGATAACTCCGAGTGGCTTGATACAGATGGCGATGGAGTTGGTAACAATGCTGATCCAGATGACGATAATGATGGTTGTATGGATATTTCAGACGACTTACCATTGGACCCAACAGAGTGTACAGATACTGATGGCGATGGTATAGGCAACAATGCTGACGCAGATGATGACGGAGACGGATTGCCAGACGACGAAGATCCATTCCCCAATGACGGAGCTGCCACAATCGACACTGATGGCGATGGTATGCCAGATTACCTAAATGGAAACTCAACTACAGGCTTAGTCCCAGATCCAGATGATGACAATGACGGCTACAATGACACTGACGATGCCTTCCCTCTGGACAACTCCGAGTGGCTTGATACCGATGGGGACGGTGTTGGAAACAACGCAGATATCAACGATGATGGAGACAACTGCCCTGATGTCAATGATGCCTTCCCACTGGATTCCTCGGAGTGCTTAGACACTGATGGAGATGGCATTGGCAACAATGCTGATACGGATGACGATAATGATGGATGGTTCGATGGCACTGAGATGGCGTGTGGAACATCAGACCCCCTCAACGCTAGCTCAGTACCCGATGACAATGATGAAGATGGAGTTTGTGATATGATGGATGTTGACGATGACAACGACTCGTTTGTAGACTCCAATGATGCATTCCCATTCGATCCATGTGCGGCAGAAGATTTCGATGGCGATGGAATGCCAGATTGGATTGTTTTCAATTGCAACACCACACTTATTGAGGATCTTGATGACGACAATGATGGTTATGATGACACTAACGATACCTTCCCTCAAGATGCCAGCGAATGGTCTGATTTTGATGGTGATGGGTTTGGTGACAACATGGATACTGATGACGATGGCGACACCGTTCCCGATGTCTATGATGAGTTCCCACTGAACGCAACAGAGTGGAATGACGCCGATGACGATGGTATTGGCGACAACGCCGATGAAGACGATGACAATGATGGAGTCCTAGACACCGATGATGACTTCCCGAACGATGCTGCAGCGTCGACTGATACCGATGGCGATGGCATGCCGGACACATTGGTAGGAAATGTCTCTACTTCTCTTACCGAAGATCTAGATGACGATGGAGACGGAGTCCTCGATATCTACGACGCGTTCCCACTTGATTCGTCCGAATGGACCGATACCGATGGAGATGGAATCGGCGACAACGCAGATTCGGATGATGATGGAGACTCCTGGTCTGATAGTGATGAGTACATTTGCGGAACCGATCCTTTGGACAGCTCTGATGTCCCAGCCGACAGCGATGGTGATGGAATATGCGATTCAGAAGATGATGACGGACCTACCACACTCGGTGCCAAACTCATCCAATTCGCTTTCCAACCGGTAACACTCTGGATGTTAATTATAGGAGTCATAGTTAGCCTATTCCTAGGCCTAACTGCAACCTCTATGTCCTTGAGGAGCAGCCGTGAGATGAAGCGTTCCATTCTCGAAGATCAATCATCAATATTGGATCGAGGAATGGGCTGGGACAAATCCAACTCCGGTGTCGAGATTCCTGTACAACCCGCCTCTCCCCCTACTCCAATAGCAGTCGATGACGACCAAGATAAGTTGCAGAAGCTGATTGACCAGGGCTACTCTGCTGAGGTAGCACAGGTGATTTTGGATAACGAAGAGAACTAAATCTGTTAGATGGATGAGGAAGGGCCTATGGCCCTTCCTCGTCCTGCAATGATTCGGCTTTGCCGGTGTACCAACTATAGTTAGTGCCATGTTGCGCAGCCATAGGGTGCTGCATTGCGGGCAATCAGAATCGAATGCGGGTTTGACTCAATACAGGAGGACCCCAGAGCTCAAGCCTCTCTTTCATGTATTAGTTGGGACTACAGATCAACTCTTGATATCCGGGATGGGAATCTTAGGTTACTCGTAGAATGCATCACCACTGGAGACCCAATCCCCCCTCCTACTTTTTCCATCAATGGAGTTACTATTATCGATATTCTTGAAACTTGGAAAACTCAGAATTTGAAACATCATTTGGTAGTAATCGAGTTCGCTTCAGATTTCATTGGGAGATTCTTTGAATCTAATGATTTGGCAATAGTTTCTGGCACCAACCTGACCAAGAATGGCCTGATTATACAACTCGTTGGGAAGCAGACAGCAATCATGGAATTCCTGAATGCCATTAGGGAG
>Ga0310344_10004219_pt1 | contig 10675 bp, 12 predicted proteins | sample HC15DNA20200_MG_FD_203801 | JGI IMG/M metagenome (GOLD analysis project Ga0310344, IMG submission 203801) | Marine microbial communities from station ALOHA, North Pacific Subtropical Gyre - HC15-DNA-20-200_MG | ecosystem: Environmental > Aquatic > Marine > Oceanic | place: Pacific Ocean: North... | reverse complement strand
ATCAGTTAATGTAATGATCTATGCACCAGGCTGGAATCAAGATTCAGGATTGACAGATGTAATTGGAAACGATGAAGACACTCCAATAGGAGTTATTGTTCGCCAAAATAGCGCAGGTGGCTCGGGCGCAGTGAAAACTCTTAGTCCATGCGGATTTGCAGAAACTGGTCCAGACACAGGAGTATTTTATGGAAGAATAAAACTTTCTGGAACTGATTTGGATGTAAACGGTGACGGTGTAGGAGAAATGGGTTTTGGTAAATCATCTTGTAATAACTTAGAAGCTGGTGGAAAATTCCCTCATAGAGAAGCAGCAAAACTAGAATCTAGTCAAGCTGGCGCACTAACTGTTTGGTGGCAATATAACGAAGATGACGATCAGGTAGTAGCTAGAAGTGCAACATACACAATGACAGAATCTGAAGTATCATTCTCTCAAGAATATTACGATGTCACTGACCGTGTATTGGTAAACCTGACAGACAAAGATATGAACGGTAAACCAAAAGACAAGGCTCAGGTTTATGCTAGAGTATACTCTGATTCTGACAAAACCGGAATTAAAGTCATCTTTGATAAATCATTGAATCCACAAATTGTTTATCTATCAACAGATGATGAATCTTCTAGTAAAAGATTGTATGTGCAACCAGGTGATACTATCTACGCTGAATATGATGATTATTTGATGCCTCCTGTTGGTTCAGACGGTATAGAATATGAAATAGGTCACTGTCGTAGCAGTACTGATTGTGATGTAAGTGATCATAAAACGTTTCTAGCGACTGCTAAAATTAATCACCCAGATCAGTGGTTACGCTAGTCACTTTTTTTTATTTTTTTATTTTCAAATAATAGTTATCTGACGATTGACATATTAGTTCTAAGAATAATTTTTTCATATGGAAGATGATCCTCATTCTGATGAAGAGATATTAGAAATTTTAAAGATGAAAAAAGTCGCCGTAGTTGGAATGTCAAAAAATCCAGATAAGGCAGCCCATTTTGTACCAAAATATCTACATGAAAATGGCTATGATATTACTCCTGTAAACCCTAATGCTGAGTCAATTTTGAGAAAAGAATGCTATGACTTGGTCACAGATGTTCCTGATGAGATTGATATTGTAGATGTCTTTCGTCCATCAGATCAGATCATGCCAATTATCAAAGAAGCAATAAAGAAAAAACCCAAAGTCATATGGCTACAAGAAGGAATACACAATGAAGAAGCGGAAAAACTTGCACGAGATGCTGGTATTGATGTAGTTTTTAACAGATGCATGCTTGCAGAACATCAACGGTTAACATAAAATGTCAAATTCTGATTATAATCAACTTGTCAATGAAGTAACAGAACTTGTAGATAAAATGGCTGAAATGTCATATACCGCAGCTGAACATCATCCATATTGGAAGCTGCTTTACAGCTGTGTGGAAGTTTCAAAAATTACATTGGAGAAATGGAATTCAGAAATCACCAGTGATGAATTTGATGAAATACTTTGGCACATCAAAGAGCTAAAAAATACATGTGAAAAACTCAGTCATAAATAAATAACATCTACATCATTTTTACACATGACAATAAAAATTGGAATTATAGGAAAGACAAATACAGGAAAGACCACATTCTTTAACTCTGCAACCCTGTCTTCCACTGAAATTTCCACATATCCATTTACAACTAAAAAACCACAAACTGGAACTGCACAGGCAATTACCTTATGTGTCCATATGGAGTTTAACGTACAGGATCAACCTAATAATTCCAAATGTGTTGACGGATGGCGTTACATTCCAATTGAACTGATTGATTTGCCTGGATTAATCAAGGATGCATGGAAAGGAAAGGGTTTAGGAAACCAATTTCTCTCAATTGCAGCACAGTCTGATGCATTATTACATGTTGTTGATTGTTCAGGAAGCATTGATGCAACAGGAAAAATTTCTGAACCAGGTTCTGGTGATCCAGTATCTGACTTTGCAGATATTGAAGAAGAGTTGGTAATGTGGTATCAAAAAATTCTTGAGGGTAATAGAGATAAAATTTCTAGAAATATTCGTGATGGTGAGGATACCGTAGAGGCAATAACTGAGCTGTATAGAGGAATTGGAGTAAAAAAGAATCATGTCACCCAAGCATTAAAAATTACTAATCTAGAAGAAACTGCATTTGATGACTTTGGTATTACTGAAACAAAAGAATTTGCAAAGATTCTTCGTAAAATTTCAAAACCAACATTAATTGTTGCAAACAAAATTGACATTCCTGGTGCTGACAAAAACTTTAATCGCCTACGTGAAAGGTATAACGAAGTAATCACGGTTCCTGCAAGTGCAGACAGTGAGTTAACTTTACGAAGAGCAGAGCAACAAGAATTAATCAAATATTCTCCTGGCTCTGAACAATTTGATATCGTTCAACCTGAAAAACTAAACGATAAACAGACAAACGCACTTGATTTCATCAAAAAAGACATCATGGGTGAATACATGAGAACTGGTGTTCAGTTTGCAATCAATGTTACCGTCTTCAAATTACTAAAAATGAATGCAGTATATCCAGTTGCTGATGAAAACACATTATCTGATAAGAAAGGAAATATTTTGCCAGATTTAATTTTGTTAAAAGATGGTGCCACCGTTAAAGACTTGGCAAATGAAATTCACACTGGATTGTCAAAGGGACTACTTCACGCAAAGGACTTGAGGTATAACCTACGATTACCAACACATTATCAATTGCGAGATAGAGATGTAATATCTCTTATAAGCGCAACAAAGAAAGCCTCTGGATAAAGTCAGTGAATATCCATGGAGTCTGTAAATTTTGTGATTTTAGGTGATCAATCTGTAGCAACTGATTTTGGAAAAAAAGGAACCTCTACTGATTTAACACTATTTGATAGAAAAGAAGCTGAGAAAATTTACACCTTTGTAACACCAAATGGATTTCCTGAAAAAATTCAACCATTGTTTCAGGCAATTGGACTAGCAGAGTATGTAATATTTCATGTAAATGCATTAGACAAGTTTACCGGCGAACAAATTCTTGCACTGGACGCACTTGGAAAAAAAGATGGGATATTATCTCATTCGTATGATGTTGATGAGGGCAGATTAGATTTAATGATCAAAGGAACGGTAATTGAAGGATACAAAAAAGTTGAACATGATAAGATAAAAGAAGAGTTGCCAAACTTTGCTATTGTCAAAAAAGACGGAAGTACCAGTATTGTAATTGATCATACATTTGATGTTAAAGGAGTGGGAACTGTAGCATTAGGAAAGGTTCTATCTGGAAGGATCACACAATATGATAAGATTCAGCATTATCCTTCCGAGATTGAAGCTATGGTAAAATCAATTCAAATGCATGATGATGATGTTAAAGAATCTGTATCTCCAGCACGAGTAGGATTATCTTTGAAAAATATTAAACATGATGAGATTACTCGTGGTGATGTATTATCAAATGATTCTGCAGTAAAAACCGTCACTGAGCTTACTATAGATTTTAAGCAAAACCAATTCTTCAAAGGAATATTGGCAGAAAATCAGATGTGCCTTGTAAGTATTGGTCTTCAAATAAAAGCTGCCAAATTTGCATCCATATCTCCAATGAAATTGACATTTGAAAAACCAGTAATTGTGATGCCTGGAAATGTATGTGTTCTCTTAAAGCCAGAATCTAATACTGTTCGTATAATTGGAAGCGGTTCTCCACAATGAAGCCTGCAAGAGCATGTCCTATCTGTCCTAAATGTGGTTCTAAAAAATTTGAACGACTACAAGATGACGGTGTAAAAGTTCAATGTGCAAACTGCAAGAAAATTATTTCAATTTAGTTATCTTCCTAAACACTCTGACAAATCCTCATGAAATTTACTTGCTTGAAAGTCATTTAGGGTGTCATCTCTGTCTTCTAATGCAAATTTTTCCATCTCACCACATGTCCAATTTTCCCAAATTCGTGGATTTGTCACATTTTTCTCATACGTGTTAATTCCTATTATGGCAATTGGAATTACAACTGCAAATATTCCAATAATTAACAACTTTACAAACTTTGGATTGTCTGTAATCATGAATATTATTAGTTAATAGATTATATTTGCTTGACTTTGCGATTCAACATGGCAAAGACATGGAAAGATGAAGACATTAGTCTTGATCCTATCAAAGACCAAACCATTGCAGTAATTGGATATGGTATACAAGGAGATGCACAAGCAAATAACATGAAAGACTCTGGTCTTAACGTTATTGTTGGTCTAAGAGAAGGCAGTCCAACTTGGAATAAAGCAAAAGAGGATGGCCACGTGGTCATGTCTGTAGCTGATGCCACAAAGAAAGCAGATATCATTCATATTTTAATTCCTGACATGATACAAGGAAAAATCTACAAAGAAGAGATTAGACCAAACCTTTCTGAAGGAAAAGCATTATCATTTTCACACGCAGCAGCTATCTACTGGAAATGGATTGATGCACCAGACAACGTTGATCTAATTATGGTTGCACCAAAAGGTCCTGGCTCTAAAGTAAGAGAGACATACCTGCAAAACTTTGGAACTCCATCAATTGTTGCAGTAGAACAAGACAAAACAGGAAAAGCGTGGGATAGAACACTAGGAATTGCAAAAGCAATTGGAAGTGCACGTGCTGGATTGATCCAAACAACATTCAAAGAAGAAGTAGAAACTGACTGGTTTGGAGAACAGGCAGACTTGTGTGGTGGTTCTGCATCTATGGTAGTTAATGCATTTGAGACACTTGTAGAAGCAGGATATCAACCAGAAATTGCATACTTTGAGGTATTACACGAACTAAAATTAATTGTAGATATGATTCAGAGATACGGAATAAATGGAATGTGGAGACGTGTTTCAGAGACTGCAAGATATGGTGGACTTACTAGAGGTCCAATGGTTATGACGCCTGATACAAAAGATAGAATGAAAAAAGTTCTTGACATGATTCAGGATGGAACTTTCAACAAAGAATGGATTGACAATTATCAAAATGAAGGAAAGGCTGCATTTGATAAATACATGAAAGAGTTAGACAATCATCAAATTGAGACTGTAGGAAAACAGATGAGAAAAATGATGTGGCCTGATTCCACTGAATAAATCTTATAATTTTCTTAGTTTAGAAACGCCTTTTGTAATGTGGTCAATGATAATATCTAATGATGTACCTGGACCAAAGTTTCCTGTGACACCAGCCTTCTCTAATGTCTTCTTATCTTCATCAGGGATGACACCACCACCAACAACTAACACATCAGTGATCTTTTTCTTTTTCAATTCTTTTACAACTCTTGGGAAAAGTGTTCCATGAGCGCCATTAAGCAAACTTAAGGCAACTGCGTCTGCATCTTCATCTTCTACGATTTGTGCAATTCTGTCTGGTGTTGCAAATAATCCTGAATAGATCACTTCCATTCCTGCATCTCTAAATGCCCTACAGAGAACTAAAGCACCTCTATCATGGCCATCAAGACCTAATTTTGCAACTAGAATTTTCACGCGTCTCGACTGTGCCTTTTGCTTCATGATTTAATTCTTGAAATTTGACTTTAAAATCTTTCTTACATCTAAGATTTTTAATCAGGCATTTAGGCTATCTTGTATTCATGAGATTCTCATTAAACGTTGTATTTCTTTTTGCATTGATTATGGTAGGAATCAATCTTCTTTCTGTAGTATTTCCTGCATTAATCTTACATGAATTTGGACATATTTCTACAGATAGATACGATGCATTTGAGATTGGAAACAATGCTACTTTGTTAATTGTAGGTAACATAATCATACTTTCACTTGGGGTATTGTATAAAAAAAATAAACTCCCAAGTTTCTTATCATCAATAAACAAAATTCGAACTTTTGAGATATCTAAAAAACAATCCCTCATTGTTGGAATTATAATTTTAGCTGTATATACTGGAATAACTGCACCTGAGCTAGCAATTGATGAATCTGTACGATATGCTGATTTTGATGTTGTATTACATGGAATAGAGACTTTCCCTGTAACTGATTCTGGTGATACAACGTATGATGAACAAAACAGTCGCTTTGTAAGAATGATTTTGTTAATTTTTTCACATGATTACTTGGATAATGTCAAAGCAATTCCGTTTGTTTTCAGTATTATTTTAGTAGCAATTACTGGGCTAATCACAGTTGAAATATCACATAGAAGAATTGCTGGTCTAGTTGCAATGATTGTTCTTATGCAGGGATACACATTTCTGGAATATGACACAATAGCGGTATATGAAAATTTCTGGACTGCATTTTTCCTTTTATCAATTTATACAATTCATAAACGGTGGTATCTTTCTGGAATTTTCTATATTTTATCCGTGTTTTCAAAAGCATTTGCTACTCCATTTCTAATTCTAAATATTTACTATTTGTTAAGGTCTGATAATAGCCGTTCTACCAAACTCCGAATTTTAGTCTCATATGGAATCATGATCTTAATCATGCTTGGTCTTTTCGCAGTTGGAAATACAATCTATGATGACATCATTCACATTGATTTTAATAGATTCATGAATAGTTTCTCTGACTTTTCAGGTCAATTGCAGTTTGACATATTTTTAATAATTATGATTCTACCTGTTACGATTGGATTATTTTTTGTTGCACGTAATGGAATAAAACATGCTGAATCAATGCTATTTTTCATTGCGAGTTTGTTGTTATTTGGTCCATTGGTTGCACTTGTAACAGATTATTTTGTAATTCTACCTTACAGATTTGTTCCATTAATTGCATTTTTTGCAATCTCAATGGGAATTATCATATTTAGAAATGCTAAATCTTCTTGAATAATTCTAAAATTGATACAGTTGTATATCCATCATCATATCCTTGTGCTGGTATGAGTGCCCTTAGTACTTCTTTCCAGAATGTAACATCATATCCCTCATCAGATTTTGTATCTACACGTTTTTCCAAACTTACGGTTCCTCTCCAAAATCTTTCATCATTCACATATTCTGTCACAATATGCCATTTCATGTAATCATGTCCATCAATCTCCACAATTTCTTTCTCGAATTCTATAGTATCAACAAATTTTCCTTTTTCGTCTAAATATTTCTCAAGTGTACGTGATGGCAGTACACTTGTTCCAGAGTTTTCAATAACACTAACTAATGTGCCATTTTGATCCCTTGTAATAAATTGAATATTGACAATATAATCTCCATTAGTCTCTCGTACATCAAATTGCTCCGATTTTGAAAACAGAAAGTCTCGTTTCATCTTCAAGTCTTCATCATTTGGGTTTTCATCTAGTGCAACATCCAAAAGTTCCAGTGCCTCATTTGGTCGACAATTATCATATGACTCACATTCAAACTGTGATAAGAGTGTCGCTTTGCCTTTTAGGGCCATTAGGTTTTTTGGATCGTTGTCTAAAATTTTGGTTAGATCATTAATTCCATATTCATAATCTTTTATCTGTGTAAAGGCAAACGCTCTGTTGAATAATGCTGTTTCGTCATTAGGATCAATTTCTAGAATTTTTGAATATTCTTGAATTGCTTGAGCAAAGTTCTGTATATTCATATATTGTAGAGCTGAATCATGTATCTCGTCAATTGATTCACCATGTGCATTTAGACCAATCCCAGTAAACATAACTGAAATTATTAGAAAAACCACAAATTTCATTTTAATTCTAATTCTGAATTATGCATTATAAGCATGCCTAGAATCTAAGATTTTTAATCAAGGAATGAGACGGTTTTGTATGGCACTACTTGCAGATTTAAAAAAAGCCAAACGGGGTGCAATTGCAAAGGCCATATCCATAATGGAAAATGACCCAAAAGAGGCACGGCAATTAGTTAAAAAAATCTACAAAACATCTGGTAAATCAATCGTTATAGGAATTACAGGTCCTGCAGGTGCTGGAAAGTCATCTCTCATAAACAAACTATCAATGGAAATGAAAAAATTAAAACTAAAACCTGCTGTCTTAGCAGTAGATCCTACAAGTCATGTCACTGGTGGCGCTATTTTAGGTGACCGTGTTAGAATGTCTGAATCAACTGATACTGGTACATACATCAGAAGTATTGCATCACGTGGAGCAACAGGTGCTATAGCACATTCTGTTCGAAACAGTTTACGTGTATTAGAATACGCAGGATTTAATCCAATCATAATAGAAAGTGTAGGAGCAGGACAAACAGAAGTTGATATTTCAAAAATTTCTGATATTACAGTTGTCACATTTAACCCACATACAGGAGATAGTATTCAAACAATTAAGGCAGGAATTACTGAAATTGGTGATATCTATTTGGTAAACAAAAGTGATTTGGATGGCGCAACACAGCTGTTTCAAGCATTACAAGATTTCATTGGAACCGCAGAAGATGAGACAGTTATACTAAAAACATCTGTAAACAAAAATAAGGGAATCAAGGAATTAGCTGCAAAACTAAAGACTTTGATGAAACAAAAGGTAAAAGAAAAAAAGAGTTCAGAGAAAACTCGACTTCAATCTGAACTAGAAGATATTATTTTAAATAACGTCAGACAGGAAATTTCTATAATGATTGGTAAAAACAAATCATTTTCAACTTATCTAAAAAAGGTTCAAGAAAAAAAAATGGACCCATTTGAGGCAGCAGACAAGCTGACAAAAAATTTCATAAAGTGATCAACTATGACAGCAAAAAAGAAAGCAAAACCAGCACCAAAACAATATGTGACTGACTCTAACATTCCAATCAAACCATTTTATCAAAAATCTACAAAAAAGAAGACAAAAGATGAACCAGGAAAATTCCCATTCACTAGAGGCATTCACCAAGGAATGTATCGTGATAGATTTTGGACCATGCGTCAGTATGCAGGATTTGGCGATGCCGCTCAAAGTAACAAACGTTATAAATTCATGTTAGAAAAAGGACAGACTGGAATTTCAATGGCATTTGATTTACCAACACAAATTGGTCATGATCCTGATGCACCACAAGCAGAGGGTGAAGTCGGTAAAGTTGGCGTATCCATATCATCTCTAAAAGACATGCATACTGTTTTTAATGGAATTGAATTGGGAAAAGTTTCAACCTCAATGACAATTAATTCAACGGCATCAACATTGTTAGCATATTACATTGCAGTAGGACAATCACAGGGGTTCTCAAGCAAAGAATTACGTGGTACAACACAAAATGATATCCTCAAAGAATACATTGCAAGAAACACATACATCTATCCTCCAGAGCCATCAATGCGTATTATCGGTGATATGATTGGTTATTGTGCGAAAGAGGTTCCACAATGGTATCCTGTTTCAATATCTGGCTATCATATAAGAGAGGCTGGTTCTACTGCAGTTCAAGAGATTGCATTTACCATAGCAAATGCCATCCAATACATAGAGACATGTCTTGCACAAGGATTGAAAATTGATGACTTTGCACCAAGATTATCATTCTTCTTTTGTTGTACAATAGAGTTCTTTGAGGAGATAGCAAAGTTTAGAGTTGCAAGAAAAGTTTATGCAAAAATTCTAAAAGAAAGATTCCATGCCAAGAATCCAAAATCATTACAATTAAAATTCCATACTCAAACAAGTGGGGAGTCACTAACTGCACAACAACCTGACAACAATATTGTACGTGTTGCAATGCAGACAATGGCAGCTGTTCTAGGTGGAACACAGTCACTTCATACAAACTCTAGAGATGAAGCACTTGCATTGCCAACTGAAGAGTCCGCAAAGATTGCATTAAGAACACAACAAATCGTTGCACATGAATCAGGAATTACAAGGACAGTTGACCCAATGGCAGGTTCTCATTATCTTGAAGAATTATGTGATGAAATTGAAGAGCAGACCTGGAATTATCTCAAAAAGATTGACAAGATGGGAGGTTCGCTCAAAGCAATTGAGAAAGGATTCTTCCAGGGGGAGATTAGACAAAATGCATATCGCCTCAAAAAAGAAGTTGATGATGATTCTCGTGTTTTAGTCGGCGTCAACAAATTTGTGGATGCAGAAGAGGCAAAGCAAAAACTACTCAGAATTGATGATTCGTTAGGCAGAAAGCAAGAAAAAGCAATCAAAGCTTTACGTAAATCTCGAGACAACAAAAAAACTGATAATGCTTTATCAAAATTACAGGCAGCTGCAGACACAGACAAAAATCTAATGCCACTCATCCTAAACTCAGTAAAGACATATGCCACAACAGGTGAGATTAGTAATACATTGAGAGAAGTATTTGGTGAATATAGACCAAAGGAGGTATTCTAGATGAAAATTGATCATATTGCAATTGCAGTAAATGATGTTGAAGCATCAGCCAAAATTTACCAAGAGGCATTAGGAATTGATGAAATTGAGTTTGAGACTGTAGAATCTGAGGGTGTCAAAGTTGCAATAATCCCCATGGAGAATGGTAGAATTGAATTAATGCAACCAACCAACGATGAGAGTCCAATCAAAAAATTTCTTGATAAAAAGGGGCAAGGATTACACCACATGGCATTAGAAACTGACAACATAGAGGGTGAGGTTGAGAGAATGGAAGGATGTGGAGTACAATTTCTTGGTAAAGTAAGACCTGGATCTGCTGGAACCAAAGTCACATTTATCCATCCAAAATCATTAGAAGGTGTTTTAGCAG
>Ga0310344_10004218_pt1 | contig 10675 bp, 2 predicted proteins | sample HC15DNA20200_MG_FD_203801 | JGI IMG/M metagenome (GOLD analysis project Ga0310344, IMG submission 203801) | Marine microbial communities from station ALOHA, North Pacific Subtropical Gyre - HC15-DNA-20-200_MG | ecosystem: Environmental > Aquatic > Marine > Oceanic | place: Pacific Ocean: North... | reverse complement strand
TTTTCAACAGGACCGGCTCGAGGAAGCCCGGGTTGAGTACGAACAACTTGTAGAGATGGTGCCAGGCGATGCATCTGGCCATGCGGGCTTAGGGATGGTTGCCCTGCGGTCCGGAAATGTGGAAGCAGCAGAGAAACATCTGATAGCGGCACGAGAGCGAAGTCCTTCTGATCCTGAGTTGGTTGTGGCGCTTGCAAATGCTCGGTCCAGTTTGGGTGATGGAGATTCGGCCCGTGCCTTACTCACTAGATCGCTCGCATTGGACTCCACACACACACGAACACTCTGGGCATTAGCCGATATTGCTCGTCTAGATGGGCAGCCTGTGGAAAGTTGGTTGGTTTGGCTCGAACGGGTTGTAGCCCTGGTTCCGGGAAACCTTGCTGCAAGGGTAGAACTTTCGGGGGCCTACCTCGAGGCAAATGCCTTAGACCAAGCCCTCGCAGAACTTGAAATGTTACGTCAGATTGCTCCGGATTTCCCGCCGAGGGCTCGAACTGCCTTTGAAAAAACGGAACGTGCAATTCAAGTCGGAGATCGCTCAAGTGCGGTTGCTCAGTTGGCTGATTTCCGGCTGGATTTTGAAGTCACGGCTCAATACCAAGAAGGCGTGGCAGACCTGCGACCCTTGTCCGGGGAAATCGTCGGTATTCCACAACTCTATTTCAGCTTCCTCACATCCTTGCGAGTCCAAGAGCCTGAAGTGGTCTTGAATTCAATGCGCTTCACTAACGCCTCCGAGCTGGCAGGTTTTGGAGAACTCCAAAGCGTGTCAGAGGAGCATGGTGGTGCCGCGCTATTTGCGTTGGGTGACTTTGATGGTGATGAAGACGAGGATTTGTTGTGGACTGTGGGTGGGGAAACCAGTCTTTTACGCGTCGACTTCGGTCAATTTGTAGTTGATGATGACTTGGGTTCTATGCTAACTCCTGAGGTTGGGGCGATCGCTTGGGGTGATTTTGATGATGATCGTCGTCTGGATATGTGGCTTGGGGGAAGGGAATCGGCTCTCTACCACAACGAATCTGATGGTCTGTTCTCAGAGATTCTCTTGCCGGCGGAGGGGCAGAACTTTGGGAAGGCGAATGAGGTTTTCTTTGCGGACCTAGACCAGGACGGTGATCTCGATGTTTTCGAGGCACGATCAGGCTTGAATCGGTTCTATCGAAATGATGGTGATAAGACGTTCGTCGAGTTGTCAGAGCGATTCGGTTTGGCTGGACCTGATGACGCAGATACAAAAGATGCAGCATTTGCTGATCTTGATGGGGACCTCGACCTCGATGTGGTTTTGGCCGAAGGCTCTCATGGGCTGCGGGTACTATTGAATGCGCGCGGCGGGCGATTTTCTGATCTCGCAGACCGTGTTGTTGTGGATGGGGGTGAAAACGCAACGGCTGTCGCGCTAGGTGATATCGACAACGATGGACTCGTGGATGTCCTCGTCGCTGGGTCTCAGGAAATTCGGTTGTTAAAGGGTCAAGTGGATAGCGTATCTGGGCTAGAAGAAAACTCTCGCACCATCATCGAATTCGAGGATCTAGTACCACGAGACCTTTTGTTGGTGGATTTTGATAACGATGGATATTTGGATCTTGCGGTTGGAGGATCTTCTGAGGTGGGCGCTGGAGCGAGGCTTTTTCACAATATAGGAGGTGGTAACTTTTCGGTTACGGACCATCTTCTGCCGGACGTGCCATCGGATATTCGGCAACTCGATTTTTTCGACTATAACGAAGATGGTGACGCTGACCTGATTATTCTTGACAGTGATGGTCAGCCTATGTTGCTAAGAAATGATGGGGGAAATGCCAATCATTTTATACAGTTGCAACTCGTAGGGCTCGGCGATGGAAGTCGGAAAAACAACCGCTTTGGCATCGGGGCACGTGTCGAGATTCGAGCTGGTGATTTGTATCAGGTTCATACCGTCACGGACCCAACGGTTCTCATCGGACTAAATGGCCACCTGAAAGCAGATGTCATTCGGGTTCATTGGCCCAACGGTGTCGCGCAAGATTTATACTTCCCTGGAACGGACCAGGATTTGATTGAACAACAGACCCTCAAAGGGTCGTGTCCGCTGCTCTACGTATGGGATGGGGAAAGTTTCACCTTCGTGGGTGACATTATGTGGAAGAGCGCTCTCGGGATGCCGCTTGGAATTCTTGGTGGTGACGGTCAGCAAGCGTTTGCACCTAGCTATCCTTCGCAAGAATATCGAAGGCTTCCACCAGGACTTCTCCGCCCTCGAGATGGCGAGTTCGTGCTTCAAGTGACTGAAGAGTTATGGGAAACCATATACGTCGACGGTCTTAGCCTCGTAGCAGTCGACCATCCTGATTCAGTTGATGTGTATGTCAACGAGAGGTTCATACCACCTGCTCCGACTGAGCTTGAACTGTGGCGGGTTGGGGATAGGTGGTCGCCCCGAACAGCCAGTGACGGGAGGGGTGTCGACCAATCGAGCGCGTTGGAAGCCCGTGATTTTTCGTACGTTTCGACATTCCGGACAGGAAGGTATCAGGGCATCGCTGAACCACACGAACTCATACTTGACCTTGGAGAGAAAGCGGCGTCTGGAGACGTCACACTCTTCTTGACCGGATGGATTTTCCCGACTGATGCGAGCATCAATATGGCCATGGCGCAATCCGATGACTTGCAATCTCATTTTCCTGCTCTTGATGTCATTGGCTTAGACGGTAAGTGGGAGACTGTGATCCCAGATCTCGGGTTCCCTTCGGGGAAGGATAAGACGGTAATCGCTGATCTGAGGGGGTTGTTTCCGACCGAAGATCGGCGTGTACGTATCCACACCAACCTCATGGTCTACTGGGATGAAGCATTCTTTACGGTTGGGTCGTCGCACCTAGCTACGACTGAGCAGCGTGTTACCGAGGTCTCGGCTACGAGTGCAGATTTGCACTATCGCGGGTTCTCACGTGAGTTCCGTAAAGGTGGGAGGTACGGCCCTCATTGGTTTGACTATGACTCTGTTACGGTTGAACCACGCTGGCATGACCTCGCCGGTGAATACACACGCTTTGGCGATGTGACAGAACTCGTCGAGAGTGGAGATGACCGCTATGTGATAGCGAATGCGGGAGATGAGATCACACTACGCTTCAGTGCTGATGAGTTCCCCGACCTGCCCCAGGGATGGATGCGAACGTTCCTCATCTATAGCGATGGTTGGGTCAAAGACGGAGACCTGAACATCGCCACAGGGGATCGTGCTGATCCTCTCCCATTCCGCGATCAGACTCGGTATCCTTACGGGCCAGAGGAGTCCTACGATCACGTCGATGCACGACGCGAGACTGCTGAGACCTACCTGACGAGGACGATTAAGCCTCCCCGCTGATAACTTCCGGTCAGCTTGCTTGTGATTTTTGTGACCGGGTCATGCCTGGCTTTTCCAGCCTTAGCCAGATTACACCCATGACAATAAACGTGATTCCTGACCACTGAACCACTGACAACCGGTCGTTTAGCACAAGTGCGGCCAGTGTGAGTGTGACGGCAGGTTCGACTGTGGAGAAAAGCGCGGCTCTTGCAGGACCGATCCACCTAATGCCAAGTATGAAAAGTGTGATCGGAATCGCTGTTGAGATGAGGCCCATGGCCCCTAGGAGTAAGATCGGTCGGGTCTCCATTGGAACGTAGCCCTCTCCAGTAATGAACGCCGCTATTGTCACAATTATGGCTGCGGTCGTGAGCATGGTCGCGGTCCCTGATATTGCCGGAAGGCGGTTGAAGATTTCGTGGCTCTTGATCATGAATACCGCCAAGAGGAATACGCCGAACAGGATGAGGCTCACCCCCAAAGCCGTCCCGGATCCAAGGCCAGTGTCGCCCACAGTGAGTGCACACCCGGCGGTTGCTAATCCGAGTGCTACGACCCGACGCCTCGTCAGTGGCTCGCCGATCCAAATTCGTGATAGAAGAACCGTTACGATCGGATAAGTGAAGAATACCATCGATGCGAGTGAGGCAGATACGCGGGTAAGCCCCAGTAAATAGGAGGTCGCATTCGAAGCATACAGGACTCCCAAACCTATGAGGCCTATGACCTGAGAGCGTGCCGGGAGCGAACGCCCTGTGCTAAATACCATGAACCACACGAGACCGGCTCCGATCCCAAAGCGCCAGGCGAGAATAGGGAGCACTTCGATTCCTTCTGCCAAGGCCAGTTTGGCTAGAATTGGCATGAAACCATATCCGAGACAGGAAAAGAGGATGGCGAGCATGCCCTTGGTAAATGTGCTCACCGCAGGAATCTAATGGTTGTGATGTGGCTTTGAAGCGTTGCGGTTCTCAGATCTCTACCACGACGTTGGGGTGTGTGAAGTGCAGTGCGACGCGTGGAGCTTGGTCATCTCCGCCGAGTGCGGTCGCAGCTTCTCGGTATACTTGTGCCTGGATTGCGTAATCATCAGCAATGGCATTCACATCTGGTGCCTCGATGTGGTGAGTTTTGAAGTCGATCACCCACGACGTTTCCTCGTTACTACGGAACGGCGAATCCTCGAAGAGAGAGACTTGTCCAGAAGCCGTACTCGCTTGGCTCCGCGGTCGATATAGATCGAACGCGCCCTGGATCCAGCCATCCTTGGATAGATGTATAAATAGGAGTTCCCGGCTGTGTTCTCCCTCCACGTACCAATGCCATTCAGGGCTGCTCACCACGCGCGATATTTCTTCCTCGAGGGCGTGGCGATATGTCGAACCCGCCGCCACCACTGATTCTAAGTCCGGGAAATCAAGGGATAAGATGGTTTCTTCGATGACTTGGCCGATCTCTTCTACTGTGAGTATCCGCTCTAGCACTCCGTGTACAATCGTCCCGTGTGCCTTTCCAGTCAGATGCTCTCTTTCTTCTGCGATAGGTAGATAGTCAACCTCTTGGAGGACTCCATGTAGGTACCGGAGTTCCCATTCTCGAAGATCTCTATCCTTCATCATCCGTTCAGTGGCGCTTCCTACTCTATGGTGTTTTATAATTTCGATCTGCCCTGCCTGCAGTGGCCATTCTTGTTTTTCGATGTGAGAAAGCCACTGCAAGTTGACCGGTGCCTCTCTGAAGGCCATTTGGTGAGAGCCTCCCTCACGACGAATAATTACGAGGCCGTCATGGGGGCGTGTAGATGTGGAAGCTCTGTTTCTAGCACTGAAGAGGTCAAATTGTCCTCGTTTTTTCGTTTCAGATTCGAACGCATCGAGTTGTTTCCCCGTCCCTGTGCGCTTGTCATCCGCCTCCGAAGAGAGGGTGGATTTGTGTTGAGTGGTGTCAAGCTCCGTGCTTGTGTGGGCCCCACTCGTTTCGTGCTCCTCAATGGCCTGTTCTCGTTCATCCAATAACCAGTTGTTGAAACTGGATGACTTTTTGTTTCCAGGTGAGGCCACAATGACTAAGCGCTCCCGGGCTCGCGTGAGTGCGACATAGAAGAGTCGAGATGCTTCAGCTTGCTCCTGTTCGTTACGTCGTTTACGCGCTTCCTGGACTCGTGGGCCCCAATCGGATTTTTTGGGCAAGTGTATTGGACCGAGCGTAGAGTCAATCCAGGGCTCTTCTCTCATCTTCGTGTCCCTGTCGGTTCCGGTTAGTATGACCACGGGCCACTCTAGCCCCTTCGCAGAGTGAATTGTAGAAATTGTCACCACATCGTTGCCGTCTATGAAGAGTTGGGCTTTCGGAATTTTCGTGTCCCTATCTCCCAGGCGTTCCCAGATATTGAGGAAGCGGCCAAGTGTTAGGTGTCGATATTCTTCGAGCAGTGCCAGGAAGCGGTCTATGTTGGCCAGTGCCTCATCCGCGCCCTCTCGAACCAAGAGGTGTAGACGATAGTCACTGGTCGCGAGTAGGGCCTCGAGCACCTGTACATGGTCAACGCGATCTACCAGACTGTGGGCCTCCCGGAGTGCGGCGAGTCCGCGCCGTAAGGCTGTTTGTTCGATATCGGCGACCTCATCGGCTTCCGGGGCATTGAACCAGGACTCCCCGTTGCGATCACATTCTTCCAAAAAGGCTTCGGCTTTTTGGAGGAGAGTGGGCGATCTGTTCGCCGATGAGTTGTCCCTACTCTGGTAGAGTCCAATGCGTGTGAGAATTTCATCGCGCAGCCCAACGAATGGGGATCGAAGAAATGCGAAGGCCCGAAGGTCATCAAACCGGTTATCGATCAGGTGTAGTGCTGTTACGAGGTCAAGTATCTCTTGTTGTTTGTTGAAACCGCTTGTTGCGGTATTTACGAAGTCGATACCATAGTCCCGCAAGGTTGGCTCAAGGGATGAGAGGTCCGCCCTAGTACGTCCGAGGATAGCAATATCACCAGCGCGGCACGGGCGCAGGGATTGATTATCAGGATCGATGACCATTGTGTGACCAATCATCTGCTGAATCCTCGCTGCAACCCGTTGGGCCTCCTCTTGTTGTGCCTTTTCGACCTTCAAATTTTCTTTGATAGGAAGCCAGTCGAGAAGCATTGTCTCGGAACTCGGTGGACGAGCTGGGTCGAGCTTCTCATACGGGACTACCGAATCTGGGGCACTCTCTACGAGCGGTGCAGCCGTTTCGGCGAATGCTTGTGAACAGACACGATTTACGAATCCCACGAGTGCGGGCTGACTTCGGAAGTTTTGTGAAAGGGGAAGAACTCGGCCATGACCCTTAAATCGTTTTTGCGCTTCGTTCCAGACATCAATTTCGGCGCCCCGAAAGCGATAGATACTTTGTTTGGGATCCCCGACAAGGAATAACTGTGCCCCAATGCGGTTGGTATCTTCCCGTGGTTCGGGCATGCCGTCACGATTTTTCTGGGACTCGGGTGGTTTCGAGAGAGACTGGGCGATTACGAGGTCAACAGGTGCCAGCGCGCAGGCGATGTCCCATTGAGCCCAGTCGGTGTCTTGAAATTCATCTATTATTAGAAGGCGGTACCGTTGTCGTATCACTTTTTGCGCTTCCGCCATTTCAGGGCGGGTTAGAAGCCGCCGTGTATCTAGAATCAAGCTGTCCTGGTCACGAAAGTTTTCTCGCTCTAACCAGGACAGCCATTGGTGTACACTAACTCGGCCAAGACGGTACAAGGTGTCAACGATTTCAAGACTTTCCTCGTCCTTGACTGCGCTTTCCGGATCATCTGCCCAGACGCTCTCGATGGTTGGAAAGTGTCGGGCTTCTTTTAGGAGTCCCTCGCGGTCGAGTGTTCGCGTCCACGGGCCAGATTCGACCGGTGTACTCCATTGGCCGAACTCGGATTTGTGCCATCGTAGGTCTCGCATCATCCGGATAATCCGCTCGATGGCACCCGGGTAGTATTGTTGACTTTCCATCCCGTACTGCTCCACCAGCTTAACCGTCCCGGGGTCCTTTTGGCCGAGTGCTGATACGAGCACTTCACGGACAGTGTCGCGTTGATGTATTGAGGCCATATTCTCGTCCAAGATGCGGAAGGTTGGATCGATCCCCAGCCGGAGAGCGTGCTCGCGCATCAGCTCAGTGGCGAACCTGTGGATGGTTCCAATAGTTGCTTGTTCCAGATCCCATCTGAACGGCTCAGGCTGATCCAGTTGTTCAATTTCCTTCCGCAAGTCCTCTTTTAGTTCATTCGCCGCTTTTCTGGTGAACGTGATTGCCGCGATTTGGTCAAGTCTCAAAGGGTCCGGGCACGGGGGAACTGGTGTCCCATTTTGCGTCTCCGGGATAGGAAGTCCGAGTGTCCACAGAATTTTGCCGATGACTGTTCGGGTTTTCCCAGTGCCAGCTGACGCAGACAAGAGGGTATCATCTCTTGAGGTGATGGCTTCAAGCTGCTCATCAGTCCAGCGCAATTCCTTCATTCTGGCATCCTGGACTCAGGGTTGTCCTCCTGAAGGCCTAAGGAGCCATGGAGCCTGATAGCGGTGACCGAGTCAAATCGGGTTCCGATTGAGATTCGGGCAGTCGTCCGTGTTATGTCGAGTCCAAATTGCCAGTTGGTCTGTTTCTTGGATTGGGCCTGAACTGCTTCAAAAAATCCTGCGCGAATTCGGTCTGGGATCTCTCTGGCGAGTTCTAGCGCTGGTTCTATGTCCTCGCGGCCCAGCTTGGCTCCATCCATTTTTTTCTTGATGGATCGGTACATTCCTTCTGCTACTGTTCCGAGGCCAAGGCGCTCGACGGCGGCCATATAAAGTGGGCATTGCAGGCTGGCTGCATCTTTGTATTCACCTGGGCTCGGATAGCTGCTCAATTTGTAGTCGACTACGCGGAGATGCTCCCCTTCATCTGTATTGAATCGATCCACACGATCGATTCTGCCTCCGAGGCGGAGCTGGCGTTGGATCCCATGATGGTCGATTCCGGATAGGTCAACGGTCTCAAAAGGCTTTTTCCAACCAAACCTAAGTTCGACTTCCAATACCGATCCCGTATCCCATTTTTTCTTGATCTCCCAGTCAACAAAATCCTGCAGTTGAGTCCGGAGTTCACTGCGCCGTACTGCCCACACGTAGGGTAGTCCGACCCACTTAAGCTCATCGGCCTCATAGCGATTGCACACCGTATTGAAGATCTCGTCAAGCTGATCGCGGACTTGCTCTTTTGAGAAAGCAGGGTCGAAGTCCCGATAAAAATCTTCGAGGACTTGGTGTGCCAGGTCACCCTTGTTGAGTGGGCTTAGGTCATCTGTGGTCATTTCGTCGGACGACAGGTTCAACACGTACTTGACAAGAAAGTCAAATGGGCGTGTGGCATACGTCTCAAGCTGTGCAGCAGACCACTCTTTGTTTTCCCAATATTTTTCTCTGATGAGATCGAGAGTGGTGGGGTCCCGTATCAGTCCATTCCAGGCAGTAGCGCGCTGAGATAACGGCCGTTTGATCTCATCCAATGAATCTGGCTCGTTGGCCATCGACTCCGCTGCCTGGGTAGTCGATGCCGTTTCCGTAAAGGGGTCTAGTTCGCCAGTTCGAAGCTCTTCCGCGAACGCTGATAAGGTTGCGTGCCGGATCGCATGTGGGTCCGGCGTTTTAAATGGACTTGAGTCTTTTCCGCGACGGAGTTTTTTAAATCGTCGCACTTCACGCTCTAATAGTTCCGCATGGGTCACAGGGACTTCTTCGGAGCTGAGCCTTGTTCTAGGGAGTGAACCTTCACGCTCGTGCAGCGGAAGAAAGACAGAAGGAAGGTTGAGGTTCCCATCCGAATCCGCTTCCCAATATGTAACCACAACCCTCTGTGATCCGGAACAACCTCGCCAAAGCCTCCGTTCACGTTCTAAGCGTAGTTCACGTGTGGCCAACGGAATGCCGAGTTGCGAAAGTTGTTCTCGTTCAATCTCCGTGAACAGCCCTCCTACCTGCGAACGAGGAAAAACACGATCGTTTGCATGGACGATGAAAACATGCTCGAACGGCGTCATGGCGGCCTCATGAGCTTCGAGCACCTGGACCCCGTGTTGAAGTGGGGTCGAAAGTGCAATCTCGTTTGAGTCGAGGACATTTTTGAGTTTGACGAACCACGCGCCTGCATCGATGGGGTCAGCATCGCTTTCTGTTAAAAGGTTGGACCATTCACGGAGGAACTGCTCCAGGGCGAGTGTTCCACGCTGGTCGAGTCGGACCACGTCCCAACGATCTCCCACGGGCTCGCAAACCCTTGCCCGGATGCCAAGAGGGTGACCTCGTATTAGTTGCCGTGTGCTTTGGATCCAGTCCGATAGAGATCGCGGGTGAGAAAGTTCACTGGTCGCCTTCATGAAGCGCTTTAGGATGGTGACTCCTTGCTCCACATTCGCAACCCTTACTCCAGCCCGCTTTAGTTTCCAACTTTCTGGGGAGTGCAATTCTTTTTGAAGTCGATCCAGTTTTTCCAGCCAATCACTTAATCCGTTTGGACGAGAGTGACTGGCAATGTGTTCGAGAGCTCTGAGGTTTGTCGGAACCTCGAAGTAACGACTTGTGAGGATCAATTTTAATGTTGGCCAGGACCAGTCCTCCCCCACGGCTTCGAATAATCCGAGGACGGCACGAAGTGCGGGAATTTCACTGAGTTTGGAACGGATGCGAACTGTGCTAGGAACACCGGCCCGGTGAAGCGCATCCCGGATCCGACGTGTGTCTTCTCTCCCCGTGCGCGCCACAACGGCAATTTTATGTGGCTGTACGTTCTCGTCTAAGAGAAGGACTTTAACAGACCGTGCAACCCAGTTGGCCTCACGTACTCCATCAAAAAGGGGTTGGATAATAAGATTGGGTGCGGCGTCCTTTTCATGTAAATCTTCGATTCCGTCGGAAATGCGTTCCCATTCACCAGGCGCTATGTCATTCTGCACGTATGCGAAAACTTCTACGTCGTTTTGGGCGGACAGGGCTTTGAAGAGGCGTCCGCGGCTACCAACAGATGTGAGTCCATAGATATGGAGTCGGGTCGCACCGTTCAGTGCTGCTGGTAGGCCACCACTCTGGATTCGATCTGCGACAAGAGAGTGGACTGACCGGGGATCGAATTTCCCTTGATCCGATAACTGTTCCAGATAGTCGCGGTAGGTGTCTGTGAGCCAGCAGTTTCGCCGAGCGGTGAACTCATCACCATTCAATTGGTCGAGAGCGATCTTCAGTTCATTCGGGTCGACTCCTTCTGGGAGGAGCTCTGAAAGTGTTCGATCGATCAAGTGGCTGTGACGGAGCC
>Ga0310344_10004214_pt1 | contig 10681 bp, 12 predicted proteins | sample HC15DNA20200_MG_FD_203801 | JGI IMG/M metagenome (GOLD analysis project Ga0310344, IMG submission 203801) | Marine microbial communities from station ALOHA, North Pacific Subtropical Gyre - HC15-DNA-20-200_MG | ecosystem: Environmental > Aquatic > Marine > Oceanic | place: Pacific Ocean: North... | reverse complement strand
TCTGGAATAAAATTCTTATTCTCCATAACAGACTTTGTAAGATAGACTTGCTCACTATTTGTAATATCACATACTGAAAAAGAAAAGTTCGGATTATTGATTTCTTCGGAAACATTTTTTAGTTCTGATTCTCTTCTCGCTATTCCCCAAACCTGATGTCCATTTGCTATACATTTTTTCGCAAGTTCTCTACCTATGCCTGATGAAACTCCAGTGATGAAATATTTTTGCATTTGTTTTATCTCAAATTTTTATTTTTTAAACTTTATAAATTAAATATATAATTCTACGAAGTAAAATATGAAATAGAGCATTTGCCACTGACAAGAAATTCTTCATTGTGAAAGCTTTTGATACCCCTGTTTCTCTGTCAGAATTTTCTACCTGAACTTCTTTGTATGTAGTTTGTTCATTTAAGAGGAAACACAATAATTCTGCTTGATAAGCAAATCCAACTGTTTCAGAACGAAAAATTCTGACATTTTCTGTTTTGTGTAAAACAGGACCATTGTAATACTTAATTTTATTTCCAGAAAGTAAATTTACTAAAAATGTGAATGTGATGCTAAGAACTCTTCTGAACAATACTCTCGTGTCATTTTTGCCGAAGTAAGGAATAATGATATCTGCATTCTCTGTTTCAGATACAATATCTCTTATGGTTTCATTTGTTTCAGCAGCATCTCCATTTATGAGCATATAGTGTTTTCCCATTGCTTTATGAGATGCAAGAAAATAATTTCGGCCTAATCCACGAGTCACTGTATTCTCAATAAGATTTATTTTCACTTCCTTGTTTTTATTTATCTCTTCTGTCACCTTTTTGATAGTATTATCTGATGAGTTGTCATCTACAACTAAGATTTCATATTTCATATTCATATTTTTCATAACGTCAATAACAGATTGTATTGTTTTTCCTATGTTATCTTCTTCGTTTAGGCAGGGAATGAAAAAACTTATATCTATATTTTTTGCTTCTTCCATTTGTTTATCCTTCTAAAGAAACACCAATCAGTCGACCAAAAATTCTAGTTAATTTGATAAGTTTTCTGCCCTTTGGTCTGATAGTAACCATGTTATTAGAAATATTAATATATTCGTTTTTTTTCATCAGTTCCATTCTATCTAAAAAACGGATGGATGATTCATAATCTTTGACAAGGGAGTCAAAATCTGCAGATTTTGCAATCGAAATCTTTTCAAGAAGAGTAAGTGATACGGATCGAGATAATCCTGCATACAAAAATAAGTAGGAGATTATGAAAAATACATCGAGCCATATTGTGGATACGACAGAAATTATATCTGTATTGAAAAAGAGCAAATGTACGAAAATAGAACATATAGTCCCAGTGAACGCCAAGAAAAAAAGTAATAACATCCGTGGATTATTTGAGGGAAAAACTCTCCATAAAAATATATGAATCATTAAGAAGAAAAAAATTCCCGAAACTGATGAGAAAAAGATCTCGTACATTTATTCTGCTCTTTCTAATTTCAGGATCTCTCGAAAGAGTACCCCTAAAAAATTCATTATTTTCCCCAAAAAAGTGAGTGGTCCAACTTTAGGTTGCGAATAGCAAATCATTTTTAATTTCTTTATGGTATTTAATCTTTTGTTCAGTAAACCCTTAAAACCCAGTCCTTCTCCATATCCTGCTTTTAGAGATTCTAGTTTTATAGGTCTATTCGATTCATCAAGATCTTTTAAGATTCTTAGAGATAAACCTCTTGAAAGAAGAGATTTTGTTTCTAAATATGTGAGGAACATGGCAAAAAATAATAATACGGTAGTGATTTGCAAGTGATTTGGAAAAACAAGAGATGAATTAATTTTGCTTAACAAGAATGGAGATGATTTATAAATGAAGATAGAAAAAAGGGTAAAGAATGTGAATAGGAAAATAGTTTCTATAGCAAGAGAGAATGGCAGGAGATTTCTTTTAGATAAAAAACGAAGAATATTGCAGGATAAGATTAGAAGTATCAGGAATAAAAAAGGAAAAAAAAAGGAAAATGATATAGTCATAAATTCAGGATACACTTTTCTCTTATTTCTCCATTTTAATGAGGGCTCTTCCAACTTTCCCATTTTCTAAGTCCGCAAAACCTTCGTTGATTTTTTCTAATTTATATTCATGTGTTATCAATTTATGAAGGTCCATTTCGCCCGAGAAAAATTTCTTTATGTAATATCTTGTATCTTTTTCTGGGGAAGTTTCACCTCCCCATGTCCCGACAATATTTTTCCCTTTAATAAGATCGAAAGGGTCTATTGATATTTTTTGTCCAAAAGGAAGATTTCCCGCCAGAATACAAAGACCACCGTTAGTTTTTACTGAACTAAAAGCATCTTCCATTGTTTTAGAATTCCCAATTGCTTCCACCGAAAAATCTACTCCTAGTTTGTTTGTTATTTTTTGAATCTTCTCTAAAACTTTCTCTTTTCTCGCATTTATTATATCACTGGCGCCTATTTCAATTGCTCTGGTTAATTTTTTATTTTCTATGTCTATACCTATAATTGTTTGCGCCCCTATCATTTTGGATGCAAGAACAATACTCATTCCAATTCCTCCAAGACCAAAAATAGCAATGCTGTCTTTTGATTTTAGATTTGCAGTATTTCTCACAATTCCAGCGCCAGTCGGTACAGCGCATCCTAGTAATGCAGCCTCACGAAGTGGCATTTTTTTTGGGATTTTAATCAGGCGATTCTCGCTCACTACAGTTTTTTCCATAAAAGTACTTATCGCGCCCGAATTTATTTTGCCTATAGAACTATCGTATTGAGTAGATGGAACATCTATTCCTGAAGCCTTGATCCAAGTGAGAACGACATGGTCGCCGGGCTTTACCTTTGTTACTCCTCTTCCTATTTTGACAACTTTTCCTGAACCTTCATGTCCCAAGGTATGGGGAAGAAAATGGTCTACTCCTCTTTTTCCTCTGATTTCATGGAGTTGAGTATGACACAATCCGCTATATAAAATTTCAACGAGTACTTGTCCCTTTCTTAGAAAAGGAATCTGTAAATTTAAAATCTTTAAAGGTTTGCCTGTTTTTATAAGAACGGCAGATTTTGAATGTATCATTTTTAAATTCCACTTTTTAGATAAAATAAATTGAAAGATAATATCGAAATAATAGTTAGACTATCAAGAATTTCTTTTGATTTAATCATTTCAATACTATCTGAAATTTTAATCCAATCATATTTTTCCACTTCTGCAATATTAGGTTTAAATTTTTCACTTAATTCAAAAGTATTTGAATGGTATACATATGTTGGATTATGAAGAGAATCAAGTCCTTGCTCGTAATTGATAAGTAGTTTTGGGTTGTGAGCTAGCATCCCTGTTTCTTCCAAACATTCTCTAATTGCACCAGATTCCGGGGATTCCGAATCTTCGACTCTTCCTCCAGGGATCTCCCAAGAACTTCGGTTGACTAAATGTCTGAATTGATTGACTAATAGAATCGAGTTGTTCCTATGTAGTATAATTGCAGCTCGTATTCCGTAATTTGTCACAAAAAACTGTTTCGCAATTCCATTTACTTTTGCATCAACTTGGGAAAGTTTGAGGTATTGATTTTCAAAAATCGATTTTTCTGATGATATTTTCAATTCTTTTTCTTTTTTATGATCAATACGTGACAAGAAATTTCCTCTTTATTCTGCGATGAACCAATAATAATCACCTGAGTAATCTTGATCATTAAATAATTGTTTCCAATCGTCAACGTGCATATAAGTTAGTGCAGTAAGATTCCAACCGAGCATTCTTTTCTTTTCTTCTTCGTTTCTCCATGCATCCACGACAATAAATGAGTGTTTTTTCGAAACTCTTTCTATTTCTCTAATAGATTTTTTGCAATCTTCAAGTTCTAGATTGTGGATGGTGTTTATGGAAATTACCAAATCAAAAGAATTGTCTTCAAAAGGAATTTCTTTTGCATCTCCTACTTGTAGATATTTTTTTACACTGTCCATAGCATTTTCTACCGCATATTTCGAAACATCAATCCCAGCAACAGTGTATGTTGAGGAAAATTCTTGGAAATCGTGTAACATGAACCCCTTGCCGCAACCTACATCTAAAATCGATGCAGATTTGTCTAATTTATAAAATTCAGAAAATCTTTTTACAGTTTCTTGCCAGAAACGAGGGTGATAGTTATATCCTCCATATCCATATAACCTGTCACCGTCAAAAAAATCTTTTTCGAACTTTCTGGCAATTTCTCTATGTTCTTCTTTGATTAAGCTGGCTCTTTCTTCAATATTTCTTTTTGATCTTGGATACTTGTCCATAAGGTTAATTTCACTCAATTTCATTTCCTTTTAGATGTAGTTTGTAACTATCGTAAGTATTTCGTATTCCTTCATTTATAGATGTAAATAAGATTTTATCAAATTCTTTCCTTAATTTCCCAGAATCTATTTTCTGGTCTATCTTAGGTTTGGTTCTTTCGATGGTTTTAGTGTTTAAATTGCTATTTGTATAATTTTTTAGTGATTCTATAATTTGTGTGAATGAAAGGGGGTCACCTGAAGAAATATTGTAAATTCCTGAATTCCCTTCTTTAATAAATTTATTAATAGTTAAAATCAGATCTGATTCGTACAAATAATCTCTCACTTCATTACCATCTCCATAAATTGAAATATCTTTATTCATTAGAATTGATTGGATAAACAAACTTGGGCCGTACGAGAAGGTCCTGTCATTTGGACCGTAAATCTTGCAACAACGAAGAATAACATGTTGAATATTTTTTTTGGTACAAATTTGTGAAATTGTATTTTCATTTTTAAGCTTAGCCTTCCCATAAAGAGAAGAGGGTAAAGTTTTAGAATCTTCTGTGATATTCATATTCGTAATGCTGTCATCGTAAACTGAAACTGTGCTCAAATAAATGCATTTTTTCACCTTAGAAGATTCAAGGTATTTAGAAATATTCATTCCCATAATTATTTCTTTTTTGAACATTTCATTTGAGTCTTGTTTCCCGAGTGCCCTTGTTGCGATAACTAATACGGAATTTTCTTTCGATAATGAAATTAATTGTTTATGGGCGTTTTCTGAAGTTAGATCTATCTCTGAAGAAGAAAATCCCTGTACTTCAAATTTTTTCTTCTTCAGAGATTCCAAAAGAATCTTCCCAATGTATCCTGAACTACCAAGTAAAATAATATTCAATTATATATTCGTTAGGCGAGAGATTATTCTTTGTGTTTATATGAATGTTCTGCAGACTTGATTTCTTCCCAGTTTTCTTTAATCCATTCGTAAGTTTCGGTAATTCCTTCCTCAAATTCGATATTTGGGTTCCACCCTAAAATCTGATTGGCTTTTGTTGAATCAAGGCTATAGCAATGATCTTGATGCTCTCTTTTTTCTGAGTATTGAGTAACATCTTCCATTTTGCATTCCATCAGTTTACAGATGTAATTAACTACATTTTTTATTTCGTATTTCGGGTTTATCTGGTCTTCTGCGGATATGGAGAAGTTAAGTGGACCAAAAAACCTCTTATTACAAACTAGAAGTATTGCATCCACTACATCCCTGATATGAATGAAATGTCTTACTGCATTTCCCCCACCATGAAGATTTATAGTTTGCCCTGTTTTAATGTAAATAAAACAACGAGGAATAATTTTGAATAACTGTTGGTAAGGTCCATAAACGTTTGTAGAACGTATCATAGAAACAGGAAAAGAGTATTTTTGCATTAATGTCAATAGGTACATATCTGCAGCGGTTTTTGAAACTGCATAAGGAGTTGTGGGTGTAATAATCGAGTCTTCTCTTACAGGTTCTGGCGTTGAACCGTATATTTCTGCGGAAGAAATGTGAATATAGTGTTCTAGATAGCTTCGCGTTCTCAAAATATCGCAAAGCTGAACTACAGAAGTTAAATTGATATTAAAGTATCCTAGTGGGACTTCATGACTAAGTTCGACCTCACTTAAAGCAGCTACATTGATAATATGTGTAGGCTGAATTTTATCTATATAAGTAATCGCCTTTTCAATATCTCTTACAAGATCAATTTGTGAAAAAACAAAATTTTTCGTATTTTTGTTTGATTTATATGGCAGCATGAAGGCAGGCGGCTCAGAGGATCTACTTATACCATAGACTTTATTGTTGCTAGCGTTTAGAAGTTGATTTACTATATGAGAGCCCGTAAAACAATTACTTCCTATCACTAGGTATTTATTGTTCGCTTTTTCCTGTTGATTCATACCGAAGGTAAACTTTCTTAAAGATTTAATTATGGGCTTACATAAAACATGTATACTTTGCAGACTTAGAGCCTAATTTGCAAGTTGAAAATATATTTTTCGTTCCTTTGGAGAAAATTTTTAATGAATGTGATGTTGATAACAGATTCTTATCCACCTGAAATACGTTCTGCCTCTCAACTCATGAAAGAACTCGCTGAAGAATTAGTAGAAAGAGGTCATGTTGTGACAGTTCTAACTACTTGGCCTCAATACAATATTGCGAAAAACCAAAATCTTGACTTTATAAAACCTTCTTCTGTTGAAAGTGGAGTGAAAGTTCGACGAATCAAAACACTTCGTCATCATAATGTAAGCTATATTTTCCGGGGCATATCCCAGATTCTAATGCCTTTTTATTTTAAGAGAGAGATAAAGAAACATTCGATTCCAATTCCGGATGTAGTGGTGATTTATAGTCCTCCTCTAACTCTTTCTAAAGTTGGGATTTTTCTTAAGAAAAATTACGGTGTGAAGTTGATCTTGAATGTGCAGGATCTATTCCCTCAAAATGCAATCGATTTAGGAGTTTTGAAAAATGAAATTCTTGTGAAGTATTTTGAGAAAATGGAAAAGAAAGCGTATTTTTATTCGGACTCAATTGCAGTTCATTCTGAAGGTAATGGCAGATTTCTGACAGATCAAAAGAAAGTAAGTAAAGAAAAGATTGCCATCTTGCATAATTGGATTGATACTTCTGTTTTTGTGAATCATAAGAAATATGATTTCAGAAAAGAATTTTCTTTAGGTAATAAATTTGTTTTTCTTTTTGCAGGCGTTATTGGTCCTTCTCAATATCTGGATCTTGTTATTGATATCGCAAGGAACGTGCAGGATAAAAAAGATATTTGTTTTCTCTTTGTTGGTGACGGTGCGGAGAAAAATAAACTCCTTGAGAAGTCTTTGAATTTAGGAAATGTTCTTTTTAAGCCCTTCGTCTCTTCGGATTTGTATCCTGCTCTGGTATCATCGGCTGATGTAGGACTTGTTTGTTTGAGTCCAGCTAACAAAACTCCAGTTGTACCTGGAAAAATATTAGGTTATATGGCAGGAGCACTTCCAGTATTAGCTTTTTTGCATAAAGAAAGCGATGGGCATAAAGTTATAAAAGACTCTAAGTCGGGTATTTCCGTTTTTTCTGGAAATTACGAGAAGGCTTTAGAAGCTTTGCTAGACATTTATACTCGTAAGGATTTATTAAGTTCTTATGGACAAAATGGTTTAGAGTATGTTAACAAAAATTTTGAGAAGAAAATTTGTGTTTCAAACCTTGAAAGATTGTTCTAGGGAGAATCCTTGTAATGGTAGATTTGGAAAAATTATACAAAGATAAAATAGTGTTGGTAACGGGCGGTGCTGGTGCCATAGGTACGAATTTATGTGAAGCCCTGTCTCAATCTGGAGCGAAACTGGTAATTATTTTGGATGATCTTTCCTCTGGTTATGTGTGGAATATCCCTAGTAGGGATAATATCTTATTTGTAAAAGGATGTATTACTGATGAGATAGTCTTAAAAAGAGTTTTCTTTGAGAAGCCGGATTATGTGTTTCATCTTGCTGCTTTTTTTGCTAATCAAAATTCTGTGGATTATCCGGAGCAGGATTTGAAAATTAATGGTCAGGGGACTTTAAAACTCCTTGAGTACTCATTGTTTAACCAAGTTCAAAGATTCATTTATGCTTCTTCTGGCTGTTCAATTTATGGCAGTAGTGCTCCTCTACCTTTGACAGAGGATTTTATGTCAATGCAGTTGAGTACTCCATATCAGATCACGAAGATGTTGGGAGAGTTGTATTGCAATTTCTTTTTTAATCATCATGGTCTTGATGTTGTGAAACCTAGATTTTTTAATTCCTATGGTCCAGGTGAAGTTCCTGGGCAGTATAGAAATGTTATACCTAATTTTATTTATTGGGCAATGAAAGGGGATCCGTTGCCAATTACCGGTAGTGGTGAAGAAACAAGAGATTTTACGTTTGTAGGGGATCTAGTTAGAGGATTGCTTCTATCTGGTTTGCAGGAATCTGCAAGCGGACAGGAGTTTAATTTAGCGTCTGCGAAAGAGACACGAATTATTGATCTTGCAGATATGATTAATGCTTCTGTGAAAAACGAATCTGGAGTGAAGTTTATAGATAAAAGAAAGTGGGATACAAAGAGTAGACTACTCGCTTCAGTGGACAAGGCCAATAAACTTATTGGATATGAACCAAGCATTGATTTTGAAGAAGGTTTGGCTAGAACGATTGCGTGGTTTAAAGATAACTGGGACTATATTGAGGCAAGCAATTCATTCACTCCTGGAATGTCATCTGCAACACGCAAATAAGTAATCTTTTCCTCTTAAACTCTTGCGTGCCTTTTAATCGAAAATTTCAAATTTAGGTGAATTGATGAAAAAGAAAATTTTATTTGTTTTTGGTACAAGGCCAGAAACTATTAAGATGGCACCTGTTATCAAGTTGTTTAGAGAATCCAAAGATTTTGATGCTATAGTTTGTACTACAGGACAACATAGAGAAATGTTAGATCAGTCAATGCGTATTTTTGGACTTGAATCTGATTATGAATTGCAAGTAATGAAAAAAAATCAAACCTTGACTCAACTCACAGTTAATATCCTCTCTGAATTAGATAATGTTCTAGAAGAAATAAGTCCTAATTTATTAATTGTGCAAGGTGATACGACTACTTCTTTTGCAGGAGGACTTGCTGCTTATTACAAAAACATTCCTATTGGTCATATAGAGGCGGGTCTTAGGACGGGAGATAAATATAAGCCATTTCCAGAAGAAAAAAATAGACATATGTTGAGCACACTTTCTGATCTGCATTTTGCTCCCACTGATGTATCTAAAGAAAATTTGATTCGAGAGGGGGTGGATAAAGAAAAGATTTGGGTTACTGGGAATACGGTTATAGATGCAATGCAAATAATACTTGCATCCCAAGAGTCAGATTCAGAAGATGAAAAGAAATTATGTTCTTTTTTTAATCAAGAGATAGGTGTCAATTTTGAAAATCCTCCTGAGACTATTCCTAAAATTATTTTAGTAACTGGACACCGAAGAGAAAATTTTGGAAAAGGAATTCGAAATATTTGCGAGGGACTTTACGAAATAGCAGCCCAACGTCCTGAAGTTTTAATTGTCTATCCAGTTCATTTGAATCCAAAAGTTCAAGATCCAGTGAGAGAATTGATTGGAGGAGTAGGAAATATTAAATTAATCCCTCCGGTTGATTACGAGAAATTTCTATTTTTATTAAAAAAAACTTATTTAGTTGTCACTGATTCTGGAGGGATACAAGAGGAAGCTCCTTCTTTAGGAAAGCCAGTTTTAGTTACAAGGGAAACGACCGAGAGGCCGGAAGGAGTTAATGCTGGCACCGTAAAGCTAGTTGGTACTAATAAGGAAAAAATGATTGAAGAGATAAATAAACTACTGGATGACGTATCTTACTATAAATTGTTTTCCGAAATTTCTAACCCATTTGGTGACGGTAGAGCAGCAGGAAGGATACTTGAAGTTATTCGGTCTTCTGATTATTAAGTTTGAATAATTCGTGCTTATATAATTACTTCAAAACCTTCAAAGATTGGATGACCAAGATATACATCTCTTTGTTCTCCAACGCCTTCATGTGCTTTTCTGAAAGCGTCTGACTTAGTCCAGTCAATAAAATCTTCTTTTGAATTCCAGGTGCTATGCGAAACATATAGGGTATAATTTTCTTGTGTTTCTCCCTTTATAAGATGAAATTCTTCGAATCCATCTACTTCATCTAGTCGAGTTTCTCGTTTTTTCCAAATTTTTTCGAAATCTTTTTCTCTTCCTTTCTTAACTTGGAATCGATTCATCGCTATATACATTTACAAATTCCTCCTTTTAAAATGATTTATTTTCAAGCCTTTAAGGTTTGCACCGGTTTTTTCCTTTTTGGATATGTAGTTTTGCATATAGTACATTGTCTGCCGTCACACCCTCTTGCTGTACAATGTTCCCTGCCATAGAAAATAATTTGAAGATGTAGCTTGTTCCATGATTTTTCAGGAAACAGCTTTTTCAAATCTTTTTCTGTTTGAGTAACATTTTTTCCATTAGTAAGTCCCCATCTTTGAGCAAGCCTATGTATATGGGTGTCTACAGGAAAAGCAGGATGTCCAAATCCTTGCGACATGACAACACTAGCTGTTTTATGTCCAACACCGGGTAGTGATTCTAAATCCTCAAAACTCTCTGGCACAGCAGAGTTATGTTTTTTGATTAAAATTTTGGAGAGATCAAAAATAGCCTTTGATTTTTTTGGGGATAATCCGCAAGGTTTTATAATATTCCGAATTTCTTTAACCTTTAGAGTGATCATTTCTTTGGGATTGTTTG
>Ga0310344_10004212_pt1 | contig 10682 bp, 8 predicted proteins | sample HC15DNA20200_MG_FD_203801 | JGI IMG/M metagenome (GOLD analysis project Ga0310344, IMG submission 203801) | Marine microbial communities from station ALOHA, North Pacific Subtropical Gyre - HC15-DNA-20-200_MG | ecosystem: Environmental > Aquatic > Marine > Oceanic | place: Pacific Ocean: North... | reverse complement strand
GGACCTGCTCGGGGGAGCATGGTGTGCATCGGCGCGCTGGGTGCCGGCGGCCATGATTCCGTCGACGATCCGGCGCTTTCTTCCCTGCATGGGTTCTTGACCGAGCGTCAGGTGAGACTATCAATTCGTCGGGGCTTGCTGCGATTCTCCGTGCACGCCTACAACACCGCGGAGGAGATGGCCCAAGTGATCGCACTCGCACGCGAGTGGCAGAAACAGCCAAGCCGGTCGTCGGGAACGGCAACCGGGCGTCGACCGGGTCACACCAACGCCGCATAAGGGCTCGAAGCGCGCGGCCTCGTAGGGCAGTTGGAGGGGCTCGAACGCTTTGCTGGCCCGATGCCCGGCGCCCTACACTGCCGACCCAAGGGCGGCGAACAAAGCCGATGGATCAAGTGAGGCTGGGCATTCAACGAAACTCCCGCCCCGGCCCAATGGGATCCCCTCCTGACCGACCATTTTCCCGAAGCGGTCTTGCGCGGCGCCGCGCAGCTCTATCCGTCGCGTAAAGCCTACTACGGGCCCCTGCCCCGCCAACGCCACCACTATGGCGGCTGGTACACGATGACCGAAGAAAACCGGCCGCTCATCGGCCCCATGGGGCCCGACGGGGCATTCATGAACTGCCCCTCCTCCGGCTACGGCACCAGGGCCGCTTGCGCGGGCGGTGCGCTTTGCGCGAGCTGGGTCGCCCAAGCGCCCTTACCCGCGTATGCCCGGAAATTTTCCTTGTCGCGTTACGACGGTCCCACTCTGATCGCAACACTGCGTGCCGCTAATCGGGACATTCTCTGACCAAACGACGGGAGCGACCGGGCCCCTACTGCGCCCCATCGCGAGGCGGACCTGGGAAACGCCCGGCCCCGGCACGGACCTCGGCCCGGGCTCCAGCAGCTTCGAGCTGGGACAACCCCCGCAATGCTTGCGCGGCATCGCCCAGCTCGTCGTAGACCGGGATCCCCGCATCGAGTGCCCGCGCGCGCATCTCGCGTTTCACCACTTCGATTTCCGGCTCACCATCGGCACGCAGCACGAGCACCGCGTGCGGGCTCGCCCCATCTGCGCCGCAGTGCCCGAGAATAGCGCTCATCAGATTGCCCAGGATGTCCGCGTGGCTATAGCCGAGAAGCACCGGCACGTTCATGTGCACAACAAATGCATCCGGGGCGGTGCTCTCGAACACCTTCGAGGCAACCCGCCGCGCAATGCGGCCGTCCTCACGCGCGAGTACGTTGGCGGGCACGTCGATCGGATTCGCAACGCTCGCCCCAACCGGTAGTCCGAGCGCGTCCAAGGCCGCTTTGGCGGGCGCCGGCAACGGCGCGACCACTAGGCCAGCCCGGGCAAAGGTATCGGTGGCCAAAACGCTGGTGCCGCCCCCGTTACCGAACAAAACGACGTCGCGCGTCACCCGCCCGAACCGGCGCTCGAGCATCTGCGCGGCCAACAGCACGTGCAGGAACTCATCCAGGGAGTCGGTGAGCACGCAACCCGTTTGCGTCGCGAGCGCCTGCCAGGCGCGGGAATCTCCCGCGAGCGCACCGGTGTGAGACTGCGCGGCCGCCATGCCCGCTTCGGTGCGGCCTCCCACGAGCAGCACCACTGGTTTCTCGCCGACTCGAGCTCGCAGTGACTCGAACAAGCGCCGCCCCCGGCGCGCGTCCTCGATGTAGAAGCCAAGCACGTGCGTCTCGTCATCGTCGAGAAACGCGTCGACAAGTTCTGCCGGTCCGAGATCCGCCGCATTCCCCACGGTGACGAGACCCCGGAAGCGGATACCCCGCTGCGCACCGCGACGGAGAATGTCCGTCGAAAGCCCGCCGCTCTGGGCGACCACGGAGACGTGGCCGGATCGGGGATCGACCCCGCTCATATAGGTAACCTTGCCCTTCGGCGAATGCGTGCCCATGCAGTTGGGACCCGCGATCCGCACGCCCCCCTGGGCTGCCGCTTGCACCAGCGCCGCCTCGTGCGCAGGGTCGGTCTCTCCTTCCCCGAACCCACCTGACATGACTTGCGCCACTGCGACCTTGCCCTGCGCTTGCGCCAGCAGTGCCGGACAACGCTCGGCGGCAATCGCGACATACGCGTAATCCACCGGCTCCGGGAGTGCCGCGAAGGAAGGGAACGTGGGCAGGCCGTCGAGCACCTCCGCACTCGGGTGAATGGGGTAGATCCGGCCTTCGTAGCCGTATGCCGTCAGGTTGCGCACGTACTGATTCGCTTGCGCGGTGCCGCCAGTCGACGCACCGACCACCGCGATCGCCCGAGGCTCAAGCAATCGCTCCAACTGTGCCAACGGCGCAGGCGTTCGCTCCTTCGCCGGCGGTGCCGTGATCAGGACCGCGTCGACTGCACACAATCCATCCGGGCGCACAATCAGTGGATTGACATCAAGCTCCACCAGATCCGGACGGCGCATCAATAACCCCCCCTCGCCCCCCAGGTTCAGCAGCAACCGCACGAGTTCGGGCCGGTCGATCGCAGGGCGACCGCGCACCCCATCGAGCAGCGCGCTCGTGCGAAGCTCCGCCAACATCGACTCGACGTCACTGCGGGTGACAGGACAGATACGAACGCTGACGTCATTCAGCAGCTCGACCAACACCCCGCCGAGCCCCACCATCAACATCGGCCCGAACCGGGGGTGACGGACCGCGCCCACCATGAGTTCTAGACCCGGTGGTGCCATTTCTTCGATGAGCCACCCCTCTCGGCCCGGGACGGATTGGGTGGTTTTCATCGCTTCACGGACCGCGCGAAGGTCGGGAAGCCCAAGGCGAACGCCGCCCACATCGCTCTTGTGGAGCACCGTCCGAGAGACGACCTTGAGCGCAAGCGGAAACTCGAGCCTGGCGGTCATTGTCTCGAGCTCTCTGTCGTCGTGGACCACTACCCCCCGCGGCACCGGCACCCCGTTCTCCGCAAGCACCGCCTTCGCCTCCGGCTCGCTCATGGTGCTTCGATCGTCGTAGCGCGCCATCGCGTCCCGGCCCCCGGCCATCAGTAGCTCGTCGGCCAGTTGCTCAACAGGTGCTCCCCAACGCCCCCGCGAGGGCGATCGAAGTGCGTTTGCAACGCATCGACGATATAGGCGCGGGTCTCTCGCGGATCGATTACCGCTTGTACCTCGTATAGCCCCGCGATGGAGTAAGCGGAGGAATCACGCGTGATCTCGTCTACCAGTGCGCGAAAACGCTCGGGGTCGTCCTCCTCGCGCACACCGTGGAGCACGTTCACACCGACCGCCGGGTCCATGAACCCATAGTCCGCCGTCGGCCACGCCGCCACCTCATCACTGTTCCGGCCCCCTCCCATGTTCAAATAGGCTTGCCCGTAGTTCTTGCGCAGCGTGATCGACACGTGAGGCACCGTCACGAGAGAAAGTGCATTCATCCAGTTCATGATGCGCCCGGGCGCCCATCGCTTTTCGCCTTCGAGGCCGATCAGGAACCCCGGCTGGTCCACGAGCATCACGAGCGGAATATTGAACGAGTCGCAGAGCACCATGAAGCTCGTCGTCTTCCGGCACGCATCGACATCGATCGCACCGCCCTTGGCGAACGGATTGCTCGCAATGAAACCCACCGTCTGTCCACCGACTCGGGCCAGCGCGGTCACGATCGAACGTCCGAACCGGGCCTTTAGCTCGAACACGCTGTCTGGGTCACACAGCCGGTCGAGTACTTTGCGCATATCGTAGACCTGCGTTCTGGACGTGGGGAGCAGGTCGGTCACCGTTCTCGCGCGCGAATCAGCACCCTCTTCCACGTCAGCGCGCGGCGCAACCTCGCCCGAATGAGAGGGGAAGTAGCCAAGGAACCGCCGTACCGCGTCCAAGGCTTCTTCGTCGGTATCGACAGCGAGATCCGCCAGTCCGGTCGTTTCGGTGTGCAAGCGCCACCCGCCGAGATCTTCGGCCGAGACCGGTTGGCCAATGGCCACATCGGTCACCCGTGGGCTGGCAACGGACATCGCCGCGCCTTTGCGCATGACGACGAAATCCGACATGCAGGCGTACCACGTCGAGGAGCCATAACACACGCCTAGGTTTGCCGACACCCAAGGCGTCTCACGCAAACGCCGGTACTCGTAGCGGTCCTGGCCGAAGCTCGCGCGCCCCGTTGCCCCCATGCGATCGGGCATGCGGGCGCCCGAGGACTCGCCGAGAAATACCAACGGCATCCCACGGCGCGACGCCGTCTCTTTGACATGCCGTATCTTCTTCCCGTTGACGACGGAAGACGAAGCGCCCATCACAGTAAAGTCGTTCGCGATGACCGCGACCGGGCGCCCATCGACATGCCCGAAGCCCGCGATCTTGCCATCCGCGGGGGTCTTTGCCGCGACCTCCGGGCGATTGGAGGTAGCAAACAGGCCGGATTCGAACCATTTTCCCTCGTCTAATAGATGATCGAGCCGCTCCCGGGCATTGAGTACGCCGCTCTCACTGCGACGGGCCAGCTTCTCCGGCCCGCCCATGCCAAGCGCCTTCCCGGCGCGACGTGCATGTTCGGCAAGTAGGTCGTCGAGGGCCATGGTCTGGTCTCCGAAATCATTGGTGTGTTTGCGCTGACGGGGGATTATCGACGGAGCGACGGCTCGTTGCGAAGCGCACCCGTCGCAGCGGGGCCGAAGGCCCGCCCGTCTTGCTCGGGGCGACGCCGCTAACGACGGGGAGGCCGCAAGCGCGGCAGATCCCGCTCGGCGAAACGCTCGAACCGGAAAGGTCGGGCATCGACCTCCGTCGGATGCCCGAGGATCAGGGCAGCCTGGAGCTCTGCGGCAGCCGGCCCCAGCGCAAAACCGTGGCCCGACAGCCCGGACAAGACGTGCAACCGATCGATGTCCGGTACGGGGCCGATGACCGGCGCTTGATCCGGCGTACTATCGATATAGCCCGCCCAACGGGCCTCGACCTCGGCTGCGGGTAGCGTCGGGAATGTTTCCCCAAGCTTTTCCATCGTGTGCTCGGCCACACCGGACAACGGTTCGGGGTCAACCTTACGCCGGCGTTGCCAAAACGCGGCGCGCTCGGATGAACCGGGCACCACTGAGAGCACATCCTTCCATAACCGACGCCCGGCTCTCACCTTGAGCCAGCGACGGTTGTGCCACGCGATAGGGGCGAACTCGGAGAAATACCGGAAGGTCTCCAGATCGATATCGATCACCGAAGCGATACCGCCCGCGAGCACGAATCGGCCCTTCTTGTCTTGACGAAACGCGAAGTGCTCGCCCCAGCCGGTCATCTCGGTGCAAAAAGGCATCGGAGCCGTGCGCACGACCGTTGCGCGGACGGCGCGTTGGGGAAATCGTGCCCGCAATGGGCGCAGCAGACGCGACGTCCATGCACCCGCGGCCACCAACACGAAATCCGCCCGCGCGCGCCCGTGCTCTGTGATAACGCCACAAGCCCGGCGCCCTTCGAGCTCAACCGCATACGCGGCGCATCCCTCGTGGATGGTCACGCCAAGCGTGCGTGCGGCCCGGGCAAAGGCCGCGGTGACCAATTCCGGATTGGCCTGACCGTCGCTCGGGACGCAGAGCCCTCCGAGCACCGCGTTGGAAAGCCCCGGCAACAAAGATTCAAGCTCGCCCCTGTCCCGGATATCCGCAGCCAGCCCCACTGCTTGTGCGTCGGATACTATCGATTCCAGCTCCGCCAACTCCGAGAGGTCGTGCGCCAAAGTGACGTTCCCGCCTTGGCGCCATTCGAGCTCGGCACCGAGTACTGCTTCGAGCCCTTGCCACACCGCGACCGACCGCATGCCGAGCGGGATGAGATGCGGGTAGCGAACTTGCTGGTGCACCCATCCCCAGTTGCGGGTCGACTGCTCATAGCCCACCTCGCCCTTGTCGAGCAGCGTAACTCGCAACCCTTCACGGGCGAGAAAATACGCGGTGGCACAACCCGCGATCCCGCCCCCGACGATAACCACGTCGGACGAGGCGTCGCCGAGCCGGCCGTTCAAAGCGGCTTCCCCACAAAGCCGAGCGAGCGCATCAATCGAACCGGCGCTGGATGCCGGGCGGCGAGGTCAAAAAGTACACGAACTTGCCGGGAACGTTTCCGGTGTTCCGAACCCGGTATTTCCACCCTGTGGTGTAGTGTGTGCAGTCGCCCGGCTGCAGAACGTAACTGTCCTCGAGCGCGTCCGCATCGGTGCCCCACCACACCGTGAATTCTCCCTCGAGAATGTAGTAGAACTCGTCGCACGGACCATACTGGTGGGGCGTGGTGCCATCATCGTGCGCCTCGAGGGCGAACACACAGGTTTCATCGCCGGGCTCCATGTAACAGATCCCGACATTGCCGACGTTCTCCAAGCGGTAGAGCTGTCGGATGGGAACGGAGATGTAGTGTGAATCGTCGTGGCCGGGGCCCACCATCTTGACGTCCCCCTCCCTCACCACCACTGGTGCCTCTCTCTGCTCCGCCCCCTCATCACCCATGCTCACCCTCTCCTTTGGTCGGTGTTCCCCGAGCCTAGCACGGCCGCATCCCGCGGAGCGCAAACCCGCAGATCCAGGCCTGAGCCCCACGCTCGGTTCACCCGGCGGGAATGACTCCCATCGGCTCAGGGCCGTCTTAGCGAAGCCCGGACGTGACTTCCTGGAAGCCGCCGGATACCTTCGCGTCGAAGGAGGAGACGGATGACAGTCGAACGAGATCAGATCCCCACACTTCCCACGGACGCCCGGGCTGTTTTCCGGAGCGGTGAATGGACCCAACGTACCAGCGGCATTTGCGTCGGGTATACCAACGCCAACCTGTGCATTGTGCCGCGCGATCTCGCCTACGATTTTTTGCTCTTCTGCCAGCGCAACCCAAAGCCTTGTCCGGTGCTCGAGGTGTTGGATGCCGGTGATCCAATCGTTCGTGCCCTTGCGCCGGGCGCAGACATTCGTACCGACCTACCTCGCTACCGGGTGTTCGTCGACGGAGAGCCGGTCGACGAGCCCACCGATGTAACCCAGTACTGGCAAGACGATCTGGTGACGTTCCTGTTCGGCTGCAGCGCGACATTCGAAGGTGCACTCGAACGCGCCGGCATCCCCCCCACGTGGCGCGCCGAGGCAGGCCGCGGATCCGGACTTTACGTGACGAACATTTCCACCGTCCCTGCGGGTCGGTTGCATGGTCCGATGGTCGTATCCATGCGGCCCATCCCTGCCCGTTGGGTTTCCCGCGCGGTACAAGTCACCTCACGGTACCCCAATCATCACGGTGCCCCCGTCCATATCGGCGACCCCGCCGCAATCGGCATCGACGACCTAACGCACGGGGAGTGGGTGGAAAGCCCAACCGTGCAATCCGGCGAGGTCCCGGTATTCTGGGCGTGCGGTGTCACGCCGCAGGAGGTGGCAAGGGCAAGCCGGCCTCGGCTGATGATCACGCACTTTCCGGGGCATATGCTGATCACCGACATTCGAGCCGAGACACAAGCAACACTTTGATGGTGCGGTGCCCCGCGGAGTGCGAGCGGGCGACACACAGGTTCCACGACGACTAGGAGAGATACATGGCCAGCCACACCAGCGGCGACGGAGGCATCCCGCCGAGAGACGCCCACGAGCGGGGCCTCAAGCGAGTGATGACCCTAGGCGGTGCCTACGGGACCCGCAACTATACGGTTCGCGATCTACGCGAGCACAAGGGGCAACGGGTGCTCACCGAAACCCTACCGTTCTCGGTAGCAGAAGCAATGGCAGCGGAGGAAGCGGGGTTCGACACGCTGAAAGTGCGGTTCGACCCGGGAAATCCCGATTCCGCCGCCGCCATTCGTCAAGCGGCACCGAATACGTTCATGGCCTTCTCGGTCCCGCTGGTTGCCGCTGCCACCGCAGACGAGGCGGTACGGATTGGCTACGACGCGATGACCCTTGGCGCCGACGCCATCATGTGCCAGTGGAGCCCTTCCTTCGTCGCCGCAGCGGCGCAAGCGGGTATACCGGTGCAGGGCCATGCCGGCCTCGTACCCCGGCGCAGCACATGGACGGGAGGATTGCGCGCGGTAGGCAAAACACTCACCGATGCCACTTGGGTCTACCAGGAAATCAAGGCGCTGGAGGACGCAGGAGCCTACGCGGTAGAAGTGGAGGTCATCCCCGCCGAGCTCCTTGTCGAGATCTCCAAGCGCACGTCACTACTCACCTCGTCAATCGGAGCCGGCAGCGGAGGCGACATCCAATTTCTCTTCGCCGAGGACATTCTCGGCAATAACCCTCCTCCCTACCCCCGGCACTCCAAGCAGTACCGGGAAATCTACAAGCTGCAGCAGGCCATACAGGCGGAGCGCGTCGCCGGGTTCAAGGAATACATTGCGGACGTAAAGCAAGGCGCCTTTCCCGGCCCCGAGCACGTGATCAAGGCGCCCGACGGGCTTATCGACGCGTTCGTCGATGCCATCGAGGAGTAACACCGATATGGGCCAAGTGGAAGGCAAGGTCGCGATTGTCACCGGCGGTGCAAGCGGGATCGGGCGCGCGGCTGCAGAGCTCCTGGCCGCCGAAGGTGCCCAGGTCGTGGTTGCCGACATCGACGTCGATGGAGGCGAGGAAACGGCAGAACGCTGCGGCAACGCCGCACGCTTCCGGCAACTCGACGTCGTCGAGGAGAGTGCGTGGAAGGCGCTGATTGCTCAAACCGTTGCCGATCTCGGCGGATTGCACATCCTATTCAACAACGCCGGCATTGGAATCGTCGGGCGCATCGTCGATTTCGAGCTCGATGACTGGCGACGTCAATCCGCAGTCAACATCGACGGCGTCTTCCTCGGCACCAAGCACGCCATTCCTGTAATGGCTCAGTCCGGCGGGGGCTCGATCATCATCACCAGCTCAGTCGCCGGGCTTCGCGGCTCCGCGGGGCTAGCAGGCTACTGCGCGACAAAAGGCGCGGTGCGGCTGTTTGCAAAGGCGGCAGCGACCGAGTGCATGCAAGACCGCACCGGCGTGCGCGTGAACAGCGTACACCCCGGTATCATCGACACCGCCATTTGGACGAAGGTCGATCCGGGGAATGGTGCCTACCACTGGGGCTCGGTACGCCAAGCCGGCGGCAATGCCATCGATCCTCAGCTGCTCGTGCAAGGGTCCTTGCCCAACGGGCGCCTCGGTCAGCCGATGGACGTAGCCAGTGCGGTGCTGTTTCTCGCCTCCGATGCGTCGAGCTATATCAATGGCACCGAGATCGTGGTCGACGGCGGATTGACCGCGGGACGCTGAAGAGGTCTGGCTGAAGGAAAGCAGCGACAACTCGGGCGGATTCCATCGTCACGTTGCGGCCGGCGCGTTGTGGGAAGCGGCGCTGCGAACGCCGACGATGGTAAATACCGCTGCCACAATCACCGCCGCGACGATCCACAGCGCCCATTGCGGGCGGCCGTGGTCGAGCATCCACCCCACGGTGATCGGCGCGAGCGCCGAACCCACGTCCAATCCGGAGTAAACCACGCCAAACACGCGCCCGGTCGCACCGGGCGGGGCGGCAGCGCGCACCACGAGGTCGCGCGAGGGCGTCGTCACCCCGGACAAGAAGCCAGCGCCGCTCACCACTAGAACCAACGCCGTGGCGGTAAACGCGACGTGCGCCACGGACAGAAGCAACGTGGCAGCACCAAGCAGCCCACCCGCGATGAGTAAGGTGTGGCGATGACTGTGGTCGGCGAGGAATCCCCCGCCGAGTACACCCGCTGCGGCCCCGAGCAGGAACCCGGTCAACGCCGTTCCGGCGAGAACTGGCGGCGTTTGGTGGAGCGAACCCAAGATCGCAGGCAAGAAATTCTGCACGGCAATCAGGGCCGCGGCGAGGAGGAGGAAATAACCGAAACACAGCACGATCGCAGGCGCGAAGAGCGTGCCCAGATTCAGCTGCATGCTCGCCCCAGGCGTCGAGGCGGGACACGCCTCTCCCCGAAACGCGTCACGATGCCACCAGAGAAGAAGCCAAACCGCGAGCCCAAGCATCGCCGCGCCGGCAAGCGCTCCCCGCCACCCGAACGGAACGGCCAGCACAACCATAAAGGCGGGCGCAAGCGCCCAGCCCAAGTTACCGCCTAACGTGTGCACGCCGAACGCCCGCCCGAGATAGCTGGCCCGAACATTCGCGTTCAACAGGGTGAAGTCCGCGGGGTGAAACACACTGTTGCCGATACCCGCGAGCACCACCAAGGGAAACATCATCGAAAACGTCGGGGCGAGGGCGAGCGCACCTATCGCCAGGCTGTACAGACCCAATCCGGCCATTAACACTCGCTGGGCACCGAAACGATCGACGACAAAACCGGCCGCGGGTTGCCCGAATCCCGAAGCCACGAAAAACGTGGTCATCAAGAATCCGAGCTCCGTGTAGGTCAGCTCGAAATCCAAGATGAGGAAGGGAAACAACGGCGGCAGCACGAGTTGGTAGAAGTGGCTCATCCCGTGAGCGCTGCCTACCAGACCCATGGCAAACAGATCGTGTTTGAGCGGCCGCCCTTGCGCAGCGGCGCTCACCATACCGGGCGGGATGTCTCGAGCGTCACGAGGATCCGGGCGAATTGCGCGCCAGATGCGAGAGCAACGCCGGGAGCATTTGCTCGGGCACCTCTTCGGCCAGGAAGTGGCCCGCCCCGTTGATGGGGACAAACTCATACGCGGCGTCCACATGCCGCACCGTCCCCTCTGCCGCCTCCCGT
>Ga0310344_10004210_pt1 | contig 10685 bp, 7 predicted proteins | sample HC15DNA20200_MG_FD_203801 | JGI IMG/M metagenome (GOLD analysis project Ga0310344, IMG submission 203801) | Marine microbial communities from station ALOHA, North Pacific Subtropical Gyre - HC15-DNA-20-200_MG | ecosystem: Environmental > Aquatic > Marine > Oceanic | place: Pacific Ocean: North... | reverse complement strand
CGGGATCGGAGGCAGTTCAGCTGGCCCTGCGCGCCGCTCGGGCATACACCGGACGCAAGAAGATCGCGAAGCTCGAGGGGGTCTACCACGGGTCAAGCGACCTTGCCGAGATCAGCAGCTACGTCAGCCCGGAAAATTGGGGCAACGAGCCGCGCCCGGTAGCAACGCTTAAGGGTACGCCGGACGGTTTCGCCGATGCGGTGGTGGTCATTCCTGCGAACGATGCCGAGACGACGCTGCGAATACTTCGCGAGCACGCACACGACCTCGCCGCGGTCCTGCTCGACCCGGTGCCGCCACGTTGCGGAATGCGCCCGCTGGACCCGGCATACGTGTCGCAAGTGCGGGCCTTCACCCGCGAGACAGGCACCCTGTTGATATACGACGAAGTCATTGCCTTCCGGCTTGGGCTTTCCGGTGCACAAGGCAGATTCGACGGCGATCCCGATCTGACCGCGCTCGGCAAAATCATCGGAGGCGGATACCCGGTGGGGGCGGTAGCAGGGCGGGCAGCGCCGATGGAGGTGGTCGCCACCGAGATCGGTAGTAGCGGCACGTTCACCGCGAACCCGGTGACCATGGTCGCGGGACTCGCGGCGATGCGGGCACTGACGCCCGATCGCTTCGATGCGCTCGATGCACTGGGTGAGCGCCTTCGCACCGGACTGGCCGATGTCATAGCAAGCCGCGGCAGGACCGCGCAGTGGCAAGTGACAGGCGTGGGGTCGCTCCTGACCATCCACCCCCATGCGCGGCCCATTCACGACTACCGGACGTACTATCGTAGCGCCGAGGAAAGCACACGCATGAACGCCCTATACCGAGGGCTGCTCGAGCACGGTGTGCTCTCCTCGGGAAGCGGCACGTGCTTTCTTTCAACGGCAATATCCACGGGGGACGAGGCGCGCTTTATCGACGCGTTCGACGCAACGCTCCGAACCCTTGGCTAGCAATCTCCGGGACCACGGGAGGCCTCAGATGAACATTAGGCCGATAGGCTCGATACTTGGCGCCGAGATCAGTGGGGTGTGCCTTGGCCAGCTCTCCGACGACGCGTTCTCGACCATTCGCGACGCACTCGCAACCCATGAAGTGCTCGTATTTCGGGAGCAACGCATCAGCGTCGAGGAACAAATCGCATTCGGCGCGCGGTTCGGCCAGCTTACCGTTAGCCCCTTCTCACCGAATGCTGACGACCAACCCGAGCTCATCGTGCTCGACAACCACCCGGGCAATCCTTCCCCGCTGACAGATATCTGGCATAGCGACGAGACGTTCCGTGAGGAACCACCGCTGACCACAATTTTGCGCGCTCGCATCGTGCCGGAGTTCGGCGGAGACACGATGTTTGCCAGCATGAGCGCGGCCTACGAAGGCTTGAGCGACCGGATGAAGGCATACCTCTCGGGGTTGACGGCACTGCACGGTTTCGGACGCTTTGGTGAGATGCTCCGCCAAGACGACGCCCGTCGGCATCTGCTGCATCGAGTGGAAAACACATTACCGATGCCGCACCATCCGATCGTGCGGGTGCACCCGGAGACGGGTCGGAAGTCACTCTTCGTCAACCCGCATTTCACTCTGAAGATCGACGACGTGCCGGAAACGGAGAGCCGGGCGTTGCTCGACTTCTTGTTCTCGCGCGCCCTCACTCCCGAGTATCAACTCCGCGTCTCGTGGGCGCCAGACACCGTGGTGATGTGGGACAACCGGAGCGTGCAGCACTACGCGCCCAACGACTATCAGCCACATCGCCGGCGCATGGAGCGCATTACCGTCAAGGGAGACAAACCGGTGGGAGATCAGCCGGAACGCCCCTTCGAGCGCGTCACACGCGGCATTCGAGCGCGCAACGTAGGCACCTCGCTTGGCGACGACGGCGCCGAGGCTGCCGCAATCCGTCAATTCGACCGTTAGCGGGAGCACGCACCTCCCTGACCCAGGTTGACCAGCTGGCACTCGAGTTCGAAGGCTCGAAGCTCGACCCTGCCGTGCTTGCTGCATGTCCGTCAAAAACGGTGCGCTTCGGCTGTGTGTCCAACGCCGACGACGTGATGGAAACACCCGAGCACGTTGCCGAGCGACTGCTCGCCGCGGCAGAAGTGCTCGGGCCGGATCGAATTCAAGCCGCACCGGATTGCGGTCTCGTCATGATGTCGCCGGGGAACGCGGCGAGAAAGCGCCGCATCATGGTTGAGGGCGCAGCGCTCGCTCGCGCTCGCCTCTGAGCAACCCGACCGTGGCGCGGGGGCACACACGGGAACGAGTGCCCCCAGGCGTTAGCGCGCGCTAGGTCCGGCGTTTCTGCAGGCGGGCTTGCATGGCAGCCAAGCTCTCAGCGCTGCCGTCATGGAAGGTCCTGAACCACTTATCGAGCGGGGCCACACTCCCCCCATAGTTACACTCGAAATGCTTGTGATGAAGGTAGTGAAAGTACGTGCCGCCGTCGATGTCGAGCGACTTGCCAAGCTTGAGCTTCTCGAAGCCACAGTGCCCCAACGCCGGGTAAAACGCAGCCAACTGCAGCTGAAACAGCGCATTGACCGGGTGAAGCGCGAGCAACCACTGCACGGTGAGCGTGGAGAGGTAGATGATGTGCTCCACAGGATGCATCGCCAATCCCGACCACGGTCCTATCTCCACGTTGCGGTGATGGAGTTCGTGCACATGCCGGTAGAGAAAGGGCACGTGCAACAGACGGTGTCCGAGGTAAAAGTGCACGGCATGCACGACGGGTGCCAGCACAATCAGGGCTACGAACCATCCCCAGAAAAGAACGGGGTTGTCGAGGGTAAACCAGCCGAGATATCCGTTAGCGAACGCCCAGTAGGTAACCGCCTCGTAGGCGGTGATCACCGGCACCGCGGACACCATGGTCCGGAACATATTGTCACGTACCTGATCGGAGAACAGAAATCGGCGACTGCCTCTGACCAGGCCTCGGGTGGAGAACCGCAGCTCGTCGCCTTGCTTACGAAACACGTAGAAATACAAGTGCATGCCACCGAACAGTAGGAGTATGAATGCGGCATTGCGGACCAGCAGTAGCCCGACCCACCAAAGCTCGAACGTCTGCATCTGCGCAAGCGGCGGTGTCAAATAGAACCAGGTGACCAAAGTGATGCCGAGCCAGAATGCATTTTGAGGCCAGAGAAACCCCGGAAAACCGAAAAACCACTTAAGGGTCGCACGAGGCTGAGGCGGCCACTGGTTGATCGGCGCAAGCGCTATCGGATCTGCGGGTGCCCAGTCGCCACGGGCGTCCCTTGGGTTGGCAGTCAGCTCACTCATTAGCGTCCCCCTCTTCAGCCGCCACAGATCAGCTCGACGTTGCGACCGTACATGAAACCCCGGAAGAGGGGTAGGCAACGCGGCGCCAGCGGCAGTCGCCATACGTCGTCTTGCAGCGGAACACCAAGCGCGATTGGCGGTGATACGCGTTGTGCTCGGCGCATCGAACCCCTGCCCGTGGTGGGTGATCAGGTGGGAGGGCGACCGGGTACCCGACGTTGAAATGACAAAGAAATGGCCTTCGGTCGATCCAAGGCCAATCAGCGTTTCCCCCACCCCCCACCACCAGCGGTTTCGATGACGAGGACGTCATCGGAGAACATAGCGCCGGCCACGGTCTTCGATGATAGCGTTTCGGTTATTCCACCCGCCCGCTCGAGACGGAACGCAGCGGGTTGGCCCGCTTGCCCACCGGCGACACCCAGGGCGGGGTGCAGCGCACGCTCGAAGAGCAACGAGAACTGTACGTGTTCGGCATCGGCGCGGATGATGCGCCGAACCCCTTCCCCGCCGCGATGAACGCCCTCGCCGCCCGATCCCGCGACGAGCTCATACCGTTCGATGGTGATAGGAAAGGCGGCCTCGACCGCTTCGATAGGCAAATTCATCGTGTTGCCCATGTGCGTGCGGTGCCCATCGAGCCCGGCGCCGTCCCGGCCCGCGCCCATGCCGCCACCCAACGTCTCGAGGTGAACGAAATGACGTCCCCGCTCGGCGTCCCAGCCACCGATGGCCCAAACGCCAGCGCAGCCGTAGCTCTCGGCGATCGCGCGATCCCCCAGCGCAGGCGCCAGTGCCTGGAGAAGCAAGTCGACCAGCCGATTGGACATCTCCGTGTTGCCCGCGACCACCGGCGCTGGGTAGGCCGCATTGACCAGCGAGCCTTCGGGCGCATCGAGGGTCAGGGCGCGGTAAGCACCCGAGTTCGGAGGCACCTCGGGACCAGCGAGCGCGAGCAGCGTGTAGTAGCAAGCCGACGCGGTCACCGACATCGGCGCATTCATGGGTCCGCGTGCCTGGGGAGCGGTGCCCGTGAAGTCGCAGTGGATTCGGTCCGCGGTCTTGGTCACCGCCACCTTCACTTCCAGAGGCCCGTTGCCAGCATCTTCGACATAGCCGTCGCCGTCGAGGTGCATAGAAGCGACGTACCGCCCGTCTGCCAGCGATGAGAGCGCTTGCCGAACCATTTCGTCGCTGTAGGTTTGTACCTCGGCGAGCGCTTGGCGCACGAGATGCTCGCTGTAGCGAGCGACGAGCGCCTCCACGCGTTCCACGCCTCGCCTGTTGCAAGCGATCTGCGCCTGAAAATCCCCCATGCGATCGCTCGGCACCCGTACGTTGGCAAACAAGATGGCGGCAATGCCCGGATCGAGCACACCCTCGTGCAGCACCTTGACTGGGGGAATACGAAGCCCTTCGCGGATGATCTCATCGGTTACCGCCGACGAGCCCGGCGACGCGCCGCCCACATCGGGCCAATGTACCCGACTCGCCGCGAAGCCGATCAATGCGTCGTCAGCACCGAAGATCCCGCTCAGCAACGTCATATCCGGAAGATGCGAGCCCCCCGCGTACGGATCGTTTGATAACACCGCGTCGCCCCGTCGCCACGATTCCGCGGGCACCGCTCGAAGGATGCCACGTGCCGAGAAGGGCATCGCCCCGAGGTGTACTGGGATATCGTTGCCTTGGGCAACGACGTTCCCGTCGCGGTCAAGCAGCGCGCAGGACAAATCCGCGGACAAGCTGAGCAACGGGGAAAACGCGGCGCTCGTCATCACCGACTTCATCTCTTCGCAAATCGCGCAGAGGCTGCCCCGGATCACCTCGAACGTGACGGGATCGTTTTCTATGAGTGAACGGGACCCCATGCGTCTATTCGCCTCTGCGCTCGGCAATGATCAGAACGCCCGAAGGCCGCACCGAGACCGCCTGTCCGTCCAGCACACGGATGGTGGCGCCGAAGTCCTCCACGATCGCAGGGCCTTCCAAGCCATCACCTGGCGCCAAGGCTGCGCGGGAAACAACGGGGGTATCGCGCGACTCACCCCGGTCGTCGTATACCTTGCGGGTTGTTTTCGGATTTGCGGTCCGCGGCGCCATTCCTCCTACCGGCCAACCGCGCTGCCACACCGGTGCCTTGGCGACGAGACGCAAGCTCACGACCTCCACCGCATGCGTCGGCAAATCATATCCGTACATTGTCTCGTACGCCGCACGGAATGCCCTTTCCAAATCCTTGCCATCGGGCGTACCGACCGTGGGAACGGGTAACGTCAGCTCGAAGAGCTGACCCTCGAAACGCAGATCGGCAAGGTGCTCGAATTGCCAGCCCGTATTGACCTCCTCGGCGGCGATGAGAGGCGCGGCCCGGGCGCGCAACGCGTCGAAGGCCACGCCGAGGGCTCGCGCATCGTATGTCCCGGCCAGGCACATTACCGTCTGCACGAGATCGTGCCGCACGTCCCCGAGCACCGTTCCAATTGCCGAGAACAGTCCAGGGTACGGTGGCACCACCACTTGGGGAATGCCGACTTCCCGGGCGATTTCCGCCGCGTGCAGGGCGCCGCCGCCGCCGAAGGCAACGAGGACGAACTCGCGGGGATCGAGTCCGCGCCGCAACGTTGCCAGCCGTACCATCTCGGACATGCTGGCGGTTGCCAGGCGGATCACTCCGGCTGCGGCACGGGGGACGCTCCACCCAAGAGGCAAAGCCACATCGCGCCGCACCGCAGATTGCGCGAGTTCCCGATTGAGCTTCAGATCCTCGGCACCGAAGCCTTCAGGCGCAATGTGGCCCAAGCACATGTGAGCATCCGTCACCGTCGCGATTTCGCCGCCTCGCCCGTAGCACGCCGGACCGGGCACCGCGCCGGCGCTCCGGGGGCCGACCTTCAAGACGCCAGCGGCATCGACCCGGGCGATGGAACCGCCCCCGGCTCCGATCTCGATCATGTCGATGCTCGGGCTTTTGATGGGGTACCCGCCAAGGTCCAACCCCTCGACGAACCGATCCGCCGCGAACTCGTTCGCCAACCGCGGCACTCCGTCACGCACGACGCCGACCTTGGCGGTGGTTCCGCCCATGTCGAATGCGATGAGGTTTGCTATCCCTTCTGCCCTCCCAAGCGCGGCGGCGGCAGTAATGCCCGCCGCGGGACCAGACTCGATCAGCTGCGCGGGGAACCGAGCCGCATTGGCTGCAGCAGTCAAACCGCCGTTCGACTTCACGATGCCAAGAGAAGCGATGCCCCGTTGGGCAAGCTCGGCATGCAGCGTTTTCACGTAGCTGGCAACCCTCGGGCCAATGTACGCGTTCACCACCGTGGTGCTGGTCCGCTCGAACTCGCGAAATTCCCGACAAATCTCACTGGACAACGTGATGAAGAGGTCCGGATAGGCGCACCTCAGCGCTTCGCCCAGCAACTGCTCGTGCGCATCGTTGGCATACGCGTGCAAGCAACAAACCGCAACCGACGCCAGCTGCTTGTCGCGCAGCAGCGAAACCACGCGCGCCACCTCCTCCGCGTCGAGGGGGCGCAGGACCCGACCCCGAGCGTCGATGCGCTCGTCGACCTCTAGCCTGAGTGCTTTTTCCACCAACGGCGGCGAAACGCTTGGCGCGAGGTCATAGAGACGAGGGCGCGCTTGACGACGCAAGGCCAACACATCGCGAAAGCCCGCCGTGGTGATCAATGCACTCGGCCCGCCCGTTTTCTCGATCAACGTATTCGTTCCGACGGTGGTCCCGTGGAAGACTGATTTCGCGCTCGTGGCGAAACGCGTCTGGCAGCGGTCTACTCCCCATGTCGCGCCCCGCGCGGGATGCGACGGCGTCGATGGGAGCTTGATGGCGCCGACAATGGTGCCACGCGACCGATCGAGAGCCAGCACGTCGGTGAAGGTGCCACCAACGTCCACCCCCAGAACGACGTCGGCTTGATCATTCATAACCGGCGTATTCGCAGTGCTTCGACCTCATAGTCCAATGCTACGTGAGTGTGCCTGGCACGCCACCTGGCTGCGGGAGAAAAAAATCGCCGGTCAAGCAGAAGGGGCGTACGCCGCTGCGGACCACACCGAATGCGACCCGGCGCGGATCACCCGCTGCGCCCCAAGAACTCAGCGACTTCGCGTCGATAGCCGTAAGGGTTGTCGAGCGTGACGTGATGACCGGCGCCTTCGACGGTTCGCACTTCCACCTGGGGGCAGTGCCCGCGCACCTTCGTCTCGACCTCTGGGGTAATGCGATCACTGCGGCCACCGGCCACCAGCAACACCGGCGCGCTAACCTGACCCCAGTAGTCGTAACCGTCGATCGGGTGGCGCCGAGCATAGACGTTACGGTCAAACTTGTTGAACCACGCTCCGTCCTCGTCCTGTCGGCACGAATTCAGTGCCATGTGGCGCACAACGTGCGGCGGTGCGACGGTCCCTTCGGGCCGGATCTTGAATCCGGCCACGAAAGCCTCCGCGCTCGGAAACGTTCGCCCTTTGCCCGACCCGATCTCCCGTAACGTCGATGCGCGCTCCGGCGTCATCTGCATCATGGAATCGATGACCACCAGCGCAGAGACCGCGTTGGAGTAGCAAGCCGCCGTCACCAGGGAAACCATCCCGCCCATGGAATGCCCGACCAGCACAACGGGCCCGATCCCGAGCGTTTCGATCAGCTTTGCAACGTCATCGGCATAAGTGAGGTAGGCATAATCCGGATCCTGTGCCCACTCGCTGTCACCGTGGCCTCGCAAATCGAGCGAGAGCACCCGGTACCGGTCCGTGAAGGCGTCGGCGACGAAATCGAACCAATGGGCATGGGCAGCGCCGCCGTGAATGCACAGCATCACCGGGTGCCCGCCGCCCGGGGCGCCGCCACCGCTCGGCGCGGACACGTACTCTAGGTAGTGAAGCTGTAGCCCATTCACCGTTACGGTGCTACTCAAGCTAGGGGCGGGGTTTGGTGGCGCAGTCGAGGTCATGGCATCTCGTACGCCGCTTAGCTTGATTTGCAACCTAAGCGGCAAGTGGGTGTCATATTGATTTGGGGGTTAGATTGTAATCTCTGGTGACCATGCCGGTTGGAGCCTTGCATGATTCGGTTCACTTTGAACGGACAAGATGTCGAAACCGCTGAGGCACCTGATACACCACTGCTATGGAGCGTGCGCGACACGTTCGGGCTCAAAGGCTCGAAGTTCGGCTGCGGCGCGGGACTGTGTGGCGCCTGCACGATGCACGTCGATGGGCAGGCGGTACGGGCGTGCGTGTGGCCCATTACCGCGGTAGCGGGCAAGACCGTGACGACGATAGAGGGATTGGGCACGCCGGAGGACCCGCACCCTTTGCAGGCGATGTGGGCTGAGAAAAGCGTTCCCCAGTGCGGATACTGCCAGTCCGGCCAAATCATGTCGGCGGCAGCGCTGCTTGCCGCCAACCCCAGCCCAAGCGTAGAGGACGTTGACCGCGCGATGGCCGGCAACCTGTGCCGATGCGGGTGCTACCCACGTATCAAGCACGCGATCCTGGCGCTCGGAGGGCGGCCCTAATGGGGGCTCTCAACCTCTCCCGGCGGAAATTCCTAATCGCCACCGGCGTCGTGGGCGGCGGCCTGGTGGTGGGCATTGCGCTCACTGGCAGCGGCGACCCACCTCCTATGCAGTCAGACAAGGGCGTGTTCTCGCCCAACGCGTTCTTACAGCTCACCGAAGACGGACTCGTCAGATTCTACTGTCCCCGCGACGAGATGGGACAAGGCGTCACGACCGGTCTCACGACCTTGGTCGCGGAGGAACTCGACGTGCCGCCTTGGGATATCGAGGTCGTGCTCGTCGGTGCCCATCGCGCCTACGCGAATCCCGAGTTCCGAATCCAAGCTACCGGGGGAAGCACGTCGATACGCTGCCATTTCCAGCCGCTTCGTCAAGCCGGAGCCCAAGTGCGAGCCCTGCTCATTGCCGCAGCCGAATCCGATCTCGGCTTACCGGCATCGAGCCTGAGAACGCAAACCGCCCACGTCATCGGCCCTCAAGGGCGTTGGCCATACGGCCGGTTCGTACCCACGGCGGCTACCCTCGAGCTTCCCACCGATGTACCCCTTAAGCCGCGATCCGCTTTCAGGTATATCGGACACGAGTTCCCGCGGTTGGATGGTTTGGCGAAATCTACCGGCACTGCGGCATTCGGGATCGACGCCGAAGTCCCTGGTCAAGTCTATGCCGTAGTGCGCCGTTGCCCCGTTGCAGGCGGCAGCGCGCAGGGGGTGGACAAGACCGCAGCGCAACAGATGCCCGGCGTGGTGGCAATCGTGCCAGTCACATCCGGTATCGCCGTCGTCGCCGAGCGTTTCTGGCAAGCGAAAAAAGCCGCCGACGCGGTGGAAATTACCTGGGACACGCCGGCGCTAGCAACCGTTGGCAGCGAGCAAATCGAAGCAGACTACCGTGATGCGCTTGAGAACGATCCGGGCCAATCGACCGCAGGCGACGGCGACCTCGACGCAGCATTCGAGTCGGCCACCCACGTGCTGGAGCAAACGTACTGGGCACCTTTTCTCGCCCACGCACCGATGGAGCCGATGAACGCCGTCGTGCGGATTGAAAATGGCGAAGCCGACGTCTGGTCGGGAACCCAGGCCCCCGCCGCTGCGCAAGGTCTCGTCGCCCGATATGCCGGGCTCGACAAGGATAAGGTCCGCGTGCACGGCGCTTATCTCGGCGGCGGATTCGGGCGGCGTGGCGTGCTGACCCATATCGTCGAGGCCACCGAAGCGGCATTGGCGGTGCAGCGACCCGTGCAAGTCGTTTGGACGCGCGAGGACGATCTGCGACACGGTTTCCTGCGTCCGGCGTCGCTCATGCGGGTAAAGGGCAGCGTCAACACCGCCGGCCGCATCTCGGGGTGGCGCGCAAAACGGGTGGGCGACAATATTGCCCCATGGTCGCTGCAGTTGATGTTGCCCGGCCTATTGCCTACCGCCGTTCCTGACGGCGTCATCGATACGGTCGCCGGCACCGCGGCGGGCGTGCTGGAAAACTGGTTTGTCGATCCGCAAAGTATCGAGGGATTGCACGGAGACTACGATCTGCCGAATCGAGAGGTAACGCACGTCACCCGCAGCCACGGCCTGCCATTGGTGTACTGGCGCGCGGTCGGCCATTCGTACACCGCATTCGCCAAGGAATCCTTCATCGACGAGCTCGCGCATGAAAGCGGGCGGGACGTGGTGGATTTTCGCTTGGATAACACGCTCGCAAACCCCCGGCTGCGCAACGTGATCCGCATCGCCGGCGAGCGCATGCGCGGCGCGGCGCGTTCCCCTGGACGCGGCTTGGGCCTCGCGGCGCACACATCCTTTTTCTCCTACGTGGCCCAAGTTGCAGAGGTATCGGTCGCCG
>Ga0310344_10004209_pt1 | contig 10685 bp, 2 predicted proteins | sample HC15DNA20200_MG_FD_203801 | JGI IMG/M metagenome (GOLD analysis project Ga0310344, IMG submission 203801) | Marine microbial communities from station ALOHA, North Pacific Subtropical Gyre - HC15-DNA-20-200_MG | ecosystem: Environmental > Aquatic > Marine > Oceanic | place: Pacific Ocean: North... | reverse complement strand
CGTGGCAATCCCGACTCGAGCCACTTCCGCAACAGCGCCAGTTCCGAATCGTCGAGACGCAATTCATCCCGGAAATGACCGAATTCCGGCCGTGGCTTCCACGGGGGCATGATTCGACGGGTGACCACGTCGAGCACCTGGCGTGAACGAGCCGCGACGTCGTCGTAGGTTCTCAGGGGGAACGGCGCGGGAGTTTCCGCGCGGTGGCAGCGGCCACAACGCCTGTGTACCAGTTCCGCCACGTGGCTCGACCAGGTAACCGACTTGGCGGGTTCGGCCTCCCCAGGTGGACTGTCCAGAAGGCAGCCAACCGGCGGAGTCCTCGTCAATTCCCGGGAACCTCCACTCAGCACCGTATCGATCGCGCGAGCCAGATCACGGTGAGTGGTTTGTTGCCGGCGGCGACCAACGTCGATGTAGTGATCATCGATCCGGCCGCGGTAGCAGAGCCGGCCGGCCGAATCGATCACGAAGGCCTCGGGGACATGCGTTGGGCCCAGGCAAGCTCGCAGGGCCCTGGCCTCCGGTCGAGACGTTTCGCTGACCAACGGAAACCCCACCCGGAACTCCGACGTCGAGTCCTCGTTCCCGGCGACCAGAATCCCCAACACCCGAACCCGGCGGCTGGCAGCAGCTCGGTGGAGACGTCCGAGCATCGGCACATAACTGCGGCTGATCGGGCAGGTCGGCGAGAGAAACACGACAACGGTCGCGGGCGCTTCGGACTGGCCGCCAACCTGGTGCAGCGTGCCCAACGTATCGCGAAGATCACATCGCGGGATGGTCGGCCGATCATCCGGACGGGTCGATCGCACGGAAACCGTCGCCTCACCAAGCCCCAATGGCAGGAATCCACCGGCCCAGGCCCCCAGCCCCAACAGCACCAGCAGAGACACCACCAGGCACGAAGCGGCCACACGAAGCGGTTGATACGGGGGGGTGCTGTCCACGGCGGGTCCGACCGTTTGATGTTGCGGGCCGGGACGGTAGCACAAGGCCTCTTTCAGGACGAGACGATTTGCCTCCGGGCCCTTACCTTTAAAAGGGAGCGGCCGCCGCAGAGTCCCGCAACTCTACGACGGCCTGCCACCCTCGGACACACACCGTAAGGGTTTCAGCCGGAGCCCATTGGCTTAGACCCAGAACAGTGCTTCCACCGGATTTATTCCGGTGGAATGCCCAGGAGTTCTTCTTCCTCTTCCTGGATGATGATCCGCGGAGTGACCATCAACATCACGCTCTCGGTGTCACGACCGACGCCCGAGTTCTTGAAGAGGCGACTGATGTAAGGAATCTTGTTGAGAATCGGAACGCCCGCCATGTTGCGTCCCTCCTTGAGACGCTTGACACCACCCAGCAGCACCGTGCCGCCGTCGGGAACACTGACAGTGGTGGTGACATTGAGAACGGCCTGAACCGGTTGCTGCACAGTCAGTGAACCGCCGCCGGCGCCACCACCACCCATGCCTCCACCCATGCCACCGCCCATGCCACCGCCCATGCCACCCATGCCACCGCCCATGCCACCCATGCCGCCGCCCATGCCGCCCATGCCGCCGATGCCACCGAATCCGGATTGAGCACCCTGGGAGGTCGAATCGACGAAGTTGGCACCGTGGGGGATCGCCTGGCCAAACTGTCCGGCAGTGGTTCGGGATGCCTGGAAGTCGCGCGGTCCGCCGCCGATTCCTCCCATGCCCATCATGCCACCACCGCCCATGCCGCCCATGCCGCCGCCGCCCATGCCACCCATGCCACCGCCCATGCCGCCCATGCCGCCGCCGCCCATGCCGCCCATGCCGCCGCCGCCACCAGAGAAGGTGAACGTCTTGACTTCGCGAATCTGGGTGAACTGAGGCTGAACGGTGAGCCGGACGTAACGGCGATCGGCCGAAACGACTGCCTGGACCTGCAGGAAGACACCCTCGTTGATCGGCATGATCACCGGGCTGTAGCCAACGCCGCCGAAGATGCCACCACCTCCACTGGGGATCATGCTGATCACAAACGGCTGGGAGACCTGGTCACGAATGGTGGCCTGTTGGCCGTTGAACATCGTCACCTTGGGTGCGGCCATCACGTTGGATCGCTCGTCACCCTGCGCGGCCTGGATGAAAAAGAAGGTCTCGATGTCCGAAAGAATCGCCAGACCGAACTGAAGACCACTCTCGGGGTTGTATCCCCCGAAGTCGGGAACACCGATCTGGAACGAACCCTGCCGAAACTGGAGATCGAGGTCGTCGGTGAACGAATCCGGATTGGACATGCCGATCACCGTCGGACGTGCGTAGTTGTCGCGGTTGACCAGGTTTCGCATCGGAGCCGGATCAAAGAGTCCCATCCTTCCCCCCTGCTGCTGCTGGCCACCCTGGCCGCCACCGCCGCCGCCGCCAAAGCCACCGCCCAGGCCGCCGCCGCCGCCGCCGCCGCCGCTGAAGCCACCGCCGATGCCGCCGACTCCAAAGGCACCGCCACCGCCCTGGCCACCGCCGCCCTGGCCACCCTGCTGCCCGCCACCGCCGCCGATCACGCTACCGAAGGGAGGCAGGGGAGAACCCGGACCCGACTGCTGGTTGCCACCGCCACCGCCGCCGCCGCCGCCCTGCTGCGATGCGCCGCCGTCAAGCGTGGGACCACCGATCGAGTCCTGGATGTTCCAGTCGAAGTCGATACCGATCCGTTCGTAGAAACTGTCGATCACCACGATCTGCCGGCATTCGATCGTCACCTGCAAGTCCTGCAGGCGGCGGAGTTGCTCGAGCAAGTCGGCAATCTCGTCATGGGTCTTCTGGGTCGCCCGAATCACGAGGCTCAAGGTCGATTCGTGGCCACGCACGCTGCCCTGGCCCCCAATCTCTTCCCAACTGCCCGGTTCGATCGTCGAAGTAATCAAGCCCGACAGGGATTCGAAGTTGATCGCCCGCTGGCCACCAGACACTCCGGCTTCCATTCCGCTGCCGGAAATCGCGCCGACCAGTCCCGAAGCGGCATTGTTGCCAACCTGGAATTGGGCCGTTGAACCGTTGACGGCCATCTGACCATCAGACTGCAGAGTCGGCGTCGATGGCTGACCTGGAACCAGGCTGGTGATCGTGCCGGCATTGACCCGTCCCATATCCAGTGGCACGACCAGATCGGCGACCGGATAGGTCGCGGTGATCAGGCGGCCCTGTTGACGGACCTTGCTGGTGATCTTCAGCACGTCGTCCTGGATCGTGTAGTCCAGGTCCAGCGGCTCGAGTGTCAGGTTCAGGACGCTCTTGAGCTTGATGCCGTTGAGGTCGATCGAAACGGGAGAATTGGTCGTGGCACCGACCTCTTCAAGTCCCAGCTTGTCGACCACGATGTTGATCTCGATTTGCTTGCGAATCTCGTCGATGACCTCCTTGAGCGGGGCCTCGTCGAAGTGCAGCGAGACGGGCGAATTCAGGCTTTTCTCGATCCGCAGCTCCTCTTCGCTGCGTTCCCTGTTGTCAGGACGTCCGAACCGCTTCCGTCTCTTGACCAGGTCTTTCCATTCCCGCTTTCCGGGATAGGCGTAGTCGTCGGTGGGAAAGACCATCGCCATTTCGACATCGTTGAGAGCGTCCCAGAGGCTCGCATCAACATCCTCGCGGCGTCTCAGGTTGATCTCGTTCCGCCGGGCAAAGATCGCCTTCTGGAACATGGTCACGACGACCGGGTTGTAGGGGTCGATCTCCCGCGCCTTCCGCGCGGTCATCTCGGCCTCTTCGTAACGCTTGTCCCGGAACAACTCGTTGTACTTGTCGACAAGTTCGCCGATTTCCTGCTCGACACGAATCTTGTGCTGCTGCTCGGCTTCGAACTGTGCCTCGATCTCGCGGTTCCGTTTCGTCTGGGCCACCTGAGGCGCCTTCAGGTCGCGTTCGGTGACGATAGCCCGACGGGCATTGTTCAGTTGGCCCTTGAGCCGATCGGCCAGGGCCTTGTCGAGTTGAGCGGCATTGACTGCAGCCAGGGCCTGGTCGAGCGTCTCCACGGCCTTGTCCGGATCGTTGTCCTTCAACTGGCGAGCTTTGAAGACGGCATTGAGTGTTCGGCTGCGGAGCGAATCAAACAGCAGGTTCTGCTTCTGCTGAGCCACGGCGATCGCATCATCGCGAGCCGATGACGTGCTGGGCCGCGTCTCGGACGCCGCCGTCCGTGTCGCGGTGGGATTTCGCGGGGACAGTTCTCGGAGGAAATCTTCCAATTGCTGCGAACGAACCCGGTCCAGCTTCTCGCCGCTGCGATACGCATCGAGGAAGGATCTGTAGGAAGCTTCACGGTCACCGCGACGCAAGTGGGCCAGGCCCTGGTTGTAGAGATCCAGCGCCGACATCTTCGTCGGAGGTCCGACGGCCGGGTCTCGAGAGCCGGCGTCCGATTGTCGGACCGCTCGCGCCACTCCCTCTCGGGAGGCATTGGCCAACTTCGTGGGAGCGGCGGCCGGGGCAGCCGATGCCTTGGAAATGTCCTGCAGGAGAAACCGCGGGCGATCATCGAGTAGGTCCCAGGTCACCTGGAATCCACGAGCCAGTTCGGCTTTTGCCCTGGCCTCGTCCAGCTTTCCTGCTCGCAAGAGAGCTCGGCCCTCGGCGACCAGCGCTGTGGCTTGCCCCTTGAGCGACGTGGCTTGCGGTGAGAGTGCCTTGGGAGCCTGTGCCGCCTCGACTCGGGCGATCAGTGCCTCGGGCGTCAACGTTCCGGTCGGGAAGACCAGTTGCGTGGACTGTGCCATCAACCCGGCCACCGATGCCAGTCTCAGGGCTTCGGACAATCGGCCGGCGGCCTCCTGCTTGGCAGCGACCACCATGTAATCATTGACACGCGTCTGGACCAACTCGGCCAGCGACTTTCCGGTCTTGCCGGTGGACTGGTCAAGCAACTTGATCTCTAAGACGGCCACCATCTGTGCCGGTCGGGGGGTGCCGGCGGCCGGCACCAGGTTGTTTTTTCGGGCCAGGCGATCGGCCTGGGCTGCCAGGTTGATCGCCTCGGCGAACTGGCCGGCGGTCCCGGCCGCCTGGGCCTGTTTGATCAACTGAGCAAGCTTGGACGGTGCGTCGTCGACGGCCGGCACCTGGATGCGTGCCAACAGGTCCTGCGGACTCGTTTCTCCCTGGGCAAAGACCAGGCCAGTGGCTTTCGCCAACTGGTCGGCTGCCATCGCCAACCTCTGGGCCTCGTCCCGATCGCCACGCTCCAGTGCCCTCAAGGCCATGGCCAACTGGTCACGAATCCGCAACTTCAGGAGGCTGGCTCGCGTCGACGCTTCGCCGTTGCCGGCCGGGGAACCGGCCTCCGGTGGAACGGCGACGGCAGCTGGCGCCACTGGTACCACCGCTCGAGGCGAAGGCGCAACATCGCCGGCGGTCCCTGGCTGGGCCCCCGGTGAGGTCACTTGTTGAACGGCCCCTGTCTGGGCCGAGAGGTTGCGAGGCGCGTCGTTGGGCAGGAAAAGCCATAGCCCAAGGGCCACGAAGCCCGTACACGCAAACAGTCCGAGAGCCTTTCGCACCGGGAGTTCCTCCGCGAGACTTGCCGCGGCGGTCGACATTGCCACCGATCCCGGGTCCTTCCGGGATCCGACATGGCCCGGCTCTCTTCCGGAAACAGGACGGGCCGAAAATCGTACCCGACTGTTCCAGGTCGATCACCTGGACGACAGCTCATGACGAGTCAGATCAGATTCAATTGTTGGTGTGAGAGTGGAGAGTCGAAGAGAGTGTCGAGTCGTTGTGAGAAGTGATAGCTGACGACTCGGAGTGAGTTGAGATGTGAGGCTGCCAACCTGTGAGAGATAGAGATTCTTGTTGTTGACCGTTCGTGACGGCAGCCGGTTGAAGATGGGCGGGGTAATAGTGCATCGCCGCAAAACGGGTCAACCCCGTTCCAGACGGTTTTCATTTTTTCTCCTGTCGACGGGCCGGAGAATCCACTCCGGCTGCCGACGGTGAAAGGTCCAGCCCCTTGGCCTCCCCGGAAGCGGGGCCCGATGGACCAGGGATGACCTGTCGGCCCGTGGGAAAGAACGGCTTACCGGGCTTGTCGAAGACGGTGGTGATCTGTGCAGTGAGTTGGAGTTCCCCAACGACCCGTTCCATTTCCTGAACCCGGTTTTCGTCGGCCAACCGCTTCTCGATCTGAGGCTGGATGGTCTCAAACTTGGCTGCGCCGCCTTCCTCGCGTTCGACGGCGACCACCAACTGGAAGAATCCCTTCCCCTCGAAGATCCGGCTGGATGTCCCCAACGGCAATCGGAACAGGGCATCGGCAATCCGCTCGTCCTTGAAGCTCTCCTTGTCGGTCCAGTCCCACAGACCGCCTTCGGCAGCCACTGGACCATCCGAGAGCTCTCGGGCCACGGCCGCGAAGGACTCGCCGCCGTCCAGCTTCGACTTGGCCACCTCGATCACCCTCAGCGCCGAATCCCGGTCAAGGTAATTTGCGTTCGACACCAGGATCTGCCGCCAACGCACGCGGGGTGTCGTCTGGAATTCCTCCAGGTGAGATCGGTACCAGGCCATCATCTCCGACGGCGAGAAATCCTCTCGCGGCCGGGCGGACTGCCGGAGATATTCCATCGCCAATTGCTGTTGCTGGAAGTCCTCCTTAAGCACTTCCAGAGTCGTGCCCTCCTCAACCAGTTTCCTCTTCAACGCCACAACCGACTGGACCTGCCGCCCTTTGAGCAATTGCGGCAGTTCCTGTTCGGTGAAGACCTTGTCGAGCTGTGTGTCGAGGAAATCCTGGCGGTCTTGTTCCAGGCCGTTCCGCATGGCCTGGGACATCATGCGACGGTCGATGTACCCCTTGAGCTGCTTGCGAATCAGGTCTCCCTGCAGTGCCCGGTACTGGGGCGGAGTGAGTTGCTGTCGAGCGGCGGCCAGCGCCCCCGCCTGCCGGTGCAGGATCTCGCTGGCAAACACCGGCTCACCGTTGACGATCGCCACCACCTGGGTCTGGCTCAACCAGTCCGATTCCCCAGTTGGAAGAGCCATCTGCAGCGACGTGGCCTGGACCGATGTTCCATCATCGATCTCACCGGAAACCGTCGGCAAAACGGTCGCTTTCGGCGGAACCTCGCGTACCTCGCCAGCCGTTCGGTCCCACGGCAATCCGCGACAGCCGGGCAACACCGTCACCAGGACAATCAATACGAGGCTCGGCAACCAGGACGCCGCCAAACCGACGAGCCGCTTTGGGAGGACAGAATGTCTCATCATCGGGCCGGTTCCATCCGGCCAGGACCCGTTGTGGGGGGCCCATGGCAAGGAGATGAGGGGGCGCGGAGAATCCGTAAGGGGCGGGAGTATAGGAACGGTCTAGGTGGGCTGCAACACCTCTTTGACCACTCCCAGCAACACCTCGCCTTCGGTTTCATCAGGCTCGATCAGCACGCAAGCCTGCCTCGGGTCAACGATCCGCAGCGTCCGCGTGCCGTTATCGATCAGTGGACGAAGTCTCTCGGCCTCGCCACATTCGAGAACCACAAATGGCCCCTGTCCGTCCCGGCGCGGCTCGATGCGAATCCCCTCGATCCCCCATTGGTTCGCCCACAAAGACACCCGCTTGAGATCGAGCAATCTCAGGGCTTCCTCGGGCAACGGACCGAACCTGTCACGCAGTTCGTCCCCGACCTCACGCAACGTGTCCAGATCGGGGGCGGCAGCGATCCGTCGGTAAACATCGACCTTGTGCCGCCCTCCCGGAACGTACCCCTCGGGAAGAAACGCCGCCAGCGGAAGATCAATCGAAACGTGCCGGTCCTCTCGCGGCGGCAGGCTCTTGAGACGGCGGACCGAGTTCTCCAGCAACCGGCAGTACAGTTCATAACCGACCGTGGCAATGTGGCCGCTTTGCTGGGTTCCCAGAATGTTGCCCGCGCCACGTATCTCGAGGTCCCGCATCGCGATCTTGAACCCCGCTCCCAGTTCGCTGTACTCCTCGACCGCCTTCAGCCTCCGTGTGGCCACCTGGGACAGCGGCCGGGTTTCGGGCAACAGCAGATAACAGTAAGCCCGCCGTTTCTCACGACCGACACGGCCTCTCAGCTGGTGCAGGTCGGCCAACCCGTACCGGTCAGCATCGTGGATGAAGATCGTGTTCGCATTGGGAATGTCGAGTCCGCTCTCGATGATCGTCGTCGCCACCAGCACGTCGATTCGCCCGGTGACGAAATCCAGCATATCGCGTTCCAGTTCCGACTCCTTCATCTGCCCGTGCACGACACCGATCCTTGCCTCGGGCACGATCGACTCGATCCGTTCGACAACCAGGTGAATGTCCTGAACCCGGTTGTGCACGAAGAAGACCTGGCCATTGCGATTGAGTTCGCGGACGATCGCCTGGCGAATCAGTTCGTCGTCGTCACGAGCAATTCGTGTCACGATCGCCATGCGATCCCGTGGGGCAGTCTGCAGGTTGGAGATGTCACGGATTCCCAACAGTGACATGTGCAAGGTGCGGGGAATCGGCGTGGCGGTCATCGTCAGCACGTCCACCTCCAGCCTCATCGTCTTGAGCAGTTCCTTGGCCTCCACCCCGAACCTCTGCTCCTCGTCGATCACCAGCAGCCCCAGATCGGAAAACTCGACGTCCTTCTGCACAAGTCGGTGCGTGCCGATGACCACGTCGACACTTCCTTCAGCCACACGCTGGAGCGTCCCGAGCTGCTGCTTGCGGGTCTTGAACCTCGACAGGGACTCGATCGTCACCGGGAATTCGGCCATCCGTTCCGAAAATGTCCGATAATGCTGCTCGGCCAGAACTGTTGTCGGCACCAGCACCGCGACCTGTCGACCGCCATCAATGGCCTGAAACGCCGCCCGCATAGCCACCTCGGTCTTGCCGTAACCGACGTCACCGCACAGCAACCGGTCCATCGGCCGCGATCTCCTCAGGTCAGCTCCCACAGAATCGATCGCCTCGGCCTGGTCGGCGGTCTCCGAATAAGGAAAAGCCCGGGCGAACTCGGTCTGCCAGTGGCTCCCCTCCGGATGAGACAGTCCCGGCTGAGCCTCGCGAACCGCCTGCATCCGCAGCATGTCGGAAGCCAGGTCGTTGACCGCCTCGGCAACCCGCTTCTTCTTCTTTTCCCAGGTCGACCCTCCGATCTTGGAAAGTTCCGGGGTCGTCTTCGACGGCCCGACATACTTCTGGACCAGGTGAATCAGCGATACGGGAACGTACAACTGCACCCGGTCGCGAAATTCCAGGGACAGGTGTTCCTCGGAACGTCCTTGCCGGTCGATCAGCTTCAGACCGCGGTAACGGCCGATGCCATGGGCCAGGTGAACCACCAGGTTTCCGGGCTCGAGGTCGAGGAAGCTGTCGATGGCTCGGGCGTCGCGTCGCGTCCGACGAGTTTGCGGCCGGATCTCGGTCCGGTTGAACAGTTCGCTGTCACCCAGCACGATCAACTGCTGTCGCACCAGGCGGAACCCGCGTCCCAATCGTCCCACGCACAGCGTCAGCCGCTCGCCCAGTCGCCCCGCCTCCTCGTTGTCCGACTTCGGCAATTCTTCCAGCATCTCGGCCAGGCGCAGACGCTCGGCCTCGTTGTGGCACGCCACCAGCACTTTCTCGTCGGGCCCCAGCGTCTCCTGCAACTCCTCCAGCACCCGTGTCCGTGGCCCGCTGAACCGTTCGATAGACTCCACGGCCAGGTGGCAGGTCGTCTCCATGCTTGCCGCCGACAACGCGGCAACGACCACGCTGGGAAATTCGGTCAGTCGTCTGAGAACCTCCTCGACCGTCACCAGCCCCTCCTGCCGTTCCAGCCGCGATCGCACCTCCTCGCCTTCGCGTTTCAGATCGGGCAATTCGACGAGTCCGATCCAGGTCCCCTCCGGCAACGACTCGGTCAACAACTCGGCCTCGTCGGTCGACACCCCACTCGCCGGCTCGACCAGGCACAGTTCGACCTCGTCACAGACCTCCAACTGACGCTGTGATTCGGCATCGAAGGTCCGGATCGAGTCAATCTCGTCACCAAAGAACTCCAGCCGCACGGGATCAACGGCGTCGGGTGCGAAGATGTCGATGATGCCACCATGACGGCTGAATTCGCCCGGCAGGGCCACGGCGGTGGTCGGTTCCAGCCCCCGGGCCACCAGCCACTCGAGCAACTCCTCCGGATCGGTCTCCTCACCGGTGACAAACCGTCGGGTCGACGCGTTCCGCTGGGCCCGGCTGGGCACCGGCTGCATCAGTGCGGCAATACTGGTCACCAGCACCGGGGGATTGGCAGCGCGTTCCAGTGCCGAGAGCACTCGCAGCCGGGCGGTGAACACCGGATCCGACGTGTCGTGTTCCTCCGGCAAGGTCTCCCAGGCGGGGAACACCAGCGGTGAAGCGTGAGCAAAGGCTCCCATGTCGGCCGCCAGTGACTCGACATCGCCCACCCGTGGCACGACAACAACCAAGGCCGAGGGCCGCTGGCGGGAGATGCCCGACAGCGCCAGCGCGCAGGCTGAGCCCCACGCCCCGTCGACTGTGGCACTTTCTCCGCGGGACAACGCCCGCACCACCTCGACGAACCGCTCGTCTCCCTCCAGATCAACAACCAGTTGTCGCAGGTCGGCCGGAGGGGCGGCCGGGACCTGCTGACCGTCCTCGGAGGTCATCCTCTTCCAAGTCGGGTTCCGGACTCGGCTCGCGAGAAATCTCTCGATCGCCTC
>Ga0310344_10004208_pt1 | contig 10687 bp, 11 predicted proteins | sample HC15DNA20200_MG_FD_203801 | JGI IMG/M metagenome (GOLD analysis project Ga0310344, IMG submission 203801) | Marine microbial communities from station ALOHA, North Pacific Subtropical Gyre - HC15-DNA-20-200_MG | ecosystem: Environmental > Aquatic > Marine > Oceanic | place: Pacific Ocean: North... | reverse complement strand
CGAAGGACCGCTCCTCGGCCTCACGGGTCTGCGCCTCCTCGAGCGCGCTGGCGAGCTCGTCGCGCCGGGCGCGGGCCGACCCCACGTTGCGCTCCGCCGACTGCACCGCCTCCGCCTCGACCTGCAACCGGGCCACGCGCCCCACGAGACTGCTCCGGAGCATCGCCTCATCCCGCTGGTCGAACTCCTCTCCGCGCTCGCCGGCGCGAGCTCGGGCGCGCTCCACGAAGCCGCGCATGATCGCCTGGAAGGTGTTTTCCCCCTCGCGCTGGTCGCCGCCGAGCACCGCGTCGAGGACCTCGCGATCCTCACCACGTCGGGCCCGGATCGGCGCCTGGGCCGCGCGGAGGTCGCGCTCGCGCTTCGAGAGCTCCTCCTCGGCGGCGGCGAGCGCGTCGCGCTGCTCCTCGACCGACTGCTCGCCCCGATCGAGGGCGAGGAGGCGCTCCTGCTCCTCGCGCACCTGGCGGATCGCGTCCACGCGGTCGAGGAAGGTCTGATTCACGCGCTCGTTGCTGGCCGCGAGGTCCTCGTTCGCGTCGTCCGTGCCCTGCAGCAGCGAGATCACCGTCGGGAGCAAGCCGACGACGACGCCCAGCACGGTGCCCCAGATGCCGAACGACGCGCCGAGCTGGAAGGCCGAGCCGCCCATCATCGCCATCTGGGTGCCAAACTGCTGCATGCCCGGGACCGCGGCGCCGACGCTGTAGCCGAGCTCGGCGAAGACGTTGACCAGGCCGCCCATCTCGCGGCCCGTGTTCTTGCTCTCCTTGCTGACCAGGTTCAGCAGCCGGCCGACGCCTCGCGCCCCGTCCTGGGCCGGCTCGGACGCGGCCTCGACGGCTGCCGTCTGCCGCACGGCGTTGGCGAGCTGACTGCCCGCCCCGCTCGCGGCCTGCGCCATCTCGCGCTCGGCCCGCGCGATGTTGCGCGCCTCCCCGGCGAACCGCCTGGCCTTCTCGCGCGCCTCGACGAGACGCACCGAGAGCTCGCGGATCTCCTGCTCGCTCGCCTCCCCGCTCGAGCGCATGTTGCGCAGCTCGCGGCTCAGCCCGTTCGCCTCCGTGCGCGCCTCGAGCTCCTTGAGGCGCATCTCGGTCAGCGCCGCGCTCGCGTCCTTGGCGCTCTTCCACGCTTCGGCGCCGACGATCCCGAACTTGTCGGCGATCTGCCGCGCCGTCGCGGTGACCTCGTCGACGAGCTTGAGGCGGAGCGAGGCGTCGAGGGTCGTCACTGTCCAGGCTCCTCAAAGGCGGGGTGCAGCAGCGCCGTCTCCGCCCACCAGTCGAGCTCCGCGAGGGGGAGCTCCTCGAGCTCAGATCGGGGCCAGCCGAAGTGCCGGCCCACTACCGAGAGGAGCCGTCGCCAGCCCCTCGGAATTTTCCCAGCTGTCGACTCACCGCGACCTGCACCGCCATGTAGTCGGCGTCGCATTCGAGTTCGCCGACCGCGCCCTTCGGCGTCACGAGCTCGTCGGCGTAGGCGTCGATGCCGAAGTTCGCTGCGCGCGCCGTCCGGTGATGACGCACCTTCACGCGTCCGACCGTGAGGCGGTGGAGCTCCTCCCCGTCCACGATGATCGGGCGCTCGAGCCGGACGATGACGGTGCCGTCGGCGTTGTCGTCGAGACGCTCGGCGCACTTCGCGCGGTAGGCGTCGAGCTCGACCTCCGCGATCGCGTCGCCGAGCACCTCCGCCGCGCTGCCCTCGAGGCGAGCGAGGGCCTCGCGCACCGCCTGCGGGCCCGCCGCGACGAGCCGACGCGCCTGCTCCTGCAGGTCGAGGGGCGTTGCGGCCTCCGCGTTCACGTCTGCTCCGCCGGCTGGCCGGAGAGGCTGATCTGCACCTCGCCGTTCTCGAGGGTCCCGAGCTCGGTGGTGAAGGCGCCGCGGACCACGTAGGTCCGGCCGGTGTCGCAGATGTACTCCGCCACGCCCTCGGTGAAGTCCCGGAGCGCGAGGAGGTCGGTGTCCGCCACGTGCACCATCGTGGCGACGATCTCCGCCGGCACGATCGTCTCGCGGTAGTAGACCTGCCCCTGGTCGTCGGCGTCCGCCTCCCGCTGGACGCCGCCGACCTGCAGGCTCGCGCCCGGCTTGGACCGGAGCGGCGTGCCGTCCAGCTTGATCGTGACCCTGCCCGTCTTCTTCGCCATGCGCTCTCCTCAGACCCGGAAGGCGATCTTGCTCGCCACGGTGACGAGCTCGTTGATGAGGTTCGGCTCCATGAGCACGTCCACGCGCTCGGCGTCGCCGTCCGGGCGCTCCGCCAGCAGCGACGCCCGGAACGCCTCGAAGTCCTCGACGTAGCCGCCGCGCTCGCGCTCCCGGAACCAGGCCAGCGCCTCGCTCTTGAGCGTGCTCGGCGTGACGACCGGCACGCCCGGATCCACCTCGGTGCCGTCGTCCGCGAGCAGCCGCCGAGAGTACTTCGCCGCGATGCGCCGCACCCAGTCCTGGCGGAGGAAGCTCGCCACCCGGCGCCGGCTGAGCGGGCGCCAGGTCTCGCTCGGCTGCCCGAACGCGTCGGCCTGGTAGGTCGTGACGAGCCGATCGAGGATCACCTGCCCGCCCGGGTCGACGCGGAACGTGCTGATCCCGTCCTCGAGCAGCAGGTTGCGGCTCTCGTGGTTGAAGCGCTGGTCGGGCTTCGGCGCCACGACGTCCGGGAGCGTGAGCCCGACCCGCGGCAGGCCCGGGTGACCGATGGCCGCGTCGCGCCCCGCCATCTGCGCGGCGGCGATCCAGGGCGCCGTCGGGCTGAACCCGAGGCCCAGCACGGTGGACTCCGGCGCGTTCTTGGCCGCGCCGTAGGTGGTGAGCGTCCCGACGTCGCCGCGCTTGGCCGCCATCACGTGGCCGTCGAGCATCCGGGTCGCCTCCCAACGCGAGGCCACCTCCGCCTCGAGCTGGCCGAGCGACACCGCGTCGGTGAAGTCGATGACGATTGTGTCGTAGGTGGTCTCGTCGAAGACGGCGACGGCCGCCGAGAGGTCCGGCACGCCCGCGCCCCCGCTGATCGCGGTGACCACGGCGCCCACGCCGGCCGGCAGCTCGTCGCCCTCGCGGAAGTTCACCTGCAGGTCGATCTCGTCGCCGTTCACCCCGGCCCACTTCGCCGTGAAGGTCACGGTCCCGGCGGCGTTCACGGCGTTCACCGGCAGCTGCGGGTCGGCCGAGACCGCGCCCGCCAGCGCGTCGCCGATCTGCGTCGCCGTCTCGCCGCTGGCGACCGGGACCTCGACGAGCTCGCCGGCGACGTAGACCGCCAGCACGCCCGCGGCGGTCGCCGGCCCGGTCAGCGCGATCTGGCCGCTCGCCGCGGTGCCGCCGCCGGGGGCGGCGACGCCCATCGCCGTGAGACGCGCCTGCCGGCTGACCCGCTTGAAGGCGCGGCACATCCGGGCCAGCGGACTGCCGGCGCCGAAGTAGCCGTCGCCCTCGGTGTCGCCCACGATCAGCTGCTTGCTGAGCGCCGGCGCCGTCCCCGCGGGCAGCCGGGTGCCGATCAGCAGCACGTGCGTCAGCGACTGGCCCGGGGCCCCCAGCGGGTCGAACTCCGCGAAGAAGGCGGGCGAGCGGTTCGGGTCGGGGATCTCGTTGAAGGTCACCATGCTCAGGTCTCCAGGGTGCCGGTCGCGCTCGAGCTACCGCCCGCGCCGCCGCTCATGTCGCGGTCGATGTCGAGGGTCTGTGTGGCCGACACGTCGACGCCCTCCTCGGGGTCGAGATCCATGTCGGTGTGCACCGTGCGCAGCGCGCTGAGCGCCGCGACCAGGCCCTCGGGCGTGATGGTCGTGGCCTGCTGCCAGGTCACGGCCCAGAGGCTGTAGCCCTCGCGCGCGACGTCGGTGCCGAAGAGGTTCTGGGCGCGGACCTTCCGCGCGGCCCGCGTCGCGGCGGCGAAGTCCTCGCCCCGCTCGAGCTCGTGGATGATGGCCAGCGACAACAGCGCCGCGAAGTCACCCGCGGAGCCGTGGCCGGCCCGGATCGCGTCACCCTCCCGTGTGAGCACGAAGGCAGCCCAGGCGAGCTCCGCCTGCAGCTCTCCCGTCTCGTCGACGGCCTCGGGAACACCCACGCACGCCACGTACACCGACGGCGCACGGGCCCCGAGGCGCTTCACTTCGCCCTGCCGGAACTCGCCGTCGTGCGCGGCGGCGTGGACTCTCGTGCCCGCGAGCGAGCCGAACCGCGTCACGTACTGGTCGCGCAGCTCGATCACAGCGCCTCCCCGAGGAAGCGGGCGGCGACCTCCTCGAGGGCTTCGGCGTCCTCGCTGCCGATCCCGAGGTAGGGGCGCGCCTTGATGCCCTGGCGGGGCGAGCCGAACATCTGCGGCGCCGCGTAGACGACGCTGCTGCCCACCTCGACGCCGCTGGCGATCAGCTGGTGGGTGATCGAGCTCGCCAGCTTTCGCGAGCGCTCGAGCACGGGGTGAGCCGCCGGCTGCGCGCGCGGCGCCCAGGGCCCGCCGTCGGGCGAGCGCTTGTCGCTCAGCAGCCGCTTCTTCGTCTGGAAGGCGAGCTCGCGCCCCAGGTCCTCGAGGAGCGGGTCGAGCTCGACCGTCTCCAGGTGGCGGATGCGTTCCCGGAGGCGGTCGAACTCGCGGATGTCGACGGTGACGGCCATCAGAAGATCCGCGTGGTCTTGTCCTTGGTCCAGTCGCCTTCCGAGGGCTCGGTCTCGACCTCAGCCGTCGGGGTGTCGATCTCTGCGTCGGGGGTCGCCAACGACGCCCGGCCGCGCGAGACGTCGCGCAGCCAAGCGAGCGCGTCGTCGTGGTCGCGCCGCTGGCTCTCGGTGACGTCGTTGCCCGCGAGCCGCGTGATGGCGATGCGGATCACCGCGTCCACGAGGGCCTCGGGGAAGGGCGCGCTCAGGGGCAGGAGGTGCGAGATGTAGCTGTCCGCGACGGAGCTGGCCTTGCGCAGGGCGCTCGCCACCGCGGCGGCGTCGTGCACGCCGTCGTGGTCGCGGTCAGCGATGGCGAGGAACTCGCCCTCACCGATCGCCTCCCGCATCTGCGTCTCCGTCGCGTACGGCACGCGTCAGCGCTCCTCGGCCTTCGCCAGCCGGTCCTCGTACTCCTCGGGGGTCTCGAGGATCGGGTCGGCGAGGAGGGACTCGAGCTGGCTGCGCGTCAGCTCCGCCGTCCGCAGCTCGGTCCAGTCCGGCCCGAAGACGAACCCGGCCCGCGAGTGGCGCTTCCGCCCGTCCTTCACGTGGAGGTGGATGACCGGCGGAGTGCCGGGCGGGACCGGGGCCGCGCTCGGCGCCTTCGAGCCGAAGGAGATGGCGCGGCCGATGGCGGAGGAGATCCGGTCGTCGAGCTCCTCGCGGGTGACGAACGGCGCCTCTCCGTCGGTGAGCTCCACCGCCGCGCCCTTGGCGGCGTCGAGCTTCGCCTCGAGCGCCTCGATGCGGGCCTCGAGGTCGCTGACCGCCAGGCCCGCGAGCTCGCGCACGTCGTCGAGCTTCTTCTCGAGGCCGGCGATGCGCTGCTCGAGCTCGGCGCTCGGGGCGGCGTCCGCCGCGGTGGTGTCGGTGTCGGGCGCCGCGTCGGCGCTCTTGTCGGTCTTGCTGCGAGCCATGATCACTCCCGGACGAGGTTGGTGACGAAGATCTCCAGCGCGCCGTTGAGCGTGTTGGTGGCGCCGGCGGCGTTGCGCTCGGCCGCGAGCAGGTCCTTGGCGGGCCACTCGAGCTCGGGCGGAACGACCAGGAGGTTCGGGCTGACCTTCATGTCCTGGCCCTCGTCGTTGACCTGCTCCCGCATGGCCTGGATGCCGCCCTGCAGGTTCGTCGCGTCGAGGGTCGCCTTGCTCTTGTAGGCGAGCTGCCAGAGCGCGAAGCCGGCGTTCCCGCGCGCGTCGACGCCGTACAGGAAGCGCTTGTGGTGGAACGCTTCGTCGTCGACTCGCTCGTTGTCCTTGCGGATCATCTTCACCGGGGTTCGCGGCTGCCAGATCATCGGCTTGAGCGGCCGCGTGGTGTCGAAGAGGTACCAGGGGGCGGCGGCGCCGGCCTGGAGGTTCGAGACCGCACCGAGCGTCTCGTGGGGGTGCGAGGCGCTGAAGAACGGCTGGCCGTCGTAGGCGAGCTCGGTCTCGCCCTGGCGGAGGGCCTCGAAGACGGTGTCGGTCGGCCACTCGGCCGCGCTGATGCCCATCTCCTCGAAGAGCGGGCCGTAGACCCCGAACTCGTCGTCGGCGATTGCGTTGCGCTCGACGGCGATGGTCGCCTCGAAGTCGCGGTTCTCGATCGCGTGCTTGTGGGCGGCGACCTGCTTGATCACCCGCTCGTCGAGCCACTCCCGCATCTTCGGGGACTGGCCGAGCCACGGGTAGACGTTGCGCGCCGTCGAGGAGGGGACCTCGGTCGCGATGCGCGTATGCGCCATCTGCTCCTGGCGACTCCGGAACGCGCGCTGAAAGCGCATGTTGAAGGCCTGGTAGAGCTCGTTGAGGGTGGAGCGGTTGATGTCCATGTCGTGTCTCCGTGCTTCCTTCGTGGACGCGAGCCCGGCTCAGCCGAGCTCCACCCAGACCCCGTCGCCGTCGACGTCGAAGACCTTGCCGGCCACCGAGCGCGTGCTCGTGCCGTTGGTCTTCGCGACCGTCTGATCGTCGACCCAGTAGCAGTCGTTGCCGATGTCGGCGGCGACGATCTCGTCGGCCGCCGCGCTGTTGAGGTAGTGGAAGACGCCGCGACGCACGCGGGCCGTCTTCGCCCCGGCGGCGCCGCCGGTGTTGTCGACCGACTGCTCGAAGCGGCCGACCGTCTTCAGGCCGGTCGCGGTCGAGGCCGGCTCCACCGTGGCGCCGTTGAGCACCGCGCCGCCGCCGGCGTGGCACACAGCGCCCGCGGAGACGCCCAGCGTGCGCTCCACGCCGGTTCGCTCGTGCGTCTCCTTCCTGGGTCCAGTCAGTGCAGGCATCTCGCTCGTCCTTTCCCGGGCTCCCCCGGCGGTTTCAGCCCTGCACCTCGGTCAGGGACTTGGCGTACTCCTCGGGCGTCATGCCCATCTGCTGGGCGATGACCCGCTGCGTGGCGGTCAGCGCGGCCGGCGAGCCGGTCGGCTTGTCGTCGGTCCGCGAGTCGTCCGCCGCGATGGCGGGGAGCGCCTCGAGGATGGCCTTGACCGAGGCGAGCCCCTCCGGGGTTCCGCACATCGCGCGGTAGTGCTCGAGCGCCGCGGGCGGGATCTTGCCGGCCTTGCGACCGCCCTCGAGCACCGCCTCGACCGCGGCCGCGTGCGCGTCCCGCCGCCCCTGCTCGAGCTGCTGCTCGAGGGCCGCCAGCTGGCCCTGCACGGCGGTGAGGTGGGCGCGCGGGACGAGCTCGCCCAGCTTGTCCACCGCGGTCGCCAGGACCTCGTCGTGCGGCGTGCCCGCCTTCAGCCCGAGCTTGCTGCCCAGCTGCTCCACGAGCGCGCCGCGGCGCTGCAGCGCGCTGAGGACCGTCGCTTCGTCCGCGGTGTCGGCCAGCGCCAGCACCGTCGCGATCGCCTTCATTCCCATGTCGTCTTCCTCCGAAATGCGGCCCGCGACGTCGGCGAGCGCTTGGTCGAACGAGGTCACCACCTGGTCGGCGAGCTGCGCGTCGACGGCCGCCTGGCCGTGGATCACCGCGCCGTCGAGCCCCCGCACCGTCGCCGCGTTGACTCCGCGGTGGGTGGTCACGTGCGCGAAGAACACGTCGCCCATGGCGTTCACGCGGGCCTGCAGCGCGCGCACCGCGGCGTCGTCGATCGGCAGCTGCGGCGCGCCGTCCAGCTTGCGGGCGCCGGTGGTCACGAATCGGTGCGCGATTCCGAACGCCTCGAAGGCCTGCGAGTAGCTCGCCATGCCGGCGAGCACGCCGATCGACCCCACCGCGCCCGTGGGCGGGATGAAGATGCGGTCCGCGACCGCGGCGAGCGCGTAGGCGGCGCTGGTCGCCTGGCCGTCGACGTACGCGAAGAGCTGCGCACCGCGCTCGTCGACCATCGCCCGGAGGGCCTCCGCCGTCTCGAAGCATCCGCTGACCAGCCCGCCGGGGCTGTCGATGGAGAGCACGACGGCCCGGGCGCCCTCGTCGAGCGCCGCCGCGACTCGCGAGCGGATCCCCTCGTAGCTGTCCCACCAGAAGGCCGCGTGATGCATGAGCGGCCCGCGGACCGGGACCACCGCGATCGCTCCGTGCGAGGCGGACTCGCCCGCGGCCCGCGAGAACGAGCCCCCGAACGCCGCCGGCAGCAGCGCTGCGGGCTCCTCGGGCGCGAAGCACCGGAGCTCCGGCGCTCGAGGGTCGGGCGCGTCGTGGCGGGGGGTCTCGGGGCGAGCCTGAGGCACGAGGATGGGGTGACGCGACCAGCGGCCCGTTGTCTACGGGCCGGAGTTTCACGCCGCCTCGTCTTCGTCTTCCTCGCGCTCGTCCTCGGGCTCTTCGACCGGATCGGTCGGCGGCTCCGGCTCCTCGTCGTCCGCCGTGGCGGCGCCGTGCGGGCCCCGGCCGACGCCCGAGCTGAGCAGCTCGGCGCCCTCCTCGGGCTCGCTGAGGCCCAGCCGCCGGCGCACCTCGCGCTGGTCGACGCGAAGGCCGCGGTCGACGAGCTGCGAGACCGCGGTCGCGAAGGCCACCGTGTCCTCGGCCTGCTCGACGTGGAGCAGGATCCGCGGGTAGCGCTCCCGAGGCCCGAAGTTCAGGTCGATGAACGGGCGGACCAGGTCGCGGTTGAGCGTGGCGCTGGTCTGCCGGTTGTCGTGCTGGGTGAAGTCCAGGCGGACCGCGTAGTGCGTCTCGGACTGGCTCTTCGAGCTGCCCGAGTCGGTGGTCATGGTCTGGCCGACGACCGCCTTCGAGATCTGCTGATCCCACCAGTTCAGCGCCGTGACGAACTCCGCCGGCCCGCCGCGGCCCTTGGCCTCGAGGAGGTCGACGGTCACGCCCTCGGGGACGATGGCCGTCGCGTCGCTGCCCAGCCGGCGCAGGTTGCGCAGCAGCTCGCGCTTGTCGGACGCGCTGTAGCCCTCGCGCGGGTACTTCCCGACGCGGGCGGGGATGCCCATCACCTCGAGGAAGCGGACGAGGTGCGGCGCGCTGAATCGCTTCGCGGCGTACGCGATCGACACGATCCGGGCGAGCCCACCCCGGGCCGGCAGGCCGCTCTTGAGCTGCGGGTTGTGCACGACGTACTTCGCCGGCGGCAGCGGCACGCCGTCGGTGCTGGCGTCCCGCAGTCGCAGCGCGCAGAGGGTGCGCGCGTCGAGGCGGTACCACCGCGGGTCACGCCAGCGGTAGTCCCGAGGCCACCAGAGCCCGTCGGGCCCGTCGGTGTCCCAGAGGATCTCGGTGATCGAGTAGCACTTCCCGATCGCGTCCTGCATGTGCAGCAGCAGAACGCCAAACGCGTCCTGGCGGGTGAGCTCGCGGACCGCGTCGGCCCGCCGCACGTCCTCGGGATCGTCGCTCGCCGCCTCGACCACGACCTGGCTCGAGCACACCGCGAACTTCCGCTGGCTCAGCGTGGAGCGGTACTGCGGCTCGCGCTCCTCCATCTCCTCGGCGAGCGTCAGGTAGGCGTCGACGTCGCCCTCGTCGGCGGCGAGCATGAGGGCGGCCAGGCGCTCGGGCGTGAGCGTGGAGGCGACCGAGTCGGTGACCGGGCGCAGCCAGTCGTCCTCGGGGTCGGCGTGCTCCCGGGAGAGCGAGCTCGTGTTGATGGGCGCGCCGCGGTGGTCGTAGAGCTGGGGCATCAGAAGAACCTCGGTGGGGGGTCTTTGTCGTCGGGCAGGTGGGTGGTCACGTCGACCGGCGGAGCGTCGGCATCCCAGATCGCCATCAGGAAGGAGTCCGCCTTATTGGGGGAGCGCTTCAGTCGCTTCCGGATGTCGTCCTTCTTCTCGACCTTCAGCCGGTTCTTGTCGTCGAAGCCGTACTGCACGACGAGGAGCTCCTGGGTCAGCTCTGGCACCGGAGGCAGCATGCCGCCGTCACGGGTCCAGTCGGCGCCGTCGAACCAGTGCTGGCTCCGGGTGTTGAAGTACTTCTCGTCGTCGGGGGCGCGCTTCGACACGTCGACGTCGACGACGCGGATCTCCTTCCGCCGCGTCGCCTCGTGCCTCCGGAGGGCGTCGACGGCCGCCGCGCCCACGCTCTTGCCGTCGACCTTCACGCGCGTCGCGCGGATGTCCCGGAGCGCGCGCCGGTGAGCACGCGCGACCTGCACGACGGCCTCCGCGATCTCGTCGCCCGTGAGGTCGCCCGCGGGCATGACGTGCGGCTTGTAGACGAACTTGCCGCGCACCGCGGTGATCACGCACTCGTCGTCTCCGAAACGCTTCGGATCGACGCCCAGCTGCAGCTCGCCGTGCACGCCGTCGTCGACGTCCTCGCCCCGGGCGCGGAGCGACGAGCGCTGCTCGAGGTCGATGCCGGCGAGCGGGTGGAGCTCGACGTGGTCGTTCCAGCGCTTCCGGGCCTCCTCGATCAGGCTGATGCCGAAGATCGACCGGGGGCCGGAGCTTGGGAACTCGCCCAGCACGCGGATCTGGTACTGCGGGTGCTCGAGGTAGTTGGCTCCGCACTCAGCCCGCTGCTCGGCGACGTAGCTCGGCAGCGCCAGGCCTTTGATCGGCGGCCGGTCGGGATGGACGACGTTCGGCGACTCCTCGCTCGACACGTGGATCGTGTGCCAGAGGCCG
>Ga0310344_10004207_pt1 | contig 10687 bp, 1 predicted proteins | sample HC15DNA20200_MG_FD_203801 | JGI IMG/M metagenome (GOLD analysis project Ga0310344, IMG submission 203801) | Marine microbial communities from station ALOHA, North Pacific Subtropical Gyre - HC15-DNA-20-200_MG | ecosystem: Environmental > Aquatic > Marine > Oceanic | place: Pacific Ocean: North... | reverse complement strand
GTTTGCCCACGACCAACAGAGCTCCACAGAGGCTTCTAACGGACCGCGCTCGATCACATTTGATATTGGCTATATGCTGAGCAGCGCATCGGAAGGGTTGCTGCCAGATGTTTTCGCCTTGCATCAAAATTATCCAAATCCATTTAACCCAATTACTACAATTCGTTTTGATGTTCCCGAAGAGTCCCGCGTTAGAATTGATATCTATAACGTGATGGGCCAGAAGGTTGCTGAATTGATAGACGCCCATTATCAGCCTGGTTTTCATACCGTGAACTGGGGTGGAACAAACACACTGGGCAGCGCACTGTCTTCTGGCATGTATTTTTACCGAATTCAGGCGAAAGACTTCACTGCTGTGAAAAAATTATTACTGGTAAAGTAGGCATACCGACGGAGATGCCTGTTTTTTGGTGTGTTTACAAAAACTTGACTCGAACGAAACACGTCCTTATATTGGGATCGCTTATCTTTGTCTGAGTAAGGGGCAGTTCAAGACCTCGGAGGGTATTGAATTGAAAAATGATTAAAACCAAGGAGTAACGCTATGAAGCAATTTGCTAAAAGTATTGCATTGTTCTTAACCGTATCCCTGTTCATTGCCACAGTTATAGCTGGCGATAAACGTAATGATGAAACCAGGCGGTCCACCGCTGTAAAAACGGCGACCCAAAAAGGGGCGCTAAAGGACATCCCCATTACGGTTACTAAAAAAACCAATATCACCAAAACAGCGAAAAGAACCGCGCTTGGTGCAGTTGGTGAATTCGTTACCAAAGATGAAGAACAAGGCGAAGAGGCTCCTATACAAAAAATTGTTGTTGAGGAAACAGAGCCAAATCTGCAGCCAATGGAACAATTTATACAACCTGGCAATAGGATTGATAGGGTCACCCCTAGGGTGAATTTACCCAGATCTAACACAACACTACAAAAACCTGAAGTCTACAGACACCCCGTTCCTGCCAACGCTCCTAATCCAGCAATTTCTAAACAAAACGCTCTTAATGACTTAATTAACCGTTACCAAAACGGGCAGTTTTTGGATTATGAAGAAAAGATGATCATTGATGATTATTTCAACAGTATACCTTTCCAAGGCCAAAACACACAACAAGAAAGATCTTCGGGCAGGACACACCTTTCTATGCCTAATGTGGCCATTAATGAAATCATGTATAATCCAGCCATGCCGGCAAACGCAGATGGTACAGGAAATTTTGACGACTATCGTGAATTTGTTGAATTTCACAACACAACAGACAGCGCGATTGATATGTCTGGTTGGTATTTTAGCGAGGGGGTTAACGACACCTTTCCATCAGGTACTTCGATTGCAGCCAATGGTTATTTAGTGGTTGGCCGGGACAGCGCAGCCTATTATGCTAAGTACGGCGCATATCCTGATGTTTGTTGTTGGGATAGTGGTGCTTTGAGCAATAGCGGTGAAGATATTGTGTTGAAAAACGCCGCTGGAGCTACCATTGATTCAGTTGATTATGAAGACGGAAATAGTGCAACAGAAACAAATAATGGCTGGTTATCTAGCACTGATGGCACAGGCCCATCCCTTGAACGGACACACCCATCTCAGGGTAATGCAGTAAACAGTTCCGGCGCAAACGTTAATGTAGCCTGGGCCGCGTACACAGGCACAGATTCCAGCGGAACTCCTGGCGCACAAAACAGCACTTATTCAAACCCCGCTCCAAATCTTTCTGAAAGTTTTGACGAAAGTACTATGCCGCCAGATGGCTGGGCATCTCCTGTTGGTTACTGGTATAGAAGTACTTATTATTATAATACAGCACCAGGGGGCTCTTATGTTTCTGGTTATGGTTGGTTGGTCTCGCCAAAAGTTAGTGTTTCAGCTGGTGACACCCTGCGGTTTATGTATGCGGCTGAATCAAGTTTTTACCCTGGGGGTTTGCGAGTGCGCGTTTCTACAACATCGCAGACAGACACAAGCTCCTTTGACTCTCACATTTTGCAGCTTGCTGATATTAGCAGCACAACATATGCTGAAGCTGAGGTTGGTTTAGACGCCTACGCTGGTCAGCAGGTATACATAGCCATATTACGTTATGAGTATACAGCTTCTTACTATTATACCCGCGTAGACGACATTACTGGTCCAGAACTTTATGTGGACCCAAGCCCGGTAGCTGCGGTTTCGTCTTCTTCTCTTGCTTTTGGTGAAGTGAATACATCTAGTACATCTTCAGGCTCATTCACAGTTTCTAATAGCGGTGGCTCAGGACTTGTGGGAACAGTTGCTTCCGACAATACTGCTTTTACTGTGGGAAACTCCAGCCTGGTGGTTACCTCTGGTGGCTCACAATCGGTAGAGGTGTCTTTTGCTCCAACCACAGAAGCAGCCTATGCAGGTAACATTATTTTAACACATAACGGTGCGTCCAGCCCGGATACTGTCGCAGTATCGGGGTCTGGTACAAGCAGTTTGCTTGTTGAAGGCTTTGAAACTAGCTGGTCTGGAACTCCTTCGGCACCCGGAGGCTGGACCCAGCAGGAAGTTGATGCAGGCAATGCTTGGGAACAATATTCTTATTACGCCCACTCTGGATCTTATTCAGCTAGGTATAGATATACCTATCCAAGCGCTGAACATATACTGGTTACCCCAGCGCTTGACTTAAGCGCTAATCCATCGGGCTACAAGCTCACGTTTTGGGTTCGTGGATACGGTAACTATAGCGGCACAGATCTCTATGTACAAATAGGCACTAACGACTCAACCTTTACTGACACCCTTGCCGTTTATCTTGGTTCTAGTTTAAGCAGCACATACACCGAACAGACTATTGATCTTTCTGCTTATACAGGAACGCAATATATTGGCTTTAGAGGGGTAGACGCCTATGGTTATTATATATATTTGGATGACGTTGAAGTTGCAGCAAACCCACCAGACCCTGTCGTGTCGTTAGTGTACGGCGGCGGGGAAAGATTGGCGCCTGGGCTAGTTGGTGATACTTTGTATGCCGATGTTAACGTTGGTTCAAATTCTGGTGGCGGTACGCTTGCCATATCTAGCGTTACAAGCGATAATACTGATTTCACCGTTCATATGAGCTACCCCGGCATTGATTCTAATACAGCAGTAACCGGCTTTACGTATGCTGGTCAGCATGGAACCAGTGTTTATTTCTTTTCAGACACCTCTATGACTGGTGTCAATGCATTAGGACATGTGATATCTGCGAATGGCAGGACAGGACACTTGGTTACGATATCCTCCGCAGAAGAAAACGCATATGTAGCTAGTTTGATTACAGCAAATACTTGGATAGGGTTTACCGATCAGGATATAGAGGGTACCTTTACCTGGGTTACGGGCGAGTCAGCGGATTATACAAACTGGAACTCAGGCGAACCAAACAGCTTGATTGGCGAAGACTTTGTTGAAATATATACAACTGGTTATTGGAACGATGTTGGCGGATCATATAGTAAGCAAGCCCTCTTTGAATTCGACGATAACACGATTCATCCGGGTGGCAGTATTGATTTGCACGTTCACTGGTCACCGTCTTCATTTGGCATGAAGAAGGCCAATGTTGTGCTTACTCATAATGCCGCTTCTAGCCCGGACACGTTTGTTGTGTCAGCTGAGGCAGGTAGGCAGTACGTCAATTTTGATGACAGTTCAATGCCTTTTGGCTGGCAGAATATTGATAACGATCCAGAGAGCTACTACGAAGGTTTATATTATAATGAAGGCGAAGGCTGGTCTTATTATACATCATATCCTCCTGGGTATGGTGGTGCTTATGCACGATCTCACTTTAATGAAGCAGGGTCAAACGACTGGATGATGACTGAGTGGTTCAAGCCAGTTGCTGGCGATTCACTCATATTCTATAGTAACGCATCCACCACCTTGGATGATACGCTTCATGTATATCTGGCCACATCTGGACCACCTAACAATAGTATGGATTATTTTTCCACCGAAATTGGCGAGGTCCTTTCCCAGGGATATACCAACATACGCTCTGCGTTTGATTTGAGTTCATATGCCGGAGAAACAATTGCAGCAGCCATTGTTCACCATGGTAGTGTTGGAACAAATTATTATAGCTATCGCAAGGTAGACGATGTGTTTCTGCCTGCGGTATGGCGCGATTCTAACGCTGTCGCAGACATATCAACAGGTGAGCTTGATTTTGGTGAAATTTGTGTTTGTAATTCGACTAGTCAGTCAATTACAGTTACTAATCAAGGTCTATCTGGTTTAACCCTAAGCGCTGCTACTGGTAACGCAGCCTGGACAGCAAGCGTTGACACAAGCTCGATAGCTTCAGGGCAGAACGCAACAGTAACGGTAACTTTCTCACCATCTGTTCACCAGGACTATACAACAAGCCTGGTGCTTACTCATAATGGATCCACCAGCCCGGACACGGTAGTGCTTAATGGTGGAGGTGCGCCTACTGCTGGTGGACCCGATGATGGGGGCTATGCTTGGATTAACAGTTTTGATCCTAATGGGCCGGCGTTTAGCTGGATAGATGCGTCCGGTGCGGACACCGCAACTACAGACGGATCCTACCCGATTGCTAACGGTGATGATTATCGTGGTACGGTAGCGCTGCCATTCACGTTCCGGTTTTACAGTGACAACGGTATTGTACAAGAATATGATCATATCACCGTCACCACTAACGGTTGGATTGGTATGGGGCCATATACAGATTATACCAGCGCATACATGACAAACGGCATGATCCCAAGCACAAGCGCTCCAAATAATATTATAGCACCGCTGTGGGATGACTTTAAAGCGGGTGGATCTTTTCATGGAACCATTCTCACTAAGACAGTGGGCACTGCGCCTAACAGACAGTTTGCTGTCATTTGGCATGAGATTCCACGTTCTAGCGCAGATACAGACTATTACACCTTCGAAGCTGTATTTGATGAGGCGACCAACAATGTAATTGTACAGTATTTGGATGTGGTAGGCTCTTCCGCGGGAGCCAACAATGGTGTTAGTGCCACAATTGGAATTGAAAATGGCGACGGAACGGATGGATTAAGCGTTTCTTACAATAATTTCTCAGTTGCAGACAGCATGGCGATTAAGTTTGTTGCGCCACCAAAACCAGACACATATGTGTGGGGTATTGCGTCTGATGCGATTACTGGAGAACGGCTAAGCGGCGTTGAGGTTTACCTTAACGGAACCCTTGCAACAACAACATCCGCAAGCGATAATAATACACTACTGGATGATCCGGGTTTTGAAGATAGTAGTGGTGTTGGTTCATATTTGACCACCACCTCAGGTTGGTGGGTGTATCCTCCTGAATTGACAAACTTTTATCATTCTATTACAGGTGACGGTATTTATACCAGCACCGATACATTAGTTTGTTTGGAAGGAGATCGCTGTCTCAAGGTTTGGGGTCAATACAGTGGTGTAGATAACCACACGGCTGTCTATCAGCAATTTGGAGCTGTTGACGAAGGAACAGTAGTGTCTATGGATGGCTGGGTAATGACACATCCCGACGATCATGTTTCCGGAGAGAATGCTTTCTTTTTGGCTGTAAACTGGCTTGATGCAAATTTTGGTTGGCTGGGCCAAGCTCAATCTGAGTTATTAGACTCCAGCATGGCAGGCGATGTTTGGCATTATGTTACGGTGTCTGGCGCTGCGCCAGCAGGTGTTGTTTATTACCAAACACAAATTACCTACCATCAGCCCAGCGGGGGAAGCGGTTCCGTATATGTTGATGATCTTGGGGTAACGCTTACACCAGGAAAATACAGCTATGCTGGGTTCCCTGCGGGTATGCACGACATACAATTTATGGCGGAAGGTTATAACGAAGCATTTTTCATGGTTAATCTTATGGAGGGAGACACCCTTGTAAGGGATGTAAGCATGGCGCCTCTTGATATTATAGATATGGCTAGCATTGGTTTTGAGGCCGGTGGTGATTTAGGCTCTTCTGATACATCAAGTGGTAATTATTTTGCTGTGGTTGATACCTTTGTAAATGCAGACGGAGACACTGTAATGCCATCCGATGGTTCGGGCATGCTTGTATATCCAGCTGGTTCTGACAATCTCTATAATAATAATGATGTGGTGCAATGGGTGTCAGATTCTAGTTATGATATTAGCGGTTATGGCGGCGTATATATGACATTAGACGTAAACCACGACACTGAATCTAATTTCGACTACTTTTATGTCGGCTTGATGTTAGAAGATAGCACAGTGCATTGGGAGACCGATGACAGGATTCATGGTAATTCTGGAGGCTGGGTGACGCTTGAAATAGATTTGTCGTGGGCAGTTGAAATGGGCGCTACCACGGTGCGGCCATCTATTACATTTGATTCAGATGGTTCGGTGAATGGCGCAAGCGGTTATTGGGGTGCTGCTTTTGATAATATTGCAGTTGAAGTTAATCTGTTTTACCTGGCCCCTCCAGGAGACCTACACGCCACCAGCTATGGTTCGTCTATTCCTCTTTCTTGGGAAGAACCGGCCAGCGATGGGCGCGCAAGTTATAACCTGCAATCCTATCATATTGCTGAAGTTGATCAATTAACCAGACCGATGGTAATGGGAGCTGAAGGGGAAATGGAAGAAGCGTTGAAGGGCCCGAGGCAATATGAAACACTCACTGTTGATTATGACTACACTGGATCTTCAACCAGATCATTGGCCGGTTATGTCGTATTTCGTTCTGAGTGGCCTTTTGGCGAACAAGAGATGATTGCAGAAACAGTGACAAACGCTTACGAGGACGCAGATGTGGTAGACGGTAAATACTACGACTATGAAGTGGAAGCTGTTTATGATGAAGGCTTTGGCTTTGGCAGATCACGCGCCTCCGCCAGGGTTGGCACTCCACATGTTATGTTAGTAGATGATTTTGGAATAGAGACGTTTGACGAAGATGGATCCATGCCGGAACACTGGGAAATGTATACAGATTCTGAAAATGGTGTGCACTGGATGGTAGGAACGGCTGAGGATGCTGTAGAAGCGTTTTATCCATCTATTGATTCGTTGTATTACATTGAAAATGATTCTAATCAGTTTGCAATGATCGGCGATGGCCGCAATGATGGCGATGGCCCGTTTAAAGCCATTTTGATTTCACCATTCTTGGATTTCCAAGATCACGAGTCAGCCGTGCTTACGCTTGATGCCTTTGCGCTGATGTACACCAGCAGTGAAAACACTGATTATGGTAGTGCCAAAATACGGGCACGCGCTGATATGGGCGAATGGATGGATTTGGTCGACGTAAGTTACAATCATACGGAAGGCTGGGAAAAAGAGTTGGTGGATGTCAGCTGGGTTGCCGGCTGGGATAAGGTCCAATTTGCTTTTGGGTATAGCTTTGGTGAGTATACAACTTATTATGGCAATGGATTTGCCATTGATAATGTTGACATCCATGCTGTTGATGGGCCAACCAACCTTACTACAACAGCAGACGAAGAAAGCGTAACGCTGTATTGGGAAGGTGTCGGAGGTAATCGGGCAAACGAATACCTCACCCTACTTACAGAGGAGGAAAAAGCAAGTAGTATATCTGCCGAAATTGATATGATCGATGAGATTTTCTCTTCCCGAGACGATTCTGTCGGCGGCGACATAACTACTGCTGTTGAACTCTGGATTCCCGAAAGCGGCGACACAACCTTTATGGGTTCTACGGTTGGCTTTGACAATGATTATGATGCTGTATGTCCATACTCTGGTTCGACCTCGCCGGATGTAGTATACAAGCTTGTCCTGGCAGACAGTGTTAATGGGATGATAATTGATCTTTGTCAAGCACAGTATGATTCCAAAGTATATGTGTATGCTGAATCGGATCTGGCAGAGGGAGACACAACGAATATTGGCTGTAATGATGATTATTGTTCCAACGAGTGGACGTCATATGCTTCTTACGTAGAATTAGGACATATACTCTATGGAGGCTTAAGCGCGGATACCTACTATATTGTTGTGGACGGCTATGGAGGTAATAGCGGTGAGTTCACTTTGAGCGTAAGCGTGATGGATCCCCCAGCAGAGCTGATGTACAATGTATATAAAGATGGTAGCTTGATGGCAGAAGGTTTGCCGGACTCTGTATTAACATACACTGATCATAATGTTAGCCTTACTGAGGCCTGTTATGTTGTAACTGCGAGTATAATGGAAGAAATTTCTGATCCAGGACCCAACACACAGACTTCTTTTGACTACATAGAGTCGAATACTTCTAATGAGGTTTGCGATGCAAAGGTTAATATACCGCCAGGAGACTTTGCTCTCATAACACCTCCCGATGGACAGTTGATTACAGTGGATAGTACCAACCTAAGTGGAGGACAGGTTTTTGCTTGGTCTGAATCGATAGATCCAAACGGCTCTCCGATCAATTATCGTGTGGTTTGGGAAGCAGTTGTTGACACTGGATTGTTTGTCGTGGACGTGGATACATCAAGCACGTCTGTTGTTGTTCCTATAGAAGACATTGTTAATGCTATGGCAGATTACATGTCGGGCACAGGAAATGAGTGGTACATCTCAGATTGGAGTTGGACCGTTTATGCAGATGATGGCTGGGATATGGTTGAGGCAAGTAACGGCCCACGCTCGATAACCGTTGATATTGGCTGGTATTTGAACGCAGATAAGGATGGAGCGAATATACCAGACGTATTTGCCCTGCATCAGAACTATCCTAACCCCTTTAACCCGGTTACTACGATCCGTTATGATGTGCCAGAACAAGCACACGTAACAATGGAAATCTATAATATACTGGGCCAGAAGGTCGCAATGGTAGTTGATGGTATCCATCAGCCCGGTTTCCATGCAGTACGCTGGAATGGAGTTAATATGTATGGTAATCCCCTGTCCTCAGGGATGTATTTTTACCATATTCAGGCGGGCAACTTTCGCTCTGTTAAGAAATTGATACTAGTGAAATAAGGCCAACATTAACATACAATAAATAATGAAAGGCGGGGTGTTTCACCCCGCCTTTTTGTTTTAACTTTGTACAGAAATTATTTAATTCTAACAGTTTCGAGAGGAAATAAAAAATGAGTGTTTACACAAAACGGCTCAGCGTTGTTTTTCTATTCATTATTAATATAGTCACTGGTCAGGACGTATGTCCGCCTAATAATTTTTCTGCAGAGGCAGGCGTCGCGGAAGTACATCTAAATTGGGAAAATCCTGGCATTTATTATGGTATACACGAGGTTAGCCCGAAGGATTCAGCATATTATACAGGAAGCGTTGATAATGTATCAGGATCTTTTACGGACACGAGCAAGATAATTTCAATTGACCAGGAAGTTGGGTGGGCCACCTTTGATATTTCCGCCCTTCCTGCAGGACAGGAACCGCTTTCCGTTGATTTTAATTTTTATGTTTACGAGACAAGTTGGCCTTATTGGGCCGTCACACCGGTATCGTCAAACCCCCTTACTACTGGTGCTTCAGATTTGTATGGGGATATTGTCGCTGGTGCTGGCAGTGATGGTGTAAGCGATTATGGTACATTTCGTGAAGAAGAGAATTTTGCACCAGGCTCACACACACGATCCCTAGTGGGTGATATTTTTGCAGATATCACTAATGCGGCAGACACAACAGACTGGTTTACTATCGGCGTTGTTGACTGGGATTTTAGTACAATTTATTATATTAAATTGGAAGGCTGGAACGAAGCCCACCCGCCATATTTAACAGTAACATATGGTGAAGGTACAAGATATATAGTTCCCTCCGTTCCATTTCCAGGGGTAAGTAATGAAGAAGTGCTGGCCTACAAAACAGAGGTTGTAAATGGAACAGCAGAACCAATGCCGGCACAACACCCGCAAGTAGAAATATCCTTCAATAGTGCAGGAAATAGAGATGATGATGAGTGTGATGGAGCCTGGGCTTATTATGTATATATGGATGGATCTCTAATTGATTATACCAGCGCCACACATTTAACGGTCGAAAATTTAGTGATTGATCAGGAATATTGTTTCACAGCGAAATCTCAATATTTAGACACTAATGCAGACGGGGAAACTGATACGCTCTATTCAGGGTATACAGATACACTGTGCGTTAGCCCGGTTGCACAACTTCTTTGTCCTACTGCAAATTTTACTAGTATCTCAACCTATACAGAATTAAACCTTAATTGGGCGGCACCCTTTGCGCCTGGATCTGTAGAGGCCTGGGGGTGGTTTTGGGATAATCCCACGGGGGTTCCGGAGATTGAAAGTGTTACTAAAATTGCAGCCGGATACAGCCACACGCTTGTTCTGAAAAGTGACAGTACTGTTTCGAACTGGCCCACAGGGGGCTATCTACAACTACCAGGAAATGAAAACCATGATTTTATAGATATAGCAGCGGGTTGGTTTTTCAATATTGGATTACGCAGTGACGGCACGATGCTTGGTTGGTGGTACAGCGAAGAAGGCCAGGGGGAACCGCCTGATAGTATAACAGATGCGGTGGCCGTTGCTGCGGGCTATAACCACGCCATGGCCTTGCGGAGCGACAGTACAGTAGTTGCCTGGGGTAATAATACCTATGGTGAAACCGATGTGCCCGCAGGATTGAATAACGTGATTCAGATTGACGCAGGAAACTACTACAGCGCCGCGCTTAAATCGGATGGTACAG
>Ga0310344_10004206_pt1 | contig 10687 bp, 5 predicted proteins | sample HC15DNA20200_MG_FD_203801 | JGI IMG/M metagenome (GOLD analysis project Ga0310344, IMG submission 203801) | Marine microbial communities from station ALOHA, North Pacific Subtropical Gyre - HC15-DNA-20-200_MG | ecosystem: Environmental > Aquatic > Marine > Oceanic | place: Pacific Ocean: North... | reverse complement strand
CTAAAAATAAAGGTTTTCAATCAGGAAATTCATCCTATAAAGATATTGTTAATACTCCATTAGGATTAAAAGCTTATTATCCGTTAGATCATGTTATAGACAATAGAGTACATGAAATAGTTAGCGGGGAAAAAATTGGTAAAGTCATTAATGATCTAGTAGAAAGGCCTGGATATTATTCAGGAGGTTTAGAGTTTAATGGAGAAAATTATCTGAAGTTGGGTTTAATTGATGGACTTGATTTTCAGGAACCATTTTCAATTGGTTTTTGGCTATATAATATAAATGATGGAGCACGCGGAGTAGTAATAGCTCCTGATATAGATAAAAAAAATATTAATCCAGGTTTCCAGTTAAGCATAAGTGGTATAAAACAATTGACTTTTGTTATGACTAACGAGAAAGACGAAAAAGAATTAAAAATTGTTTCAAATAACAAACTTCCTCCTGATCAATGGTCACATGTTGTGATCACATATGATGGTAAAATAAAAGCAGATGGAATCAAAATTTATATTGATGGTTCAGTAGCCGATACAGATAAAATAAATGATGATCTAGATAATTTCAGAATTACGCAAAGTTCAGTTTTAATTGGGACAAGCAGAAAACGTACAAATGGTCTAATGAGAGCTAGACTAGATGAGATTACATTTTTTAATAGAAAGTTAGATGGTCAAGATGTTCAAGATCTCTATTCATATAATCCATTAAATGAATTATATCAAAAGGGGAATGATCTTACAAAACTCGAATCAACCCGACTCTTTTATCATGATTTACACCATAAAGACTCTTTTTATCAATCCTTAACTGAACGACTAAGTGAATATAAAATAAGACAGGAAAGATTAGAAAATGTTGGGCTTAAGCCAACAATGGTAATGGCTGAAATGGATACTACTAGACGAACCTATGTTTTGGAACGGGGTCAATATAATGCACCCACTGATGAAGTATATCCAGGTACTCCAAAAAGTATTTTATCCTTTCCAGAAGAATATGAAAAAAATCGTATGGGTTTATCTAAATGGTTATTTAACAAAAAAAATCCCTTAACTGCAAGAGTGACAGTAAACCGATACTGGCAAATGATTTTTGGTAAAGGCCTTGTTTCAACTCCAGAGGATTTTGGGAGCCAAGGTAACTTACCATCTCACCCAAAACTCTTAGATTGGCTCGCATTGGAATTTGTTTCTAGTAATTGGAATATTAAGGAATTAATTAAAACAATGGTTATGTCTTCAACATATAGGCAAACAGTTAAATCAAATCCTAAATTGGTTGAGATTGACCCTGAGAATTTATTTCTTTCTAGGGGACCTCAAAACCGACTTCAGGCTGAATTTATAAGAGATTATGCTCTAAATATTAGTGGGCTATTAAATGAAGAAATTGGTGGACCTAGTGTGAAACCTTACCAACCTAAAGGCCTTTGGCTTGAAATGGCTACGGGAAACCAGCCCCTAAAAAAATATATCCAAGAACACGATAAGGATTTATATAGAAAAAGTATGTATACTTTTTGGAAAAGATCCGTACCTCCTCCATCTATGATTACTTTCGATGCATCAACACGTGAACAATGTACTGTCCGCCGCCAATCCACAAGTAGTCCTATGCAAGCCCTAACTCTTTTAAATGACCCTCAATTTGTTGAAGCTTCTAGATTAATTGCCCAAAGAATCTTATCTGAAGGTGGAACAAATGCTAAAGAGCGGATCGTCTTTGCTTTTCGTTTAGCAACATCTCGAATTCCTGAAAATAAAGAAATTAATCTTTTAATTAATTTATTAGATGAGCAAGAAAACATTTTCGCTGAAAACCCTGATAAAGCAGAAAGCCTTTTGGGTATTGGTGAATATCCAATTGACTCTAATTTTAATTTGAATGAGCTTGCTTCTTACACAGTAATTGCGTCTACAATTTTGAATTTAACAGAATCAACAAGAAAAGGTTAAAAATATTCTAATTTGGAGAATAAATGAAAGATAAAAACTGTCCCAGTTGTTCCGATGATTTTTCCCCTTTTCAAATGACTCGACGTCATTTTTTATCAAGAACAAGTACAGGCATTGGTGTTGCGGCTTTAAGCAGTCTGTTGCCGAATGTGTTAAAGCCATCTACAAATTCAAATTTTGATGATATCAAAAAACTTATTCCACATCATGCTCCTAAAGCTAAAAGAGTTATATATCTTTTTCAAAGTGGCGGCCCCGCTCAAATGGAGCTTTTTGATTACAAGCCCTTATTACAAAAAAAAGAAGGGGAAGAACTACCAGGATCTATAAGAATGGGTCAACGTCTGACTGGTATGACAGCTAATCAAGGAACCTTCCCACTCAAAGGAGCAAGTTGGAATTTTCAACAATATGGAAATAGCGGAGCTTGGGTAAGTGATCTACTTCCATATACTTCAAAAATTGTAGATGAACTATGTTTTGTTAAAAGTTTACATACTGAAGCTATTAATCATGACCCAGCAATGACTTTTTTCCAAACTGGTTCACAACAGAGTGGACGGCCTAGTATGGGCTCTTGGTTAAGTTATGGATTAGGTAGTGACAACAATAATCTTCCTGGTTTTTGCGTTTTATTGTCTAAGGGCACAGGGAAGATTGCTGATGCACAACCACTTGCTGCAAGATTATGGGGAAATGGTTTTCTCCCATCATTTCATCAAGGTGTTCAGTTTCGGTCAGGTAAAGATCCAGTCCTTTACTTACAAAACCCTGATGGTATAACAGGGATGGATCGCCGAAAAATGCTTAACTACCTTAAAGAATTAAATAAACTCTATTATGATGAAGTAAAAGATCCTGATGTCAGATCCAATATTACACAATATGAAATGGCTTATCGTATGCAAACCTCCGTACCAGAAATAATGGACGTCTCAAAAGAACCAAATGAAGTTTATGAATTGTACGGAGCCAATTCAAAAATTCCAGGAACATATGCAGCAAACTGTCTCCTTGCTAGAAGGTTGGCTGAAAGAGATGTGAAGTTCATTCAACTTTACCATCAGGGTTGGGATCATCATCATAACTTAAATAGAGAGATAGCTCTTCAATGCCAGGATACAGACCAAGCTTCAGCTGCTTTAGTAATAGACTTAAAAAGACGCGGTCTCCTTGAAGATACTCTTGTCATTTGGGGTGGAGAGTTTGGTCGCACAAATTATGCGCAGGACCCTTCATCAACAGAAAGATATGGCCGTGATCATCATCCACGCTGTTTTACAGTCTGGATGGCTGGAGGTGGGGTAAAACCAGGCTTTACTTACGGAAGAACTGATGAATTTGGTTATAATATTGTTGACAATCCCGTTCATGTTCACGATTTTCAAGCAACGATATTACATTTAATGGGGATTGATCATGAACAACTTACTTTTAGACATCAAGGTAGACGCTATCGGTTAACAGATGTGCATGGAAAATTGGTAAAAGATATCTTAGCATAAACAATAGGAGATAAAAATGAAAAATACGGTATTATCATTATTCTTTAGCATACTCTCACTCACCTTATTAAATGCTGAAGAAAATAATAATTTGGGCAAATTTTCAGAGCCTAAAATAGATAATCATGATTACTCTTCAAAAGTACCAAAATTTACTTTTTCAAATAACTTGGAAGAACAGGAACAACAACTAAAGAACAATCCTCTTTTATTACGGTTCAAGGAATCAAGGGCAAAACTAGCATCAGATCCACACTTGCCTCTTTATCATTTTGTCAGTCCAGAACACCGCCTTAATGATCCCAACGGACTTAGTTTCTGGAAAGGAAATTGGCATCTTTTTTATCAAGCTTATCCACCAGAAGACGATAGACAGCACTGGGGGCATGCGGTAAGCAAAGATCTTATTAATTGGAGAGATTTGCCTTATGCAATTTATCCGGATCCTGAATACCAGTGTTATTCTGGCTCAGCATTGGTAGAAGAAGACAGGGTAATAGCCATGTATCATGGTACCAGAATTGGTAATATGGTAGCTACATCTAGTGATCCTTTGCTACTTAATTGGGAAAAGGTAGGAAATAAAGCAGTGATCCCTATGACCCCCAATAGTGATGACTTACCCTATGATGTATATGATCCTAATATTTGGAAAAAGGATGGTGTTTATTATAGTATATCTGGGGGACTCACAAGAGAGCAATTCGGAGAACAATATTTAGCAGGATATCTTTTTAAGTCAACTGACCTTGAAAATTGGGAATATATGCATCAATTTGTAGAGAATGATCGTTTCACTGGTCTTATGAATGACTTGGCTTGTCCATATTTCTGGCCCATTGGCGATCGCTGGATATTGCCTTTCTACAGTCACAAAAGCGGTGGACAATATTTCGTAGGTGACTACGATAAGAAAAGAGACAAATTTATTCCTACTAATCATGGGAAATTTAACTTTGGTGCGTCTCGACCAGGAGGTGTTCATGCTCCATCAGCTGCTCCTGATGGTAAAGGTGGAGTCATAATTATGTTCAATATTAATGACGCGAAACCTACTGATGGCTGGAATCAAATAATGAGTCTTCCCCGGCTATTAAGTCTAGAAAACGGTGATACCCTTAGGCAAACACCAGCTGGCGACATAGAGTCTTTACGTTATGATCATAAAAAAGTTGATCGAATGACACTTCCTGCAAATAAAGAAGTTGTCCTTAGAAATATTAATGGTAACGCCATGGAAATTATTGCTGAAATAGATGCAAAAAATTCACCGATGGTGGAAATGAACGTCTTACGGAATCCTAATAAGAAAGAGTTTACCCGCATTGCCTTTTATAGGTATCGTGGGATGCATATTGGAAGGCAATATAAACGTCCTCGTTCGACATCCGGTACATTTGTACCCATCCATGGTAGACGTTATCGCTTAAAGAATAGTTTGATATCCATTGAATCATCTTTTTCCTCTATATTACCAGATGTTCTTTCAAGAGGACCGGAAACCGGAGAATTCCTGTTAGAGCCTGATGAAAAGCTTAAGCTTCGTGTCTTCATTGATAAATCTGTAGTTGAGGTGTTTGCCAATGATAGACAAGTCGTTGCAATGCGCGTTTATCCTGGATTAAAAAGAAGTACTGGAGTTTCTCTTAGAGCACAGGGCTCTGAAGCAGAATTAATCTCCTTAGATGCTTGGCAAATGAAAAGTATTTATTAAACATATATACAATTGGGTTTTTATCTTTGAATAAATCCTTTGTCATTGCTGGAATATTTTTTATTTCAATCTCTTTATTTGATTTAAGGGCTCAGACTTCGGCAAAAAGGATCTATGAAGAAGGACCATATCCTTCTCATACTCCAAAATATTTATTTTCCGAAAAGATTGAAGAGCAGGAAATTCAATTAAAAAATAATCCTTTAATAAAGCGATTCAAGAAATCAAGGGAAAGATATTCTTCTGATCCTTATCGTCCAATATATCATTTTGTTAGTCCTGAAAATATGTTAAATGACCCTAATGGGCTATGTTATTGGAATGGTCAATGGCATTTATTTTATCAAGCTTATCCCCCTGATGAATTTCCCGATTCAAAAGATATAAAAAAAAGAAGACAACATTGGGGACACGCAGTAAGTAAAGATCTCATATATTGGCGAGATCTTCCATATGCAATTTATCCTGGTATAGAAAAAATGGCCTTCTCAGGAAGTACTGTAGTAGAAAAAGATCGTGTAATAGCATTTTATCCCGGTATAGAAGCAGGACAAATGATTGCGACATCTAATGATCCTTTATTATTGAATTGGGATAAGTCTGGGCCACTCAATACAAATAGAGGAGACTCAGATATATGGAAGGAGGGTAATACGTATTATGGATTGATTGGTGGTAGAGAGAGTTATTATCCCGACTCTGATGGTCTTATTCCCCACTGGTTTTATAAAAATGCTGTATGGCCAAAAATGACCCTCTGGAGTTCTAAAGATTTAATTAATTGGGTGTCAGAAGGATCATTTCTATATGAGAATACACCTTTTACTCAAAGATATGATGATGGGTCTTGCCCAAATTTTCAAAAAATTGGTGATAAACATATTCTTCTCTTTTTTAGTCACAGTAATGGAGGGCAATATTTTCTAGGAGACTATGATGAGAAAAAACATAAGTTTAAACCGTATGATCATGGCCGATTTAATCATGGCCGTGTTGCCCCTGGCGGCGTTCATGCTCCCTCAGCCGCATCTGGTAAAGATGGTAGTGTTATTAACATTATGAATATTAATGATGGGAAACAAAGTGATGAGTGGGATCAAATTATGTCCCTACCGCAACAACTCACTTTAGATAAATCAAAAGCACTCCATATTTCACCCATTGAGGCTACAAAGATCCTTCGAAAAAAACATGCATATATTGAAGAAATCACTTTACCAGCAAATAAAGAAGTTGTCCTTGAATCAATCAAAGGGAACACTATTGAATTATTTGCCGAAATTGATCCAAAATTATCTCGCTGGGTTCAACTGAATGTTTTGCGATCTCCTAATGCAGAAGAAAAAACTTCAATCACTTTCTATAACTATGATCGAAAATTGACTTATTGGTATGATACAAAAGGGGAAGTGGTACTTGATGGTTCTCACTCAAGTATCCTAGAAGATGTTTGGCTCAGACCACCTGAAAGAGCAATCATGGAACGTAAACAAGAGACATTAAAACTTAGAGTATTTATAGATCGAAGTGTTATTGAGGTCTTTGTGAATGGTCGACAATATTTAGCTATGAGAGTTTATCCTGGGCTTAAAGAAAGTATAGGAGTTTCACTCCTTGCTCAAGGTTCTGAGGCAAACCTTATAAGACTTGACGCGTGGGAAATGAAAGGAATTTTTTAATTAATAGAAATAGAGTATTAAGATTTTCTAACTTGTCCCAACGCATCAATCCCCAAAGCAAAGCCACCAAATAATCCCGCATCAGCACCCAAATCTGGATAAACAATATAATTATTGATGCCATCCAATAATTCATCCTTTAGTAAATATGAATTCAATATTTTTTTTACTTCACTCCTAATCAAGGGGAAAAGATGATTATGTTTCATTACACCTCCTCCAAGAATAATTTTTTGGGGTGATAAGATTAATGTATAGCTAACAACGGCTTGAGCTAAATAACTAGAAACTATTTCCCAGGCTATATCATTTTCATCTTTAATATTCTGTCCCTTGATACCTGTACGTTTTTCAATAGCAAGTCCAGAAGCCAAGCCCTCTAAACAATCTCCATGATTTGGACAAGTCCCTTCAAAATCATCATTGTTATGTCTTCTTACCAAGATATGTCCCATCTCTGGATGAAGTAAACCATGTATAAGATTTCCTTCTACAACAGCTCCACCCCCTATACCTGTACCAACTGTTAGGTAAAGACACGATTTTAATCCTTTAGCAATTCCCCATTTTATCTCAGCCAGAGCTGCGCCATTTACATCTGTGTCAAAACCAATTGGCGCATCTATTTCATTCCTTAGATAACCAACAAAATCACAATTCCTCCAGCCTGGTTTTGGTGTTGTAGTTATAAAACCATAGGTTGATGAATCGCAATCAAGATCAATAGGACCAAAACAGCTTATTCCAAGTGCATCAATTTTATAAGGTTTAAAAAACTCTAATATTTGTGGTAATGATTCGTCTGGAGTAGAAGTTTCAATATTAGTACGCTGAATAATATCTGGCTTCTTATCTGAATATTTAGTTACAGCACAGTTAATTGATGTGCCACCTGCATCGATTCCTCCAATTAGCATCTAATTTTTCTCCATAAATAATTTAATTATAAGTGGAAACTTAACTATAGTTGTTAAAGAAAAATTCCTAACATTTATCTAGAAATTAATTAACTAGAAAAAATTATTTCACAAACAAACTTTGCAGTTCTTCTAATGATTTACCTTTAGTCTCCGGCATCATTTTCCAAACAAAAAATAGTTGAAAAACTGTCATGATTGTAAACACTGCAAATGTAGGTCCAGCTCCTAGAATTCCAGTAACATATGGAAAGGTAGCAGCAATTAATGCCGCAAACACCCAGTGAGTACCAGCACCCAATGAATTTCCGTATGATCTAACATTATTAGGAAAAATTTCTGATATGAATACCCAAATCACAGCTCCTTGTCCAACAGCATGAGAAGCAATGAAAGCAAAAATCAGAAAAGGAACTAACATAGTCCCAGATCCTGCTCCCGTAAAAAAAGTAATTGTGATGGAAGTTAAAGTAATGATATACCCAAAAGAACATACATACATAAGATTTTTTCGGCCAAATCGATCAATGACAAACATGCCAATTAAAGTTGCAATAAGATTAGTCACTCCTATTCCTACTGATGAAAGTAGTGCAACACTCGCACCCATACCTGTTTCCATGAAGATTCTGGGAGCATAATATATGATTGCATTAATACCTGATAACTGATTGAAAAATGCGATCAAAAAGGCAAGTAATATGGGAAGTTTGTATTTTCCAGAAATGAATTCTTTAAATGAAGTTTCCTCTGATTTGGATCCCGAAGCTAATAATTCATCTACAAGATTATCCGCGGTAGCTGGATTAATTATTTTTAACACCTCCCTAGCTTCTTCAATAAGTCCTTTTTTTACTATTAACCACCTAGGACTTCTAGGTACAAAAAGGACTAAAACAAGAAATAGTAAAGCAGGGAATGATTCAATACCCAACATCCATCTCCAATTTTCGCCACTTCCACCAATTAAAAAGTTGGATAGAAATGCAATCAAAATACCTAAGACTATATTGAATTGGAAAAGAGCTGTTAATCGTCCTCTCTTTTCACGAGGTGAAATTTCAGAAATATACATTGGCGCTACAACAGATGATACACCAACACCTAATCCCCCTATAAACCTAAAAAACATGAGAGAATAAATACCAGGTGCTAATGCGGAACCTATTGCGCTTACAAGATAGAGTAATGCTATCCAAAATAAAGTTACTTTTCTGCCAAGTTTGTCAGCAGGTATTCCCCCTATTAATGCCCCAATTACAGTACCATACAAAGCCATAGCCACCATTTGTCCAATCATTGCATCACTCAGTGACCATAATTTTTGTATAGCTTGTTCACCCCCTGAAATAACGGCTGTATCAAAACCAAAAAGGAAACCACCAAGGGCTACAGTAAATGACCAAAAAAGAACTTTATTATTTGACATAATTCCTCAATCTTTTTATTTGTTTTAATTTCACTGCCATATAGAATTTAACTCAATGACTTCCAATGACTTAATATTATACACATGTCTACCTTTAATCTCTAAACCATTTGAATTTTTTCCTTCTTCTAATGGATGAGCCGTTGAGAATGCTCCTCCATCTACAAAAACCTCAACAACCGTTCTATCAACAAAAACATCTAATTCAACAGTCCTGCTTTCACTATCATAATTTTCATAAAAGGCACCATTAATCTCATTTTTATCTAAGCCATGGTCAGCAATAATATTCCCATTAAATATGATTTGAAAATGATTACCCGAAATGAGTTCTACTTTGGCTTTTATCCGAAAAAGATCTCCCTCAACTCTTTTTAACTCTTTATTAATATCTGCTTCCGTTGTTTTAGGATCTTTAGATCTCTTATTAATTTCAATATTAGACCAGGAATGGGTTTTTTTATGCAATTTATCTAATTCTTCTATTGGTGCACTATACATGCGGGTTCCATTTGGTGTTGACCTTAGAGTAAGCTCCGTAGGCAAAAGTATTAATTGACCAAATGGCATCTTCCCGCCATGATCAATATGCATTCCCCAAGCAAATTGAATACGCCTTCCAGCAGGAGTATTATCGTAAGTTTGTGCAGCCCATAAAGCACCATCCGTATATTTTAACTTTCTGGTGTCAGGCTTAAATTTATAACCATCAAAATCTCCTAATACATAAATTCCAGAAGCTCCATAAGTAACCCATTTTGTATTATTGACATCACCATCAATGGGAAGCTCAAAAAGTTCAGGACATTCATAAAAACCTTCTAAATGACTGATATATTTCCAATCCTTTAAGTCATCTGAATGGTAAATTGAATTTCCATTTCTCTCGTATAAAGTCATTACCCATTTCTTTATTGGTTCATGCCAAAATACTTTGGGGTCTCTGGTATTTGGTCCCCACTGAGCTTTAGAGTCTACAACTGGGTTCCCATCGTATTTTGTTAGTGTGCGACCGTTATCATTACTATAGGCTAAATGGTTAGTTTGGTGTGAATCACCACCTCCTAGTGATTTCCATGCTGAATAAATAGCAACAAGGGGAGGATCTTCACCAGTTTGAAAACCCGAGGTATTATTATGATCTACAACAGCACAACCTGACCACATATCGCCAAAATCATCAGGATATAATGCAATGCCAAGTTCTTCCCAATGGACTAAATCCTTACTGACAGCATGTCCCCAATGCATATTTGCCCATAGTATTTCATAGGGATTATGTTGATAATAGAGATGATATTCACCATTATGATATACTAACCCATTCGGATCGTTATTCCATCCTCTCCTGGAGGTAAAATGGAACTGAGGTCGTCGAGTCTCCTTGTACAGACTGTCCTCTCCAGCAAATTTTTCAGATTGATAGATTTTTTTAAAACCTGATCTTTTTTCAGGAAATTTTAAAGTCAAATTTTTAGAATC
>Ga0310344_10004205_pt1 | contig 10691 bp, 9 predicted proteins | sample HC15DNA20200_MG_FD_203801 | JGI IMG/M metagenome (GOLD analysis project Ga0310344, IMG submission 203801) | Marine microbial communities from station ALOHA, North Pacific Subtropical Gyre - HC15-DNA-20-200_MG | ecosystem: Environmental > Aquatic > Marine > Oceanic | place: Pacific Ocean: North... | reverse complement strand
ACAACAGCCAGGCGTGGCAAAATGCGGTGTGCGGCGGCAACCCCAACGTCTTCCTGCCCGGTCCCAACGGCCAGCCGCCCTGTCTGGGCGCGGCGGCAGTCGCGCCGGGCACGCCTGGCTATCCCACCTATCCGGGCTACGGCACCGGCTACAGCGCGGGCCAGACGACGCCGATCACCTATGGCGGCTCGCTGATCCCGGCGGGTCAGCTTCCCAATTTCCTGATGCCGGGCCGCGCGGGCTTCGTCACCATCGACTGGGACAAGTTCAAGCAGGCGTCCAACTATGACAGCTTCCACGACAATTCACCCGAATCGGGCGGGTCGAACACGGGCGCGAGCGGCGGCCTGATCCGCGAAAAATCCTGGGCGGCCTATCTGATGGCGGCGGGCAAGCAGCAGATCGGCGACAACGACCTGCGCTTCAACATCGGCGCGCGCTATGTGAAGACCGACCAGACGATCGAGGGCCGCGTCTCCATCGCCGATCCGCGCAACACGCTGCCGAACGGCACGCAGGTTCCGGACGGGTCGCGCTATCCCAATGTCGTGACGCTGGTGCGGACGTCGAACAGCTACGACAAGTGGCTGCCCGCCGCGACGCTCGCCTATGATCTGGGCGACCTGGCGGTGATCCGCGCGGCCTATTCCAAGACGATGACCCGGCCCGATCCGGCGGCGCAGTTGCCGGGCGTGGGCTTCGGCGATCCGTCCGCGGCCACGGCGACCATCGGCAATCCGGCGCTCAACCCCTATTTCTCGAACAATCTGGATTTCGGCGTCGAGCTTTACACCGGGCGCGAGGGGCTGGTTTCGGTCAACGCCTTCCGCAAGTCGCTGACCGGTTTCACCACCAACCAGATCACGACCCAGCCTTTCTCGTTCCTGGCGCAATATGGCATCACCTACGACTCACTCAACCCGACGCAGCGCGATGCGATCAACCTGCGCGGCGGACCCAATGCCGCCACGGTGCAGATCCAGTCGCAGGTCAACGTGCCCAACAAGCTGGTCGTCAACGGGCTTGAGTTCCAGTGGGTCCAGCCGCTCGATTTCCTGACCGAGCGGTTCCTCGGCATCAAGGGCTTCGGCTTCAACGCCAACGCCACCCTTGTCGACCAGCGCAGCGACGGCCCGGCCGTGGCGTTCGGCGTGTCGCCCTTCACCTATAACGTGATCGGCTATTATGAGAATGGCGGCGTCAACCTGCGCGTTTCGACCACCTTCCGCGAAGGATCGCAGATCAGCGGCGCGAACCAGAACGGCATTCCCGCCGCCGCGCTCTACAGCGACGATTATCAGCAGTGGGATTTCTCCTCCAGCTTCGACCTTGAAAAGCTGTTCGGCTGGACCGGCGCGCCGCAGCTCACGGTCGACATCCAGAATTTCGGCAACGCCAAGCTGCGGCAATATTTCCAGTATGAAGGCGCGACCTTCACCCAGTACAAGCCGGGCGTGCAGTATCTGGTCGGGGTTCGCGGCACCTTTTGACGCGGAAAGGCTGGCTGATACGAAAAGGCCGGGCGGCCCCACTAAGGGTCGCCCGGCCTTTCCTTTTCAACGGGATGAAAGCGTCAGACGCGTTCCCAGATCGCGGCGATCCCCTGCCCGCCGCCGATGCACATGGTGGTCAGGCCATAGCGGCCGCCGGTGCGCTGCAATTCGTAGACGAGCTTGGTCGTGATGATCGCACCCGTCGCTCCGACCGGATGGCCGAGCGAGATGCCGCTGCCGTTGGGATTGACCTTCGCCGGATCGAACCCCAGCTCGCGCGCCACCGCGCAGGCCTGCGCCGCGAAGGCTTCGTTCGATTCGATCACGTCCATGTCCGCCACGGAAAGTCCGGCACGTTCCATCGCGCGGCGCGTCGCCGGAACGGGGCCGATGCCCATATAGGCGGGATCGACGCCCGCATGGCCATAGGCCACCAGCCGCGCGAGGGGCTTGAGACCATGCGCCTTCACCGCAGCCTCGCTTGCCAGTACGACCGCAGCCGCGCCGTCGTTGATGCCCGACGCATTACCGGCCGTCACCGTGCCGTCCTTCTGGAACACGGGCCTGAGGCTCGCGAAATCCTCGGGCGCCGCGCCCATGCGGACATATTCGTCGGTGTCGAAGGCGGCGGGCTTGCGCTTCACCATGATCTCGACGGGCGCGATCTGGTCCTTGAAATAGCCGTTGGCGATGGCGGCCGCCGCCCGCTTCTGGCTTTCAAAGGCCAGCGCGTCCTGATCCTCGCGCGAAATGCCGTAGCGGGCCGCGACATTTTCCGCCGTCACGCCCATATGATAGGCGTGGAACGGATCGGTCAGCGCGCCGGTCAATCCGTCCTGAAGCGCCGCGTCGCCCATCTTCTGCCCCCAGCGGGCGGCGGGGAGATAATAGGGCGCACGGCTCATGATCTCCGCCCCGGCGCCCAGCGCGATGTCGCAATCGCCCAGCTTGATGGATTGCGCCGCGCTGACGATCGCCTGGAGGCCCGATCCGCACAGGCGGTTGACCGTCATGGCGGGGACTTCCTGAGGGATGCCCGCGTCCATGGCGGCGACGCGGGCGGCATAGGCGTCGCGCGGTTCGCAGGGGACCACCATGCCCAGAACCACATGGCCGATCTGCGCCGCCTCGACGCCCGCGCGCGCGATGGCGGCCTTTGCGACGTGCGCGGCGAGTTCGCCGGGTTTCTGATCCCTGAGCGAACCGCCAAAACTGCCGATCGCGGTGCGGGCAGCCGATACGAGGAAAACGTCCATTGTCACACTCCTCCCGTTTCGGCTGCCCTTTAACCGGATCGGCGCGTGGATCAACCGGCGTTTATGAGAGCATCTCGATCATCAACCCGAAGTCGCGCTGCGCCTCGCCCTTGTTGGCGAGCATCTGGTAGAGCGCCTCGGCGGCATTGCCCATCGGCACCGATGCGCCGACGCTGGCCGCCGCCTGCGTCGCGAGCTTCAGATCCTTGAGCATCAGGCCGACCGCGAAGCCGCCCTGATAGCCATTGTCCGCAGGCGTTTGCGGGCCGACGCCGGGAACGGGGCAATAGCTGGTCATCGACCAGCTCTGGCCCGACGACACGCTGGAAATGTCGTAGAAGGTCTGAGGGTCTAGGCCGAGCTTCTGCGCCATGGCAAAGGTTTCGCAGGTAGCGACCATCGTCGCGCCCAGCAGCATGTTGTTGCAGATCTTCGCCGCCTGCCCGTTACCGAGGCCGCCGGCGTGGATCACCGCCTTGCCCATGGCCGACAGGATGGGCTGTGCCGCCGCGAACCCCGCTTCGGTGCCGCCCACCATGAAGGTCAGCGTGCCGCCATTGGCCGCGGCGATGCCGCCCGACACCGGCGCGTCGACCATGGTGAAGCCCGCCGCCTGCGCCGCTTCGGCCACACGGCGCGCGGTGGCGACGTCGATGGTCGAACAGTCGAGGAGCAGCGCGCCGGGCTTGGCGGCGCCGAAGACCTCGCCGGTATAGACCGCCTCGACATGGGTGCCGGCGGGCAGCATCGTGACGATGGCGTCGGCCCCGGCGGCGGCGTCGGCGGCGCTCGCCGCGCGGACGGCGCCATGGCTCTCGGCCTTGGCAAGCGCCTCTTCCGACAGGTCGAAAGCGCGCACGGCATAGCCGTTTTTCAGAAGATTGGCGGCCATTCCGCCGCCCATGTTGCCGAGGCCGATGAAGGCTATCGTCTGCGTCATCTGTGGCATCCTTTCCGCTTAACTTCGCACATTTCCCGCACGTTTCGACATTTTGTTGCGCGGGGCTGATCCTATCGGAAAGCGGACGCTCCCAATATGCACCGGCGCGCCGCCATAGGACAGGTTCAGCCGTCCTTCGCCACGCCCCCGATCGGCGTCCATGCGCGATCGGGCGGAAGCGGGATGAAGATCGCGTCGATCATGGCGTCGCTCACCTCTTCCAGCGTCGCCGGGTTCCAGCGCGGCGTATTGTCCTTGTCGAAGATCAGGGCGCGCACGCCTTCCACGAAATCGGGGCGGCGGATGATCGCGCAGGCAAGGCCATATTCCATCGCCATATTGTCGGCGAAGTCCGCCTTCGCCGCGCCTTCGACCAACTGGCGCAGCGCGACCTTGATCGTCTGGGGCGATTTGGTGGCGAGCACGGCCAACTGCTTGCCCGCCCATTCGCCGCCGTCCGCCTCCAGCGCGGCGACGATCTCCTCGGCCCGGTCGAAGGCGAAGAGACGGTCGATGTCGGCGCGGGCGGCCTCCAGCTTCGAGGGCGGGGGCGTTTCCGCATTCTCGGCGAGAATGTCGGCAAGGCCGGTCGGATCAACGAGGATGCGCGCCTTCACCGCATCGAGCTTGTCCGACGCCATATAGTGGGTGGCGATGCCGACGGCGGCGCAGTCCGCGCCGTCGATCCGCGCGCCGGTGGCCGCGAGCCATGCGCCCACCCGTCCGGGCAGGCGCGGGAGGAACCAGCCGCCGCCCACATCGGGGAACAGGCCGATGCCGGTTTCGGGCATGGCGAAGGTCGTCCGCTCGGTCGCGACACGATAGCGCGCCGGAAGCGACAGGCCGACGCCGCCGCCCATCACGATACCGTCGATGAATGCGACAATCGGCTTTTCATAGATGAACAGCAGATGGTTCATGCGATATTCGACGTGGAAGAAGCGCTCCGCCTCGATGCAATCAGCCTTCGCGCTGTTGGCGATGAGCGCTATGTCGCCGCCGGCGCAGAAGCCTCTTCCCTCGGCATGGTCGATCATCACCGCGACCACGCCGGCGTCGTCGGCCCATCCCAGCAGCGCGTCGTTGATGGCTTCGCACATCTCCGGTGTCAGCGCGTGAATCGCCTTGGGCCGGTTGAGCCGGATGCGGCCGACGCCGCCCTCCACGAAGGTCAGAACCTGATCGGTCATTGGCGCAGCATGTCCCGTGCGATGATCATCCGCATCACCTGATTGGTGCCTTCGAGGATCGAATGGACGCGCAGGTCGCGCCAGAAGCGTTCGATAGGATAGTCCATCAGATAGCCGTAGCCGCCATGGAGCTGCAGCGCGCGGTCGACCACCGACGATCCGGTGTCGGTCGCCAGCCGCTTGGCCATGGCGGCGAAGCGGGTCTTGTCGGGCGCGTTCTCCGTCACCTTGACGGCGGCGGCATAGAGCAGGGTGCGCGCCGCCTGAAGCTCCGTCTCCATGTCGGCCAGCGTGAACTGGGTGTTCTGGAAATCGGCGATGGACTGGCCGAACTGCTTGCGGTCCTTGGTATAGGTTAGCGCTTCGTCGATGCAGCGCTGCGCCCCGCCGAGCGAACAGGCGCCGATGTTGAGGCGGCCGCCATCCAGGCCCATCATCGCGATGCGGAAGCCTTCGCCTTCCCCGCCGACCAGATTTTCGACTGGCACGCGCACGCCGTCGAAATTGACCTGCGCGGTGGGCTGCGAATGCCAGCCCAGCTTGCGCTCGTTCGCGCCGAAACTGACGCCCGGCATGTCCTTCTCGATGACGAGGCAACTGATGCCCTTGGGCCCTTCGTCGCCGGTGCGGACCATGACGACATAGATTTCATTCTCGCCGCCGCCCGAGATGAACTGCTTGGAGCCGGTGACGACATAATGGTCGCCGTCGCGCACCGCCCGCGTCTTGAGCGCGGCCGCGTCCGATCCCGATCCCGCTTCGGTGAGGCAATAGCTGCCGATCCGGTCCATCGGCACCATCGAGGGCAGATATTTGTCCTTCACCGCCTGCCCGCCGAACCGGTCGATCATCCACGCGGCCATATTGTGGATCGAGATGAAGGCGCTGGTCGAGGGACAGCCATAGGCCATCGCCTCCATGATGAGCGCGGCCTCCAGCCGGCCAAGGCCGATGCCGCCCGATTCCTCCGATACATAGATGCCGCCGAAGCCCAGTTCGGCGGCGGCGCGGATCGTGTCGCGCGGGAAGATATGCTTTTCGTCCCATTCGGCGGCGTGGGGCGTGATGGCGTCGGCAGTGAAGCGCTGCGCCATTTCCTGAATCGCGCGCTGATCGTCGGTGAGGTCGAACTGGCTGCTCATCATTCTTTCTCGATCGGGGGAGGCGGGCCTGCCTTCCGCTCTTCTATCTCAAGCGGCCTCCATGGACCATTGCGATTATGCATTCAATCGCCCATTAGGGCAAAGTTGATCTGCAAAAATGCAGAGGTTGCGATGTTCGACTGGGACGATCTGCGCATATTCCTGGCGGTGGCGCGGATGAAAAGGGTGGCGCCGGCGGCGCGGGCGCTGGGCATGGATGCGACGACGGTGGGGCGCAGGCTGATGCGCCTGTCCGCCGCGCTGGACGCCGACCTGTTCGAGCAGGTAGGCGCAGACCGCATCCTGACGCAGCGCGGGGCGGCGCTGCTGCGCCATGCCGAAAGCGTCGAGGGCGCGGCGCTGGCGGCGGTGGCGGACATCAAGGGCGAACGCCACAGCCTGAGCGGCCTCGTCCGCCTCTCGGTGGCCGAAGGGTTCGGCACCGCCATCCTCGCGCCGGGCATCCCCGCCTTCCACCAGCGCCATCCCGACATCGACATCGACGTGGTGGCGACATCGGGCTTCCTCAATCCTTCCAAGCGGGAGGCCGACATGGCGGTGATGCTGGCGCGGCCGCAGCGCGCGCATCTGCTGGTCGAAAAGCTCGCCGATTACGGGCTGCACCTCTACGCCTCCGCCGCCTATCTGGGCCGCTGCGGCGCGCCGCGCGGGCGGTCGGACCTCAGCGATCATGTGCTGATCGGCTATGTGCCCGACCATCTCATCTCGCCCGAACTCGACTATCTCGACGAAGTGCAGGTCGGCGCGGCGGCGCGGCTGCGGTCGAGCAGCATCGGCATCCAGCGCCGGATGGTGCAGGAAGGCGCGGGCATCGGCATCCTGCCCGACTTCTTCGCTGCGGACGATCCCACGCTGGTGCCGGTGCTGCGCGAAGAGGTCGAGATCCGGCGCAGCTTCTGGCTGGTGACGCACAGCGACATGGCGCGGCTGGCGCGGATCGAGGCGGTCGCCGAGCTTATTCGCGCGCAGGTGCGACGGACGGCGGAACGTGGCCTGATGACGGGCTGACGCTCACTCCGCGTCGGGCTGGTTTTCCGGCGCGGCCCGGCGGAACGCGTCGAGGGCGAGGCAGGCGCGCTCGACTTCGAGGATGCGCGGCCATGCCAGCTCCACGCCGAAGCGTCGGGCGTTGCCCAGTTGGGGCACAAGGCAAAGATCCGCCAGCGTGACCCGGTCGCCGAAGCAATAAGGGCCGGGCTGATGCGCGATCAGCGCCTCGAACGCGTCCAGCCCTTCGGCGATGACCCGCGCTGCCCAGGCCGTCACCTGCTCCTGCGTCAGCCCGGCCTCGCGCAGATGCTTGAGCACCCGGAGGTTCTGGACCGGATGCACGTCGCAGGCGATGAGTTGCGCGGCGGCGCGCACCTTGGCGCGGGCGAGCGGCGTCGCGGGCAGCAGCGGCGGATCGGGAAAACGCTCGTCCAGATATTCGCAGATGGCGAGGCTCTGCGTCAGCACGTCGCCCTCCGCCTCCAGCGCGGGCACGAAGCCCTGCGGATTGAGCGCCAGATAGCCGGGCGCGCGCTGCTCCCCCTTGCGCAGATGATGGAAGACGTCGGCGTAGGCGACGCCTTTGAGATTAAGCGCGATGCGCACGCGATAGGACGCGCCGGAGCGGAAATAGCCGTGCAGAGTGAAGTCGGTCATGGGGTGGGTCCGTGAGGCGGAAGTGGCTTGTGGCTGTCCACAATCTTCCTTATCTTGAGGACATGAGCAAGCCTCTCACGCTCAATGTCCGGGTCAGCGGTGCGCTGGGCGACTTCGTTGCCGCCAATGTTGGGGAAAAGGGCGCTTACGAGAATGTGGGCGAATATGTTCGCGACCTCATCCGCCGCGACATGGCGCGGGTCGAAAGCGAGCGGCTCGCCCTGCTGAAGGCCGAATTGCAGCAGGCATTCGCCGCCCCGGACAGCGATTTTGCATCGCTCGATGCAGCCAGCCTGTTTGCGCGCCACTGACGGATGGCCCGGTTCCGCGTTGGGCGAATCGCCGGGCTGCGGATCGACGAAATCTACCTCTACAGCAGGGACCGCTGGGGCGAGGAGCAGGCGCGCGACTATGTGACGGGCCTGTTCGATTTCCTGGAAGACATTGCGGGGCGGCGGGTTGCCTGGCGCCCGGTTCCGGCCGATCTGGGTGTCAGCGGCTTTCACGCGCGCTATCGTCGCCATTATGTCTATTGGCGCGTGCTGGACGACGGCGCGGTCGGCATCGTCACGGTGCTGCACGAGCGTATGCACCGGATTGCCCGCTTTCGAGACGACCTGATGGAGCCTTAACCTCCCGTACTGCCGCGCACGACCAGGCGGGCGGGCAGGGTGCCGGGCGGGGGCGCGCGGTCCTCGATCTGGGCGACGAGGGTATCGACCAGCAACTGCCCCGCCCCCTTCATATCCTGCATGATCGTGGTGAGCGGCGGGCTGGTGAGGCTGGCGGCGGGAATGTCGTCGAAGCCGACGACGGCGACATCGCCCGGCACGGCAAGCCCCGCCTGCGCCAGCGCGCGCATCGCGCCGATGGCGATGAGGTCGCTCGCGGCGAAGATCGCGTCGAAGGGCGCCCCCCTCCCGATCAGCGTGCGCGCCGCCGCCTGCCCCGCGTCTTCCGATGTCAGCGCGTCCACCTGCAAGGCTGGGTCGGAGCGGAGGCCCTGTGCACGCATCGCGTCGCACAGGCCCGCATAGCGATCGGCAAATTCGGGATAATGTTCGTCGGCATGACCGAGGAAGGCGATATGCCGCCGCCCGAGGCCCAGCAGATGCTCCCCCGCCATGCGGCCCGCGCCGCGATTGTCGGAGCCGACCGTGGGGCCGATCGTATCCGCGCCCACCGATCCCCAGCGCACGAAATGCGTGCCCGCGCCGACCAGTTGCTCCAGCCGCCGAGCGTAGAGCGTATAGTCGCCATAGCCGAGCAGGATGAGGCCGTCGGCGCGATGGCTGTCCTGATAGCGGACATGCCAGTCGTCCTCCATCTTCTGGAAGGAGATGAGCAGATCAAGGCCCCGCGCCCCGCATTGCCGCGTGATCGCCCCAAGCATGGCGAGGAAGAAGGGGTTGATGTTCGATTCGTCGGGCGTCGGATCTTCGAAGAAGAGGAGGGCGATGGTGTTGGCGCGCTGCGAACGGAGCGATGACGCGTTCTTGTCCACCGAATAGTTGAGTTCGAGGGCGATCGCCTCGATCCGCTGGCGGGTCGCGAGGCTGACCGAGCGAGACCCCCGCAGCGCCCGGCTGACGGTGGGCTGCGACACGCCGGCGAGATAGGCGATGTCGAAGCTCGTCGGCTTGCTGCTGCGCTGGCGGCCCATCTGTCTCTCCCGCGCGTCTGGACGGTCTGCCCATCCTAGGGGCTGCCGAAAAGCAAGGCAATCCGGCCTTTTGGGACAGGCGCGGGCGTGGCGGCGCGGCCACGATCCGGGGCGTCGCATAATATGCGTATACGTATGCCTTATGGCCCGAGCGGCTGACGGGGGCGTAAGGGAGGCCCAACGCACGGGACAGCGGCGCTCCACGGCCACACCTGCGGATCAGGGATTATGCGCACCGGACGGCGGATCAAACGTCCGCCGGTGCTATGGGGAGAGGACAAGTGGCCAATCAGTTCGACCGCGCCCGTATGCTGGGCGCTTCCATCCTTGCCATCGTCGCGGCGACCGGCGCTGCGCCCGTTCTCGCGCAGGACGCGGCCCGGCAGGCCGACGCCGCGCCGCAGGACGACCCCGCCAGCACCATCGTCGTCACCGGATTCCGCGCGGCGCTGCAAAATGCGGTCAACGTCAAGAAGAACGCGCAGACCGTGGTGGAATCGGTGTCGGCGGAGGACATCGGCAAGCTGCCCGACGCATCCATCGGCGAATCCATCGCCCGCCTGCCCGGCCTCACCTCGCAGCGCCTGTTCGGCCGCGCCAATTCCATCGCGATCCGCGGCGCGAGCGCGGACCTGTCCTCCACGACGCTGAACGGCCGTCCGCAGACGTCGACGGGTGAGCAGCGCAATGTCGAGTTCGATCAATATCCCGCCGAAGTCGTCAGCCGCGTCGATGTGTTCAAGACGCCGCAGGCCAACCTGATCCATCAGGGGCTGGTCGGCACCGTCGACATCCGCACCATCCGCCCGCTCGACTATGGCAAGCGGCTGGTCGCGGTCGGCGCGCGCGGCGTCTATGCCGATCTGGGCAAGGTCAATGCCGACAGCAAGGACAAGGGATACCGCCTGACCGGCACCTATGTCGACCAGTTCGCAGGCGACCGCATCGGCGTCGCGCTGTCGGTCGCCTATAGCGACGAACCCTATCAGTCCAAGGAGTTCGAGGCGTGGGGCTATGCCGACACGCCCGCGGGCGAGAAGGTGGTCGGCGGCATCAAGCCCTTCGGCGTATCGACGCAATTGAAGCGCCTCGGCGTCCAGGGCAGCGTGCAGGTGCGCGCGACCGACACGCTGATGCTGACCTTCGACGGCTTCTACGGCGATTTTTCCGACAAGCAGATCAAGCGCGGCGTCGAGTTCCCGCTTTACTGGAGCGCGGCGCAGCTCGTGCCCGGCAGCACGACGAAACAGGGCAATTTCATCGACAGCGGCACCTTCACCAATGTCGAAGCCGTGGTGAACAACCATGGCTATGAGCGCAAGTCGACCATCTTTTCCGG
>Ga0310344_10004204_pt1 | contig 10692 bp, 8 predicted proteins | sample HC15DNA20200_MG_FD_203801 | JGI IMG/M metagenome (GOLD analysis project Ga0310344, IMG submission 203801) | Marine microbial communities from station ALOHA, North Pacific Subtropical Gyre - HC15-DNA-20-200_MG | ecosystem: Environmental > Aquatic > Marine > Oceanic | place: Pacific Ocean: North... | reverse complement strand
GGAGAGTCTCCCGTTTCTACTCGTGGCGCAACATCGTTAGTTGTATTAGGAAGATAAGACAAAAATTGTTTGATCTGTTCAAAGGCGTCTTCCTCAGATTCTGCTTCATTATCAACTTGTCCACTTTCATGAACATGCATCATGTGACCACCCAACTCCTCTTTGTCCAACTGCTCGCCTATCGCCCGTCTAACTACTGGGGGACCAGAAGGGAAAATTTGTGATTGCCCCTTCACCATAACAGTGAAATGCGACATGAGGGCAAAAGCGGCTGGCGCTCCTGCTACCGAACCCATCACCCCAGCTGCTACGGGTACTCTTCTAAGGAGTTCAATTCCTTTCCACCATAACTCCCCCATAGGCAAACCCATATGCCCAGAAGCTTCATCCTTCTTCGCACTATGTCCAACTCCTTCAACTAATTGTATATATGGGATGCCATATTGGGTTGCTAAAGGCTGGATAAAATCCCGAGGATGTTTCGAGACATTATGGGGACTACCGCCAGATATAGTGAAATCATCACCCCCAATTGCCACGGGTCGACCATCTATCTCCGCCAGTCCCATAACGTAAGCCCCAGGAGTAAATTCCACTATATTGCCATCATCATCATATTCCACAGCTCCAACCATAGGGCCTGCCTCTATAAAACTGCCGGGGTCGACCATCTTGTCAATTCGTTCCCTTATTGTGTATCTCCCGCCTTTGTGCTGTCGTTCAATACGCTCAGGGCCTCCCAATTCTTTACCAAGACCCCTTATATACTGAATATCCTCTATCGCCTTTTCCCAATCCATACCCGGCTTCCAGGTTTCTCTATTACGATCGACTGGCATATATACCTCCCACTATAGGCACCTTTCCTGGCACCGATTGAACTCGATTAATCGTCACCGATGATCACCTTAACGTGCAAAGCCGCTTTGAACAAAACAAGGCGACTATATTTCTCTTTAAATTTTATGTCTATTCCCATCGCGAAAAACTGCCTTAATTACCTGTTAACCTTCAATTTCTCTGTGTCACAAAAAACGAATTTAAGACCTGGCTAGGTTTTTCACTAGGTCAGTCGTATAGTAGCCTGACAAGAATTCAGGGTCATTCAATATTTTTTTCAAAATTGATAAATTTGTCTCCACAGGAGAGATAACAATCTCTGTAATCACTCTTTCCATTCGCCTTATCGCGTCTTGCCTATTTTCACCCCAGCATATGACTTTTGCTAACAGTGGATCAAAATACGGCGTTACTTTATCACCTTTCATATACCCTGTGTCTATTCGCAAATCAGATTCCGTTGGCAACTTGAATTCGTCAATATTACCTGGAGAAGGCACAAAAGTTTTCGCATCTTCTGCATATACCCTGCATTCTATAGAGTGCCCCTGAAAAACCGGTGTATTTCGGCCAGACAAAGTCACTTTAAGCCCAGAAGCCGCCCTAATTTGCTGCTCAACTATATCTACACCGGTTACCATTTCTGTTACTCCATGCTCGACTTGTAGTCTCGTGTTAGCTTCCAGAAAGTAAGGTTTGTTATCAACATCGACAATGTATTCAAATGTTCCAACGCCAACATAATTTGTCGACTTCGCCGCTTTTACTGACATAGATAGCAGCCTATCTCTCAGGGAGTCATCTATACTTGGAGAGGGAGATTCCTCCACAATTTTCTGATGTCGCCTTTGACCTGAACATTCTCTCTCCCAAAGATGAAACACATTTCCTTGCTGATCCGCAACAATTTGTACCTCAATATGCCTCGCACTGGTAATTAATTTCTCAACGTATACTTCCTTGGTCCCGAATGCGCGTGAAGCAGATGAGCTAGCCCGTCTGACAGCACGACTTAATTGACTCGGCTCAAATACTTCTTGCATACCGATTCCACCACCACCTCCAGACGCCTTTACAATCATGGGAAACCCGACTGATTCTACTTCAGAGGCCTTTAGTTCTAATACATTTTCTTCTATTAAATGCCCGGGAAGCACTGGTATAGACAGGGAAGATAATTTTTCTCGAGCAGCCCATTTGTCCGCCATCAATTCCGCTATTTCTCGTTTAGGACCAATGAAGGTTATTCCAGCTTCTTCACACAGTTCTGCAAACGCAGGTGATTCTGATAGAAAGCCGTAACCTGGATGGATAGCATCTGCTCCGCATCTTCTAGCAAGTTCTATTATTGCAGGGGCGTCAAGATAAGAGGTGGCGGGGATTTCTTTTTGAGGTAAAAGTAAAGATTCGTCGGCCATCCGTGCGTGAAGGGGATTCCCTTCAATAGATAAATAAACAGCCACAGTTGGGATACCCAATCTTTGACACGTCTTGATAATTCTGCATGCTATTTCTCCACGATTCGCTATAAGAATCTTCTTAAACATGATATTTATACCAAGTCAATTAATAAAACCGTTTCACCCTCAGATATATTCTGATTTTCTCTTACCTTGATGTCCTTGATTGCACCCCCATACTCAGATAAGAGTTCATTTTCCATTTTCATGGATTCGATAACTGCCAATAGGTCTCCTGGGGCAACCGTGTCGCCAATTGAAACGGATATTTCTATTACAAGCCCTGTTATGGGTGAGGGTACTTTGATTTCATTCACTCTCTTAACACCTTCTTCCTTCCTCGCTATATGAGAAACTAAAAATCTAGATAAGAGCCTATGATTCCCTTATCTTTCAAATGCGATAGTCTATTAGTTGCCAAACCCAGTAAGTCTCCCAAAATAACTTCATTATGCTCTCCCAATCTTGAAGATGCAGACCAAGAGGTTTTATCAATCCCTCTCATATTTAATGCCTGCCCGGGATATATTTTGGAGCCTACCTCCGACTCATCAAGCTCTACAAAGAAATTTCTTTCATTCAGATGTGCATCGGAAAGTAAGTCCTTACTATTTAAGACCGCTCCGGCAGCGATCCCCTTTTTTTGCAAGTCATGCATCAAGACAGTATTAATTTTGTCTATGGTCCATTTAGAAATCAAATCATTCAATATGTTCTCATTTTTCTTTCTTGCTGTTGCAGAAGAGAAGCGATCATCAACTGCCAATTGAGGAGAATCCATAATCTGACAAAGTGCTGACCACTCGGATTCTGATGTTATCGCTATAGCTATCCATCTGTCGTCACCACTAGTCCTATAAATTCCATGAGGACTCCACTCATGATGAGTATTTCCAGACCGCTCAGGCTGAAATCCATTTTTTTCGCTCGCTGCTATATATTCACCTATCTGACAGACTGGTCCTTCAGCCAAAGCCAGATCAATATACTGCCCTTCTCCCGTTATGTCTCTGTGATTGAGAGCGGTCATAATCGACGCTACAGCATTAAGAGCGGTTACAGGGTCAGGGTAAGCAATCCCTGAGGTCATAGGAGTCTCTCCAAGATAGCCCATAAGACTTGGGAGCCCAGTAATCGACTCCACCGATGTACCATATGCTGGAAATTCTGCAGATTCCCCCTCTGACCCGTATCCAGATAGGGCGCACATTATGAGGTCTGGTTTCACGTTTGCGAGTGCTTCATAGTCAAGTCCGAAATTGCGCATAACATGAGGCCTGAAACTTTCTATAACAATATCAGATATTGAAACCAATTCTAGGAAAGCATCTCGTCCCTCAGGTTCATCAAGTCTTATAGCTAATCCATCTTTATTTCTATTAAGTTTATTATTAGTTCCATAAGTCCTATCAAGTGGTACCCTAGGGTCCAAAACTTTTATTACATGAGCACCAAAATCGGAGAGAATACGAGCGGCTAGCGGCCCAGACCAAACTCTAGTCAAATCAATAACCCTAATGCCATCCAAGAGTCTTTCTGCTCTTTTTCCCAGCGCTCCTCTATTATTTATAGTTCCCATTTTTGGGAACACATCCACGTCTTCTAGAAACTCCTTTGATTCATGTTCATTCAAAAGGGGAGCCCGATTGAATATAGGGGGAGTTTTACTGAGACGAAAAGGTACGGTAGGAAAAGTCAAGGTCTCGCCACTCGCGTGCTCTTGTTCATGGAACAAGCCTCTGTCCGCATATTGACCGTCTTGCAAAACCTCATCTAATTCAAAAACCGGAGAGGTAGGAACTGACCACACCCCTGCTGCGATGTCGACGATTTCCTTTCTCGTCTTGTCAGCAATCCAACCCCTTAAAACATCATCAATTTCGTCTGCGTACGGTTTTAAAGCTCTAAAATTAGAAAACCTAGGATCCGCTAAAAGATCTTCTCTCTCCATCATGCAACAGAGATTCTCCCACTGTTGAGCCGCAGATGCAGAAAACGTTACAAATCCATCCTTACAAGGCAGGGTTGTAATCGGATATCCGCCGATTTGGGCCGCTGTTGAAAGCCTAACTCCAGCGCGCCGTCTTATTACCCCGTCGTATGTAAGTAATACAGTGGTAAACTGATGAAGTGCTGCTAGGGTTTCCATTTCAGATACTTCTACTACTTGACCACAGCCACTTCTTCTTCGATCGTGCAATGCTAACATCACACCGGAATAGCCTTTCAAACCATTGAGATACTGCGGCTGATGCCCAGGAAGCATTAAAGGCTCGCGATTTGGATCGCCTGAAAGATACGCATACCCACCCATTGCTAGACTCACTAATGGTGTCGAACTCCAATCCTCATAGGGACCGGATAATCCATAAGGGGTTAGAGAAATATCGATTAACGATCCATTGAGACGAGTTAGGCTCTCAGCATCCAATCCAAAATTCGCCCTGTCTTCCAATTTCAAATCATCTATCAGGACATCTGCCTTTTCAAGAAGATTATGTAGTCTAGTCAGTCCTGAAGGCCTCTTCCAATCAAACACTACACTTTGCTTACCCATATTATTGTATAGATATAAAGCTCCGGACTCTGGAGTGCCTAAACTATTAATTTGGGGTTGAGAGTATCTAGTCCAATCACCTTTAGGAGGTCTCTCTATTTTCAACACGGTAGCTCCAAAAGAGGCCAACAAACGACCACAGAATGGTCCAGCTACCCCCTCTGCTATTTCAATTACTTTGAGGCCTGACAACGGCTTTGATGACAGAACTAGTTTCTCCTCGCACTATATGAAGTGATAAGACTCGTTAGCAATTTTGGGGAAAACGTGAATATTAATGTGGAAACTACCTTAAGGCAGTTTATTCAGCAAATTTATACATGTCAACGACTATTACATTCTGTTCATCACGATACTGCAATGATGACGACTAGTGCAGGAATCGTAAATTATATTATGATCCAATAGTTCCACCTATTCCCTAACTAGAAAATTATGACCGGATTTAGGAAGATTGCAAGCAAATGATAGCGCTGTTAACATGCTTTCAAAAGACAATCTTAAGAACACAATCCCCATTTGAAAAGGAGAATTTAAATGCCAGAATTCCAAGCACAGGTTTTCGTCTGCAATCAAATCACCGGCGACGACAATCACTGTGGAGACAAAGCAGGATTTGCTGTAAGAGAAAAATTTAATGAGTTACTTAAAGAAAACGACCTCTTGGGCAAAGTAATGATTTCAAATACCGGGTGCACCAGCCAACACAGATTTTGCGAGCGCAATCAGTGCAGCATTACAGTTTATGGCCCAGGTAGCAACGGGGGAACATGGTATATCGTAACAGAGGAAAATGTCGAAGAAATCGTTCAAAAACACCTGCTAGAAGGCAATAAGGTGGACACACTTGTAAACGGCAATTTGAACGTTAATCTGAAATAGATTTTATCTTAAGCCTTACTATTGCAAGGCATAACAGTTTAAAGGGGAAGAGGAACAGTAAGTGAGCCTACCTTGTAATAGAGCCCCTCGTGGTCTAACTAGAAACCATTAGAAAAGGTGAATTGTTTAAAAATACAGATGATTTTATTGCGCTGAGTCCGACAAACGAGACGTCAACAAACTCTCGAATATGGCAACATTGCCAGCACAATTGCTGAGATCGTCGTCTGTTAACAACATGTTGTAGGCGCCTTGTGTTCCACGTATTACACAGGGCGTTTTACCTTCAGTGAAGGACCGCATATCATCATCCTGTTCATTTATATGCAGCAAGATTAGGGGTTCAGATATTCGGCTATTTAATTCTTGCCAGTCGCGCTTCGTCCACGCAAGTGTATGCGTAATATCACACAAATAGCATTTTCTAGTTTTGGTAAGTTTGTGAAACACATACTTCAAATCGCCGATAATCCCACCATCAGCATTATAAATGCCATAAATTCCCATAATACCTCGCTTTTTAATAAATTATTATTTACCTACCACAGAAATATCAACAGAATCAATCTTGTTTAAATATGTTTTTATATTGCATTTGATATCTCGCTATCAAGATGACAATTAATGACTATTTCACCCGCCAATCAAATAGACTCTATCATGTTGTTAATTATCAAACTCAAAGGCGTAAAATACGCCACGCTGCACCGTTCATTTTATTTACAGTGATCATATTAATACTTTGATAGATTAGCGACTTGCTGAATATTGGATGCCATATCTCGCATACGGTAGATGCTTATAAAAAGCCTGGATAACTGCAACACTCCTTGCAACTGGAACAATACTAGGCCTAATGCTTTTCGTAAGATAAGATATCGACCGAACAGAAATTGAAAATCTACAATCAAAAATTTATGCTTTAGGTGTTATCTGTAATATGAAAATCACTGCTATAGACATTTCAGTATTTGAACTACCAATTCGTACCTCCCTACCTAGAAATCCTGACTTAGATAGGTCTTCGTCTAGCACATGGCAGACGGCGAATTCATCATCACATTTATTTCCCGTAGAAGTCATTCACGTAAAAACTGACGATGGCGTTGAAGGTGTTTGCACGGTTGGTGACTGGCAATATACACAGATGTTGTCCGGCCAACTGGACTTGCTCCGCAAAATTGCAATCGGCGAAAACCCACTAGACAGAAATCTCCTATATGGGAAACTGAAGTCAGCCGCACGATTTTTTGATCAAGCATGGTTCGGGGGCTTTGATAATTGTTTATGGGACATAGCAGGCAAAACTGCAAATGTACCCGTGGCAAAACTGCTCGGAGGGGCTAGAGAACAAATCCCGGCTTACTATAATTTCACAGGCGAATCCTTAGAGGAACTAATACTCGATGGGGAAAGAGCCATCGAGCAAGGGTTTACTGTTTTAAAAGACCATCTTCCCTATCAAGCAGAAATGAATATAGAGTTATTTTCACAATTGCGAAAGGCTTTCGGCAATAAAGTTGGACTCATGCATGATGCCGCTCTCACCAGTTATTCCTATGAAGAGGCACTCAAGGTTGGAAAGGCTCTAGAAACAGAAAATTTTATATGGCTCGAAGAACCACTACCAGATCGCCAAATGGAAAATTATGTTCGGCTAGCAGATGCCTTAGATATTCCTATAGCGGGTGCCGAAACCCTAATGCATGATCCTGAAATAGGAGCCTTGTGGTTGCAATCCAGAGCAGTCGACATACTGCGTGTGAACGGACGACATGGCACTACACCTTTGGTCAAACTTGCCAACTTTGCCGAAATGCAAAATAAGAACGTTGAGCCCAATGCGCTTGGTCCACTATTCGGACTTGTTCATGCTCACATAAACTGTGGTTTAAGCAATATCAACTGGTTTGAAGTTTCCCCACCATTTGGAGGAGCTACAATGGCAAAAGAAATTGGTCTTCTAAACCCTCCTGTTCCGAAAAATGGATACGTGACTTATCCCAAAACTCCGGGTTGGGGCGCTAGCTGGGACTGGGAATTATTTGAATCCAAGCGAGTAGCGAAAATTTAGATTTATTCATAACATTGTCTCTTAAAACTTTTCAAATGCTCAATTGTCCAACATAATAAATTGGTTTTGTTGTAACATTACGCTATCCCTATGATATGAGAGGAATGACATGACTAAGTTGCGTTTTGGAGCCTTTTTGGCGCCGCATCACCCGATTGGTGAGAATCCAACATTACAATTACAAAGCAATTTAGAATTAGCTGCACATCTTGACCGCTTGGGTTACGAGGAGTTCTGGTGTGGTGAACATCATTCAACTGGTTGGGAAGTTATTGCCTCACCTGAAGTGTTTCTTGCAGCGGCCGCAGAACGTACTCACAGAATCAAACTGGGGACAGGAGTGGTATCGCTTCCCTATCATCACCCCTTTATGGTGGCACAACGCATTGTTCAACTTGATCATCAGTCAAACGGGCGTGTCATATTTGGCACGGGACCTGGGGCACTGCCATCAGATGCACACACATTAGGTTTGGACCCCATGGTTTTGAGAGACAGACAAGACGAAGCTATGGGAATCATTAGACGCTTGTTTGAAGAAAACGAGCGCTTTAGCTATGAATCTGAATGGTTCCGCCTGCAGGATGCAAAGCTTCAATTGAAACCCTTACAAGAAAAAATGGAATTTGCAGTTGCATCCATCAGAAGTCCCTCAGGCATGACACTAGCAGGAAAACACGAAGCTGGCGTCCTATCTATAGGAGCTATGGCCAAGTCGGGAGTACAAGCGCTTCCCAATCAATGGAGCTTCGCGGAAGAATCAGCAGCCAAACATGGGAAAAAAGTGGATCGAAAAAACTGGCGTGTAGTTATGAACTGGCATATAGCAGAAACACGAGCCAAAGCGCGGGAACAAGCAGGCGCGGGTCTATTAAGGCACAACAACGAATACACGGTTAGAACATTGCGGGGAGGGGATGGGCCAATATACAAAACCCCTGATGAAGCAGTGGACGGAGTTGCATTTTCCGAAGACAGCACAGCAGTTATCGGAACTCCAGATGATCTAGTCGAACGCATCCGTGAAATGGTTGACATAACTGGTGGATTTGGCTGCGTCATAGGCTTTGTTCATGATTGGGCCAATAGGGAAGATACACGTAGAAGTTGGGACATGGTCGCTCGATATGTGATACCTGAAATTAATGGCCTGCTCGATAGTTATAAGGAATCTCACAAATTCGTTACCGAAAACAGAGAATATTGGGATAGAGCCGGCGAGGCCATTCTTAGCAAGATTAATGAGAATGAAAGAGCCGCTGAAATCATGGAAAAAGACGGACTGCTAGGGGAAAAAACTTCTTCCTTACACCCGGGAGTTTCGTAGTCTTTGAACAAGATGACTTTTAGGTTTGCAAATTAATTTACAACATAACAAAAACATCATAGCACGCCTGATACATGGACACGATTCAGGTGTTGAAATTAGTAGCTTGGGAGATTTTCATTTAGGTCCTAATCAGAATACCTTATCCTTGGATCAACAACAGCATAAAAGAGATCAACTATCAAAATCCAAACCGCCAAAATAGTCGTTATAGCTACTACTATACCAACCACCATAGTGTAGTCCCTAGCAAATATTGATTGAAGGACCTGCTCCCCTAATCCCGGTATAGAGAAAACGTTCTCAATCACTACAACACCAGATAGAACAGCCCCGAAATGATATCCAGCCATCGTTATTACAGGTATGGCCGCATTCCGGATCGTATGTCGCGTTATGACAACAAATTCCCTAAGTCCTTTGGCTCTGGCGGTTCTCACATAATCTTCTCTCAGAACTTCAAGCATCATTGATCTTACCAATCTACTTTGTACAGCTGCTAAATCCATACTGAGAGCGAAAACAGGAAGAAATAGTTGCAATATACTTGTCCAAGGATCAGAGAAAAAGGACGTGTAGATAATAGGCCTCGCCCAATTGAAAGTAGTCGACATGATTATAATCAGCATAATACCCATCCAAAACGGTGGTATTGCCAAAGACAATCCCGTAAATATTCTTATTCCTTGATCCAGCCAATTACCGCGATTGATGGCTGATATAACTCCAAGAGTAAATCCCAAGCTTAAGGAAAACGTCAAAGCAAATATCGCGAGTGTAAGAGTTGCTTCTAACTTATCTACTACAATTTGAGTTACATATCGGTCTTGATAATGAGAATATCCAAGATTACCCGTAGCCATATCACCGAGCCACCGTGCATACTGAACAATCATTGGATCATTCAATCCCAATTCCTCTCTAAGCTTCTCTTTTGTTGCTTCAGTTGCCCCACCCTCGGAAGTGAGCATAGTCACGATATCACCTGGAAGTACTCGCAACATAAAGAAAACTAACGTGCCTGCGAGGAAAACAGTAGGTATAACTAATATCAGTCTTCGTATAACGTATTTTTTCATGGGTTACAGACTCTTAGTTTTATGTCTGTCAATGAATACTATCCCTTCCACCAGTTAATAACGTGCAAAACTGCTTGTCGGAGGAACCTATTAATCCAATCTTCTTAATCCAATCCAACAATTATAATTGGATATGGCTAAGATTGATAGAATTTCCAAGCCCTAAATATTTATTGCCCTATGATGCCCATATACTTCATTTTCCTGTATCATTCTAAACGTGCCAATGACCTTTTTATAAATCTCAAGCAAGAGAACGCTAGTGCACTCAGATTCAGGAGACACATTTATGGCAGATCAAAACGGTAGACCTAACATAGTATTTCTATTTGCAGATGACTGGGGAAGATATGCCAGTGCATATCGGAAATTCCAGGGAGATAACACCGTCAATCAGATAGTTAATACCCCTAACTTCGATAGAATTGCAGCAGAAGGTGCTATATTCACCAATGCCCATGTCCCCGTACCCA
>Ga0310344_10004203_pt1 | contig 10694 bp, 9 predicted proteins | sample HC15DNA20200_MG_FD_203801 | JGI IMG/M metagenome (GOLD analysis project Ga0310344, IMG submission 203801) | Marine microbial communities from station ALOHA, North Pacific Subtropical Gyre - HC15-DNA-20-200_MG | ecosystem: Environmental > Aquatic > Marine > Oceanic | place: Pacific Ocean: North... | reverse complement strand
CATTCCAAGCAATGTACGGCGTAAGCGCAAACGTTTTCCAACGTGCACGTCTATCGGGTTTGGGTGAAGTGCCATGAGTTCTCTATATTAGAATCAATCGACTTGACGGAGTGCCGAGAAGTAGTTTTCATTTAAAGCAAAAGTAATTTTTAACGAGCCCTTTAGAAAAATATTTTCTTAACTTATTGAACTTTACCGTATCAAAAACCGGTTGTTTTTTTCAACTATTAATAGCAAAAGCATCACTTAATTAGTCTATTTTTGAAAGAGTTTATGGAGCTTTTTGCACGACTTCCTCGAAAAATTACGAGGCCCATTGAAATAAGAAACATGATTATCATCGTTCCATCGCCCATCACTGCATAGGGCGTGCGCCCGATTGCGCTGGGCAGTGGAGCATTTAGAACCCCTTCCGTCCCCAAAGATAGTCGTCCGACATAGCGGCCGAGCGGGTCCACGACAGCGGAGATTCCTGTATTGGCGGCGCGCACTAGCGGAAGGCCCTCTTCCACAGCGCGCAGACGGGCTGCCTGTAGGTGTTGGTAAGGGCCGGCGGTGTTTCCGAACCAGCCGTCATTGGTGATGTTAAGAATCCAGCCTGGCCTCGTCTCGCTGGAAACGACACGCCCAGGAAAGATTGCCTCATAGCAGATCAGCGGGCTGACCGGCGGCAGACCAGGAACCTCCAGAGTCTGTGCTCCGGGGCCCGAGGAAAAATCGACATCGCCATAGGTTAGTTTGGCGAAGCTCATGATGTTCCTGAGTGGCATATATTCACCGAAAGGAACCAAATGATGTTTGTCGTAGGTAAGTCGCAACAGACCGTTACTGTCCACGGCATGCAGGCTGTTCCACAACCGGAGCGATCCTTCTTCGCCTTTGCGACGAATCGCACCGGTTATGAGTAGTCCGTTCTTGGGCACGGCGGTGGAAAGCCAATCCGCCAGGCCCGGATCCTGACTGAGATTGTATGGCACCGCTGTCTCCGGCCAGATTATATGGCTGACGCTGTCGTACTTGCTCGCGAGCGTCATCTGCATATGCTTTTCCAGTGAGGCCTTACGAGTATCACCGCGCCATTTGAGTTCCTGAGGAATATTGGGTTGAACGATCAATAGATCGACACCAGCCACAGGGGGCGGATTTTGCAACGCTAGACGAATCGTTCCGCCGAACCAAATGCTGGCTAGAACAATGATCATCGCTACGGGCGCGCGCCAATTTCTCGCTACTATGCCTCCTCGTAGAGGTTCTGCGAGCAGCGAAAACGTGCCCGCTGCAAGTATCGTCATAAAGCTGAGGCCATAAGCACCGGTTACCGCAGCCATCTGGATCATCCCCTCAGAGACGGTCCAGGCTGTACCGATCAAATTCATCGGAAAGCCGCTCAATATGGTTCCGCGAAGCCATTCCGTTGCGGTCCAGGCGACGGCAAACAGAAGTATGCGGGCAAAACCGCTTTGGCGGCTGACGGAAACGGCGAGGGCGGCGAGAGCAGGGAACAGAGCCAACCCGGCGGCGAGGCAAATCACTGCGGGCACGGACAAATAGGTGAACTTGTCTGGGTCCGTCATTAGTGCCGCACCAACCCAATAAAAGGCGGCGAGAAAATGACCGAAACCGAACCACCAGCCGGAAAGCGTGGCACGCCAGGGCGAACGTGCTGCTGTTATCAGCCATAACAGCCCGGCAAAGGCCGGAATCAGTAGCGGTAGCCCATGAGCCGGTGGTAGAGCGCCGGCGGCCGCGACGCCTAAACAAAAACTAAGTAGCGAGCGGCGCCAGCCGCTCAGCGACGCAGCGCAATTTGAGAGATGTGCAAAAAAACCGAACTTGTAACGCGACTCCGCGCTGACGGTGCTGGGTGGGCTCACTTTGTGCCGATTTCGTCCGACGTTGCCGCCGTACTGACACGTACCCGCTTGACCCGTCTTGGATCGGCATCAATGATTTCAAAGGAGAGTCCCGAAGGGTGGCTCAGCCGGTCATGTTTCAGGGGTACGCGGCCGGCAAGGCGCGAGACGAGACCGCCTACAGTCTCAATATCTTCATCGAGTTCACTTTCTCTGAGCGTGACAGAAAAATGCATCTCCAAGGCTTCGATTTCTGTCCGCGCGTCGGCCTCGACGCTGCCATCGTCGGTCTGGCTTAAGCTCGGCGTCGGCAATTGGTCATGTTCATCCTCAATCTCACCGACGATTTCCTCGACCAAGTCTTCAATGGTTACGAGGCCGTCGGTGCCGCCATATTCATCGACGATGATTGCCATATGGAGGCGGCTGGTTCGCATTTTGGCGAGGAGGTCTACCACCGGCATGGATTGCGGCACGAACAGAACCGGCCGGACAATATTTTGTAGGCGGAACTGCGCCACATCGTTCCACAGCGCCAAAACATCTCGGATATGCACCATGCCGACGATCTCATCCAATGTCTCGCGGAAGACTGGCATACGCGAATGGCCGCTTTCCTTGATCGCTTCGATGATGTCCGCGAGGGTGGCACTTTCCTCCACTGCGACGATATCAGGCCGGGGTACCATAGCGTCCTCGGCGCTGAGGTGGCCGAGACGCAGCAGGTTCATCAGGAGGTCGCGCTCTTCCGGCGTGATCTGTTCGGAGATGTCTTCCTCTTCTTCGATCAATTCCCCTAGGGATTCCTGCCATGTCGAATCGCCATTGCGGCCGAAGGCGCGCAACAGCCAACCGCTGAGGGAACGTACCAATGAAGGTTCGGGGTGGTTCTTTTCACCGGGCGTATCCGCCTCGGTTATCGGTAGAGCTTTGTCGTTATTGCTCATTGCACTCCACTGCACTGGACAGGCGCGTAGGGGTCGTCGATTCCTATTGTGGCGAGCGCGCGTGTCTCGAGCGCTTCCATGGTCTCGGCATCGTCGTCATTGCCATGATCATAACCCAACAAGTGGAGCACGCCATGGATTACCAAATGACTCAAATGGTCGCTTAGACCGCACCCGGCCTTTTTTGCTTCTGAGGCGGTTCTTTCGAGTGAGATTATCACATCGCCGAGCGTGGCGCGTTCCCCGTCGTCGCCATAGGCAAAAGCGAGCACATTGGTCGCTTTGTCGATGCCGCGATAATCGTAGTTAAGCGTGTGTAACATGGCGTCATCTGCCAGCACGATGGTAAGCTCACCGATCTTCGAATACGGTTCCATGGCAAGCGCAGCTTTGGCAGCCTTTCGAGTCACGCGCTGAGCCTCAGGAAGCGCGGTTCGCCATGCCGCGTGGCGAATTTGAATCCCGATCTCCATTTTTGTCCTTATTGTTCTCCTTGCCGCTCTCGGCAGTTTGTCGCAGATTGGTTGCAGGATATTCAATTCGGCTGTGATAGACGCCCATCACCAGAACACGGACGAAAGCCTCTTCAATGCGGGTCAAATCAGCTATGGTAAGCGGGCAGTCTGCGAGTTGTCCGTCCATCATTTTTTCGGCAATGATCTTACCTACCCGATCGCGCAGTTCCGTAGGGCTTGGGTCGTCAAGTGCGCGGGTTGCGGCCTCCACGGAATCACCGAGCATGAGAATGCCGGATTCGCGTGTCATTGGTTTTGGGCCCGGATATCTGTAATCCGACTCCTTAACGGCGCGCCCCCCCGCCGGCGCCCGTTCTAAAGCGCGTTGGTGAAAGATGCGCAACAGGGTAGTGCCCTGATGTTGGGTCACCGCTTCGATCACCGGGCGGCCGAGATGATAAGCGCGCGCCAGCTCAATGCCCTCGGTGATATGGGCGAAAATGATACGCGCCGATAATTCTGGCGGTAGGCGGTCATGGATATTTCCTTCGCGCTGATTCTCAGCGAAGTAGACCGGGCGCACGGATTTACCGATATCGTGATAAAGCGCCATGACACGGCATTTGAGCGTATTGGCGCCAATCGCCTCAGCCGCCGCCTCGGAGAGGTTGGCGATCATGACCGAATGATGATAGGTGCCCGGCGAATTTAGGGCGAGTTGCTTCAACAGGGGATGGTCGCCGGTGGCAAGCTCCATCAAGCGCACATCGGTGACTTCGTTGAAGACATATTCGAAGAGTGGAAGCAGCAGCATGGCGAAGGCGGCGACTAGACCGCCGGAAACGATGGCGAAGGCGAGCACGATGGGAATTTCAGAATAGACGCTGCCACCACCGAGAATTAGCACCAGCGGAACCGTCGCCGTCTGCACCGCGGCCACCGCGGCACCGACCATCAACAGATCCTTGCGGTGGCGGCAACGTCGTGCGCCGATACCGGCCACCAGCACGCCGATAAGGTAAAAGGCGGCTAGCCAGATATCGCCGTCGGCATGATAGGTGACGAGGAGAGAAAGAATCACGCCAACCATCAGGCTGACCCGCGCATTGACGAAGATCGAAATAATCACCGCCGATAGCGCGACGGGGCTCAGAAAAGCCGCGGCGGGGAGTTCGATGCCGATCCCTTCAGCAATGCCGCGACCGGCATAAAGCGCGCCGATAGCGAGTAGGCCGGTGATAGTGATCGCGGCTAGGGTGATATAGCCGTTCTTGCGGGTGAAGTGGAGCGGCTGTTTGCCGGAACGGAAGAAGAAAGCGCCTAACCCGACGAGCCCAGCGAGGAAAACCGCAAAAGCGACGCTGTCGACCCAGCCGAGTCCGCCTTGCCGTGCGTCGTTTAGTGCCATCAGGCGCGCCCTTGCGCGGACCGTCACACGGTCGCCTTCGCGGACGATCACTTCGCCGCGGCCAATATGCATCGTCGCTTCCTTGACCGAGGCTAGCGCCGCATTTCTAGCCTGCTGGGTAGCTTCCGTGTTGTAGACAATATTCTGGTCGGTCAACGCTAGGCCAGTTTCCAAAATCCAAGTGCGCAAGCTCCGCGCTGAGCCATAGGGCGCTTCGCCGGCTTTCGCTCGCATCATCCGCCAGGCTCCTGCGACATCGATAATGGCATCAAAATGATAGAGGTTGGTACTTTCTTCGCCGCCGACGCGGCGAAGTTCGATCGCCCCCCGTTCCGGCAGCATGGCGCGGTCCGCCATAACCATCCGCTCGGCTGGGAGTGCCAAGAAAAAGGCAAGGGCGGCGCCAGCGTCTTCGATGTCAGGAAGGCCCTCCAGGAGTTGAAACACCCCAGCATTTACCGGCAGTCCCAATTCGGCTTCGAACGAGGCGAGCCGCTGGTCGATGGGCACTTCGCCCTGAATAGCGCGCGCCTTAACGTTTTCGATTGCGGCCAGCGCATTGTTGCGTCGGTCAAAAAGAAATTCGGCATCGTAATCGAAACTAGGATACACCGCCGCCACCGCTTGGGTGCGTCGAAGCTCGGTCTCTTCGGGATCGGCGACTTCCAGACCGCGATCCGCCCGAATGGTGTCTTGGGCAATGCTACCTAGTGCTGGTATTGGTAGATCCGATGAGCCGAAGGGCGCAAAAAGGGCCGTCATGGCGATTACAAATAGAACAAGGAGCGGCCAATCGAGCAACGGGCGCGCGACATTCCAGTGCTCCTCTGCCAGGGCTCGGATCGCTGATGCCGAGAGCAATTTGCGCTCTGACTCGAGACTACGTTGAGCCAAGCTGTCGGAACTGTCGGTCATTTATGGCCTCCCGCACTGGTCGCAGCACGCGCCCTCTTCTCGCGTTTTTCATATGCGCGGACAATGCGCGTCACCAACGGGTTACGCACCACATCCTCATTCGTGAATCGAATAAATGCGGCGCCTTTCATATTCTCCAGGGTCTCCACCGCTTCGGCCAGCCCGGACCGCGATCCGGGAGGTAGGTCGACCTGCGACAGATCGCCCGTCACCACCATGCGGGAATGTTCCCCGAGGCGGGTTAGAAACATTTTTATTTGAACCGGTGTGGTATTTTGAGCTTCGTCAAGAATGACAATAGCATTGGAGAGCGTACGCCCCCGCATGAAAGCGAGCGGTGCAATTTCAATGTCACCAGATTCCAGTCGTTTCAGCACTGCATCGGTAGGCATCATATCGTTGAGTGCGTCGTAGAGCGGTCGGAGATAGGGGTCGACCTTCTCCTTTATGTCTCCAGGCAGGAAGCCAAGCCGCTCGCCTGCTTCGACTGCCGGGCGAGACAGTATGATGCGGTCGACTTGGCCGGTTAGATACATCGACACCGCGACGGCGACGGCAAGGTAAGTTTTGCCGGTTCCCGCCGGACCGAGGCCGAACACCAGTTCGTGGCTGCGCAGGGCGTCGATATAGTCGACTTGGCGCGGCGAGCGCGGTGCAACTGGGCGTTTGCGTGTCTGGATCGGCTCGGAGGCAGCGCTTGGTGTGTTGTCGATGTCTATTCCGCCACCCGGAGCCCGTGTGCCGGCCATGCGGATTGCGCCATCGATTTCGCTGCTATCCAACGCGTGTCCCTGTTTGAGCCGACCGTATAAATCATTGAGGACGGCTTTTGCCAAATGCACCGGTTCGCTAGGGCCGGATATTTCTAGCTCATTACCGCGCGAGCTAATCATGACACCGAGCTTATGCTCAATTTGGGCAATGTTGCGGTCATGCTCACCAAACAGCATCGCCAGCAGTGCGTTTTCGTCGAAACGCATATGAGTCTGGGCGCTCGTTTTATCAGGGTCGGTCGTTTCCATGACAGGGCTATGACTCAAGCAGATTACTCCCTTTCCGGTGCCGCAACCAGCGAGCTGCTCGGCGTCGTGGGCGCCGTCGGATCCAGGGCCGGCTGCCCCGCTAGGCTGTTGGTATGCGCTTCGGTGACGAAGATATCCGAAGTGCGGCCGCGGAAATCCGCTGACAAATTGGCATGCACCCATTGGCCGTAGGGTGAGCGGCCCAGCATCTGGTTAGCATGCCGGCCAGGTTTTTCGAATAGCACCGGCAAGGTACGGCCGATCATGGTAGAATTGAAGGCGGCTTGCGAACGGGCGAGCACGGATTGCAAGGCGGCGAGCCGCGCGCTTTTTATAACTTCCGGCACCTGGTCTTCGCGTTCTGCTGCTGGCGTGCCTGGTCGCGGGCTGTATTTGAAGGAATAGGCTTGGGCGTAGCCGATCTTCTCCGCGAGTGCCAGGGTGTCCTCAAACTCGGTATCGCTTTCACCGGGGAAGCCAACGATAAAGTCGCTCGATAAGGCGATGTCGGGACGTGCCGCGCGCAAATCGCTGACCAGATGACAATAATCATTGGCGGTGTGTTGGCGGTTCATTGCCTTGAGAATACGATCGGACCCAGACTGCACCGGAAGGTGCAGAAACGGCATGAGGTTGGGCACATCGCCGTGGGCGGTGATCAAATCTTTGCTTAGATCGCGCGGATGAGAAGTTGTGTAACGCAGCCGCTCAAGACCTTCCATTTCGGCCAATTTGCGGATCAGGCCGGCGAGCGACAGCTCTTTATCGCCGTTCTCCCCATGATAGGCGTTGACATTTTGCCCGAGGAGCGTGATTTCGCGCACGCCTTGGCCTACTAGCCGGTGCGCCTCGCGCTCGATATCGCCCACAGGCCGTGAATATTCTGCACCGCGCGTATAAGGCACGACACAGAATGTGCAGAATCTGTCGCAGCCCTCCTGAATAGTGAGAAATGCGGAGACGCTGGTTTCCGAATCGTAATTACCACCTGTCTCCGGCAGATAGTCAAACTTGCTTTCCGCCGGAAACTCGATTTCTACCACTGCTTCGGCCTCGGCACGGCGCAACAATTCGGGCAGACGGTGATAGTTTTGGGGTCCCATCACGAGATCGACGAAGGGGGAGCGGCAAAGCAGTTCCTCACCTTCCGCTTGGCCGACGCAACCGCCGACGGCGAGCATCATCCCCTTACCCTTGCGCCTACGCGCCTGTTTGAATCGATTAAGTCTGCCCAGTTCGGAATAGAGTTTTTCTGCAGCCTTCTCACGGATGTGGCAGGTGTTGAGAATCACCAGGTCCGCATCTTCCGGCGTATTCACCTCAGCATAGCCATGCGCCGCCAGGACATCCGTCATGCGGGCGGAGTCGTAGACGTTCATCTGGCAGCCATAAGTTTTAACGTAGAGTTTTTTCCTCAAACCGTTAACCACTGCCGATCGCCACGCTATACGATCAGGCGCGCTGCAACAGGCAAAAATTCAATGTTGATTGAGTGTTCGCATTTCTTAGCTACGAATCTAGCACCCGGCCAAATGCTGTCAAGCCGGGGTCATTGGCATCGGAGCACTCGTTAGGCTGGTTTGGAGGCCCACCAAGCGGGTTTGGCGGGTTTGTTTAGGCGCCCGTGAATGCCGTTTGAGACACCGTTCGCTATTACTTGGTGGCAGTGGGTGGCCAATTCCTTGCGTGACGGGAAATCGGCAATGGAGATGGGCTCATGAAACTCAACCGCCACCGTGGTTTGTCCGAGGCCGAACACGTTCCACAAATGGCTAGCCAGTTCCATGTCGCCATACCAAGCAAAATAGGGTCGGTAACCGCGTCCAATCGGTATGCCGTCGAGGCGAACATAGGATACCGATACCGGCTGAACCATGGGTGGTTTACCGTTGATGTCCCGCTCGGCGACTCCAAAAAATGCGCTTTTAAATGGTAGCACCCGGTTTCCGTCGCTGCTGGTGCCCTCCGGGAAGAGGATTAAATTGTCTCCAATTTTGAGGCGCTGGACCATTTCGTCACGATGCTCCGCGGTGCGGCTTACTCGGCGCTGGATGAACACGGTCCGTTGTAGGCGCGCCAGGAGGCCAAATAAGGGCCAGTTGCGAACCTCGGCCTTGGCGACGAAGGAGGCTGGAAGCATCGCTCCCAGTACCGAAATATCTAGATAAGAGTTGTGGTTGCAGACGAACAGCGTCGACCCCTTGCGCGCGATATTGCCATATTGCTCGATGCGGAAGGCGAGTAGCCGGCAGACACCGCGATGCCAAATCATCGGTAGACGTTTCGACATCGGAAGATTTAGTCCGACGAGAATCAGCTGAACCGGCAAAAGGGCTGCCGTCCACCCGACAAAGCGAATCGCGGTGAAAAGAGCGGTCATGTAAGCTTATCTCTATATTTGCGTGTGACGAGGTCAGTCTTGACAACGATGCTCACATCGACGCTGTTCCATTGCGGGTCAATCACGGCGCCGTCTCCTACGAAACCGTTGAGCCGTAAATAGCCTTTGATCAGCGGTGGGATTGCGCGAATTGCGGCGTGAGTGTTGATCTCCTCCTTCGCCATTCTGTTCATCTCGACGAAATGCTCCGGCTGAGCCACCGGGCGCATTTCTTCCGGTGCCATGTGGAAATGATAAAGATAGGAGAGCGTCAATGTATGGGCATTCGGATCAATGCCTTGGAAACTGGCGCACCCGAACATGAGCGGGACTTCGTAATGCATCACATAAGCGGCGACGCCACGCCATAAGAGAGTCATGGTGGCGCGGTTGCGATAGCGTTCTTCCACGCAGGATCGTCCAAGTTCGAGAAGCTCGCCAGGATTCATAAGAACTCGGTCGATATTATATTCCCACGGGGAGTAGAAACCGCCGTGACAATCGGCCACCGAACGGCGGAGGAGGCGATAGGTTCCGACAACTTGCTCGCTGCCTGCGCGGCGGTCTCTGTCTATCACTAGGAGGTGGTCGCAATATACGTCGAACCGGTCGAAATCCCGTTTTTTCGACGCCATTTCATCGCTTGGCTGCGCGGTCATTTCTTCATAGAACACACGATAGCGTAGCGATTGAGCAGCATCTATGTCGGACTCACCATCTGCCAGGCGGACAGTAAGGCTGCCCGCATTGATCCCCGACATGAAATCTTGGTCACCCACGAATTTATATATCCTCGTCCTTTGGCCTCGTGCCAAGGGGAACTGCATAGAGCTCTAGGCGGTGGCCGACTAGCTTGTAACCCAGTTTTTCAGCGACCGCTGCTTGTAGCTGCTCAATTTCACGGTTTTGAAACTCGATCACCTTGCCGCTCTTCACGTCGATCAAATGGTCGTGATGGTCTTGGTCGGCTTGTTCATAGCGCGCGCGGCCATCGCCGAAATCGTGCCGTTCGAGAATGTCGACCTCCTCAAAGAGGCGCAATGTCCGATAAACCGTTGCTAGACTGATGCGGTCGTCGATTGCATTAGCGCGTTCATACACGATCTCGACGTTAGGATGATCATCCGCTTCCGACAAAACCTGTGCGATTACGCGGCGTTGGTCGGTCATTTTCAAGCCAAGCTCGATACATTTTTGTTCTAAGTTTGTCCGGCCTAGATTAGGGTTTGAAGTCATTTCCCCGTTACTCCTCGTGCTCGCCTCGTCTGCCATTATAGCCCCATGGCGAGCCGCGTCCATGCGTGCTGATGTTTGGCGGTGAAATTGGAATGATCCCGGGGTAACAGCGCTAGCTAGATTTAGTTTCCAAGTTACAGTTTCTTGGCCAATTTGCTGTGTTTAGGGACGTAGGTTTGCGCAACCACCGGGTAATCCGACGGCAGTCCCCAGCGGGCGTGATATCTTTCGGGTGCCATAAGATGGCGACGTAGTATCTTTAGCTTTATGCCGTCTTATTGACTGGTCGGATAATCGTCTATTACCGACCGGTTGATCGGAACTTCAAGGGCTTTTGCTGCGTCGAAGCGGTTATTGTACTCTGCCAATACTATACAAGGTGATACGGGAACATTCTTAATGAAACCCGGTAAAGATTCTGAGGTTACACTGTTATTCACTATCTGCGAGGAAAAAGTTTTTGTTTTCAGGTCAATAA
>Ga0310344_10004202_pt1 | contig 10696 bp, 8 predicted proteins | sample HC15DNA20200_MG_FD_203801 | JGI IMG/M metagenome (GOLD analysis project Ga0310344, IMG submission 203801) | Marine microbial communities from station ALOHA, North Pacific Subtropical Gyre - HC15-DNA-20-200_MG | ecosystem: Environmental > Aquatic > Marine > Oceanic | place: Pacific Ocean: North... | reverse complement strand
AGCACTGACCGCTGCATCACGCCCTCCGACTACAGCGTCAAAGACCAGCTGGTGGCGTCTGGGAACACTATCGCCTACAAATGCGACCCAAGTAATGTCAGCAAACATGTTGTCCTCGCCAAGCATCCGGGCCCATAGATCTATCAATACCCAGTCTCCAGATTTGATAGTGAATACGTCTGAGCCCACCGGGGCAAAGTGAGGGTCCGCAGCATGAGCGTTCACCGCAACGATAGGCCCGTCTGTAACTTCAAGTCCTTCCTGAACAAACCTCTCTCTTATGAAGTTAGCAACTTCGTATTCTGTTACCGGACCATTTGATTGACGACCAATCAAATGGAAAGCTTCCTGAACGATCATATCCAATTTGGTCGCAGCCAACTTATGGGATTCCAAATCAGCGTCCGTCCACCTTTGAGTTGCGTATTGCAAGGTATCCGCTGAAGAGACAATTTCCACTCCCAAACTTCGAACCAATTCAATGGTGCCTGCATCGACCTTCGAAACTCTCGGTAGTCCACTTGATGGTGAATACTCCATAGCTACTGATTTACTCACAGCTAACATACCCTTCAGGATAGATATCATCTGGGATCGACTGGCCCATAATTTGATACCGAGGCTGAGGTGCTGAAAACGACCCTGATCGACGTATGATACGAGCAACTGCGGCTCACCGGACTTCGGGATCCACAGCCAACATGGTCGGGTCACATTCTGAATCGGGCCGACGGTATCCCAAAAAATGGAATTAATCCCCATATAGTCATATAGAAGCCAGCCATCAACATCACTGGCTCTTAACTGCTCTTGGGCATGGTTGACTATCTTGCTCAGGCACATTGCAGATATTCAAGGTATGGTTCTAAGAGATGTTCCAGCACCATTTCCTACGGCGAAGGGACTTGTGAGTCTATCCAAACAAGCCATGGAGGGAAACCATCATGAGCCAGAGCCTGTACGTAAGCCCTGTACCGAAGTTCCCACTGCCACTGCAGAAGCCTCATCTGTTCACGTTGGAAATCGGCCATCCGCTGCATCCTAAGGTTAACTCTGCGCTCGTATCGGCCTACATCACTTTCCATGTAGGATGCGAGCTCAGCTTTGGCGTCCGCCTTTTCTTTCATTATTTTAAGTTTCTCATCCGCCTGTTGCCGGGTAATTACACCAGCTTCGACTAAAACTTTGAGTTTCTTTTGTTGGTCCTCGAAGGCAATATCAGATCGGGATTTTTTGTCCGGTGCTTTTAAGTCTTCCTGATCTCTAACTCTTTCTGAACCGTTCTGAATACGGTTCGGGGAAGCTTTACCCAATGGGGGTTCAAATGAGTTAACGTTTGCAGTAATTGTCACTCCCAAGATCTCTGCAGACTCGCTCAGGTGGTAGGTAACTTGAACTACCAATTGCTGTGCATCGTCGTAGCGGCCACGATCAACAAGTTGACCTATCTCCTGGTTACGTACATTGGCCAGATGAGCGTGCTGTTTTGCTCTATCCAAATCAGACTTAGGCATTCGGAGGGAAATATCTTCTCTCAGTGACTTTACGGGATACAGTGCATCGCCAGGCACGCTTCCGTCAGAGGCCATAGACGCACCAAAGGCGGTCCCAGTCGCAAGCACTCCTAAGCCGAGGGCCACTACCGCTGAACGACCGAGACTGTTATACCATCCCCGCGCCCAATGAAATTTATCCTGCCTTCCTTCTCGACTAGTAACAGCAGACATAAACGTATTTAAGCGACGCTGTTCGACCACAGACTCCACCGCTACGGTATTAACAACTCGCATTGTAGCGGCAGAAACATGAAGTAAAGGTTCCAAATCGGCGCGTTGATCAGGGTAACTCAAGAGTATCTGGTCGACGGACTCACCGTCTCTTAGACGCTCCAAACATTTGTCGAACATTTCGTCCATGTAACTGCTCTCCATAACCAGGTCACCCATTTTTTTGCGTAACTGCCTGTTTCATTAAATGGTCAGGCAAAATTGTCCGGAGCTTCTTAATTGCTGCGTGCTGAAGCGCTTTCACAGCGTTGTCCTTCTTTCCCATGGCCTCTGCTGTTTCAGCAATTGATAAGCCACCAGCAAACCGAAGGGTTATAACCTCTTTTTGAAGTTGTGTGAGTCTCTGCATTGCGACGCCGACTTGTTCAATTGATAATCCGACCTCGAGGTCACGATCCATATCATCAGTGTTCGCGCCAACAACCGAGCCTGCATCATCAAGTTCGACAGTTCTCTGTCTACCTTTCTTCCGGTAATGATCAATAATCCGGTTATGAGCGATTCGAAAGAGCCAGGAACTGAAAGGGTAACCCTGCCACTTGAAAGAGTTGATGGACTCCAACATACGCAAGAATACTTCTTCGGTCAGGTCTTCAGCTTCAACTCGATCACTTACCTTGAAGTACACGTAGCGATAAATCTTCGCATGAAACGCCTCATATAAACCTGCGAACGCCCCGTTATCGCCTTTTTGTGCCCGTTTGACTAGGTCTTCGATTTCATCCGTCAAGGCAGCATCGTTTCCCCTAGACATCAATAAGTTCCTAACTGGCGGTGCTGCTAATAGCAAATCCACACCCTCTTCGCGTCGATGCTACACTATAAAACGGTTCTCTTACTATTCAGTTAGTACAACAGTTAGCACCAAACCAAATTTGCCCTGACACTTCCGTATTATGGCAATCGCAACGCACCAAGACTCACTTGATACTGCTTCCTTCACTGTACGTAGTCTAGCAAAAGATGATGTACATCAGACGTTGGAAATTGAGAAAGAAGTCTTTCCAAATCTTTTCCCGCCAACATCCTTCCATCGGGAACTCAAGAATCCAAATAGCCATTTCCTAGTAGCTACCAGAAACGTATTTACCAAAAGAAAAAGTCCCATACATGAAGTCGAGGCTAGGCAACGTGGCATATTGCACCACTTTCTTAATGTAATCCGGAGTCGAAGGTCTAGGGCGGTGTCAAATCCAGAGCATATCGTAGGTTTCATAGGGACTTGGTACATGGTTGATGAAGCACACATTGTCTCCATCGGTGTGAGGAACGAGTATCAAGGTCAGGGCATAGGCAATCTTCTATTCTTGGGAGCAATAGACCACGCAATCAAGACCGGAGCAGAGACAATTACACTTGAAGTGAGACCTTCGAATCTCAAAGCCCGTAACCTATATAAAAAGCATGGCCTAAGCGAGCGCGGTGTTCGAAAATCTTACTACTCAGACGACCGGGAAGACGCGATAATTATGACTAGCGAGCCCATTCAAATGCCGGAATTTACCCGCCGCCATCAATCCCTTAAACGCGGAGGCGATTAACGGTGAAACCGGAAAACAACATCACCTGTTGCTAGAGCCCACAACCTGCAGATTGCCGAGCAAACTTTACTTTCCCCCAGTTGAGACGTATCGTGATGACCGTCAACATGGACAACTACACACCACAACCCGGGACACCTATTGAAGAACTAGAAACCCCATGCTTCATCCTTGATATGGACTCATTTGAGCACAACCTTGGGGTTGTAGCGGAAACGTACACATCCACTGTTAAGATGCGTGCCCACACTAAGAACTTAAAGAGTCCATTCTTAGCTAATTACCAGATTAAAACTGGTGGTACCTCAGGGGGAATCTGTACGGCAAAAGTTTCAGAAGCGGAAGTGATGATCGAAGGCGGAATCACTGATATTCTAATCCCAAACCAAATCGTCACGCCCGATAAGCTTAACCGTCTCTGTAGTCTAGCTCGTCGAGCTGATATTAAGGTTTGTATCGCGGAGCCACAGAACCTTCAAGATATCTCCCGTATAGCTAGTGAAAACGACGTAACGATAGGTATCCTTGTTGAAGTCGACACTTCTATGGACCGCGGTGGCATCAGGCAAGTCGAAGACGGAGTGGGGTTGGCCAAGCTAACCCAAGCCCTTCCAAACGTTGAATTCCGGGGGGTAATGAGTCATCAGCACGTCGATGGGTGGCCTACCCTTGAGGAACGTGTGAACATCGGCAGGAAGTACGTCCAGATGTGTCTTGATGTTAAGGATGCAATTGAAGCAGCTGGTATATCTGTCGATATAGTTTCCAGCGGGGAAACCTTCTCATACAAGATCGCTGCTGAAATGGATGGTGTCACAGAGGTTGAGGGTGGTACCTATGCATTTATGGATACGATGTTGGGCTTTATGGATGAATTTCGTTACGCAGGCAAACTTCTAGGAACTGTCGTCAGTAAACCCAATGCGAACGTTGTCATTGGCGATGTAGGCCTCCGATCACTGTGCACTATTAACGGAGAGTATGGACCATCGGTAGAAGGCGTGCCTGGTATCAAGGTCCGAGATCTACACGACGACCACATGGCTCTGTATAGCGAGGAAGCGATACCGCTCCAAGTGGGCGATACCTACACCCTGATCCCCGGCTACCAAGATGGCGTAGTCAATCGATGGGATCAGATCATCGGTATTCGCAACGGCGTGGTGGAAGGTGTCTGGGCCATACCGGGCCGCGGTTGCTTTTACTAGTGTCACCTTGTCCGAGGATTCAAGACATCATTTAGCGCATCCCCGAGAAGGTTCCAGGCCAACACCATAAGCCATGCAACGACACCGGGTGCAATAAGCAGCCACGGCATCACCTGTAACACACTTATACTTCCGCCTTCCAATAACATCACTCCCAAGCTAGGACGTGGCGGTTGAATACCGAGACCCAGCCAACTTAAAACAATCTCAGTCCCTACCATAGAACCCATGCCCGCTGAAACGGTTACAACTATCGGACTTATGGCGTTTGGAAAAAGGTGACGGAAGAGTATACGAGGAGTAGAAAGGCCAATCGCTCGAGCGCTTTCAATATACTGAGTTTCCTTCAATACAAGAATCTGTCCGCGTACCAGCCGGGCCATACCGATCCACCCAAAACTTACGAGCGCCAATGATATAACCATATAATCGACCACACCGCTTCGAACAAGGCCATCTACAGCAGTATGATCTTCCAACCAACGAACCCATTCCAACAATCGGGGTCGTAATGTAGCAGCAATTATGATTACAAGCAGTATGTCTGGGAATGAAGCAAATATTTCCCCTATTCGCATAATAACATCGTCAACCCTACCACCAATGTAACCGGAGATAAGACCTAGGCTAACTCCGATGACGAGGCCTCCGCTTAACATTCCAACAGCTGTCAATATAACCGTGTTCTGCACACCCCATATTAATCTCGTGAAGATATCTCTACCTGCTCGATCAGTACCTGCCCAATGTTTAAGGCTAGGTGGTTCCTTGAGTGACGTATAGTCCTGATCGGTATACTCGTAACCAGTAACATAATTGGAGATGGGTGCTGCTAAAATACCGGAAAGGTAGATAATCAGGATGACCCCAACTGCTACCACTGCTATCTTCTTGCGCATAAGCCTTGCGGTCGCGCGAGATAGGTGGCCACGCCTCCTGCGCTGAGTCTCGTCAGCTATCTCTGTAAGAGCTTGTAAGCTACTCATAAGACTATCTGTATCGGATACGGGGGTCTATGAAAGCATATGTGATATCAGCGAGCAGGTTTGCCAGCACAAAAGCTATGGCACCAATCAAGGTTATCGCCATAATGACAGGATAGTCACGGTTGAATATGGATTCCACTGCAAACTGGCCAATACCCGGTATCCCCATAATACGCTCGGTTATGAATGAACCCCCGATCAACCCTGCTAGCGAAAACGCAAGTATAGTAACAATCGGGATCGAAGCGTTACGAAGCACGTGGCGCCTGTCCACAGTAATTGGCCCAAGCCCCTTTGAATGGGCAGTCCTGATGAAATCCTGACCCAAGACATCAAGAGTACTTGCACGCATTAGTCTGGTCATACCTGCAATCCCAGGCACCCCCATCGTAATCGCAGGCACTACGATACGGAGGTCAAAAAAACCACCCCAACCAGCACAAGATGGCAAAATATCAGTTTTCAAACATCCAATCCATAGTAAAGCCGGTACAGTCACCATGATTGGAATTGACATAAGAACAAGAGCAATCGTCACCGCAGCTGGATCCTGCCACGAACCCTGTTTATGGGCAATGTGAAATCCCAACGGTAAACCAACTCCAAGACTAATTATCATGGCCGCAATAGAAAGTTGGGCCGACACCCACATTTTAGGAATTATTAATTCGCGGACGGGCTGCCCTACATACCTGAAACTCTCCCCAAAGTCCCCTTGGACAAATCCCCACATGTACTCTCCATACTGCACATAAAACGGTCGGTTAAGCCCCAACTCCGACCTGACTCGTTCCGCAGCAGCAGGATCATATTTATTGCCCATCATCACTCTGACTGGGTCTCCGGGGCCGTAGTGCCCCAAACTAAACGTGATGAGTGACACAGCAAAAATCATTAACGGCAGCAGGGCTAGTCGGCGCACAATATAGATCCGCATGTAGTTATAGTTCCATCATTAAAAGCTCGCCTCTAAGTGATTACAGATGGCCCTAGCAGCCGTAGCAGTAACATGCACGGAGCTACCTTCACAAACACCTAGCCTTCTTACCTCGTCGCCAGCTTAAGTTCGCCGATCCAATATCCCGGCATCACTCAGATACCGTAACTACAACCAGTGTTTCATAACAATACTCGACATTACGCAATTTGGGTACCAGTCATTAATCAATCTAAGTGAACTTCTTGGAGTTTGGGGACGATCATGGGTGTGAGGCGATAGCCAATCACATGAGGCTTAACTAGTGCATATTGCTCTCCTGTAAACCAGGTTGGGACCCATGCAGCATCATCTACAATCATCTGCTCAGCTTTTTGATAAATCCCAACACGTTTTATTGGATCTTGGATGACTCGCGCATCCTCAAGCAAGCTATCCACCTCGTTATTGGCATAGTTACCGTGGTTCATACCACTATCGCCGTGAAAGAGGATGTCGAGGAAATCTTGAGGGTCCGGGTAATCTGCGGACCACCCAAGACCTGCGTACGCTTGAAATTTCCGGTTATCCAAATCCTCTAGGTACGTAGCCCATTCAACCTGTTGGATCTCAACTTCGACCCCTAGTTCCTGCTTCCACATCTCAATGATCACTTCAAGGTCTAGGCCAATCGTTCCACCTGTGCCGGGTACTGTTACTACAATGCGAGGGCGTGATTCAACATCTGAATACTTTGATGCTTCAAGGTACTCCCGTGCCTTGTCAGGATCGAAGGTAAGTCCTTTTATATCAGGCGTATACCCAGGAAAGCCGGGTGGAAGAATCGAGTATGCTGGTTTAACAAGTTCAGCTAGAACCTCTTTAGCGATCAACTCTTTATCAATCGCGTGATTGAGAGCTCTGCGGAAATTCACATCGTCAAATGGCGGTTGCGCAACGTTCATTCCAATGTAGGAAACCGAGAAACCTGGCGGAGCGACCGTAAGCTCTTTATTGAGAGGTTCATTCGGATCCTGAACACGCTCCAAGTCGAATAGACCTACACCGGTAACGTCAATCTCGTCATTCTCGTACATTGCCATTGCTTGGCCACCTGCAAGATTCAGTTGGATCGTGTCCAACTGGGGCTGAGGGTCACGATAGTAACCACCAAACCGCTCAAGAGTAATTCGTTCGCCGATACTATATTCGGACATCTTAAAAGGCCCGGTTCCTACTGGATCTGTGACCCACCAATTACGACCCCCTCCCTCTACTGTTTCACGGTCAAGAACGTATGCTGTTGGGTAGGTCAACTTGGCCAAGAAATAGGCCTTTGGGGCATCAACAGTAATCTGCAAGGTCTTGTCATCAATAACAGTGATCCCTTTAATGGAGTCGGCCTCGCCAGCTATGTATTCTGACGCGCCAACGATATCATTCAAGTAGGTATCTGCAAGGTGAGAAGCAAGCTTCGGAGAAGCAGCGCGTTCCAATGACCATTTGAAGTCCGCAGCCGTAACCTTCCGACCATTGTGAAAAGTTACATCGTCACGGATCCTGAACGTATATACCTCTCCCATTCCCGAAATATCCCAGCTCTCGGCAATATCAGGCACCAACTCTAGATCTGTATTCAACGCAACAAGTCCGCTAAATATCTCGACCACGACTCCCGCAGAAGTTGTATCCCCAGTGAGATGTGGGTCAAGAGTTGGCGGATCCGCCCATAGCCGGGTGAGGGTACCACCATCGGTCTCAATACCACTATAGCTCGGTGTCGCAGAATCTACCTTGGTAGTAGGTGATTTGTCATCACTAGAATCGGGTGCCTCAAGTGAGGCTTCGTCGCCCTCCTCAGCAACCGTTCCATCATCTTGATCACCTCCACCGCACGCAATCAACACCATAACGCCTATGACCAAAACGAACATGAAGAATTTTTTCATTCCTATAACCTCAAAAAAGTAAGTCCATCCAGATAGATACTTTAACCATTTACAAACTAATACGTACAACTAGATAAAGAGTTTGGTTTGAAGTTCGTGATTTAGAAAAGATTTTAGTCCTACATGGTCCCCACAGTTGATCGAAGGTAAGCGTTCATGAAGCTGTCAACATCTCCATCCAAAACCTTCTCCACGCTCGAGACCTCGTAGTTGGTCCGATGATCTTTGACCATCTTGTATGGGTGCATCACATAGCTCCGTATCTGGTTACCCCATTCCGCTGAGATATGATCCCCTTTCAGATCAGCAATCTCCTTAGCTCTCTCTTTCATCTGCCGTTCCATCAAACGTGCGGCTAGAATCTTCATGGCTACTGCCTTATTTTGATGCAACGAACGTTCGTTTTGACAACTCACTTTGATACCTGTGGGAACGTGAGTTATACGAACAGCGGTTGAGTTCTTTTGGACGCTTTGTCCGCCAGCCCCCCCTGCCTTGAAATTTTCGATTCGAAGTTCATTTTCATCAATCTCAACATCGAAACCTCGCTCCACTTCCGGAAGAACCTCAGCAAGTGCAAAAGATGTATGCCTAGCGTGGTCCGCATCAAAAGGAGAGATACGTACAAGACGGTGGACGCCTCGTTCCGACCTAAGGTAACCGTAAGCATAGTCACCTGAAATCTGAATAGTGGCACTCTTAACGCCAGCCTCCTCACCCTGAGACATGTCAAGAACTTCTGGTTTCATTCCACGGGACTCAGCCCACCTAATATACATTCGCACCAGTATTTGCGCCCAGTCTTGTGAGTCCACTCCTCCAGCACCTGCATGAATCGCTAGGATCGCGTTCCGTCGATCATATTCTCCCGAAAACACAAGCTTGAACTCCAATGAATCCAACGTTTGTGTGATTTCATGAGCCTCCACCGCTATGCTATCTAGGAATGAATTGTCCTGTTCCTCAATCGCCAGCGAGACTAACTCTTGGTTAGTAATTGCTCTCTCATGTAACGATGTCCACTCGTCAACTTCATCCTTCAAACTAGCTAAGTCTCTCATGATACCCTGGGCTCTCTGGGTATCCTGCCAAAACGAAACCACGCTTGATTCTTTCTCGAGTTCGGCTATTCGTCTCTGCTTACCCTCTAGGTCAAAGACGCACCATAATATCTGTAATCTTGTCGCACAACTGAACCAGAGTACCTCTTAAATCATGCATGGCTTACCTCTCTTACCGGCTGCAGCCGATGTCCATGTGCCTGAGCACTGTCTAACCGTTGAACCATTATATCAGGCAACCAACAAAGAACTAAGTAGGAGCGGTGGTTACAATAATAAGAAATAACTACTAATCCGCATGAGTTAACACGATCAATTTAAGCCACTACGCTACAATGCTCCATCATGAGACAAGCACCACCAGACTATAAAATCATCTTTAACCACGATGGGACATTTCATGGAACTTCAGAGTACCCTCAACAAGTCGACGACCTCTTAGACAAGATTTTCGTCCCTCTTGAAGGTTCTCAAGTGGGAGCACTATTCTGGTGCGTTGGCTCAGAAGAAGCACGTTGGCCTTCAGACTCCCTTCCAATGGATGGCTCTACTGAAAACCGATGGTACGCGTCTGTGAAGGGGATGCGCCGATCAGAGGGTGTCCGTGCGTTTTTCAATCGTGAGGATGATCTTTACGGGCGCATGGTCAAACGAGGACATGATGTCGGCATGGACGTATACGTTTCGATACGAATGAACGACAATCACTTCTGGTCTGATTCTGCCCGCAAGGCACTCCCTCTTGCCCCTGAGGAAATGAGGCTCACTACCCGTCCACACCTCACCCAATTTCGTAAAGACCACCCTGAATGGACACTCGGTATAGGTAATGCACCTCGCTGGGCTGTCACCTCTTGGAATATGGCTATCCCCGAGGTACGCGAATACACTCTCTTACGCATACGTGAGGCGTGTGAGCAAGCCGAATGGGATGGTGTAGAAATAGACTGGCAACGCCACGCCTTTCACCTCCCGGAGGATGATGCTTATAAACTTCGATACACAATTACAGACTTGCAGCGTGCTATCCGGCAAATGGCCGATGAGATTGCCCAAGAACGTGGTAGGCCATTTTTCGTATCCGTTCGGGTAGGTGCGTCAAGTGAAACAAATAGAAGGATCGGCTACGACCTAAATCAGTGGCTAAAAGAGGGTCTTTGTGACATCGTTGCCACCAATGCCAACTCCGGAACTGACCCAGGAGTGGAAGTAGAAGAGTACCTATCGATGATGAAAGGTACAAGCACT
>Ga0310344_10004201_pt1 | contig 10696 bp, 8 predicted proteins | sample HC15DNA20200_MG_FD_203801 | JGI IMG/M metagenome (GOLD analysis project Ga0310344, IMG submission 203801) | Marine microbial communities from station ALOHA, North Pacific Subtropical Gyre - HC15-DNA-20-200_MG | ecosystem: Environmental > Aquatic > Marine > Oceanic | place: Pacific Ocean: North... | reverse complement strand
ATTTAGATGCTCAACATTCTCCATTCACTTTACCTGAGATAGAAAAATATTGCAGGTTATCTCAAAGTTTTGATCTAACTACAATGATTAGATTACCAGATGGTGAAAGAACAACTATTCTTAACTACCTTGACCGTGGAGCTAATGTTATTCAAATCCCAGATTTACAAACAGCTGAAGAAGCTAAAAATTATATTAAATATACATATTTTGGACCAATAGGAATACGTAGTGCTACTAGTCTAAGAACTGCTATGCAAATACCTGAACCAGCTAATAGAAAGAATCTTTATGATTTTGTTAATAAAAACACACTAATATTACCTCAGCTTGAGAGTATTACTGCTTTTAATAATCTTGACAGTATATTAAAGGTTGAAGGAATAAATTTTTTCTCAGGAGGTCCTGAAGATATTGCTCAATCTATGGGTTTCCCAGGAGAACCACAACATCCCGAAGTATTAAAGGCATTTTCTGATGCTTGTGAAAAAGTCAGATCATCGGGAAAGTTTATGATGGAAGACATTATGGAAATGATAAGTGTAAATGATCTAATTATAAAAGAGGCCGCAGATTTACTAAAAAAACATGGTAGAAAACCTAATTGGAGTTTATAAAATAAAAAATGTCAGTTGTAGGATATGGTGATTATAGATATGAATTTGATGACTCATGGCCTAATATTCCAAAAGGTTGGACAATTGGTAACGGATGGTCTGGCCCCCCTGAATTAGGAATTCCTATAACTTCTGGAAAGGGTGTTTCTGATGTTTCAGCAGATTCTAGTGATAATATTTATGTTTTTAATAGAGATATACACCCTGTTGTAGTATTTGAAGCTGAATCCGGAAATTTTGTTCATTCATGGGGAGAACATGAATTCAAAGAAACTCATGGAATATTTGTTGATTCACAAGATAATATTTGGACAACTGATAGGCAAGAACATGTAGTAGTAAAACATTCAAAACATGGAAAAAAATTACTCGAACTAGGTACTAGAGGATGGGCTACTGCCTCAGTCACACCTTATGGTAGTAATCCAGAAAGAAAAGGATTGGGAGGACCTTTTAATATGCCTGCAGGAGTAAGTTTAGCTTCAACCGGAGCTATTTTTGTCGCTGATGGCTACGGGAATCGTCAAGTTCACAGGTTTTCATCGACAGGAAATCTTGAAATTTCATGGGGGAATTCAGGAACCGGTAAAGGTGAATTTTCTTTAGTTCATAATTTGGATATCGATTCTAATGATCATATTTACATTTGTGATCGAGAAAACGATCGAATACAAATTTTTGATTATGATGGAAATTACATAAATATGTGGGAAAATTTAAGTAGCCCTGGAAGCGTTTATTGTGACAGAGAAAGTTTAGTTTATGTAGCTGAACAAGGCACTCCAAGAAGAAAGAAAAAAAATGGAGTATCTATCTATACAGAATCAGGAGAGTTAATTTCACAATTTATGAGAAACAGTAAAGAAAATACTCAACCGCACGGTATATGTCTTGATTCTAAAGGAAATATATATTTAGCAGAGCTAGCATCTCCAATAGGCAACGATCAAAAAGTATCAAAATTTGTAAGAATTTAATATAAAAGGAGAATGACATGAAAATAATGATTACAGGAATAAATGGAGCAATAGGTAGTGTAGTAGCTGATCTAATGAGTAAAGATCATGAAGTACATGGAATTGATGTAATTAAATCTGGCCGTCCTAATACGACACATATTGATCTAGCAGACTCTGTTGATGATGTATCAAAAGCATTCGAAGGTATGGATATAGTATTACACCTAGCAGCTGATCCTAGACATGATCCTTGGATCGGATGGAAAGAATTAATGCGACCTAACATGATTGCTACGGCTAATGTTTATTCTGCTGCACACAAAACAGGTGTTAGAAGATTCATATTTGGCGGCTCAATGAGAGTCGTGGCAGGTTATGAATCAGAAGAGCCATATGCATCTATAATAAATGGTAATTATGATGGGATTGATAAAAATAAAATTAAGCTTATAAAAGGTATAGGACAAGATACTAGACCAAATAATGAATATGCGACAAGTAAAATTTTTGGTGAAAATTTGGGAAGATATTTTCATGAATTCGAAGAAATGGAAGTTTTATGTGTACGAATAGGATCACTTAAACATGGATCTGATCGACCTGGACACGATTCTAGGTCTTGGGTAGCATTTATGAGTTTAAGAGATGCTGCTAGTTACTTTAAAGCTTGTATTGAAAAGAAAGATGTTGGATACGATATTCTTTATGCTGCATCAGATAATGACTGGAAAATCTATGACACTCCTTATGCATATAAGTATTTAGATTTTCAACCCGCCGATAATGCAGAAAATTATCGATGAGAATAACTGATATAAAAATTAGTGAATTTAGTATTTCTGATAATACTCCATTTTTTAAACTTAAAAACAAAAATGGTTCTTGGGAAAAATATGACATAAAAAAATCTTTAGGATCTATACATGTAATGCATGTATATACAGATGAAGGGTTGGAAGGAATTTGTACTGTTGGTGATGCACGCTACACAACTATAACTGAAACTGCACTTACGTATCTAAAATACTTAACTATCGGAGAAGATCCAACTAAAATAGAATATCTATTTGACATGCTTTCAAAAGCAACAAGGAACATATTCTTACCTCCTGGATGGTTTGGTACATTTGATAATTGTTTATGGGATATTCAAGGAAAAATTAATTCTAAATCAGTAGCAGCACTAATTACAGAAAAACCTTCTATTGTTAAATCTTATTATAATTATCGCGGAGGAGGGAACGATATAAAACTTTCTGTAGAAGACACAGAATTAGCAATTGAAAAAGGATTTACTGTCTTAAAAGATCACTTCATAGGAAATGTAAAACAAAATATTAAATCTTTTGAGTCTATAAGAAAATCGGTAGGAGATGAAATAATACTTTTACATGACGCTGCCGGATGTAGTTATAGTCTTGATGATGCAATAGATATAGGAAAAACATTAGAAAAATTGAATTTCAGATGGTTTGAAGAACCATTTAACGACAGAAATTTAGGTGATCTAAAAAAATTAACTTCGAAAGTTAATATACCGATTTTAGCTTTAGAAACATTAATGAATGATTTTATTTTGATGCAAGAATGGGTAAAAGAAAAAGCAGTAAATTTAGTAAGAGCAAATGCTAGGCACGGTACTACTGGTGTAGTTAGAATTGCCAGAGAATTGGAAAAAATTGGTATAAATATTGAACTAAATGGTCCAGGCGGACTATTTGGACATGTTCATTCTCAATTGGTATCAGCAATTCCAAACACATCATTCTATGAATATTTCCCTGATGGTTCTAGAGATGAATTAGGTAAAGAAATTGGGATAGTCAATCCACCTATACCTAAAAAAGGAACAATAAATATTCCTGAAAAATATGGATGGGGGTATGAAATAGATTCAAATTATTTTAATAAAAAAAGAATAGGATTTTTTTAAATATTTTATTTATTTAATTATTATTTCTTCCACTTTATACTTTTCTAATAATTTAAAATCATATTCAACACCCAAACCAGGACCTTCTGGTACTGTCACACAACCATCTTTATCTATAGAAGTCAGATTATCTTGATAACCGCATTTAAAATAATTAAATCTAGTTGATTCTAATTTCGGATGAACTAGACCTAATTCATAAAAATTTGAATTCCTAATTGCTGCCATACAATGTCTTTGTGCAGGACCACCAACATGAAGTTCAAGATCCATTCCATAACCTTCTGCAGCATGTGCTATTTTCATTACTCCAGTAATCCCTCCATCATAATCAGGATCAGCACGCCAAAAATCAGTTGCCTCTGCAGCTGCCATATCTGAATGAGCTTCAACCAAATGTACGTGTTCACCTTGTAAAAGAGGTGTCTTCAACATTTTACGTAATTGCCGATGAAAATAATGAGAAACACCACCATCTCTCATAGGATCTTCATACCAAAAAAAATTTTCTTCATCACAAGCCCTTCCTACAGCTAAAGCGTCGGCAAAAGTATCATAAACACAGCAAGGATCCGTCATTAACGCCATTTTACCCCCTACCCGTCTACCCACCTCGTGAACTGTTTTTATTTCTTTATTTAAATCTACTTGAGCCCAAGAATGTATCTTGAATCCTTTAAAACCTAATTCAAGACATTGTTCAGCAAAATCCCCATATGCTTCTGGTGAATCAAGCCCACCCTTAGTTCTATCTCCATGAGCAGTACTTGCATAACATGGAAGTTTTTTCCTGTATCCTCCCAATAATTGATAAATTGGAGCGTCAAAGTACTTCCCTGCAATATCCCAAAGAGTAACATCAATTGGACCTATTCCCATACGATCATGCTTCCTCAAAATAGATTTTGCATTATTATAAATATATTCCCTCTCTAAAGCATTTTTTCCAATTAAGAATGGTCCCAAAATTTGAATTTGTTCCAGAACAGAAGGAGTCCCGGTAATATATTCTCCTGTTATTCCCTCATCTGTATAAATCTGAATAGCTAAAGGAGATGTATATGTTAAACTACCGGGTTCATAAAATACACCTTGTCCAAAACTTACATCATAACCTATATCATTTAACGGTAACTTGAATCTAGTTAATTTGATTTTTTTTATTATTGGTACAGTATTCATTTAATCACCATTTTTTTTAATTTTTAAATTTTTTTATGAGTTTCTGGTCTCCAATTAAGTATTCGTTTCGCTGAAGATAAATTGTGAGATTGTTGATTTTCATCCCCTGCTATAAATATTGGTTGGAACCATCCTTTACCACTATTTAACCTTTCTAAACCATTTATGTAGGCTGAAGCTAAATCTTCTTCATCTGTAACATACAAACGTTTAAAGTGATTTTTTTTCGGTCTTGGTATTTTTCGTTCTTCAATCCATTCATCCCTATTCCTAGGACCTGTAATTCTAAATGCAAAAATATTCATATCAAACCAATTGGAAAAATATTTGCAAATATTCTCTCCAAATCCTTTTGATAATCCATATACAGATGGTGTATCTAGAGGAATATCATATTCATTATTAAAGTATTCTCTTTCTCGGTAGTGCACACTCATTGTGCTTGTATAAATCCCTGACAATAAACCTACACCTTGTGATAACCATAAAAAGTTATGTAATCCTAAACAATTTACTTCATAATTATTTTTAATTACAGTCAAATCTTGATCAGTTACACTTCCACCTTGTGGGCTTTTCATTACTACCCAAATAAATGAATCTATACCTAAAATTGCTTTACTAATATCTTCAGGATTCAATACTGATCCCTTGATAAAATCTACATCATGTTCTGGAGTTGATAGATCCATTACTCTAACATCGTATCCTTTTTCTAATATGTAAGGAGTTATAAATGAACCTACCTTCCCTGAACCACCTACAAGTAAAATTTTTTTATTTTTCAATTTTCCATAACCTCCAAATTATAAATTCTCAAACTGAATAGCCTACAGAACCGTCATTTCTTATAGGTATATTTTCTAATTTTCTTTCATTAGGAAATTTTTCGCCATCTTTCAATTTTTTGGAAGATTCATTTATTAATCTTTTGAAATCAACATTCATTCCTATTCCAGGATAATCAGGTAAAATCAAAAATCCACCTTCTCTTTTCCATAAACTTCCAAAAATTTTATTATCATCTGATTCATCTGCAAGAGTATATTCTTGAGTTAAAAAATTAGGTATTGCAGCATCTATACAAGATGCTGCAGCTGTAGTTACAGGAGTAACAAAATTATGAGTAACTAATGCAGAATGATAAGATTCGGCTATAGCAGCTATTTTTTTTACTTGAGTAATACCTCCAGCAAGACCTAAATCAGGTCTCGCATATTGACTACCTCCAGATTCAAACATTTCTCGGAATTCCCATATATTATGCATTCTTTCACCATTTGCCAAAGGTATTTCTGTTCTAGAAGCAATAGTCGATTGACTTGTAATAGAATCAATTTGAACTGGGTCTTCAATAAAAAGAGGATGAAATTCAAATAATTCTTTTGCTAGTGCTATAGAAAGCATCGGTGTCAATTTTCTATGAATTTCTAAAATTATATCCACATCTAAACCAGCACCATCTCTTAACGCCTTTACGTTTTTCTTTGTTTCAGATATCAATTTAGATAAAGTCATAGATTCATAACCATCAGGTAAAGGGTCAATTTTTAGGGCAGTAAAACCATCATCTCCAGCCGCTTTAGCTGCATTATAAATATTATCTTGAAGATTATTTCCATAATGTGAGCCCAAGAGTAAATGTAATCTAATTTTATTTCTTGTTGGACCACCTAGCATTTTCCATACTGGAACTTCATAGAATTTTCCTTTAAGGTCCCATAGAGCAATATCAATTGCACTAATAGCACCACTTAAAATTGACCCTCTAAATGGACCCATACGATATAAATATTGCCAATGATGTTCAATTTCAAACGGTTTTTTACCAATTAAGTATTCTCTGAATGTTCGTAAAACAGCATCAGTCGCACTAGGATAAGCCCAACATGATGAAGCACCAATACCCTTTAACCCATTAGATAATGTAACTATTGCATAATTTACTGCATTGTAGATTACACTCTCAACTTCAACTATTTTTAAATTTTTCTCTGAATTTTTCATATATTGTCTACCTAAGGCATTATTCTTTTACTGGTTTCGTAATAAAAATATAATAAATTTAGTAGAAACAATAAAAGATTTAAAAAAAAATGTAATGAAACAAATGATAAGATATCTTACTTAAGTATGCAAATTAAATATTGGAAATAATAAATTGCAAAAAGAAACAATTAGAAATATTGAATCCCTTAGAAAAAAATCTGGTCTTTCACAGAATGATTTAGCTATGAAGATGGGGTGGAATCAAAAACAAATTTCGAGATTAGAACGTGGAGAACGTAAAGATTTAGATTATGAAAATACTGAATTATTAGCCAAAGCATTAGGGGTGAATATAAAAGAAATAAATCCTGAGTTTTCAAAAAATAATAATCAGCAAAAAACTGTATCTAATTTAATAAATGAGCTTAGTAATAAGTTACCAATAGAAGTACCTGTATTTTTACAACGAGATTGCGGAAATTCAGATAGTCAAATTGTTTATTATGAATATTCTGCCAATACTAATTCCAAAAACAATTCCGAAACATTTCCATCTGGACAAGAAGGTGATTACTTTGCAATGGTATGTGAAACAAATTATGACTGGCCCGCATTCAGTTCATCTGATCTACTAATATCAGATAAAAATTTAAATCCTACTGATCCATTTGATAATCCTGGTACTTTTAATCATGAAAAGTGGGAATTATATGACAGGATATTAATAAAATTAGATTCTCCCATTGATGATTTCTATACACATCCTGCTATATGGATAGGTCAAGGTAAAGCCCTATTAAAACCTTTATCTAAAGAATCAATAACACTAAAATACAATCAATTTACTTACTTAGGGGTAGTACTCTCAAGGAGATTTTACTTTAATAGATCAACAGCTAAATCCTATTTATCTGCAAATTATGGTATTAAAAAAAAATTTGGTATCCGCAAATGGATTCCAAATACAAAATAGACACCCATTGTAAAATTAGACATTTTACCTAGTATTGTACTTAGCTTTTTGTTGAATTTTTATTGAAAACTTACATCTATACTGATTGAATTGTACATATATGTATAGGGGATTCTTTTTATCTCTAATTTAATACGTACAAAAACAATCTAATATATTAGTAGGATACAAAAAAAATGATCGCAAATTTTAGATATAAATTTAGCAGACTCTTTGTTTTTGCTACAGGATTGGTGGCTATAGTCGCCGTTTCTGCATGTACAACAACAGAGACTGTTGAAGTTATAAAAGAAGTTCCTGTCGAGAAGATCGTAACTAAGGAAGTTCCTGTAGAAGTCGAGAAAATCGTAACTAAGGAAGTTGCCGTAGAAGTCGAGAAAATCGTAACTAAGGAAGTTCCAGTAGAAGTAATAAAGGAAGTAGCTGTAGAAACAATTAAAGAAATATCTGTACCTAAAACAGTTTTAATGGTAGCAACTGCTACTCCTGATCCAGATGCTGGAAAAGTTGTTTCATCAGGTGAAGTTACTGCAGCAATTTCAAATGTTTATTTTATGAACAGTAGCCCAAGATATTGTCCTGCTTGTTCAGTTCAAGCTAGAACTGGAGCAACAGAATTTTTATTAACTGCAGTAAGAGATGAGAATGGACAAATTGGAATTTCTGGTCAAATTGCTGAATCTTGGACACAATCGGAAGATGGAACATCTTGGACAGAGTTCAAATTACGAGAAGGAATCCAGTTCCACGGTGGATATGGAGAATTGACTGCAAAGGATGTAGCTTTTTCATGGAATGATGCAAATCCTAACATTGTTGCTGATTCAGTCCACGATACTGGTGGTGCAATAGGAACAATCTTAAATGACGTTGAAGTAATAGATGACTACACAGTCAGATTTAATTGGAAAATCTATAACGGTTCTACAATGTTGTATTATGTTACAAACTTTGTTGAAGGTATTGGAATTCTTAGTAAAGATTTCTTTGATGAAGTCGGTGCCGATGCTATGAAAGAAAAGTTGATTGGTACTGGTCCATTTGAGATGGAAAAATGGGTTCAACATGATGGAGCTTATCTAAATGCTGTTCCTGATCATTGGAGAAAAACTGCTGGAGTAGCTAAAATAAATGTTCTAGAAGTTCCTGAAGCTGCAACTAGAAAAGCTATGCTACAAACTGGACAAGCTCATATTGTTGGAGATTTACCTCTAAAAGATTGGACTCCTTTGGTAGCAAGTGGTTTCGCAATAGCTAATGAACAGAAACTTGGTGATTCTGCATTTACTATGGCAGGAAATTACTGGGAAACTGATAATAGTGATGGTGAAAAATTCACAAGTACAGAAGCTGGAGATGCTCTATACTTACCAGTTATGGAAGATAAACCTTGGATAGGACATCCAGATGATGCTGAAAAGTATGAAAGTGCAAAGAAGGTTAGAACTGCAATGGCAATGGCTATAGACAGACAAGCTTTAGTAGATGTAATTACATCTGGTCTAGGTACTGTTAGTCATATGCCTGGAATACAAAATTCTGATCCATTATTTAAATCAGAATGGGAGATTCCTTATGATGTAGATGCTGCAAAAGCTCTAATGGAAGAAGCAGGACATGCAGATGGATTTGATCTGGAATGGTGGGGTGGACCTAGTGTAGCTACAGAAGACACAGTTCACGAAGCTATCGCAGCAATGTGGTTGAAAGATTTAAATATCAATTCAACTATAGATCAACAGAATTACTCATCTTTTAGACCTACTTTGGTAAATAGGACCAATACTAAATTGCTATTTAGTGGTGGTGATGCCCATGTTCCAGCGACTTGGCCTAGAGACTTAAATGCTTCTAGTATTTCAAGACCTGGAGGGTACAATAGGGCGATCGAAATTCCTATGTTCAGAGATACTTACAACAAAATGGCCGTAGAGTTAGATGAAGATAAACTTAAAGGTTATGTTGAAGAGTACTATGACTGGAATAGAGACAATCTTGTTTGGGTAGGTGTTTACCAACAACCTCAGGCTGCATTGTATAATCCTGGATTAATTTCATCATGGGAAATGGTACCTGAAGGAAAAGGTGTATTAGGAATGATGAATAGCCTGGAAAACATCACCTTAAAATAAAAGAATAAAAAGAATGAAACAATCTGTGATTACTTGTTACTTCTTTAGATTCCTATAAATGGTTGATACCTAAAGGGAGAGTGAATAAAATACTTTCTCCCTTTAGGTATCATTTTATATAATGAGAAAATTTATACTTCGAAGATTTATATCTTCAGTCATAGCTTTATTAGGAGTTACTCTACTTGTATTTATTCTATCTAGACAAGTTGGGGATCCAGTTGCATTATTAGTTTCTGAGGGAGGTTATGGATTAACTGAGAATCAATGGGAAATTCAGAGAAAAAAATTAAATCTTGATAAACCCGTACCAATACAATATATTTTATGGTTGGGACAAGTTGCTACTGGAGATTTAGGAAGAGACCTTTCAGATAATTACCCTGTAACTAGAAAAATCCAAGAAAAATTACCAAATACATTAAAATTAGGACTTGTCGCCTGGATTGTTTCTACTTTAGTTGGAATCCCTTTAGGTGTATTATCTGCAGTAAAAAGAGGTACTGTTTTTGATTATATAGGGAGATGGTTTGCTGTATTAGGAACCACATTACCACCTTTTTACATAGCAATAATGGCCATGTTGTTGTTTGGAGTAAAATTGCAGTGGGTACCTGTGGCAGGAATAGGAGAAGGTTTAGGAGCATGGAAATATTATGTATTACCAGTTGGAACTTTAGCCTGGGGAGCAGCATCTGGTTATCTTAGGCTAACAAGATCATCGATGCTAGAAGTATTAGATTCAGAATTTATCAGACTTGCAAGAGCTAAAGGTGTAGGTAATACATCTATTGTATTCAAACATGCTTTAAGAAATTCTCTAATAGTACCATTTACCGTTTCAGCATTACTATTAGCTTCATTTATAACAGGTGTAGTTGTAGTAGAAGCAGTTTTTGCATGGCCAGGTC
>Ga0310344_10004198_pt1 | contig 10699 bp, 9 predicted proteins | sample HC15DNA20200_MG_FD_203801 | JGI IMG/M metagenome (GOLD analysis project Ga0310344, IMG submission 203801) | Marine microbial communities from station ALOHA, North Pacific Subtropical Gyre - HC15-DNA-20-200_MG | ecosystem: Environmental > Aquatic > Marine > Oceanic | place: Pacific Ocean: North... | reverse complement strand
TCACATTGCCCTCAACCCGTAGGTACTGGTTGTGGTTGAACGACCAGGTCAGTGTTTTATCTGCCCGGAGCAGGGCATCTGCGTTAACCACAGGATCTGCAAATGGGGATTTTGAGTTGGAACTTGTTGCGGCAAATACGGACCACGGTGATATATACCCGTGTACACAGATGGCCAGTAGTGCCATAAGCCACCGTCTATGTTGGCTTTTGAAATTGATGCGACTTTGTGGCATCAGCCCGGACCTTTGGAAGCAGTAAAATATGCGGTTTGGCGACAAGGTGTCGAAGTGAGCCGGCAATTTCTCATGGGTTAGCATGATGAGTCTAATGGCTGCCCATTGCCAAAGGTGTGCCTGTGACAGTGGGTTCAATATTGGCCTGGTTCTTGATGCTGGGTGGTGTGGCACGCCTGAGGACGACGATTTGCCACACGTCGAGTAATTGCAATCTAAAGCTGTAGTCAACTTCAAGGTCGACGCCATCCAATACATCCTCAAGGGCCAGATCACTACGCCAGCCAATTTTCATGAATAATGGGTTAAGCAACTTTTCTAGGCTTGCAATTACACGATAAGTGGACTGGAAGTGGTTTGATAATACGATCCGGCCACCGGGTTTTACCAGCCGGCCAGCCCAATGCAGCAATCGTGCAGGATCACTAACGACCGTAAGGGCGTGGCTCACCATGACATGGTCAAATGTGCGATCAGGAAATGGGGGCATCATGGCATCACCCCGAACCAGTTGGCAGTGTGAAAGGTGGTCCTCCCGGCATTTACGTGCGGCTTTGGCGAGCATGCCTGCGCTGAGGTCGATTCCCACAACTGTTACATCCTGCCGATAACGTCGCAGCATCAAACCTGTACCTACGCCTATATCCAGAACCCGATCGCCAGATTTGAGCTGCATTTGCTCTAAAGCACGGTGATACCGGTGGTCCACGAGGGCTCCGAATGTTCGATCGTAGATCCTTGACCATAGATCATAGATCTGGCTTGTTGTAGCCTCGTTCATGCCCATGGCGATTTACCACAACCTTGTTTAGAGTACGGCGACTTGAACCCAATCCAAAACGATGGTGGCGACCCTGTGTTGGACTGGAGATCGCAGGTCGACCGGCCGCAGAATAGCCGCAATTGGCGCGGGTTGCCACCTGCTGGGGTAGATCTCGATAATTAGGTTGCTGGCATGGTTAGGCTTGCTTTTATACCGTCGTATTTCTTTTTTCTTGTGACATGCGCGCCATGGTTGCTTGGTCATGAGGGCGGAGCACTTGAGTCCAGTTGGGACCGCCGACGCACACCAGCTGTGGAGGTATTTGAGCTGGCCTCAGCTTCGGTGGTTAATATCTCCACCACCCAGATGATCGCAGTACGATCACCGTTTGGCATCGACCGTTTTTTTGAAGAGCTTTTTGAGTTTCCTTCTCGCCGCTATTCACGGCAGAGTGTTGGGAGTGGATTTGTCTTGCATTCGGCTGGATATGTCGTAACCAATGCTCATGTTGTGGCCCGAACCACGGACCGGCAGGTTATTTTTTCAGACCAATCAAAATATGATGCAAAGATTATCGCCATCGATCCGAGTCATGATCTGGCCATACTTAAAATCGAGGCGGGCAAGCCACTTCAACCTGTTCACCTGGGGGTGAGCAGCGATCTTATGGTGGGTGAGTCAGTCATTACCATAGGTAACGCCCTGCGATACCAGCACACAGTTACAGCGGGTTTAGTCAGTGCAATAAATCGCAAGATTGAAGTGGCGGACAACGTGTCATTCGATGGTCTGATCCAAACCGATGCCCCTCTTAACCCCGGCAACTCCGGCGGACCATTATTCAATGTGCTGGGTGAGTTGATTGGGGTTAATACGGCGATCCGCGCAGGTGCTGAGAATATTGGGTTTGCCATTCCTGTTGACCGACTACGGGCGTTGCTTCCCGAGTTGCTCGATGTGGAACGGCGATATGGTTTCGAATTCGGCTTGACGGTCAGCCAGCATCATGCCGACGATCGATTTCAGGTGCGTGTTGATTCGGTTAAGCCGGGATCTCCTGCCGACCGGGTCGGCCTATTAAAACCCTCGATATTTATTGATGCAGTGGATGGCAAACCTATTCGTCACCCCAGTGATTTTCATGTGGCATTGTTGGGGAAGGTGTCCGGGGATCAAGTCACGCTGACAGTACGGTCTGGTAACGCCCCCCAAGTCGATGTGCAGGTCCACCTGGCAGTACGGCCGCGCCCTGATGGTGACAAGCTTTTGCGGAATTTACTAGGCATTGAGGCGACACCGTTGACGCCGAAAATAGCCCAGGATCACGAGATCCCGCTGTTGGGCGGCTTGGTCATCCAGCGAATTGAACAGACTAGTCCCGCTGCTCAGGCACAGTTGGAACGTGGTGATCTGCTGATTCAGATCGGCCGTCACCACTTGGAGGGTTTTGATGGTGTTGGCGACTTGCTGGATCAGGTGAAGCCTGGTGACCGTGTCATTATCAGGATTCTGCGTATTCGCGGCCGTACCCAATACCTCTACGACCTGTCACTGCGGGCTCGATAGAAGATGCCGGTTGCCAAGTCAGTTAGAATGTGCTGTTGCTATGAAGATAACGATTAATGGAACATTCCAAGAAACGGATTCGCAGACGGTTCGCGATCTGGTGGTTGATCTGGGATTTGAATCCCAGCCGGTTGCTGTTGAACTTAATCGCCAACTCGTTGTCCGTCGGCAACACGAGCATACGGCGATTCAAGAAGGTGATATAGTTGAAATTGTGACGCTCGTTGGAGGTGGCTAATCACTAGCATATATACTTATGACATCAACAACTGCAACAAATAACCTGTCGGTCGACGAACCTTTTCTCATTGGAGGGCACAAGTTCCAATCCCGTTTGATTGTTGGTACCGGCAAGTACAACACCTATGAACGGATGGCCGAATCACTGCAAGCCAGTGGCGCACAGGTTGTCACGGTTGCGGTTCGGCGGGAACGTCTTGTTGATGACGAGGGTCGTTCACTATTGGAGTTCATTGATACGGATCGTTATACGATTCTTCCCAATACGGCCGGTTGTTTCTGTGCGGACGATGCTGTACGCGTGGCACGACTTGGACGCGAGATCCTTGACCAACTTGATAATCCGGGTAAGCAATGGGTTAAGCTCGAAGTTCTCGGTGACACCAAGACGCTTCTTCCTGATCCCCAGGGGACTCTTGAGGCGACCAGGATACTAGTTGATGATGGCTTCGCTGTTTTGTGCTATACCAGCGATGATCCCATTATGGCAATGAGGATTAAAGAGGCTGGCGCAACAAGTGTGATGCCTGCAGGTTCACCGATTGGTTCCGGTCAAGGTGTATTAAACCCCAACAACATCCGGCTTATTCTTGAGATGTTGAAACAGGGCGACCCAGACTATCCAGTGATTGTTGATGCCGGTGTGGGGACGGCAAGTGACGTGGCGATTGCCATGGAGTTAGGCGCTGACGGTGTGTTGCTCAATACCGGTATAGCCTACGCTAGGGATCCAGTCACAATGGCTCGCGCCATGCGCCACGGAGTCATCGCTGGCCGTCAAGCCTATCTTGCCGGCCGAATTGAAAAGAAACTCTATGCCACAGCATCAAGTCCGTGGTCAGGTGTGATCAGCTATATTCCCGGCGAATAAAAGCGGTCGGATAAGGTGGGGATTAATTGGGTGCACGTCGGATGACGAGCGTGTCATTCTGGCCGCCGAAACCGAAACTGTTTGATAAGCAAACTTCGATCTGCGCCTCCCTTGAAATGTTAGGGATGTAGTCAAGATCGCACGCCGGATCGGGTTGTGCCAGATTAATTGTAGGGGGAAGTTTCTGATCGCGGATGGCCAATACGCATACAATTGCCTCAACAGCGCCAGCAGCGGCAATGAGATGTCCCATCATGCTTTTGATGGAACTGATTGGGATTTCTCTGGCATTTTCCCCAAAAACTGCTTTGACGGCTTTGGTCTCGATGAGATCGTTTTCTTTAGTGCCGGTGCCATGAGCTGAGATGTAGTCAACATCACTTGGGGCAACTTCAGCATCCTGTAGTGCTTTTGTCATGGAACTGGTCGGTCCGCGTCCTTCGGAGTGCATATCAGTGATTCGAAACGCATCGGCACTCGAGCCGTATCCCACGATTTCGGCAAGCATGGGTGCTTTACGTTTTGCTGCGTGATCCAGCGTCTCGAGAATCAACATGGCCGCCCCCTCGCCGAGCACAAAGCCATCACGGTCAATACTAAATGGCCTGCTCGCTGTTGTTGGTGAATTATTGCGCGTGGACAGTGCGGTTAGGCGATTAAATCCTGTGACGCCGAGTGGATGAATCATCGAGTGGGCACCGCCGGCAATCATCACATCGGCATCCCCGCGACGCAAAATAGAGGTTGCTTCTCCAATGGCTTGGGTTGAAGCAGCGCAAGCGGTCAGGCAGTTATATGCCGGTCCCTGAGCGCCAAATTCCATGGCAAGGTGGGATAGCGGCATATTGGGTTCTTGTTGAATCTCCCGTACCGCTCTAAGTTGCTGCGTGGCTGCAGTCCCCCACTTGACCGCATCAATTTGACGCCGTTGGTCATCCCATGCAGAGAGGTTGGAAGCAAAGTAGTTTTTGAAATCAACAGCTCCTTCACCGGAGCCGAGATAAATGCCCAGGCGTTGAACGTCCAAATCAGGGTATGAATTCAATGCCGCATGGGCCCATGCTTGCGCAGCAGCGCCCAGTGCGAATGCCGTATTCGAGCCGATTCCATCGTGCAGGTCACTGTTGGCAACGAACTGGCGGTAGTCAAAGGATTTGACTTCAGCTGAAAATTGGGTGGGGAATGTGCTTGCGTCAAACTGGCGCGTCAGCTGTACGCCACTGCGGCCAGCTAATAAGGCATCCCACACCGTTTCAATGTTGTGTCCTAGTGGGGTGATCCATCCGATTCCGGTAATGACAACTCGTTGAGACATCTGTTTCATCAATTCATGCCAGTGGGAGCATGTTTACTGGTAAGGTGACCAATCGAATATTGCGGTTAACTTGTCACGACGTTTATGGAGCAGGTCCTCGTATAGCGGTTGAGCTTGGCTGGGGTCGACGATGTCATACAGACCATTTACGTCGACCTTGTCTTCGGCGAGCCATTGTAAGGCAGTTGCGAAGCTTGAAAAATTACTGGCTTGGGCGCTTGGAATTGGGTGTAAGGGGATGCCCCATTCCGTGCCGCCTCGTAGTGTGACGTTGTTGAAAAACACGGCATGTAGTATTTGGTGGGCAGATATTTCGGTGTGGCCACGCCAATGGGCGCCAATCAGTACAACTTCACTGCCTTTACGCACGACGCGGCATGCGTCCTCAATAGCCTTTTCGTGACCTGAGCAATCAATGGCCAGTGAAAAACGCTGTTGGGTCGATTCCTCTTCGACCGGTACGCTTGACCATATGTTTTCATATGGACCATCATTGAGTAGGCGGCGTCGTGATTCAACAGGGTCAACGGCGCTAACCCGATATTGGCAAAGGGAAAAGATTTTGGCTGCAAAATGGCCAATAGGTCCCAGTCCCGTAATCAGCACCTCGGCACCAGGCCGTGCCCTGGTGGTAGTTAGTGTGGTCATGCTTACGGCCATCAAGCGTGCAAAGGTGGCCGTTTGGGGTGATAAACACTTGGGTACAGGGACAACCATCTGTCGTTTGGCCCGCTGATATGAAGTGTGGCGGCCTAGGCTAAATACAAGATCGCCACGTTTAATGTCAGTTACCTGTTGGCCGGTATCTTCAACTTCAAAAATGGCCGAGTAACCCATGGTGCGTGGAAACGACTTGCCGAAAAAGCCATCATTTAATTCAGTACCGGGACTGATCAATGTGGCAATTGTTTTCCCGGATATTTCATCTGGTTCTAATGGGGATAAATCCAGTTTCGCCTCGATCAGTTCGACCGCCTGGTTGGCCGTAAAGGTGACAGAGTGAATACGACGGGTTGCCATTGACTTGGTACCTCAGGGTGATGCGTTGTCATATCTTTTAAGGACCAGTGCGGCAATCTGGCCTCCCAGGCCACAGCTGCATATCAGGGCATACCGCAAATCAGCTGGTCGCATGGCCGTTGTGCCACTTGCTAACCCTGGCCAAGGTTGCTTGCAGTTGACAATCGCGGGCAAGGTTTGCTCAGCTAACGCCTTGGCCGCAATGCATGCATCCAATCCGCCAGCGCCGGCAGAGCAGTTTCCGAACAGTGCTTTGTTGGATATGACTGGTAATTTGGACAGATAGTCACCAAACACTCGTTTTAGTGCAGCTACTTCTGCGCGATCAGAATCGGGATGACCAATCCCGGTTGGGATTACCAAGTCGATCTGTTGGGGATCGATACCGGCTTCCCCTATCGCGATTGAGATGGCATTATCAATGCCACTGCCTTTAGGATCTGGAAGTAAGTTTTTTGCGTTGCGGTTGATCGATTGTGCCGCTCCAAACCCGACGATTTCGGCATACCCCATGGGTTTGTCCTGGGCTCGGCGTTGCTCAAATGTATCGCGGGCCTCTAGAACCACAATTGCACCGCCTTCACCAATGATACTCCCGGCTGCAGTTTGGCAAAAAGGGCGTACGGCAAGTTGCGGGTCATCCTCTTCGGTTGTGTTGTATCGGCCAGTCATCAGCAGGCGCAGAAATTCCGTTGGATTCAGTTTCGAATCAGCTCCACCACAAAAACACATATCGGCATCACCGCGTTGAATCACCCGCAGTGACTCACCAATGGACAATCCCGCAGACGCTTCAGTGCAGGTGATAGTGTTACTCGGCCCCTGTGCGTCATGGAGTATCGTGACATGGCACGCCAGCATGTTGGGCAGATATTTTAGTAGCCACAGCGGCGTCAGGTGTTGCATGCCCTCCTGCCCCCACTGGTGGATATCGAATGCGCCGTTTGCATCGCGTGCTTCAGCCAGCCCGCTGGTAAGCTCATCCAATTCCGCCGCGATTAAACCAGCGCCAATATGCGCACCCATGCGTTGTGATGAATAAGACCGATCTTCACCGTTGTCTGTTGTAGCCCGCGTTTTAATGCCTGCATCACGTGCTGCCAGATCAGCGCCAGCCACGGCCAGGCCGATGTCGCGTGCCATGACCTTCGTTGCCTTGCGATACCATTTTGGGACATACTTTTGGGCTCTAAATCCAATAATCTCTGCGGCAATACGGCAGTCAAAACTCGATGGATCAAATGATTCGATGGGGCTGATAGCGGTACGACCTTCAATCGCCGCTTGCCAAGTTGGCCCGATGCCCAATCCGACCGCGCTGGTTGGTCCAAGGCCCGTGATGACGACATGTCGGCTCATTGCGCGGTAAGTTTACGCATTTCACCGCAGAATGAACAGCAAGGCGATTCCAACGTTGCGCCGATTGGCGGCTGGTGAGGGGCGACCCATCTCGTCCTGCTATGGGCATATTGAATCTGCTATGATAAAGCAGTTGTTAACCCACCGGATCATTCCCTGTCTTGATGTGAAGGACGGCCGTGTCGTCAAGGGTATCCACTTCTTGAATCTACGTGATGCCGGTGATCCCGTGGAAGTGGCCAAGCAATATGAGCAGGATGGTGCCGACGAACTGGTTTTCCTTGATATCAGTGCCAGCCACGAAGGTCGCCAGATCATGCTTGATGTGGTTGCAAAGGTGGCGGAATGCTGCTTCATGCCATTTACGGTTGGTGGTGGTATCCGCACGATTGACGATGCGGCGGCATTGGTCAAATCAGGTGCTGAAAAAGTCAGCATCAACACGGCTGCAGTGACCAATCCTCAGGTTATCCAGCAGACGGCCAAACGCTTTGGCCGGTGTGCCACGGTGGTGAATATTGATCCCAAGCGGGTTCAGCGTGATGGCGAGATGGTGTTCGAAGTACATACGCATGGTGGCCGTCAATCCACCGGCCTAGAGGCCGTGCAATGGGCTCAGCAGGTGGTCGAGTACGGTGCTGGCGAAATTGTTCTCACAAGCATGGACGCTGATGGTACGCAAGATGGTTACGATCTGGAGATGACCGCTGCCGTCGCGGCAGCGGTGGATGTGCCGGTGGTGGCTTCCGGTGGCTGTGGTGGTCCTGAGCACATTCGCGACATACTGGTCGAAGGCGACGCAGATGCGGCCCTTGCGGCGACTATCTTTCATTATGGGCAGTATTCGATCGGTCAGACCAAACGGTACCTGCATGATCATGGGATACCTGTAAGGTTAACCGAAGCGTAGTACACTCATGAGTACATTGGTTTCTTCCATAAGTATGAAAGTCCATTTTGACTGATCAGGCGAACACATTACGCGATTCGTTGCCCGAACGTTCCGATACCCAGCACTTACTGACCCAAAGTGAACTACGCAAGTATTTTGAAGCGGCGGAACGATTTGAAGCAACAGATCTATTTTTGCGTAGTGACCATGTGCCCTGTATGCGGATTGCAGGGAAGCTTAAGTCACTGGAAACACCCCCCCTGGATAGCGAGAAGTTTGAGGCGATCATTCAGGGATCACTCCGCGCGGCCCACTGGCAGAAGTTCTTGCAGACAGGGTCTGTAGATCTGGGCGTTGATCTAAGCGCAACGGCTCGATTCCGGGTCAACATCTTTCGGACACGCGGGCGATGCGCTTTGGCCGCCCGCCGTATCAACCCAGAAATTCTTGGTTACGAAGAACTTTATCTGCCAAAGAGTCTCGGTAAGATTGCGGCCAAGCGCCAAGGGCTGATTCTTGTATGCGGCACAACGGGTAGTGGCAAGAGCACCACGATTGCGGCAATGTTGCAGCAGATTAATCTGGAACGGGCCTGTCATATTTTGACAATTGAAGACCCGATTGAATTTCTTTTCTCCGATGCTAAAGCATTGATCAATCAGCGGGAGATCGGGATTGATGTTCCCAACTTTCAGACCGGTTTAAAATCAATGATGCGCGAGGGTCCTGATGTTGTATTGATTGGGGAGGTAAGAGATAAGGAAACGTTTGAAGTATGTCTTCAGGCGGCTGAAACTGGGCAACTTGTTTTCGTGACTCTTCATGCCGCCAGCACATCTCAGGCATTTGCTCGTATCTACGAGTTTTTCTCCGAACACGAGCAGAGTGCAGTTCGCCATTTACTGGCGTTCCACATGCAGGCATTCATTTGCCAGAAGCTTGTTCCCACACTGCACCAGGATGCCCAAGTTGTGCCAGCGGTCGAGGTTCTGATGCAAAGTTCGCCGACGCGCAAGTTTATCCTTGCTGGTCGTGAACACGAGCTGGATAGTGTGATCAAGGAACAGCGTGCATCTGGGATGCAATCTTTTAATGACAGCTTGATTGATCTTGTTGATCGTCATCTGGTTGATCCGCGGGTGGCCAGGGAACTTGCGCCGAGACCTGAAGAATTTGCCATGCGCCTTAGGGGTATTGAAACCGAGTAGAAGTTGTAATTGTTGCCCCTTGATAAAAGGCTTACGATGATGGCCCTTGCACTGGTCCTTATGATGCGAAAGTCAAGTAGATGACCTTCCTTGCCATCGCTACCGGCGATACTGCTCATCCGGCATACTTGATGAGCGCGTTCAAGCCGATTCTGTTTTTGCTTGTTGTTTCTGCTTGGGGGTGGGCCCTCGCATTCATTTCGGCTGATGCGGTTCGCTATGGGTTGGCAATGCGCCGCACTTGGGAGTTGATTCACCTTGGTATTTGGGTGGTCGCAATTGTGATCGGCTTGATGATTCCCTTCTTCTGGCTTGGACTACCAGCCATGCTCGTCCTTTGTGCCATGGCGTTCAGTGGCTACACCATCTTTCGCAATACGAAGGTGCCGGCTACCGTGCAGTGGCGGTTGTCTATGGATTCGTGGCGACAGAAAATGAATGCTCGGGATCAAGCTCGAGCCCAGAAACAAGCTGTTGTGAGGATGATGAAAGCTGATGGCGAGTTGAAGGAGGTGCCTACGGGAGACGACCTTCATGTTGCGGCGCATGGTGTGCTCGAGCAGCTTTTGGGTTTTGCCCTTCCGCGACAGGCGGAAAGAATTGATGTGGTTGCAGAATCACACAAAGCATCTGTTGCGGTACGTGTGGATGGCGTGAGCTATCCATTGCCAGAGGTTGACCCTAAGACAGCAGTTGCGCTGATCGGGTATATGCGTGAGCATGCAGGTATGGATCTGTCGGAGCGTCGTCGTCGCCAACGCGGGACGACGAAGATCCACGCTGGTGATTATGGTGAACACGAGTTGACCGTGATCTACTCTGGGACAACGCGTGGTCTTTCCCTGGTGGTTGAAATTGACCGGCAGCAGCTTTCGTTGATGCGGCCAGAGGATCTTGGTTTTCTTGATTCGCAGTATGCTCAGCTGTCGGTAGTTCTTGATGATCTTAAACATGTTGTTCTTGTGGCTTGTCCATCGCACCAGGGTTTGACATCAACGCTTGGCAGCTTGGTCAGTCACCATGATCCTTATACGCAGAGTGTTGTTACCCTTGAGGATGAGATCGAGGTTGACCTAGAGGGTGTTTCTCAAGAGGAGATAGAACCGGGTACCGATGCAGAAACGGTTGAACGTCGTCTTGCGGCCACTCTGCGGGCTGAGCCGGCGGTTGTCATGTTAAGTCGGTTGACTGACCCATCGCAGGCAAGGCTTGTCGCCGAGAATGCCGGTG
>Ga0310344_10004197_pt1 | contig 10699 bp, 12 predicted proteins | sample HC15DNA20200_MG_FD_203801 | JGI IMG/M metagenome (GOLD analysis project Ga0310344, IMG submission 203801) | Marine microbial communities from station ALOHA, North Pacific Subtropical Gyre - HC15-DNA-20-200_MG | ecosystem: Environmental > Aquatic > Marine > Oceanic | place: Pacific Ocean: North... | reverse complement strand
TGTGTGGTGGTGGGAAAAAATCTAGAGAAATAGTAACACAACCCATGGCGGGCGGACGACCGTGTGAGGAAACCACCACATCATGTAATACTCATGCATGCAAACCTGGTGAGACACCAAATCCGCCGCCACCTGGACCACCACCACCAAAACCAACCGACAATGTTTTAATACAAATGACAAAAAAATATTGGGAGGAAAAAGCCCGCGAAATGGCCGATTTGGGTAATGCAACATTGCAAAATAAAGAAAAAGTTTGTAAAAAGGATGTTAAACAAGCACCAGATATGCCGAGCATGCCGAGCATGCCAAGCATGCCAAATATGGATAAAATGGGAGAAATGGGAAAAGGCGCTTTAAGTTCTGCGAAAAATTTAGGTTATGGTGCATTAGATAAAGCTGGAAGAATCAAAGAAAAAGCGGAATTATTAGCGGATGATGCCGCTAAAAAAGTTGGAGAAACAACGGACGATATAACATCAAAAACAGAAGATCGTTTTGATATCATACAGAGTGAATGTCTCGGAAAATATTGTCGATAAAATATAAATATTATATAAATGAAAATGAATTTTTATAAAAAAGGTATACTGTTCCCCCACAAACCGCCTAAAACAAAATATAAGAAAGTTGTTTATGCATTTTGGACTGGTTCAAATAAAATGTCTTGGATTCGGAGCAAAAATACCAAAGAGGCGCATGAATTTTTTAAGAAACGAGACATTGAATTACGGCTGATTACCCCTAGGAATTTACATTTTTATATAAAAAAAGCTGGCGTAGAATTACATGAAGGATATAAGTATTTATCAGCAACCCACAAATCTGATTATTTGCGGTGTTATTTTATGCACTTTTTTGGAGGAGGATATACGGATATTAAACCTGTATGGGGGGAGTGGGATAATTCTTTTGATAAAATAATTGCATCAAATCCACAAATTTATGCTACTAGTAGACCTGTAATTCCAGCGGAATTGCCTCACCCATATAGTCATCTCGGGGGGATACGAAAGTTTACTTACCTCCGTCCAGACGCGGTGGTAAGGTGTAGGGCTTTAAATACACAGGCATTTATCTTTAAACAAAATACACCTTTTACTCAAGAATGGTATACAAAGTTAATGTCTAAAATGGACGAATTATTAGAAAAACTTAAAAACTCACCTAAGTATCCAGTTGGTTGGCACGATATACTCGCATATATTTTTCTTCCAATATGTTTAAAATATAATAAAAATATTTTATTTTCTTGGTTTGGACATGTTCCTGGAGGGGGCTACAAATTAAAAAATGATACTAATGATAATACTGGCGCGAGACAGTTTTAATCAGAATCACAATTATCAACACTTCCATAGCTCTTCATTCTTACACCATACCACATAGGAAGCACGTCGCCCTTTTTTTGTTGTCTTTTTCCGTATTTTCTGTTTAAAAACTTTTTAAGATCTTTTTGTTTTGGTTTTGGACCTTTCCCATTTTCTATCCACCATTTTTTAATTGTTTCCCAAATTTCAGTCCATTTAAGAACACCGTCATCATCCGTTTCTAATATTTCTATAGCAAATTGTGCCAATGAGTTTTGATCATCCCGATATTCATTGCTTGCAGCCATTACAATTGGACAATCTTTTACATCCCCACCAGTTTCGTTTGCCCTATTAACTAACATTGCCAATAATGTTTGTGACCATTTGGGAAATTTTTCTTTATCTATTTTTTTATCAACTACAAATTGATATGGAAACTCTTTCTTTGAATGTTCAGTATATGGGTTTTCTGTAAACAAGGATTCAAATGGACAAACGCGAATTCTTCGCCATGTTCCATTATCATTGCTATTTATATCAAATAAATTGTTTGTACATACACTTAATTTAAATTGTGGAGTAAAGGTTATACTATCTTTAAATAAAAGGCGTCCTGTAATAGGATCACCACCTGTAATTTCTTTCATAATACCTTCATTAATCTTATCTCCTTTTGTTGGTTCTTGCATCACCGCATACCTTTTTCCCATCAATTGGGCAATTTCTGGAGAAACTCCACCAATACTTCCTCTTTTTTGTGTTATAAGAGATATTGGAACTGTTCCCTTATAATCTCCCAAAACAAGTGCCATTAATTCAACTAATTTAGATTTACCATTCCTTCCTTCTCCTGTATAAATATTAAAAGTTTGATTCTGATTTGTTCCAAGCAATGTAGAAGCCAAATGATCCCACATATAATTATATAATTCTTCTTTTGGGAATAATTGATGCATAAAATTCTCTATTTCTTTTTGAGTTGCTTTATCGCATAATTCTAATGCTTTATATTCAAGATGTGTGTTTAATGAAAGATAATCTTCAGGTCTTCCTTTTCTAAAAACAGTTTTACCACCATCCTTTGGTTTAAAATCAATAACTCCATTTTCACACGAAAGAAGAAATGGATTCTGATCTAATTTGTTAAAGAAATTTTTATCGTAAAATAATTCACAACATTCTCTCATAATATTATTTTTATGTGCAGTTTTTTTGAGAATTAAACAAATATTTGAACATTTTTTAAGTTTGCTGCTTAAAGTATTAAGTAAATCTGTTTGGTCTGTTTGGACTTCTTTATTCGCATCTGCAGTTGCTTTGTCCATCTTCCCCATTATTATATTTGTTAATTCCATAAACTTAGGTGCCAAAACACCCGAAATATTGCGCCTCAATGAATTTCCCGAATCTTCTCGTTGCCATCTATTTTGTATAAATTCATACCAACATCTTTTTTCTACTGAAACACATACATATCTATCACGATACATCTGATATAAGGTTTCAGCAACATCAAATTCTGTTGGTGATTTTATTACTTTCTCCATATGATACTGGATTGTTGTATTGTGAATTTTGTGATATTCAGCTGGATTGGTTTCTTTCAACCAATACATGATTGAAGCGGCTGTTAATCCATCCTCTTTTCTTTTTTTCATTTTTTTCCAATCTTCGTAATATTCTGAAATTTTATCAAAACTAAATTTGTCTGATTGTGCGCTGAATAACATCCATGTATTAAATAGCTTTTTACTCGTATTATATAATGCCCATCCAACTTTTATCCATTTATCATATTGATCATAAAATTCTTTTGGCAAAGCCATGACAAATAAATGTGCTTCTTTGATATAATATTTTTCTTCTGCAACACCCTCCAATACTTCCTCACACGCCTTTTGCAAAACCTCCAAATCATGAATATCTTCTTTTTTGATTTTTTTGCCCTTTGATGTTTTTTTTCTACAAGATCCTTTCTTCAATTTATCATATTCGTTCTTATATTTATCGTGAATTGGAAATTTTGAATGTTTTTTATTTTGTGCACTTATTAATTTTAAGATTTCTAGAGAATTTGTATCCTCCAAATTTTCTTCCGTCCAATCCCAAACATTTTCGTCCTGATCCCATTCGCATATTATGTATCTTGTTAATTTATACTTTTCATATCCCGGTTTTTGAGAACCATATAATTGCCAATTTGTATGTCCCTTTGTAATTCCACAATCTAAAACTTCTTCACAACTATTTGTTAAGGGCAAATCATCCAAAATAAAATCAATCTTATTGTCAGTTCCTTCCGTATCTGTCAATATATGCTTTCTCAACATTTGTTGATGGGTATGATCCATACAAATGCCTATAACAATATGTATACCATCTTTTACGATATCAAAATTATCAGAATTAATATTTATATCGTCCTTTTCTAGGATGAAAATAGGAATGCGCGCTTTATTGGTTATTTCCACCAACTCATAAATTTCATCCAAATATAAATCTATCAAGTCTGTAATATGATTCTCATCATGTTGACGTTGGTCTACTTGGGTACCATATCTAAAATCCAAATCAATCAAAACTGGACCTCCACTTTGATTTTGACGCTCAGTTAAATACTCCTTCTTATTGTCAATAAAAACCTTTTTATGATAAATTTCATAAAATTCATTCATTTTATCTTTTGGGATAGCATAACTTCCCGGATATATTGCTGGATAATGTCCGTCTTCTTTTTTACCACCTATTCTGGTATGTGTAAATCTTTTTCCATCACCCTTTTTAACTTTATATTGATATAGGAATTTCTCTAAAGCATCCATTCTAAATAATATATATTATTAGGATTACTTTTATTTCAATTTTCTTAATATTACTCTTAATTAGTTAACTGCAAAAATATTACTAAAATGGTTTAAAAACACCTATATGTTATTCAATAAATGAATAAAAAAGTCTCACCAATCACAATGGACCCAAGCGCTATTTCGCTGCCGCCTCCATTATTCTTAGAACCTATCCATACCATCAAAACATTTTCCGATCCTATATCTCCAATATCAAAAATGCTTGGAATACCACAAAATAATTTTAAAAAAATAACAGCAAAACCTCCTAGTGTACCCCCACCACCAGTCCCAAAAATTACAATCTCAAGAGAAACAAAACATAGATTGATTAATGATATTAAAGATCTCATTATTAATCCGTTGACCAGTCACGGAATATATTATATTCATGATGAAATGAATATGTTGCAAGCATCAGCTTTAATAATTGGACCCAGCGATACAATATATGCTGATGGATTTTTTCTTTTTAAATTTAAAATACCTCACAATTATCCTTATGCTCCGCCAGTTGTAACCTTCCATACACAAGGGAGTAATATTAGATTTAATCCTAATCTATATAGAAATGGAAAAGTATGTCTCTCAATCTTAAATACTTGGAAAGGGGAACAATGGACCTCTTGCCAAACTTTACGAAGTGTATTATTAACCCTTGTTACATTATTTCATAATAAACCATTATTAAATGAACCTGGATTAACTGAAACTTACCGAGATTATAAATCTTATAATAAAATTATTAAATTTCATAATTATAAAACAGCTATTTTAGACATGGCTTCACAAATTAATCTACCCGCAGAATTTTTTTCATTCTATTCGTTTATTAAAAAACATTTTATAAAACATTATGATGAAATTAATAAAAGACTTGAAAAACTCTCTCAAAAAGAAATTGAAACATTAAATGTACCCCTATATAATATGAAAGATGTAGTAATTGATTATAAAAAAATAAAAGAGCAATTGTATATATTATTTTTAAGTTTACGACCTTGAAATCAATCCAACATAAAATTGAATTAAATATATTAATATTTTAATATATAAAAATGCATTTCTGTTCTGAATGTGGAAATATGTTATATATTAAAGTATCTACAACGGAAGAAAAAAATTTAATATATTATTGTAGAAAATGTGGAAATCAACAAGTAAATATTAACGAAGATAACATCTGTGTCTCAAAAATATATCTTACCAAAAAAAGAAATAAAATAGATAATATGATTAATGAATATACAAAATTAGATCCAACATTGCCTAGAATAAGAAATATAAAATGTCCCAATACTAATTGTGAAACAAATATTGATGGAGGACCAGAAGCAGAAATAATATATATGAGATATGATGATGTCAATATGAAATTTTTATATTTGTGTTCTTCTTGTGATCATACTTGGAAATTTGATAAAAATAAAATTGAATTAAATTAAAAACAATAATAATATATTATAAATGGAAGAACCCAAAAATCTTGAAAACCCCGAGCCAACTGAAGAATCTGAGGAACATGTGCAACCAGAGGAAACCGAGGAACCTGCACAACCCGAAGAAGATGAAGCTGCTAAACTAGAAGAAGCTGAGGAAGCTGAGGAAGCTGAGGAAGCTGAGGAAGCTGAGGAAGCTGAGGAAGCTGAGGAAGCTGAGGAAGCTGAGGAAGCTGAGGAAGATGAGGAAGATGATGAAGATGAGGAAGAAGAAGATTTAGAGGAAAATATAAGTGACAATGAAGACGAATTGAAAAAACTGGAAGATAATCAAAAAAATGATTATTTATTACAAATTCATACTGAATTAAAGCAAATAAATCATATTGAATTAGATGCATTATCGCGAATAGTTCGTGATAAAGATGGTAATATTATTGATGAACTACACAAAACAATTCCATTTTTGACTAAATATGAAAGGGCGCGTATATTGGGTCTTAGAACTAAACAAATTAATAAGGGGTCAGCTATTTTTGTAAAAGCTGATAAAGATATAATAGATGGATATAATATTGCACTTCTTGAATTGGAACAGAAAAAAATACCTTTTATTATTCAAAGACCACTTCCAAATGGTGGTTCAGAATACTGGAATGTTTCAGATTTAGAGATCATTGACTATTAAATCAGGGGACCCCCCCCCCAATAAAATATTATAATTATATAAGAATGTTTCGAAGGCTAATTAAAAAATTAAAAAAAAAGAGTATTTATTGGCGTATTGCAATTGTTTATATAATTTTTTTAATTGTAAAATGGTTTATGTATGAAACTGTGGGCATAGAAATAGGAAAAGAAGGTTTTAGTGCATCAAGTTTAGTAGCTCGTATTAATGGTGGCGCGACAGAACTAGCAAAACTATGTACAAAACAACAAGTCAAAAACTCCTCTAGTTCTACGAGTGATCAAAAGTCAAATCTTAAATTGAAGGAATGTGATAAACAAAAATTAAGGTTAAGGGAGGAAATTGCATCTTTAAAAAATAAACTAACTTCTAAGTGTTCTGCAGCTGCTTGTAGTAAATATGCATGCGTACAAAAGAAGGTGGGGGGATAAAAATAAAAAATATTATGTTATATTATAATGGGTTTTAATCCTTTAAAAATGGTTCGCAAAGCTTTAAGAAGCAATTCGCTCTTAGTAAAGGTAGCTGCTGCCTTTTTAGTATTTTGGTTGTTTGGCATGGTGACGAGCGCGGTTGGACTTGAAGGTTTTACAGCTGGAGCAAAAGGTGACGTGATGGTTTATTTCCACATGAATGGATGTCCACACTGCACCAAGTTTAATCCTGAATGGGATAAATTTTCAAAAAGCACGAGTGTTCAAACAAAGAAAGTAGAATCTAAACAAATGAACGCGCAAGAAAAACAATTGGGGGTTGATGGTTTCCCAACGGTGATGTTATTGGGTCCAAAGGGGCCTAAAAAATACACTGGCGCGCGCACGGCCTCAGCTTTACAACAATGGGTAGATAGTTTGTAATTTTATACAACTTTTTCAAAAAAGTTGTGTAAACAGTTTAATAAACAGCAGCTTGATCAAGAACGGGTGATGGAGAGCCATCGCCCTTATAGTGATTATAATTGTCACGACAATTATTTGTGCGGGTGATTGGTGCGGGATTGGCGAGTGTCCAATCACCATCAACTCCTCCAACCTGATAACTGGGGGTCAAAGGTTTATTACTTTGATATTGGTGGTATCCACCGCGCTGGCGACGGCGTCTTCGGCGGCGTCTACGCGTTCTTCTGCGTCTTCTTCTTCCAGCACACTGTGGACGCAATGTTCGGCTTATGGGAGCATATCCGCCCCTTAATTCTTTAGCAAGCTTGGCTACTCCCGAATTATATCCATAAGAGATGCTTTGTGCATTTCCTATTCCCGCTAAACCGCTCCCTTTTGTATCAATTCCTCCACCGCGTTGCGAAAGTGGTGCATGTTGTTTTCCCGCACCTAAATTACTTTTAGAGGCAACTCCACAACCACTAGCTCTTCTTGTCCAATTTATACTTTTTTTTCCAAAATTCGGCAACTCTTCGGGTGAAAATCCATAAGAAGCGCCACCTCTTTGTCTTCTGCGTCTTCTGCGCGAACGACGATTTCTTCTTGAACGACGGCGTCTTCTTCCGCCTCTATTACTGCGTCTTCTTCTGGACGAGCGCCGTCTCCGTCTTCTACTCCTTCTGCGCCGCCCACCCCCTGCTTGAATTATTCTCGGTTGAGGGTTCGATCTCTCAGGCCAAGATGCGATATTCTTATTTTTACCTACAGTAATACCTTTTGGTGCACCTTGATTGCTTGACAATAAATCAGGTTCATGGGCATTGGAACCATTGACGTTTTTGCGATCGGTATTTAAAATCATATATATATTAGTACTATTTTATTTAATAGACAAGTTTTTTAGGAACCCATTTCTTAAATCTATTATTATAAACGCAATTTATTTTTACTATTTTATCTAAAAATACATATTTATCCGCACTAATATTTTCAAATTCTTCCTCGTCATCACTTTCTTCAAGTGCATCTAAATTTCTATTTTCCTTTATATTTCTAAATATATTATTCATAAATACGCTAGTTTTATAGTCCCTTATAAAAGCATAATCAAAAAATTGTAATTCATTATTTATTTTCTTATATAGTTCATAAATATCAGCACCATTTTTTGCTTTAACAATAAAATTTTGGGTGTTTTCAAATTTAATATTTTGGTTTAAATATGGTGTTCTTTTAAATAAATTCCGGTATTGAACGCAATAAATATTATAAGGTATTTTAAATATAATTTTTGGTAATTCTTCTTTGAATTGTTTTTTATTAATATAAATAGGTAATCCAAAAAGAACATCACTTTTAAATATTATTTTTTGTTTTATATATCTTTTAAAAAGTTTTAAAGTTATATCTAATTTCTGTTTTTGATTATAATTCGATATATTTTTATTTTGGAAGTAAAAAATATCTTCTATATTGAAACAATTTTTGTTATTATAAATAAACTTTGTACCATATAATATAGTCCCCTTTCCTGCACATAAATCTTGATTAAAACATGCTCTTTGAATAGATATATCTTCAATTCCTGTTCTTTTAAATAATTTAAGAAAAAAACATAAATTAATTCCTTTTAGGGTGTAAAACCAAGCGAAATATTTTGCTCCTTTTGGTATTGTTATACAAAAATCTTGATTATGAATTTTCTTATGTGCTTTTTTTTCATAAGAAAGTTCTATATTTGGAAAATTTTGTAAAAGTTTCTTTTTATCATTATAACTAAGTCTCATATAATAATATGTTTTTGTTTCTTTAACTCAAAACAATGAAGAAGTGTTTAGACTACCTCCACCATTAAGTGTTCCACCACCTAATGTACTTGCAAGGGGAAATACTGCTGGAGGTTTTTTCTGTTCGATTTTTTTTTCTTTGGATAAAGATTGCAAATATTTTTTTAGTTCGTTCTTCATTTCCGAAGATTCTTCTTTTTCATTTTTTTTTAAAAGGGTATTATAAATTTCTTTATATCTTATATCTGGTTTGTTTACTAAATCTTTAATTTTTGGTATAGTTAAATTTGTTTTTAGAAATATATATAAACTATGAACTAATATTATTAATACTAAACTAATGACAGCTGTTTTTGTAACTAAAAAAAGCATTATATATATCAAATATTACTTTAAGATAGATAAGAACGAAATCACTGTTTTTTTTATTTCCCCAATATTTAAAACATCTGTCTTAAAATAAAAATCAATAATTTTAACATCCCGACCTTCATGAATGAATTCAAAAATAATTTTAAACTTTTGATTAATAGTATATTCTATCATAGTTTTTTTCAAAAGATGATGCTCAAATGGTATATTAAACATTTCTTCTTTTTTTTGCCATAAATTTTCTGTGATCAGTAAATTTATTTTTTCATATTCAACCTCTTTAGTTTTATTTGAAATTAATTTATAAAGAAACATTTGTTTTCCTCTTATCTTATACATTCCTTTTTTTGTTAGAATATTGATAATTTCATAGCTTTTTCCAGTATATTTTTTTTCTATTTTTTTTTGAATACCTTGGATATCTTTGGAATCTTGAATATATATTTTTAATGTCATAATTAATTAATTATATAAAGTATTTAAACCCATTTATCAAAGCCATATATATGAAAAAAGTTGTTATTGTTGAAAAGGGGGGGACTTTAAATGATGCTAATATAAAAAAATTTTCAACAGAAACATTGTATAAAAAATGTAAATTTAAAAATAACGAAAATTTTGAACCGCGTCATACCTGGAAACTAAATGATACAATAAATGTAACATTATTTGCAAAAAATGTAGGTCGCGCAAATTCCGAAAATAAATATGATTTACCTCCACCAATAGATAAGGAATTGTATTTTGGATCTATGATCTTATGTGCACATACAGATCAGAATTTAACCAATGAAAATATAAATAATTTTGATGTTGAAAGTTGGAAAAAACTATATGACAAATTAATGGGAGGATTTGATGATTTGGAAGAGGAAGAGGAGCGTTCAGAAGATGAAGAAGACATTGATCCTGACGATTTAGATGATAATGGCTATTTGAAAAATAGTTTTTTGGCAGCTGATGATGAAAGTGTTGGAAAAGAAGATGAAAGTGATGAAGAGAAGGAATTTTCTGGAGGTGAAACAGAAAGTGATGGTGAATTTCCTGGATCTAGTGATGATGAAAGTGACCTAGCAGAAGACTCCGAATTGGATGAAGAAAGTTATGATTATGATGAATAAAGATTTAAAAATTGATTTAATAATACTATATAAAAGTATTACTAAATGCAGATTAAAGAGCCAGAAAAATTTCGCCAAAATATCATTAGTAAATTTACAGAAATAATAAAATGTGATAATATTTCAACAAATTTAGAAAGAGGAATATTTAATTATTCAATACAAGAAGCAAAAAAACAAAAGATAATAAGAAAATGGAATAATTGTTACTTTGTTAGAATTTATATATCAAAACTACATAATATTTTATTAAAT
>Ga0310344_10004196_pt1 | contig 10700 bp, 7 predicted proteins | sample HC15DNA20200_MG_FD_203801 | JGI IMG/M metagenome (GOLD analysis project Ga0310344, IMG submission 203801) | Marine microbial communities from station ALOHA, North Pacific Subtropical Gyre - HC15-DNA-20-200_MG | ecosystem: Environmental > Aquatic > Marine > Oceanic | place: Pacific Ocean: North... | reverse complement strand
ACAGGTTCACGTCCTGCTCGGCGCCTTAGATAAGGATGCACCATTTGCCCTACAATCGGACCTGGACGAATAATCGCTACCCCAACCACAAGATCGTAGAAACACTTGGGTTTCAAGCGCGGCAACATCGCCATCTGAGCACGTGACTCGACCTGAAACAAGCCAACCGTGTCGGCATCCTGCAGCATCCGATAAACCGCTTGGTCATTCACAGGCAACCGTGCAAGATCGACTGCTCCAGTTCGGTCTGCCCCTTGACTATTGATCAAGGTAAAAGTGTCTTGAAGCACGGCCATCATACCCAAGCCAAGTAGATCAACTTTCACGATCCCCATGTCAGAACAATCATCTTTATCCCACTGAACCACAACACGATCCGGCATACTAGCCTTCTCCAGCGGAACCACCTCATCAAGCCGACCCTGACAAATCACCATTCCACCAGAGTGCTGCCCAAGATGCCGAGGCAAATCTTGCATCCGGCGCCACAATGCCCAGAAATGCTTAGCCCGCAGGTGAGTTCTCTCTAGGCCGGCGCGATCAAACTGTCGCGTGAAAGATTCAGTCGAATCAGTCTTCTCAAAATCGTTCATCGCCTTAGCTAATCGATCTATCTCCTCGGAAGCTATTGACAGTACCTTGCCAATGTCGCGCGCAGCACTCCGTCCGCGGTAGGTAATAACGTTAGCGGTCATTCCAGCTCCCAATCGACCATATCGTTCATAGACATGCTGGATGACACGCTCGCGACGGCTCCCACTTGGCAGATCTAAATCAATATCTGGCCACTCGCTCCGCTCCTCTGATAAAAAGCGCTCGAATAGCAGACCCATCTCGATCGGATCGACTGCAGTAATTCCCAAACTGTAACAAACAGCACTATTGGCAGCAGAGCCGCGCCCCTGTACGAGGATGTCTTGCTGGCGACAAAAATTCACGAGATCCCAAACAATCAGGAAATATCCAGCCAGATCAAGCTGTTCAATAAGATCAAGTTCACGCGCGAGCTGCAAACGGGCACGTTCGTGATAAGGCCGATACCGTTCACGAGCTCCAACATCGGTAATAGCTCGTAAAAATGAGATCATCGTGTCACCGGCCGGCACCGGATAAGCGGGAAATCGGTAGCCCAAATCATCCATTGTGTAGTCGAGCCTCGCCGCCAAATCACCGGCAGCAACCAGCACATCCGGTCGATCACGAAACAACTTGGCCATCGCAGCCGGGGATTTTAAATATCGCTCACTATTGCAAACTAGACGCCGACCAGCCTGGTCAAGCGTAGTCTTGTGCCGGAGACAGGTTTGCACGTCATACAGCTGTCGGTCATCGACATTAGCGAACCGCACTCCATTCGTTGCTACGAGTGGAACATGGTAAGCCTCAGCCAACGCAATAAGAGCCTGATTATCAATTTCCTCATCTCTCAGAAGGTGACGTTGAAGCTCAACATAGACATGAGACTGACCAAATAACCCAATGACCCGGTCAATGAGACCGCCTACCCCGTAACGGTGCCCTAGAAGAGCTGCGCGGCCAACAAGAGCCACTAATCCAGTAGTAAGCCCGTCTAAATCCTCCAGTTTTAAAGCCCCTTCACCCTTGGGAGATTCAAGTTTAAGGCGAGTCAGTAAACGGCATAAATTTCGATAACCCTCCTGTGACTCGACCAGTACCGGCAAACGCCAGAGACCTGCTGCTGCTCCCCAAATAGCTGGAGCTCTCCAACCTTTAGTGATTGTCAACTCACACCCGACAATCGGCTTAATCCCAGCTGCTCTTGCCGCCTTATGGAATCGAGGTGCGCCATAAACCCCATCCCGATCCAGCAAGGCGAGAGCGGGATACCCCAAATCGGCAGCACGGTCGACCAAAGCTTCTGGCAAAGACGCTCCGTCAAGAAAGGAAAATGCTGACGCAGCATGCAACTCAACATACATAGGAATGTGTCGAAATCAGGCGATCGGCAAACCAACAAGACTTCCTCATTCGTCAATCAACCATCCCTTCCACAAACCACCGATCAATTTGCCGATCGTGGAAAATGCGATATACCCCACCGTCAGCCAACGCAACATCCCACTCGTCGTGATCCCATGGCACGCAATCACTTGATGACACAGAGCCCGAAGCGGCAGCTGTATCCCCCATCGACGCCTTATCCCACCAATGCCCTGATGTGCGCCAAGGCCCAGCCCACTGCACAACCTCGCCCTCAGCAACCTGTGATGATACGACCCTAGTAGGTCGGCCGGCCTGCACCCTGACACGAGCCGGCTTAGGTGTCCGAAATCTTCGCAGCATGGGTATTAAAGGCTGCGGTTTTGTAGATCCCACAACTTGGCGCCAATTCCCATCCAACGGAGTCCAGCGGACTCGATCAGCCATTCGATTGCCAGTCTTCCTTCTTCTCGATTTGAGTGTTTTTTTCTGGCTATCAACTGTGGAGCCCAAGGTCACGCCTCCCGGCGCAAACGCGCACATCTCAAACCCTGCAGCATTGTGGGAATCAGACACAACAGGCGATCCACACCGCGAACCAACCAAAGCCGTCAACCGAGCACCAAGAATGGATAACGTTGCTGGGGAAGGCTTAATCCGCTCAAATAACGAAAACTGTTGCGACCGAGCAGGCACCTGTTCGATCACTACTGTTATCTGGTCAATCCCAACAGCAGGAAGATGTGACTCCAGATCAAGTAAAACAAGCGTACGCAGCGCTCGTGGATCGCGCAACGGAGTTGGCAATTGCAACGTGCGCGTGCACAGTTCTCGAGTCCCCAACTTCAAGTGAACGTGGATTACCGCAGCACCCGTTCCAGCACGTTCAAGACGAACCGACAGCTGTTCGAACAGTCGCTTCAACACGAAGGACAAAGGCTCAACCCCTTCAATCGGATGATCGAGTGCCAGTGACGACTCGAAGCGTTCCTCGACCGACATAGGTACGAGCGGACTACCGTCTTCACCTCTGGCAAATCGCTGTAAAATCGTCCCAGCTATACCTAACCGTTCAAACAGTTCATCAGATGGTAGACGCGCCAGATCCCCTAGATTTTTCAGCCCCCAGCGACGCAGCTTCGACAACAAAGCTAAGACAGGCACCCCCATTACGTTGCCAGTCAATTGATTTTTGTGATGTGCCGGAACAGCAGACTCTTGCATCTGTTTCCGTGACAAAGCTTGAAGCACATCGAGCGACAGTCCCGCCAGAGTGGACGCTTCCTGACCAGGCTCGATCACCGTGACACCACTTCGGCTCTGCACAACTAACAGTGCTGCAGTTCGAGTAGGTGCCATTGCGATGCGGAGATTCATTCCTCGGTCTGCTGCAGCCCGGCGCAAAGTCAAACCCAAATCGCGAGCACTACCGAATAACTTCGTCAAACCATTCGCATCAAGCGATACAAGGTTCGCGCCATGCACCTCGACACGTGGTGAGTAATCACGAGCCAGATGTACCAGCCGATCCGTGTCACCACCGGACCTTCGTGGCGAAAAAACAGCTCGGGTCGTTTCAGTGGCCACTCGATGCATCGAGCCACGAGGTGGAACATAAAGACAAGCAAACATAGAACGCTCCAAGCACTTAAACCTTAGGTTTCTCAAACTCAGGACGCAAAGTAACGAACTCATGGCACGGCCGACGGGTTCGGACGACCCGTGCTTCGCACTCGAGACCCTGTAGCAGACGATTCCGATCATGTGTGCCAGACCACCAACCAACTGCCCCGCCAGGGCGCAACACCACGGTCTGACCTTCTGCACTCCTTGCGATCGGCTCTAGTCCTAGTAGCAACCCGACGGTCTTGGTATTTTCGAGCAACCTGGACAACCGCAGCCATGTCGTCATCGGAATCTGCCGGATCGTTCGAACGGGCAGATCGGCCACGTCGAATACCACGACGCCGAATCCGCCGGCATCCAATATCAAGCTCATCGCCTTGAGTGCTCGTTTAATGCTGGGTCCAAAGTCGCGTGATGATTCACGGGCTCGCTCGGGCACCCAAAGGAGGTTGGCAAGTTCGACACCAGCCGCAGCTGCTGAAACCGGATCGAACCGATCGCATACATCGATCAGCGCTACAACCTCACCACGACCAGTAGCCGCCGCGAGCACAGAAGCCAATAAGCTCGTACGACCAGAAGAACGAGGGCCAGCGATTTCAGAAAGATGGCCACGTGCCAATCCGCCGGCCAATAACTCATCTAGTGCGGCGTGACCTGTTTCTGCCAGGATTTCAGGGGTTCCGCTGAGCGATCGGACTACGGTTCGATCCAAATTCCTGGCATGCAGCATTGACTCGAGACGGGTAACTGAAGAAGATGCAGACATATTTTCGCCTTTTGTTCGCTTAAACAAGCATAGTCTCTATCTGCTGTGGCGATCAAGTAGCGAAGAAAATCACTAAATAACGGTCAGCGTCGAGGAGTCGTCTCTACGGTGATACTATGCCGACGGAATGAGGGCAAACGTTGCTCTTTGAAATCATCGACATTTTAACCCGTGGAATAAAGCTCCGCTGCCCTTGCTGTGGTCAAGGCCAGCTTTTCAAGACTATGTTCAAAACTTTTGACCGATGCTCAGCCTGCGATGAGCGATTTGAACGAGAACCGGGTCAATCGTTTGGTGCGATCTATATCAACCTTGGTCTCTCCGGGGCACTTGCGGCCATGGGCTGCCTCATTACTTGCGCCTTCACTTCGTTGACGATGCCCCAGCAACTTAGTATTTGGACCTCTGTTGCCGCCCTTGGCCCACTTATCTTCTTCCGTTTAGCTATGGGGCTCTGGACAAGCATCATCTTTCTAGGTGAGGGACTTTATCTTCAGTGGCCGAACCAGTAACCAACAATCCCGTTACCCCTACGCCGCTAACCAGCTTGAAGCTTTTCCGACGGTTAGCTGTGGCATTCACATTCGATAAGTTCCGCAACATGTGGATCGCCGCCTTCATATCGGCTGTGGGTACTTGGGTGCAACGACTCGCCCAACAATGGTTGATTCTAAGCCTGACAGGATCAGCGTTCTACCTTGGGCTGAATACATTTCTCGCCGAGCTACCATTGCTACTATTCACATTAATCGGCGGTGTAATTGCCGACCGTCACGACCGTCGCCATCTACTCATTGGCTCACAAGCGGTACAAATGGTCTGCGCATTAACCCTCACATTACTCGTGTTCTTGAACATAACCCAAGTCCACCATATCCTCATCCTGTCGTTCATCGCCGGCATAGCACAGGCTTTCGGTGGTCCAGCGTTTCAGTCACTGATTCCATCACTGGTACCAAGGAAACATTTACCAAATGCAATCGCGCTAAACTCAATCCAATTCAACCTCGCTCAAATGATAGGTCCAGCCATCGGCGGAGTACTCATGGTAGGGTTCGGATTAGCGGCTTGTTTTGGCCTAAACGGATTGTCATTTCTCGCAGTTATCGTTGTATTAAGCCTGATGCGAGTGACACCACCAGCACCTGCAACCCGGGACCGCATCTTGACCGAACTACGCGGCGGTCTACAATATGTAAAACGAAGCGGCGCACTACTTTCCCTGACTACACTCGCATTCGCCACAACTTCATTAGCTCTGCCGATCAGAGCTTTCCTCCCCATATTCGCCGAGGACGACGTGCTACTACTCAGCCGCATGATGACTACGTTCGGTAGCGGGGCAGTAGTCGGAGCGCTTATAGTCGCCTGGCTAGGTAAATTCAAACACATGGGACGTACGTTACTGAGTGTACAAATCATTTTCGGCGTCATTGTGGCAGCATTCGCCATGACGCCTAATAATGCACTCAGCTACCTGCTGTTATTTCTGGGCGGAACAGCGTTACTGATAATTTTCTCGCTAACCAGTTCCCTAGTGCAGTTAACTGTACCAGATGACCTTAGAGGCCGCGTCGTCAGCATTTATCTAGTAGCTTTCCGCGGCGGGATGCCCCTAGGCAGCCTCGTCAGCGGCTATCTGATCACCCAATTCTCAGCCTCAGCAGTAATCGCAATCAACGGACTCTTACTATCTCTAATAGCCACCATCTACCTCACCGGAAGCTGGCAGGTAAAAGAGCTTTAACTGAAGCCGAGACCGTCTCAGGCGACAGAATCCACCTCTGGGCCTCAGACTAGCCTGCATGTTACACATCTTCCACCACCTTACCACCGGTCGACACCATAACCACAAACGCGGCAACTAACGCAGCCCCGAGCCCAAGCATCGCCGGAGTCAACCCCCAAAAACCTTCACTAGTCATCAGCTGAGCAGCAACGACCACGGTTACTCCAGCTCCAATTGATGCCAACGCCTCAGGCATACGGATTCCTCGCACGTAGAGCCCTACGACAAGAGGAACAAACAAGCTGACCGCAAGTAATGTATAAAAAACGCTCAGAGCACCCACGATCGAATTCGAAAATACCGCTATAGCTGTTCCAGACGAGCCACCCAAAACAGCAGCAACACGAGCAACGCGGAGAATACTTGTCGCAGACGCCTGAGGGCGAACGAATCGCACATAGAGATCTTTTGAAAGCGAGGTCGCCAACATAAACAAAATGGCATCCGCAGAACTAATCTCAGCTGAAAAGATAGCCGCCAATGCCAGTGCCCCAAGCAATGGAGGCAGGGATTGCACTAAAAGAGCCGGTAGCGCGAGGGCTGGATTGTCCAAATCTGGCACCACTACTCGCGCCGCCATCCCCAGTAAAACCGGTATCGCCGCAAACAACAGCAAGGCGAACCCGTTCCACGCAACCCCAATCCGAACCGCGCGATCATCATGTGCAGCATAGACACGCTGTAGGATACCCGGCGAAACGATAAATGACGGGCCCAGCATCGCTAAATAAAACCATCCTGAACCCCCACCATGCCAAGGATTCCAGTAGTTCTCTAGTTCTTGTGTCGCCTGAAAGAGGGCTGACGCACCGCCAACAGACGCTAGGATAATCGGGAAAGCACAGAGAAAGCCCAACAAAAGTACCACCAGCTGAACCGCGTTGACCCAAACCGACGTCAATAATCCGCCAGCAGTGAAATACACCGTCACCACAATCCCACCGATAATGGAGCCGAGCCGTGGGTCAAGGCCAGTCACAGCATTCAACACAAACCCCATCGCGAGCAACTGTGCTGCTAGGATCGCCAATGTACCAAACCAAAGCAGCACCGCTACCGTAACTCGGACTGGTTGCCCATAGCGGTACTCCAAGAAATCACCAACGGTATGTAAACCGTGGTCCGCCGCTATACGCCTGAGTCGAGGACCAACCCAGAAGGCCAACACAAGCGACCCCAGTCCAGCCGAACCGACCCACCACCAAGCACTAAGACCATCCCGGTAACCAAGCGAAGCAGCTCCGACCGTTGAGCCAGCACCGATATTGGCTACCAGTAATGTCGTAAAGATCAATCCTGGCCCGAGGCACCGACCTGCGACGAAGAATTCGTTCGGGGTCCCAACCCGACGACCGACTTTTAAGCCAACCCACATGAGCAGGACTGCATAGGCCAACAAAACGACCAGAAACAGATTCACGGGCCTACTCGGAGGTCTCGTGCAGCAGGATATCCCGGGATACCGACAGCAGCACGGGCAGCGCGAACAACTGCCTGAGACATGACATCAGCAGCCAACGCCCCGATAGTAGATATGTCCGGAGAGGCGCTAAGTTGTCCAGTTGCCAAAGCAAAGATGGCGTCACCGTCACTTGGTGTGTGGGAAGGAACCAAAGCGCGTGCAAATCCATCATGGGCCATCTGCGCCATAACGGTCGCTTGAGCTTGGGTTAATCTGGCATCAGTAGCCACAACACCAATCGTCGTGTTTTCCCCAGGCCGGCCAAGTCGCCCTGTACCAGCACGCAACAAAGTCCTAGCATCCGCAAGACCGAGACCGTTCTCAGTTCGCACTCCTGCGACAACTTGACCATCAGAGTCAATAACATCACCAACAGCGTTCACCGCTACCAGTGCTGCAACGGTTACTCCATTCGGCAAGACCACCGAAGCCGAACCGATGCCACCCTTCATGGCACGTCCGGAACCGGCGATTTTACCTAGAGTAGCCCCAGCTCCAGCACCGACGTTGCCTTCCCGTACCAGACCCGCAGTAGACATTTCAGCCGCACGATAGCCACATTCAGCAGTCGGCCGAATAGTCGGGTCATCACCGACTCCAAGATCGAACAAAATCGCAGCAGGCACGATCGGAACTCTGGCAACGCGCGTGTCATACCCTATGCCTCGCTCAGCGAGGTAACGCACGACACCACTCGCAGCGTCAAGGCCAAAAGCGCTTCCACCGGCCAAGACCACCGCATGAACTTGCTGTACCGTTCTAATCGGGTCTAGCAAAGCAACCTCACGGGTACCCGGTGCACCACCACGAACATCTACTCCAGCCACCGCACCCGCTTCAACGAGCACCACAGTACAGCCGGTCGGTCTCGACGCCAAGGTATAGTGGCCGACCTTGATACCATTAACAGCTGTTAGCCCTCCTATCGTCTGCACCGCTACCCCGGCCGGGGTAACAAACACTCCGAACAGACAACTAGCCAAAGTAAACCAGTGACGGCAAAGCAATCGCCACGGAACCGACAGCATCCCCCGAGAGACATCTAGAATAGGCATGCGACAATTCTTGCTGAGAACAATAACCACATGACTTAATCACTACCGCTAGTCATTAAAGCAACCCTGTGAAGCCTATCAACCCAACTATCCCCACTAGACCCATCGCTGCTTCCATGAGCCACTTACCAAGAAGGGTCACGAGCATCCTAGACGACCGTGGTCCTGAGCCAGTCTTCACTGGCGGTATGCCAGTTCGATAACAGCCACTAGATCAGAGACAGCATACGGCTCAATCCAGCTTAAACCAACATAGATATAGTCATAGCGTAGCCGCTTGTCTGTGATTGTAGTCGAGACTAAGCGACAATATACTGGGTCCGTTAGTTCTCAGGAGTTGGTATTCATGTCTCTGTTGACCACACCACCAGAGCCGTCTGTAGAAACGAAGTCTTCCCGAGGACGGGGAATCATCGTCGCGGTCAGCCTTGTCATAGGCAGCATTGGCGGATTTATGGCAAGTCGGACACTAGAGCACGTAGAACAGCTCAACGAACAAATCGATACTCTAGAAAACGCCTTACAAGAAGTCACAGACCATGCTCGAGACGCGAGTCAACGAGCAGTAAACGCCGAACAGTCCGTCGAAAGTGCAACTACGGCACAAAAGAGCGCCGAGATCGAAGCCGACGAGGCTCGTCAACAAGCGGCCAATGCCAACCAGCGAGCAGCCATTGCCGTCGAACGTGCTGCTACCGCTCAGGCCACATCGATCGAGGCCCAAGAAGAGGCCATCCAGGTTCGGAAACAGGCAGAGGAAGCCCAGAGAGTCGCTGAAACAGAGTTAAATCGTCTCAACGAAGCACTAGGAAAAATTGCGAACACACGTCGTACAGCCCTGGGGCTTGTGATGAGCCTAGACGAAGGCTCCCTCAAGTTTGATACCGATCAAGCAAACCTTCGTCCGGAAAGCCGAGAAATCCTATCTCGAATCGCCGGGATCCTCTTTACCGCAGAGGGTTTCACCATCACCATCAGTGGACATACTGATGCACGAGGTTCCGAAACATACAACCAAAGGTTATCTGAAGTCCGAGCCCAAGCGGTCGCCAACTACCTTATTGAAGCCGGGGTATCGTCAGACTTATTCACAGTAGAAGGGCTCGGAGAAACATACCCTCTCGACCCAGGTGATAACACCGAAGCATACGCAAAAAACCGGCGTGTTGAACTCGGTATAGTTAACGCCCGTATTATCGACCAGACCGAACTCACCGGAGATGATCGTCCGTAAACAGTTAGCTATGAAACCAGTCGGCACCAATTGGCAGTAACCCAATCGAAACTCTTCCAGATATTACCCTTACCGAACGGCAGCCCTCACAAATTAAAGGAGTCCCGATGGCTAAAATCAATCGGCGTGCGTTCGTTCTTGCCAACGCAATCGGCCTCACAGTCACCCCCCGTCGAAGTTTCGGGCGTGCCCCCGCTGTATTACGCCAATCGGTCAAACCAATCGTCATCTCTTCAGCGAACGGCCATCGCTTCAGAAACGGTGGGACACAGACCTGCGTAGAACTGGCGTTCCGTCGGATCGTAGATGGCGACGATTTGCTTGATGCCTTGATTGCCGGCGTTAACATCGTAGAACTCGATCCTGAAGACGCAAGCGTTGGCTATGGGGGTCGACCGAACGCCGACGGCGTGGTCCAGCTTGACGCCTGTTGCATGGAAGGTTCGACCCATCGGGCCGGTGGGGTTGCAGCCCTGGAAGGCGTCCGTACACCATCGAAAGTCGCTCAAGCGGTTATGCTTCACACGGACCATCACCTTCTGGTTGGGTCCGGAGCACAGAACTTCGCTCGCCAACTCGGATTTAACATCGAAGCGGACCTCAATACAGACCGGTCTCGCCGGCTATGGCTGGAATGGAAAAGGCGCACTGATCCAAACCACTACCTAGATCCAAACCGCACTGTCGCCCAATCCCAGGTCGATTCCGAACTGCCGGCCGAAACACTTTCCGACACTGATGAGGTCTATGGCACTATCAACTGCAATGGCATCGACCTGCAAGGACAGCTCGCAGGCGTCACAACGACAAGTGGATTGGCTTGG